>JAFEHB010000034.1_pt1 | contig 167818 bp, 144 predicted proteins | sample 9267121 | NCBI WGS metagenome assembly JAFEHB01 (sample SAMN17103336, study PRJNA684904) | human gut metagenome | isolation source: diarrhea sample from child under the age of five | host: Homo sapiens | place: South Africa: Mafikeng, Mafikeng Provincial Hospital | collected 2019-09 | reverse complement strand
CTCAAGACGGAGTGTCTTAGCACCACTTTTGCATTTTATTCTCGGAAGTCGGGTAAATCTGGCGCGTCTACCAATTCCGCCACGCCCGCAACATGGTCACAGTCTGCATATGATAGCAGAACAGGTGAGGAGGAAAAGGGGTGCATACCTTATCCAGATGACAGGTCCGAAGCGCCGGAGCGCCGCCAGCGCCAGGCGAATCGGTTTCACCTGGCGCCGGCGGTGCGGGAGCACGGGTGCGCGACGCCGGGCATACCCGATCGCTTGGCACCGGCACTTGGCGGAGAACGGGGCCGAGGGCGCGCTACGCGGCCAGGCGGCTCGGATCCACGTAGTCCTCCACCACGGAATCCAGCAGCGCGTCTTTATCGTACACGCGGCCGTCGAGCTTCGGGTCCTTCTGGTCGAGCATCAGGTACTGGCCGTCGGACTGGTTGTCGCCCTGATCCGTGTCGTCCCAGGTCACGTCCACGACCTTCCAGGTGCCGTCGACGTTCACGAGGTTCCAGGCGTGGCCGTTGTTGTTGGAGCCCGGCTGCGGCGGCACGGTACCCGTCACGTAGAGGCTCTTGACCCCCGCCTCGTCGGCGCAGGCCTTGAAGATCGCGGCGTAACCCGAGCACACCACGCGGTTGTCGTCGAGGAGCTCGTAGGCGGCGTAGCCGCGGTGCTTCCAGACGTCCATCGGGTCGACGTCGGCCTTATCCCCTTGGCCGGAGTTCAGGTAGTAGCTGTCCCAGTCGTAGAACAGGCGGTTCGAGAGGGCGGCGTCGAGCGCCTTGACCTTATCCGCGTCGGACATGCCGTCCTGCACGGCGTCGGCCACGATCTGCTTGATCACCTTGTAGGTTTCCTCGCGTTTCTTGTTGAGCGCTGGGATATCGTTGTCCTCGCCCTCGGCGTTCAGGCCGTTAATGTAGAGCGCCACGGTGACCTTGTCGCCCTCGGTGCGCTCGTTCACGCTCATGCCGCCGGGCCACACCATCGTCATCGGGTTCTGGGCGCAGGCTTCCTCGACCACGTCGGTGATGTCCGGCGCACCCGCCTGGGTGGCGTACTTGGTGATGTCCAGGTACATGTTGCCGGCCATGATGTTGCTCGCCACGAACTTCACGTAGTCGGAGCTGCCGGAGACGGGATAGGGAACGTCGGCCGGCTCAGACACGGCCTTGGTCGACTTCTGGATGGCCGCCCAGTCCACGTCGTTGTCGAAGTTCGCGCGCTGCGGCGAGCCGACAGCGGGGTTCGCCTTGGCCATGGCCGTGAGCTGCTCGTCGGCAGCCTTCTCAATCTCGTCCGCGCCGCCCGGCCAGTCCGTGCCGTCCAGCGTGAAGGTGCTGGTGATGAGCGTGTTCCGAACCTTGTAGGGAATCTCGAGCCGCGTGTAGGATCGCTTGGACCAGGTGGAGGGATCGCTCTCGTCCGCGCCCTCGATCATGCTGCTGTCCGTGCTCGTCATCTTGGAGACGTCGATGTCGTTCACGATCGAAGCCGCGGTTCCGTCCGCCATGGTCACGTACGTGATGAGCCGGTGGGCGAGGTACGCCTTCGGATCGGCGCGGGAGTCGGGAGCCTGCTGGGCCCAGTCGCTGTTCACGTTGATGGCGTCCTTCACGGGGATCTGGCTCAGCAGGTTGTTGATGCTCTTGAACTGGAAGGGCGACTGCTGGTCATCGGAACCGTCACCCACGGCCACGACGGTGATGGACGTGGCCTTGACCTTGTCCTTCGTAGGGGCGTACGCCACCTCGAGGCCCTGTGCGCCCTGCTTGACCTTTTCGCGGTTGTAGTAGACGGCGTCCTCGTCATCGCCGATCACGAGGTCGTCGAACTGGTAGTTCTGGTGGTAGTTCGAGGCGCCCGCGTCGCCCCACTTGGCAGCGTCGTCGGCGGCGCGCTGCTGGGAGTCCTTGGACTCGGGGTCGTAGTCGAGCGTGTTGATCTTCGTGTCCGTGGTGGTGGCAAGCAGCGACAGCTCGACGCCTTGGGAGGGGTCGGAGACCGTGGGGTCCACCGTCTTCATGTACACCTTGTACTTCTTGGCACCGTCCACCTTGTCCCAGGAGATGCCGAGGCCGCCGTCGTCCTGGACCGCGAACTGCAGGTTCTGCGGGGCGGCGAACTGGTTCTCGGGCGCGTTCACGTCGTCCTGCACGGTGAAGTAGGTGACCTGGGGCTTCTCGAGCTTCTTGCCGTCCGAGCCGATGTAGCGCACCAGGTAGTAGCCCCCGAAGCCGTACCAGCGGCCCCAGGCACCCTTGAGGGTGTCCTTATGGAAGACGTCGTCGCCGTCCACGTCGTCTAAGTCCTTGGACTTGTCGCGGCATGTGACGAACGTCGGCTCCACCTGGAGCTCGTTCTTGCCATCATCATTCACCTGCGTGACCTGGATGGGGATCTCCTCGGTGAGGGCGCCGTCGGCGAAGACGCGGGCGGAGCCGGTGGCGTCCGCGATCTGGTAGTCGCCGGTGGCCTCGTCGCCGATGTTCTCGAGACCCAGGTCCACGCCGTCGTCGAGCTCGAAGTCGAACTCGTGGTCGGGCTCGAGGTCGCGCTGCGGCGTCTGGAGGTCGTACTTGTCGGGGCTGAGGTTGTCGGAGTAGGCGTCGCCCATGGAGAGCTGCGCCGCCTGCTGGCGGAAGGGTCCGAACTCGATGAAGAAGCGCACGCCCGTGAACGCGAGCCAGACGACGAGGACGATCGCGGCCACCTTGAGCACACGGTGGCGCTTCTTGGGCTTGCCGCCGTAGTCGTTGAAGTCGGGAGCCGCCTCCCCGAACGCGCCGCCAGTGGCGGCACCGTCCGAGGCGACGGCCCCTTGCTCCTCAACCGGCTTCTCTTCGTCGGCCGCAGGCGATGTCGCGGCGCCCGCCGGCGGGACGGGCGTCCCCGGTCGGACGGGCTTGCGCCCCTTGCTCGCTTTCTCGCTCATGCCTTCCCCCTTTTCCCGGGTGGCCGCGCGCCGGCCCCACGAACGCGCGGGGACCGGGGAGGCCGTCCGATGACTCGTCCAACACAAGATGTGAACGTTCCCAAAACGATTCGGATAAGTATAGGGCCGATGGTACGTTCGACACATGACCACCGGTTACCGATTACCTGTTCTTAACGGTTGACGCCAGTCGCCCGCGGGCCATGAGAGGTGAATAAAAGAAGGGCGACCCGAGGGCCTCCCATCCCGAATCCCCGCCGCGCGGGCGGCAGGGGCATGCTGCAAAGCGTGTGAGCTACACGATGCCCTGGGCCAGCATGGCGTCGGCGACCTTCTCGAAGCCAGCGATGTTTGCGCCCATTACGAAGTTGCCTTCATGACCATACTTCTTGGCAGTGTCGTCCACATTGTGGAACATACCGCGCATGAGCTGCTCGAGCTTGCCGTCGACCTCCTCGAAGGTCCAGGAAAGATGCTCGGCGTTTTGGCTCATCTCGAGGCCAGACACAAGCACGCCGCCGGCGTTGGCTGCCTTACCAGGCATAAAGGCAACACCGTTGGCCTGGAAGTACTCAGTGGCATCGATCGTGGTGGGCATGTTTGCGCCCTCGCCCACAACCTTGCAGCCGTTAGCAACCAGAGCCTTGGCATCCACAAGGTGCAGGGTGTTCTCGCGAGCGCAGGGCAGCGCGATGTCGCAGGGAAGCTGCCAAACGCCGCGACCGTCGCCCTCATGCCAGGTGGCATTCGGACGCTCGTCGACGTACATGGCAAGGCTCACGCCCTTATCGTGACCGGAGCGCTTCTTGTTGTAGATATCCTCGAGCACGGTGTAGTCGATGCCGTCGGGATCCTCGACCCAGCCCTTGGTGTCAGAGCAGGCCAGGACCTTACCGCCCAGCTGGACGACCTTCTGCACAGCATAAATCGCCACGTTACCGGAGCCGTGGACAACAACGTTCTTGCCCTTGAAGGAGTCACCGTTGCTCTTAAGGTACTCGTCAACAAAGTACACCAGGCCGTAGCCGGTGGCCTCGGTACGAGCGAGCGAGCCGCCAAAGCTCAGGCCTTTGCCCGTAAGGACGCCGGTCCACTCGTTGCGCAGGCGCTTGTACTGACCAAACAGGTAAGCGACCTCGCGGCCACCAACACCCAGGTCACCGGCGGGAACGTCGGTGTTAGGGCCGATGTGGCGATACAGCTCGGTCATGAAGGACTGGCAGAAATGCATGATTTCGTTGTTGGACTTGCCCTTGGGGTCAAAGTCAGAGCCGCCCTTACCGCCGCCCATGGGAAGGGTGGTCAGAGAGTTCTTAAGGATCTGCTCAAGGCCCAGGAACTTGAGCATGCCTAGCGTAACGGTGGGGTTAAAGCGCAGGCCACCCTTGTAGGGTCCGATTGCGGAATTGAACTCAACGCGGTACCCACGGTTGACCTGAACCTTACCGGAATCGTCAACCCAGGGAACGCGGAACATAACGATGCGCTCGGGCTCGACGAGACGCTCGAGAATGGCGGCCTCCTCGTACTCGGGATGAGCATCGAGAGCGGGCTGCAGGGTGCCCAAAATCTCAGTAGCAGCCTGGATGAACTCGGTCTGCTCTGGGTAACGAGCCTTGAGGTCCTCGAGGACCGTCTGGGTGTAGCTCATGTAAGCCTCCAAAGTTAGTGTTAAAAGTCTGAGCTATCATACGACGAGGTTTCGTATCGGTAACAAACAAGATGGGTCCGTTTTTTTATGTTTCACAACGCCGCAGGTAGAAGGCTTGTTTTATTCTGTTAATGTCTTGTTTCGTTTCCTGCGTGTTACAAGATGCTGAAGGCCTTTGGAAGCAGAGCCACCAGGAAGAACGCCAGAGAAACAACTTGAGGGCAACGCCGTGACACAACGGAGATGACCTCACGAGGGCAACTGGGCGCAAGACCGTGAGTTCGCTGCCGCAGCCAAAATACGCACAGCCATTTCAGACGAACCTTAGCTTCAAATAAAGACGAGGTAAAAAAGAAGAGCCACTCGAGACATATGCTCAAGCGGTTCCCTGCTCTTATCTGTCATCGTCGACGTGGCTTCGGCCCTGCTCATCAAGGTCGTTGCACCGAAAGACGCAACAAGTAAAGGATACCGCCAGAATACCCGAGGGAAAGTGCCTCGTTCTACGAACTGACCAAGCGAAAGGACAAGCAGTACCGATAAAACGTTTTTCAACTTATTATGCGACTATTCATTGAGACAAAAAAACAGGTCAAAAGCGTTACCGCTTCTGACCTGCAAATTTCCTGGAGCGGGCGACGGGAATCGAACCCGCGTCATCAGCTTGGAAGGCTGGGGTTCTACCATTGAACTACGCCCGCAAGAATATGGTCGGGACGACAGGATTCGAACCTGCGACATCCTGCTCCCAAAGCAGGCGCGCTACCAAACTGCGCCACGTCCCGAAGAACCTAGGCAGCTCGAGTCAATAGACCCTGCTTGTCCCAAGGCTTTTGAATTCTAATATATCGTGCAATATATGGCAACGGGCAAAAGGATTTCGCCCACGCAAACATCAAGAATGCCATGACGCCTATAATACAAACGTTCAATCGGCAACAACAAGCACGCAGAAACGAGCACCATGGCACCAAACGACACTTCGTCGCCCAATGAAGCGAGCATCCTCTTGACGGCAAAATCTCTTAAGCACGACCTTCGCGTTGGCAAAGGCATTGCCACGCGCATTGCATCGAAAGATGCCATGCGAGACCTTCGCAATATGAAGGCAAGTCTTCGTTTGCTGTTCCTCGTGCTGCTCGTCTCGGCCCTTATGGGTATTGCCGCCTGGGCTTTTCTTGCCTCCCTCGATTTTGTTACCGAGCGGCGCGAAAAGCACCTGTGGCTCTTCGCCCTCCTGCCCGTGGTGGGCATCGCCACTGCCTGGATCTACCGCACGCACGGCCTGCGCGCTGCCCGAGGCAACAATCTCGTAATCGACAGCTCCCTCACCGGCACGCCCATCCATGCGCGCATGGCGGGCCTCACCTTCGTGTGTTCCGTTGCCACACATCTGGCGGGCGGATCTGCCGGCCGCGAAGGAACAGCAGTGCAGATTGGCGGCACTATCGCAAGCAACGTGGCGCAGCTCTTTAAGCTCTCTGGACGCGACCGTAAAGACCTCATGCTCGCAGGCATCTCCGCTGCCTTTGGCGGCGTCTTCGGCACGCCGCTCGCAGGTGCCTTTTTTGGCATGGAGATGTGCACCATGGGCAAGCTCACCTACAGCGCGGGCATGTATTGCTTGGTCGCCTCCTTTGCAGGCGATGGCATGGCACGTCTTTTGGGCACGCAGCATTCCTTTCAATCCATTGCCCACGTACCTGCCATGACGCCCTCCACCGTTGCGCTCGTCCTTATCTGCGCAGTTGTATTTGGACTGGTAGCACGCCTGTTCTCGTTCTCAATCCGCACGGTCAAGAGCTTTTGGTCGCACCGTGTGCGCAGCTACCTTGTAGCAGCGCTTCTCTCCTCGCTTTTCCTCATGGCCACATACATGATCTTTGGCCTTCAACGTTACGGCGGACTTTCGGAATGGATGGTCGCCTCGGGCTTTAAGGGACAATCCGCCTGGTACGACCCCGCCTTCAAGCTGCTCTGTACCGCACTCACTCTGGGCGCGGGCTACCAAGGTGGAGAGGTCACTCCCCTGTTTGGCATCGGCGCTTCTCTTGGCGGATGGATCGCAACCGTCACGGGAACAGACCCGAGCTTCCTTGCCGCCCTGGGCATGCTGGGCATCTTTGGAGCGGCCCTCAACATTCCCATCACCACCATCATGCTGGGTATAGACATGTTTAGCGGCAAGGCTGCCGCCTACTTTGTGATCGTCGCGTTTGTGAGCTATCTCGTCGCAGGGCATCGCGGTGTCTATCCTGCGCAGCGCATCGTCACGCCCAAGCGCCGTTCCCTCGAGTTTGACGAAGGCGATACCGTCGAGCACGCAATCGAGCGTCACCACGAGGTGGTCATCGAAGGCGAGCCGCTAGACGCCAGCAGCCACAGCGACAACTAACGCCCCCGCGCGCTCACCGGGTTCTCGTAGCGCAAATGGCCCATCTGCCCCATACTTGTGCAGATGGACATTGCACGGAAAGGAACGCAAGCATGCAGCTTCGAGATAGCGGCTTGTTGGGAAAGACGCTCATCATCGCAAACCCTACCGCCCAGTCGGGGGCGGCCCGCAGCGTAGCCGAGCGCATGCAGCGTTTTTGTGCACTCTACTCCCATGAAACCGATGCGTTCTCGCTTGTCCACACCGAGCATGCCGGGCATGCCACCCTGCTGGCACGCGAGGCCGAAGGGTTCGACACCGTATTAGCCCTGGGTGGAGACGGCGTGGTTCACGAAGTTGCCTGTGGGCTCATGCAGATAGACGCCGCGCGTCGCCCACGTCTTGGCGTGGTACCTGTGGGATCGGGCAACGACTACGCGCGCACCCTAGGTATCCCTGCCGACCAAGCGTCCTCCATCGAGCAGATCTTTGACTATGAAGCCGCACGCATGGACGTGGGTAAAATCGAATATGTGCCATCTGGAATAGATGTCAAAAGCGCTACCGCACGCACGGAATACTTTGTTCAGACGTTCTCGTTTGGCCTCGACGCGGCTATTGCCATCGACACCGTGGAGCGCCGCCAGCGCACGGGCCTTACCGGCGGCGCGCTCTACACGGCAAGCGGGCTTGACGTCTTTGGCAGGCGTTTTCGCACATATCCCACAAATGTACAGGTAGATAATGCCAACCTGGGCCGCTTGCGCTCTCTTATCTTTGCGGTACAGCTTGGCCCCACGTATGGCTCTGGCTTTAAGGTTTGCCCCGACGCAGACCCCACAGACGGCCTCTTCGACATCTGCTATGCCGCCGGATCTATCCCCCGTGGCGTAGCGCTGCCTTTGTTCCTGCGCGCAAAGAACGGTGGACATGTAAAATCCAGGCTCATCCACCTGCTACGCGGCGAGCGTCTGGTGCTTGATTTTGAAGGTGACGACTACCCCATCCAGGCCGATGGCGAGCAAATCCGCGCGCACAAGGCAACCGTCAGCGTCCTGCCTGGGGCCCTCACTGTGCTCAAGCCCCGCCACGATGCGACAAAATAAACTTGCCTTGACGCTGTCACATCCCTATCGCAAGGATTGATGCCTGGTGAACTGCAGTTTATGACAAAATAAACCTGAGGACTTTTGTCACATTATTCGTTTTCGGTGATGCGGCGGCGCGAGGCCTTGAGGTCGGAGTGCATGCGTTTGTCCTTAAGGCGGCGACGGCGCTGAGAGGCCGGGACCTTGGTCGCGTGTCGCACCTTGGGCGGCACGGCGCGACGACGAAACTCCTCCTGAAGTTTGCGGGCGCATGATGCTCGATTTTGAAACTGGCTGCGGCTTTCGCGCGCGGTAACAACAATCCCCGTTGGAACATGACGCATGCGCACGGCCGAATCGGTGGTATTAACGCCCTGCCCTCCCGGACCGGTAGCTCGAAAGACATCAACCTCGCAGTCACGGGCAACCTCGGCCGCCGTTTGATGCGCAAACACAGCATACTCTCGATATGTCAGGCGTTTTTCTTCCATGAGCCCCAGCCTAGCACGCTAGCGCCGCGCGCGACGGGCACGCACCAGGCACAGCACAAAACCCACGGCCACAAGGGCAGCGACGCTCATGAGTGCCCAGCGGTAACCATAGAAAAATATATCTGGCCTGCCGGCAACATAGCCTGCCACGGGCCTTCCCGCAGCCTCGCCCATCTTGCCGTACAGGATCGCCATGCCGCCCGAGATGCCCAAAGCCATACCCATGTTTTGCGAAAGGCCGGAAAGGCTCCCCACAAAACCCAGGGCATCCAGAGGCGCCGCGCTCATGAACAGCGAATTGTTGGGCGACTGAAACGTCGAGGTACCCAAAGACATCAACGCCACGGCAGCAATAATCACCGGAAGCGAGGTGTCCTGGTTGAGAAACCCTACCGCAGCAAGACCAAGGGAGTAGATAAACAGACCCACACAGGTGGGAATATGCGAGCCCACCCGATCGGATAAAGAGCCCGAAAGCGGTCCCACCACAATGTTCACCAGAGGAATCACCGCAAAGAGAAAACCGGAGAGACTCGGTGAGAATCCGTGCGCATCCTGGAAATAAAACGGCAGGATGATCTCGCTCGCGCCGATGGCGATAAAGCTGATAAGCGTGGCGAGCACGTTGATGTTGAAGGTCAGGCTGCTAAAGACGCTCAGGCGCGCAAGCGGCTGCTCCGCATGAAGCTCAATGCGAACAAACAACGCCATGAGCAGCAGGCCGACCAGCAGCATACCTGCGATCTTGAGAGAGGCCCCCTCGCCCATAAAGGTGATCGAGCACAGCAGCAAAACCAGCGCAGGCACGAGCGCGCAGGCACCAAGCAGATCGAACTTGATACCACGGCGGTCGGGGCGCACATGCGGTAGCGTCTTGAGACCCGCGACAAAACATGCAACGCCTACCGGCACGTTGATAAGGAAGATACACTCCCACGGCAAGGACGACACGATCACGCCGCCCAGCACAGGGCCGCACATCATCCCTAAGGCCACAAAGCTCGCGAGCAGACCCAAAGCACGCCCGCGCTCCTTGGCGGGAAACGACTCGGTGATGATGCCCATGTTATTTGCCATAGCCGCCGCAGCTCCGATGCCCTGCACGCAGCGCGAAACCAACAGCATCGCAAATGCATGCGAAAGGCCGCACAAAAGCGAGCCGATTGCAAAGAGCGCCACACCCGCTTGGAAGAGCCAGACTTTGCCGAACATATCGCCCAGGCGCCCAAAGATAAGCATCGAGGCACAAATGGCCACGAGATAGACTGTAGAGACCCATTGGATATCGCTCAGGCTCACGGCAAGGGCCTTTTGCATCACGGGAAGCGCCACGTTGACAATGCTCGAATCAAGCGTGGACATGAAGGTCATGACCAGCACGGTAAACAGGATCGCCCATTTGTTCTTGCCATGGGTATCGCCCTCAAGGGCAATGCGGCGTCGCTCCTCGACAGAAGGTCCGCACGCTTCCACGTTCGCGACCTCGCTGCGAGCATCCTTTGCGGGCGTTGTATTCAAACGCTCGTTGTCCATCGTTCGCATCTCCCATCGATCGGCAGCCGCACGGCGGCAGCGAATACACAAAAAAGGCGGGCCCCTCACTCATAGCAGCATGAGCTGGGAACCCGCCTTTGGTTCATTGCCCTCTTTTGTACCATGAATCCACTGCCTTCACAAAAAGTGACGAAGAGCCGCCGAGGGGCGCGATCCGGGCGCACCCTCCAACCGGCAAGGCGCTGGGAGCATCCCGCACCCCTACCCGCATCGTCCGAGCGCGAGCGCCAGCCAGTGACGGCACCCCTGTGTGCACGCCATACTCAACATCACCTGATTGAAAACTAACGTAACCATGATGTTTACAGGCTTGTCAGACGCCCGTAAAGAGACACGAGTTGCGGTAAACTTTCTTTTGTCTATAACTACCAAACACACTGCGAGGAATACCATGCTCAGGGTTGGACTTCTCACCAGCGGCGGCGATTGCCAAGCACTGAACGCCACCATGCGCGGCATCGTCAAGACGCTCATCAACTGCTCCCCGGAGCCCGTCGAATTCTACGGTTTTGAAGATGGCTATCAGGGCCTCATCTACAGCCGTTTTCGCGTTATGACGCCTGCAGACTTCAGCGGCATCCTTACGCGCGGCGGCACCATTTTGGGCACAAGCCGCACGCCCTTCAAGCTGCTGGACACACCCGAGACCGACGGCGTGGAAAAGGTTCCCACCATGGTGCATACCTACCACAAGCTCAAGCTTGATTGTTTGTTCATGCTGGGCGGTAACGGTTCCACCAAAACGGCGAACCGCCTGCGCCAAGAGGGCCTTAACGTCATCGCCCTTCCCAAGACCATCGACAACGATACTTGGGGCACCGACATGACCTTTGGCTTCACCAGCGCGGTCGAGGTCGCCACCAAGTGCATCGACGACATCCACACCACTGCCTCGAGCCATGGCCGCGTCTTTGTGATCGAGATCATGGGACACAAGGTAGGCTGGATCCCCTTGTATGCTGGCGTTGCAGGGGGCGCTGACATCATCTTGATCCCTGAGATTCCCTACGACCTCAAAGCCGTAGAGCGAAGCATCGAGCAGCGTATCGAAAACGGCGGTCGCTTTGCTATCGTCGTGGTTGCAGAAGGCGCCATCTCCAAGGAGGACGCCGCGCTCTCCAAGAAGGAGTACAAAAAGAAGCTTGCGGCGCGCACCTCCCCCTCCATCGCGTATGACCTCGCTGCAGACATCGAGCGCGTCACCGGGCGCGAAACGCGCGTCGCCATTCCCGGCCATACCCAACGCGGCGGTGAACCCGATGCCCAAGATCGCGTTTTTGCCACCCAGTGCGGCGTCGAGGCCGCCCGCGGCTGCCTCGAGGGCGAATTTGGCTTCATGGTGGCACTGCGCAATGGGAAAATGTGCCGGACCCCTCTTGAAGACGTCGCCGGCAAGCTAAAGTATGTCAATCCCAGTAGCGATTTGGTACGCGAGGCAAAGATGCTCGGCATCAGCTTTGGCGACGAATAGGAGTAGCCGGTCATGGCAAACGGGAAAAAGGGCATTCTTGCCGAGTTCCAAGAGTTCATCAGCCGCGGTAACGTGATGGACCTCGCCGTCGGCGTAATCATCGGCGGCGCGTTCACCGCGATCGTCAACTCCCTGGTGACAAACGTCATCAGCCCCCTCATCTCGTTTATCACCGGTGGCAGCACCGAGGTGCCCGGCATGGCGGTGTCCCTTGGCGGGAACACCATCGACTTCGGAGCGTTTTTGGGCGCCATCATCAACTTCTTGATTACAGCAGCGGCCGTGTTTGCAATCGTCAAGTCTTTGAACGCCCTCAACGAGATGAAGGACAAGGCAGCGCACAAGGTGGGACTTGTTAAAGATGAGGCAAAAGAGGAGCCTCCCGCCCCGCGTCTGTGCCCCTTCTGCCGCCAAGAGATTCCCGAGGACGCGACGCGCTGTCCGTACTGCACTTCAAAGCTCGATGGCTATAAGAACGATCAGGACACCCGTCACCTCTGTTAAGGTCCATCCCCCTACAATTAGATCACATAAACGGCGCGCGCTAGAGACCTCGCTCACCCAGCCAAAAGACGCAATCCGCATACACGTCCTGGCGAATGGGTTCGTTGAGAATCTCGTGGCGCGCGCCTTCGTATATCTTGAGGTCAACGCGCTCGACGCCAGCGTCTCGATACTCTTTTACGGCAGCACGTACCCCGCGCCCGCAATCGCCTACCGGGTCCTCGGCACCGGCGATAAACAGCAGGGGCAGACCCTTGGGCACGCGCTGCGCCCCCTTGCTCGAAATAGCCTCTTTAACAAGGGTTGCCAGCGTGGCATATGCACCCACGCTAAACATCTGACCACAGCGGGGGTCGGCAATGTACTCATCGACCACAGCCTCATCAGTCGAGAGCCAATCAAGCGGCGTGCGCGCATCCTTAATCGCCTTGCTATAGGCGCCTGCACCTAGAGAATCGGCGAGCTTGCTGCGATAGCGCTCGCCACGGGCACGCGCGATGAGCCCGGTGATGGCGCGCCCGGCCACCGCCATAAGCATGGGTTGCTGGCCCGTAGCGCAAATCAGCGCGGCATCGACCCCAAAAGCATGACGTGTAAGGTATACGCGAGTAACGAAGCTGCCCATCGAGTGCCCAAAGACCGCATATGGGATATGAGAATCGGGATACGCAGCCGCAAATCCCTCCATCACACGGCAGCGCAGCTCGTGTACATCGGCGACGAGGATATCGGCACCACCTCGCAGCGGCATGTGTCCCAAATCTTCCTCGCAAGACACCGACTTTCCATGACCCACGTGGTCGTTTGCGCAGACGGCAAAACCTTGCGAGCACAGATACGCCGCAAAATCCGCATAGCGCTCAACGTGCTCCGACATACCGTGAACCAGCTGGATCAAGCCGCGTGGGGCACGCAAGCCGTCGTGAACATCTTGGGGCTCCCATAAGAGAGCGCGAATCGCAGAAGAGCCGTCGTGGCTGGGATAGCTAATGCTCGTGGTGACCATGGGCACTCCTCGTAAAAGAAAAAGGGAACAAGAGGTTCATGCCCCTCTTGTTCCCCATAGCGCCTACTGCAAGTCTTCCAGCCTGCCGTGTTTCTCGTAACGCGTGATGCGCGAGGCCTTGTTATCGTCGTCCACAAAGACCACGCGCGGTTTCATCTGGGCGGCCTCATGCTCATCTACCTGTGCATAGCACATGATGATCACCTTATCGCCCACCTCAACATAATGCGCGGCGGCACCGTTAAGGCAAATCATGCCGCTGCCCGGCTCACCGGCGATCACATAGGTCTCCAGGCGTTTGCCGTTATTGACGTCTGCAACCTGAACCTTCTCGTACTCCAAAATGCCAGCGGCCTCCATCAGCTCCGAATCGATGGTGATCGAGCCGATGTAATCGACCTCGGCCTGCTTGACCGTTGCGCGATGAATTTTGCCTTTGAGCATAGTGAGCATCATGCGAGAGAGTCTCCCCTTGTTGCGTTGGTGTGGTTGCGCTAACGTTGCGCCGCAATACGGTACAACACATTGGTCAGAAGCTGGTAGATCTGTCGGTCATCTCCAGAAAGACAGCTCAGATGAGCCTCGATAGTCCGGGTGTCCCCTCGGGCAGCAGGTCCGGTAAGTGCCGCGGCGCAACCGTTGTGGGCGATGTGCTCCGCGTTGCCCAAGAACAGCGAGGCCAGGGCGGCTTCGGCGTCGTCCTGGCTCAAACCGCATGCGGCAAGCTGCGAAGCCGCCTCGTGATACAGGCCAACGACCAAATTTGACGCCATGACGGCAGCCGCGTGGTAGCGCACCTTGTCTGCCGCATCGATACGTGCATGCTTGTTGCCAAGCCTGTCGAGGATGGCCTCGAGCAGGCAGACAGCCTCTTCATCGCCCTCAAGCGAAAACCACGCGCAACCAAGCTCACGCCAGCACTCAAAGCGACTACTCACCGCATAGAGCGGATGCATGGAGGCAATGTGCGCACCGGCTTCGCGGCACGCCACAAGTGCATCGGAGGAAGTCGCACCCGAGCAGTGCACAACGATCTTTCCGGTAAGGTCCACGCCACAGGCGGCAAGCCCATCCGCAAGCTCGCGAATGGCACCATCGGGCACGGTTAGAAAGATGAGCCGGTTGTCGTGGGCAAGGCCTGCCAATGAGTCGTACGCAAAGCCGTCGCAAAACTTCGCCGCCTCGCGGGCGTGCTCCACCGACCTGCTAAAGAACCCCGGCTGCCCAAACATCGGCTCTTGTTGCAGATAGCGCGCAAACGAGCAGCCCACCTTTCCAGCCCCTACAAATCCAACCGGCGTGAGCATGTCCCTACGCCTTCGGATCAAAGATAAAGTTATCGATCAGACGCGTCTTGCCAATGTAGACAGCCATAGCGCACAAGACGGGCTCGTCGCCGATCTTTTCGATCTGCACGATGTTCTCGAAGTCGACCATCTTCACATAGTCGATCTTGGCAAGCGGCTCGGCCTCGATAATGGCTTTCATTGCGTCGAGCACCGTCGCAGCGTCGGTCTCACCCTCCTCGACCATCTTCTGGCCGGCAAACACGGCGCGCGAAAGGCACAGCGCCGCCACGCGTTCCTCGGCGGAAAGATACGTGTTGCGCGAGCTCTTGGCCAGGCCATCCTCCTCGCGAATGATTGGGCAGCCCACAATCTGGATGCCAAAGTTAAGGTCGCGAACCATGCGGCGGATGACGGCGAGCTGCTGGGCGTCCTTCTGGCCAAAGTAGGCGCGGTCGGGACACACGATATTAAAAAGCTTGGAGACGACAGTGCACACGCCACGGAAGTGAATCGGGCGCGTAAGGCCACAGAGCTCATGCGTGAGCTCGTCCATGTTCACATAGGTACAGGCGTTGGGCGCGTACATCTCAGAGGGCTCAGGGTGAAAGACCAGCGCGGCGCCGGCCTCCTCGCAGAGCTTGCAGTCGCGATCGAAATCACGCGGGTAGCTCTCCAGATCCTCGGTAGGACCAAACTGCGTGGGGTTCACGAAGTCGGACACGACAACGCGATCGTTCTCGGCCGCGGCGCGCACGATCAGGCTCTTGTGACCCTCGTGCAAAAATCCCATGGTGGGAACGAGTCCGATCGTCAGGCCTTCACGCTTCCATGCGCGCACCTGCTCGCGGACCTCGGCAACGGTAGCTGCTGTTTGCATCATTAACTCCTCGATAACGGTAACGATAGATGATCGGCACGACCTCGTTATTTGGCGGCGCGAAGCTCCTCCATCACGGCGGGATCGATCTTATAGCTCTCGGCAGCAGCGGGGAAATCTCCCGACTGGACAGCCTCATCATAGGCGCGATAAGCCTGCTTCATGGCCTCGCCTATCTGCCCAAACCGACGCACCATCTTGGGCTTGAATCCGCCCGTGGTCATACCGAGCAGGTCCTGCACGACAAGCACCTGACCGTCCGTGCCGTTGCCGGCACCGATGCCGATCGTGAATGCCAAGCTCAACTGCTCGGTGACATAGGTGGCAAGGTCTGCCGGCACGCACTCGAGCACAATCGAGAAAGCGCCCGCGGTCTCGATGGCCAAGGCATCTTCGACGAGCTGCTTGGCCGCCTCCACAGACTTGCCTTGCACTTTAAAGCCGCCAAAGGCATTGACAGATTGCGGCGTGAGGCCGATATGCCCCACCACGGGAATACCCGCCTGCGTCATCGCGCGGATCTGCTCGCAAACGGTCACGCCACCTTCGAGCTTAACGGCCTGGCAACGGCCCTCCTTCATAAGACGCGCAGCGTTTGCCACAGCAGTGGGAATGTCGGTTTGGTAAGAGCCAAAAGGCATGTCGCCCACCACAAAGGTGTCATTGCAAGCGCGCGTAACGCAACGCGTATGATGAACCATGTCGTCCATAGTCACAGGCAGGGTCGAATCGTAGCCCATCATGGTCATGCCCAGGGAATCGCCCACGAGAATCATATCAATACCGGCTTCTTCGACAAGCGCCGCCATCGTGTAATCGTAGCTGGTCACCATCGTGACTTTACCGCCCTCATCGACCTTTTTCTTGAGCGTCAAAACGGTGTTCTTTGCCATATATGCTCCTCTTTACGGTCTCGGCGCGCGAGGGGCAACCACGCGCGCCGAAAGCACCGAATATTCCGCTTTATTCTACTACGCAGGCCGATTCATACCCCGAAAGCATGGCAAGAACACGACACCCGCGCCTCGTGCACGACTCGCTTTTCTAGACAAGCGAAAGGGCGTGCTCGATATCGGCAATCAGGTCCTGCGAGGACTCGAGGCCGCAGGACAGGCGCACCATATCGGGACTGATGCCACAGGCCTCAAGCTCGGCATCGTTCATCTGGCGATGTGTTGCATTTGCAGGATGCAGGCAGCAAGTACGAGCATCGGCCACGTGCGTGGCGATTTGGCACAGGGAGAGGTTCTTCATGAAAGTCTCCGCTGCGGCGCGGCCACCCTTAAAGCCAAAGCTCACAACACCGCAGGTGCCGTTGGGCATGTACTTCTTCGCGGTCTCGTAATAAGGATCGCCCTCAAGACCTGGGTAGCTCACAAAGCGGATCTTGGGATGATTCTTGAGGTACGTTGCCACAGCCAGGCCGTTTTCGCAGTGGCGCGGCATGCGCACGTGCAGGCTCTCGAGCGAGCTGTTGAGGAAAAACGCGGCCTGTGGATTCTGCATGGGGCCCAGATCGCGCATGAGCTGCGCGGTCGCCTTGGTGATGAAGGCGCCCTCAAGGCCGAACTTCTCGGCATAGGTCACGCCATGGTAGCTCTCGTCGGGCGTAGTGAGGCCTGGAAACGTATCGGCATGAGCCATCCAGTCGAACTTGCCAGCATCCACGATCACACCGCCCAGATAGGCGGCATGACCATCCATGTACTTGGTGGTGGAGTGCGTAACGATATCGGCGCCCCATTCGATAGGGCGACACATCACGGGCGTGGGGAACGTGTTGTCGACCATCAGAGGTACGCCGTGCTCATGCGCCGCCGCGGCGAAGCGCTCGATATCGAGCACGGCAAGGGCCGGGTTCGCGATGGTCTCGCCAAAAACGAGCTTGGTGTTGGGCCTAAAAGCTGCCTCGAGCTCCTCGTCGGAGCAATCGGGTGCCACGAAGGTGCAGGTGAGGCCCATGCGCTTCATGGTATGCGAAAGCAGGTTATATGTACCGCCGTAGATAGCGGAGCTTGCCACCACATGGTCGCCCGCCTCGGCGATATTGAAAATGGCAAGGAAGTTCGCTGCCATGCCGGAGCTGGTGAGCATGGCCGCAGAGCCGCCCTCCATCTCGGCGATCTTTGCCGCCACGAGGTCGCAGGTGGGGTTCTGCAGGCGGCTGTAGAAATAACCGCTCTCCTCCAGGTCGAACAAACGGCCCATATGCTCGGAAGTGTCGTACTTCCATGTGGTGGACTGGTAGATGGGAACCTGGCGCGGCTCGGCATCGCCCGGATGATATCCACCCTGGACGCAAATGGTATCCATGCGTTGTTCGGTCATTAGATGCTCCTTTGTTTGTGCGGAATAGGAAAAAGATACTCCCCGGCTTTATCCTGCTCAACCCATCAATTGCATAGGATTATCCCGCATCGCGAGCCGCTTGACCAGCCACCATGCGGCACCATAAACCGCATCCTCCACCGCCCAAAATGCGAGTACAATGGCGAGCGAACGAAATCGCCAACGAAAGGGGTAACCATGAACGCCATCGACATGACCAAACTCGACCTCGAGGCCTGCAAGGCTCAGGCAGCCGCCTACCATAAACAGGGATTCAACTGCGCTCAAGCCGTCGCCTGCTCGCTTGCCCCGGCACTGGGTTTTGATACCGATACCGCGTTTCGTATTCTCGAGGGATTCGGCGCGGGCATGGGTGGCATGACCGAGACCTGCGGTGCCCTCTCGGGAGCCGTCGCCATCTTGGGCCTGCTGAACAGCGAGGGTATGGCGAACCCCACAACCAAGCGACACTCCTATAAGCTCTCCCGCGAGGCCGCCGCGCGCTTCAAGGACAAAAACACGACGACCATCTGCCGAGAGCTTAAAGGTGTAGGTTCCGATGCCGGCCCTATCCGCAGCTGCCCCGGCTGCATCGACGACGCCGTCGAGATCGCCATTCAGATCATCGGCGAGCAGCAGGCGTAGCCCAGCTGTCTATAGACGATACGCATAGCAAGGTCCCGCCCAGAACGTTTTCCAACGCCTGGGCGGGACCTTCTTCATGCATATGACGAGCAACCCTGGAGCACGACCTACTGATGCGTAAACTCGGCAAAGTGCGCCGGAGCTACCGAGATCTCTTCGCGCCCCGCCATGAGCTCGCGCATCTTGCCGCAAAACGGCAACTCCTCACCTGAGCGAAATACAAGGTGCAAGACCACACGATCGGTAAAATCGGTCGAAGCAATAGCGGCGCCCAAGCCTTCGGCAATATGGAGAACTTGCTCATATTGAGCATAATCAAGCGTGACATCGACCGGCGTCACACTCGTCATCTCGACGATCATGCCCGCCTCGCGCGCATGCGCCACCGCCGCCTGCGCCGCAGCGGTATAGGCGCGCACCAGGCCACCGGGACCCAAAAGGGTTCCTCCAAAGTAACGCGTGGTCACACAGCAGACGTCCTTAAGGCCCTCACCGCGCAGCACCTCGAGCGTGGGCATCCCGCTCGTTCGGCTAGGCTCGCCGTCGTCGGATTGTCGCTCGCGGCCATCGGTGCAAATCCAAGCGGGGACGTTATGGCGCGCATCGTAGTGGCGTGCGCGGACGTCGGCGATAAACTCGTTTGCCTCTTTTTCGGATTCGATATGGACCAACTGGGCGATAAAGCGGCTTTTACGATCAACAAACTCACCGGTTGCCTCGACATCCGCGCGCAATGTGAAATAGCTCTCCACAAACGCCTACCCAAGCTTTACGATCTTGGTACCATGCGCCTCGGAGACACCCACGGCACTCGCAACCTGCTCGGCATTGGCATAGGTGATGCCTGCGCCCGGGAGGATGATCAGACTACCCGCAGCGTACTCGGCAAGCTCCTGCAGACGGGGGATGTTGTCATCGATGCTGGTGCCGGCAGGACCGCCATGGGTCAGGATGCGATCGACGCCATGCTCGGAAAGCCAATCGATTGCATCGAACTGAAGCTCGGCAGGCATAGCGTCAAAGGCCATGTGGAAGGTAATGCGCATACCGCGCTCAGACTCTACCGTGGGAACATGCGCCATGGCGATTAGGCGCTCGAGTGCAGGGATATCCAACTCCCCCGTCTCGGTCAAGCAGCCAAAGACCACACCCGTGCTGCCTAGGCTGCGCGCTGCCTCGATATCGTCCAGCATCATCTCGACTTCTTCGTCGGAGTAGACAAAGTTGCCACCGCGCGGTCGAATCATCGTCATCACGGCCACGCCATGAGACAAGGCGTACTCACAGGTGCGCGCGATCACGCCGTACGAAGGTGTGGTTCCACCCACAGCCAGGTTGTCGCACAGCTCGATTCGCTTGGCGCCGGCATCGATTGCCTCGGCAACATGCTCGAAGTTCTCAGCACAGAATTCTTTGATCAACATAGGCGCATCGACCTTTCGTCTCGTATCAGCCATACGCGAGCCCATAATCCATTTGTGCAAATGAAGTTGCGGCGCGCGTCGTATATCTGCATGCATTATAGCGTGTGCTACAATGCTTCCCTGCGAAGTGGGCCAGGCGATCGCGCGTACGCAGTCCCGTCAGGGGCATGTCGTCCGTGAGGAAAGTCCGGGCTCCGCAGGGCAGGATGCTGGCTAACGGCCAGGCGGGGTGACCCGACGGATTAGTGCCGCAGAAAAGAAGACTCCCACCTGCGCGCGCCTTGGCGCACGTAAAGGGAAAAGCTGAAACGGTGGTGTAAGAGACCACCAGCGCCGCGGTGACGCGGCGGCTTGGTAAACCCCATCCGGAGCAAACGCGAATAGGAACGCTATGGGCTGGCCCGGTCCGCGTTCGGGTTGCGTGCGACTACTGCACCGCACACCTTGGTGTGCGGGCAAAGATAAATGATCGTCCACGACAGAACCCGGCTTATCGGCCCACTTCGTCTTTCTCTTTCCCAAAACGCTTAAAACGCTTTACCCAATCGTCGATTACCGAGACAATAACTACGCCTGCAAACATCAACCGTGCGTCAAGGTCGTGTAACGGGTATGTAAGTTCACGTTTGTAGTGAAATTCGATTAAGGCGGACGTTATGGGGATCTCTCTTGCGTCTTTTTTCCAACAGATAACCTCGAATCCTGTTTTGGCAATCACCGTTGCCCTTACGTTGGACGTCATCTTCGTCAACGGCTGGACCGATGCCCCTAATGCCATCGCCACCTGCGTCACCACGCGGTGTATGCGCGTACGATCGGCCATTATCATGAGTGCCATCTGCAACTTCTTTGGCGTTCTTATCATGACCCATGTCAACGCGAGCGTGGCCTCGACCATCAGCAATATGGTCGACTTTGGCGGAGATACGGCCATGGCGCTTGTAGCGCTGTGCGCAGCGCTCTTCTCCATTGTGGTCTATAGCGTGGGCGCCTCTATCTTTGGTATCCCAACCAGCGAAAGCCACAGCCTCATTGCCGGTCTCACCGGAGCCGCCATTGCCCTGGGAGGCGCCGGCGGCGTCAATATGAACGAATGGATCAAGGTCATCTATGGCTTGGTGATGAGCCTGCTTTTTGGCTTTGCGATCGGCTGGGCAACCGCAAAAGTGGTTACCGTTATTTGCTCAGGCCTCGACCGTCGGCGTACCGACACATTCTTTACGTACGCACAGATCTTTGGCGCCGCAACCATGAGCTTTATGCATGGCGCGCAAGACGGTCAGAAGTTTATCGGCGTACTCTTCCTGGGCGTCGCATTTGCCGCTGGCAGGGCCGATGTTGCCGGAGCCGTAATCCCCGTATGGCTTATGGTGCTTTGCAGCGTAACCATGGGCCTGGGCACGAGCGTGGGCGGTGAGAAAATCATCAAGTCCGTAGGCATGGACATGGTGAAACTCGAAAAATACCAGGGTTTTTCCGCCGACCTCTCCAGCTCGCTATGCCTTTTGGTCATGACGGTGCTGGGCATTCCCGTATCGACCACGCACACCAAGACAAGTGCCATCATGGGCGTCGGTGCGGTCCGCCGTCTTTCTGCCATCAACTTTGGCATCGTTAAAGACATGATGTTCACATGGATTTTCACGTTCCCCGGGTGCGGCATCATCAGCTACGCGATGGCAAAGCTTTTCATGTTCTTGTTCTAGACCGTCAGTTAAGGATTCATCATGGCTAAAAAGAAGGACACGTTTTTCTTCGAGAACTATCGCGCCTGCGCGGACTGCTCCTGCAAGGCAGCCGAGTTTCTCGCCAATATCATGAGCTCATTTAACCCCGGCGAAATTCACGGAAAGCTCGACGAGATGCACGCCATCGAGCAGGCGGCCGACGAGCTGCGCCACCAGATGTCCGACGCCCTTGTCAAGGCGTTCATCACGCCAATGGAGCGCGAGGACATGGGGGTTCTAAGCAATCAGCTCGACGCGGTGACCGATCACGTCGAAGGCGTGCTTCATCGCCTGTACTTTGACAACATCGTTGAGATTCGCCCCGACGCACTCCAGATGGTCGATACCGTCGTGCGCGGCTGCAAGGAGATGCGCGCCCTGATGGACGAGCTTCCGCAATTTAAGAAATCTAAGACCCTCCACCAGCGCGTCATTGCCATCAACTCCATCGAGGAGGAAGCCGATGACTTGTATGTCCATGCGATGCGCGAGCTGCACACCACCTGCAGCGACCCCCTGCAGGTTATCGCATGGCGCGACGTCTACACGTTCCTGGAGCTCTGTGCTGACTCCCTTGAGCACGTCGCCGAAACCGTTGCGACGGTTGCCATGAAAAACAGCTAAGGTGTCCCTCGGTTCATACGACTCCCATCGCGCTACAATTGATTGACGAATCATGCCGACGCTTCTTGAAAGGAATTGCCATGTCTTTTGAAGATCTTACGCGCACTCGTTTCTCCTGCCGTCACTACGAAGACCGCCCTGTAGAAGATGACGTGCTCGCGCGCGTAATCGAAGCCGGACGAATTGCCCCTTCTGCCTGCAACAAACACCCGACGCGAATCAAGGTATGCACGAGCAAAGACGATCTTGCACGCGCCGCCCTCGCCTGCCCGCGTTTTGAGCGTAACGGCAGCATCTTTGGCGCCCCGGCGGTCATCATCGCCTGTGCCGAAACCGAGCGCGCCTGGGTTCGCAAGTACGACCAGATGAACTCGAGTGAGATCGATACCTCTATCGTTGTTGACCAGATGATGATGGCAGCGACGGAACAAGGGCTGGGGACCTGCTGGGTTTGCGCATTTGACCCGCAGGTCATCAAAGAGCAGTTCGGCCTGCCCGCAGGCCTGCGCCCCATCAGTATGCTGCCGCTTGGCTACCCCGCCGAGACGATTGCCGCACCCGAGGCGCGCGAGGCTCGCTGCATCTCGCTTGCCGACTTCACCCTCTAACAAAAAACCGCTCAGCACATACATGCTGAGCGGCACCAACGACAACCTATTTATATCAGAGCGGCAAAAGCAGAGCTCAACGACATCGGTAGACGGTCATTTTCCCAGTTAAACGGCAAGCGGGGTCTTTTCGACAATTCGAAAAGACCCCGCTTTGCATATCATGGATATAAAGCGTGGTGGCTAGTCCAGATCGTCCATGCCAAAGTTGTCGATCGGAGCAAACGGATCGGCAACAGCAGCAGGCGCAGCGACGGGAGCAGCGGGAGCCGGAGCGGGAGCCGGAGCCGCAGGAGCGGCAGCCACGGGAGCAGCAGCGGAACCAGTAGGCGTAGAGCTCATCAGATCGCGCGGGAAGGAGTTTTGCGCCTCGTCCATGAAGTGCTGAACGAGCTTCATGTACTCGTTCTTGAAGTCCTCGCGGGAGGCCTTCAGACGATCGATCTCCTCAATCTCGTTTTGCTTCTCGGCGAGAGCCTGACGAATGACCTCGCGCGCCTTGGCGTCGGCCTCGTTCTTGATGCGCTCGGCGTTCTCACGAGCCTCGCTAACAATGTTGTCGGCAGTCTGCTGGGCAGCGATAAGAGCTGCAGAAATCTGACGCTCGCTAGCGGTGTAATCGGGCGCGACGGGAGCAGGAGCGGGCACGGGAGCCGGGGCGGCCTGAGCCTGTGCAAGCTGATTCTGCGCATCGGCAAGCTGCTGCTCGGTGGCGGTCAAACGATTCTTAAGGTCCACGATCTTGTTAAGCATCGCATCGACCTCAGCGGAAACCTGCTCCAGGAAAACATCGACCTCGCCGGGATCATAGCCGCGCTTAGCCTCGGAGAAAATCTGAGCCTGGATATCAGCTGGTGTAATAGCCATCTAAAACATTCCTTTCATTCGCCATGCTCAAAGTCGTCGTTGCCAAGAGCACTCGCGTCCTCATAAAATTATACTAATCAACAAACGTTCCGCCACGGTCAACGCAAGAACTGCAATTACCGGAGAGAAATCGATACCCATCGTCGAAGGCATCATTTTCCGAAACAGATTGAGATACGGATTGACCAGAGATCCAATCACGGCGGCGATGTCGGCAAGCAAGCCGTCCTGCTTCATGGGAATCCATGTGAGCAGGCACCAAATCACAATCAGCGTGCTGTAGAAGTTGACCAGGGTATTAATGAGATTAACAATGGTATAAGGATTCACGCACTCACCTAGCTCTTGAGATAGCCGTCGGCACGCAGCTTGGCCAGATCGGAATCCTTAACCTCGCAGCCCTGGGGCAGCACCATGAACACACGGTCGCCCACCTCGCGCACGGAAGCGCCCAGCCCGCAGGCAAAACCATAGGAGAAGTCGAGCACACGCTTGGCAACTTCGGTGCGAACGCCCACGAACACCAGGGCAACGGGCTGCTTGGTGCGCACGCGGCGAACCACGGTCTCGACATCGTCATAGCTCTCGGGGCGCAAGACATATGCCGGAAGCTGAGGGGTACCGTTGATCACGGCAGCGGCGCGAGCCGCGGTCTCGGATGCAGCGGACGTTTGAGCCGGTGCGGAAGGGGCCACAGAACGCATGCCGCCCGCGTAGCTCGAAGGAGTGTCATAGGCACCCGGGCGATATGCGACAGCATCCTGCGAGCGCGCAGGGGGATTATACGTAGTTGCATGACGATCGGCATCGCCAACAAGCTGACCACTGCGCGTATACACAGCTACAGATTCAGCCTCGCCACGACGCGTCTGGCCAAGAACCCCGTTGCTGGGTTCGTCATCATACCCATAGCTGCCCGACGAACCATAAGAGCCGGCGCCATAGGAATCATCTGGATAGCCGCCCTCTGGCGCATCATCATAATAGGCATCGTCGTAGCCCTCTTCTGCGCCGTAATCATCTTCGGGATACGCCCCGGCCTGGCCGAAGGGGAGCTTGTTCTTGAGTTCATCTAGAAAGCCCACGATGGTACCTTTCTACCCGTAGTGCGATTGATGTATAGGTGGGTGTATGGTCAAACCACACGCATCAGCCCGTGGTTATTGTAGTGCAAAGGATGGGTTAAATGCCACCCTACCAAGGCGAATGAGGGTAGAGCCCTCTTCAATGGCTACATCGAAATCCTCACTCATGCCGCACGAGAGTTCGCTGAGCGTCAAAGAGGGATAGACCCTCTCAAGCTCATCGCGAAGCTCGCGCAGACCGGCGAAGGTCTTTGCAGCCACCTCTTTGCTACCCCGTGGGGCCATTGTCATAAGCCCACGAATGGAAATGCCAGAAAGCTCCATGAGGTCCTCGATGCATGCGCGAAGAGCCTCGGGCGCAAACCCCGACTTCGACTCCTCACCGCTCACATTAACCTCCAAAAGAACCTGCTGAGGAGCTAAAAACTCCCCCGCCTCCAAGCGACGAGAGGCGCGCTGGGATACCGCGCGAGCTAGGTCGAGCGATTCGATGGAATGAATCACCTCGGCATGACCGAGCACGGCATTGATTTTATTCTTCTGCAAGTTGCCAATCATATCCAGACGGACCCGAGGCAAATCATCGATAGCATGCAAGCCCTCGAATTTACGCACGAGCTCCTGTGGGCGGTTCTCCCCCAGCAAGGTATAACCCGCGCGCACGGCATCGGCCGCGGCATCAATATCAACCGTCTTGGACACCGCCATGATCTTGACGTCCTCGCGGGAGCGGCCAGCGTGGCCAAGCGCGATATCAACCCGCTCGAGAATCTCCTCGCGGCGACGACGCAGATCATCAAGATATGTCTGAGCCATGCTCATCATCCCGTCCGCCTTAGGGTTTACGACTTTTTGCCATACTAACGCAAAGGCGCGGTGCCGCCGCGGGCACCGCGCCTAAATTCATAAACCTTAGTTTATTTGCATGCCAAGTGGCAGAGAACGACTGACTACTCCTCAGTAGCTACGGCCTCGTCATCATCGGCATCGTCTTCATCGTCATCATTCAAAGACTCAATCAGATGGCGAAGCTGCTCACCCACCTCGTCCAAAGGAAGCTTGGCAACGTACTGCGCATCGGTCTTGGGATCCAAAACAACACCCTCGCCAGAAGGCACGCGCATGCTCTCCAGCTCATCCTCATCGATATCAATAAGATCAGAGGCGGTCAGACGCTGACCGGTGAGCAGGAAGGTCAGACGGCACGCGGCATCGATGGAGATAGAAGCGGTGCGGTCCAGATAGCGCGAAACCATGATCGTGCGGCGCAGATCATCATAGGAGCTATCGTCCGAGAGCTCGGGGGCACTCATGCGATTGTACGTACGGAAGAACTCTTCGTAGATTTGATGCACGGGCTCGTCTTGGCCGGAAAGGCCGCAAACGATGCTCATGTCGTTGTTCACAAGAGCGGAAATCGACGATCCCACAACGCGATAGACGCAATCGGCCTCGCGCAAAATAAGGTCATTGAGCTCGGCCGGGAGCTGGATGTCTGCCTTGACCTTATGCTTTGCCGCGCGAGCGATCTGGCGCACTTTATCGGTCATGCGCTGCAGGTTGAAATCGATATAGATGATAGTCTGCAGCAAACGGAAGTCGGATGCCACCGGGCCCTGCGTCGCGATGAGGTTGTAGCACACGGCCTCAAGATTGGCGCAGCGCGCATCGATCTGGAGCGTCGCCTTCTTCGTCTTATTGGCGAGCTTCTTGTCGCTTGTCAAAAAAGCGGTGACGGCATCGTGGAGCGTTAAATCGACGGCCTCATAGATGGAAAGCATCTCGTGGCGCGCCTCGACGAGTTGACGCGAAAAGAGCTTGCGCATGGTTTTCTCCAATCAGGCAGATGCGAGCATGTGCAACTCGCAAGAAACGGGCACCGGACGCGAATCAGCCAAAACGACCGGTGATGTAGTCTTCCGTGCGACGATCCATGGGACTAGTAAAGATCGCGTCGGTTTGACCATACTCGATAAGTGTAGCAGGCTCGCCCGCAACTTCTTGTAAGAAGAATGCCGTGTAATCGGAGATTCGTGCCGCCTGCTGCATGCTATGCGTGACGATGATAATCGTCATCTCGGGCGCAAGCTCGGCCATCAGGTCCTCAACCTTCTGAACGGAAGTGGGATCGATGGCGGAGCAAGGCTCGTCCATCAAAAGAACGTCCGGCTGCACAGCCAGAACGCGAGCGATGCACAGTCGCTGTTGCTGGCCACCAGAGAGCGCCAAGCCGTCTTTCGAGAGCTGATTGGAGACCTCTTTCCATAGGTTGGCGCGCTTTAAGGACTCTTCGACGATATCGTCGAGGTCGCTTTTGCTAGTCACGCCCTGCAGTCGGGGGCCAAAAGCGACATTCTCGTAAATGGATTTAGGGAAAGGATTGGGCTGCTGGAAGATCATGCCCACGCGACGGCGCAAATCGACAGGATCCACGCCCGGAGCGTAGATGTTGTTACCGTCGAGCGACATCGAACCGCTCACGTGCGTTCCCTCGATCAGATCGTTCATACGATTCATGCAGCGCAGGAAGGTCGACTTGCCACAACCCGAAGGACCGATAAACGCGGTGATCTTATTGCGGGCGATATTGACATTGAGGCCGGTGAGCGCATGGAAATCTCCGTACCAGAAGTCAAAATCCTTGGCGATAATGGCGCTCGACTCGGACGTGGGCGCGGACTGATAGACAGACATGGGACTCCTTTGAGCGACTTATCGGCTTCGACGCGACAGATAGCGAGAGAACAGGTTGAATGCAAGAATGATGATCATCAGCAAAAGCGCGGTGCCGTAGGCAGCGTTCATGTTGATGCCATCGTTGGCAAGCAGGTACAGGTGAACGGTCATGGGGCGACCGGAATCAAGCGGCGTGATAGGCATATTGATAGCCTGGCCCATGGTGTAGAGCACGACAGCGGTCTCTCCGATGGCGCGGCCGATGGCGAGCACGATGCCCGTAGCAATACGGCCAAAGGCAGAAGGAAGCACGATCTTACTCACGACCTGCCACTTGGTGGCACCCAATCCATATGCACCCCAGCGAATATAGCGCGGTACGGCGCGAATGGCCTCTTCGGTCGTGCGCATAACGATCGGAAGCATAAGCAGGGCCAGGGACATGGCGGCAGAGAGCATGGAGAGGCCCAGGCCCATAGCCTCAACAAACAGCGCGTAGCCAAACAGGCCCATAACAATCGAGGGCACCGAAGCCAGGGCATCGGCTGCGTATCGAATGATATTGACCAAACGTCCCTGCTTGGCGTACTCGGCAAGATAGACGGCTGCAAGCACGGCGATAGGCGTGCAGATGAGCATGGCAAGCGCTGTGACGTAGACGGTGGAGACGATGGTGGGCCAGATACCGCCCTCGGCATTGACGCCCTCGGGCCAGCCAAAGATGAAGTCGGGCGAGATGTGCGGCAAACCGTTAAACACCACGTAGGCGATGATGGCAACGAGTACCAGCGTCGTGATATAGGCTGCGGCACGAAAAACACCGAGCATCACCTTGTTGGAGGTGTCCTTTGAGATGCGGCCAGCCTTGCCGTGAGAAAGGGCGCGCTTGATGCGCTCGCGCGAGGTGAGTTCATCGGTCTGAGTGGATGGATCAGCCATGCCCTACCTCCTCTTTTTCGAAATCAAGCGCACGATGCCCACGAGCGCGGCGGAAATAATGAACAGCACCACGCCCATGCCAAACAGAGCGGAACGATGAAGGCCGCTCGAGTAGCTCATGTCAAGCGCAATCTGGCTCGTGAGCGTAGAGATAGGGCTCGCGATGGAAGACGGGATAACGGGAGCGTTGCCCACCACCATAAGAACCGCCATGGTCTCGCCGATGGCACGACCCATGCCAAGAACGATGGCGTCGACGATGCCGAGCTTAGCGGCAGGAAGAACAACCTTGTAGATGGTCTGCCACTTGGTGGCGCCCATAGCGTAGCTCGCCTCTCGAATGCCCATGGGGATGGAGTTCAAAGCATCCATGGTAAGCGTGGTAATCGTAGGCACGATCATGATGGCGAGAACAAACCACGCGGTAAGCGCTCCAAAACCCAGCCCGTCAGAAATCTGAGCCACGAACGGGCGGATAATCACCATGCCAAAGAAGCCATAGATGATCGAAGGGATACCTGCCAGCAGGTCAACTGCAGGGCTGATGATCTTGCGAACGCGATTGCTCGCAATCTCTACCAGGTACACTGCTGTTCCCACTCCAAGCGGCACGCCCATGACAAGCGCGCCAACAGTCACAAGGCCGGAGCCCGCAAGCAGCGAGACGATACCGTACTCACCCTCGCCCGGAGCCCAGGTAAGGCTAAAAAAGTTGGCAAGCCCGATATCGGTAAAAACGGGGAATGCGCTGTACGCGGTGAACGCGAAGATCAAGATAACCGTCACAACCGCCAAGAACGCACAGGCGAAAAAGAGGTACTGGAGAGCTCTCTCCTTAACATATGTTGCATGCGAAACGAGCGCGAGCTCGCGTTTGGGAGCCGCACTGGGCGTCTCTTCCATGGTCTGGTCCTCCATGCACTCACTCCCCCGAAGATTCGTCGTCGGTCACGGGGATAAAGCCCGCGTCGCGCACGATGGAATCCATCTTGTCGGAGATCACATAGTCGATATATGCCTGAGCCTCGGGACTCGGCGTTCCCTTGACGTAAAAATACAAATCGCGGGAAATAGGGTAACCACCCAAGGCGATTGTCTTCTCGGAGGGCTCGACGTGGTTCACGCTAATGGCGCGTACGGCGGTCTGAGCGAACTTGGACTCCACAAAGCCAAGGGAAATGTAACCGATGGCGCCCGCACTGCGGCTCACGACATCGCGCACCTGGCCGGTACCGGAAAGGACAGCGGCGCGACGATCAAAGGAGGCCCCGTCCATGACGATGGATTTGAAGGCCTCGCGCGTACCGGATGCCTCATCGCGGTTGACAAGCTGAATCGTTAGATCATCGCCGCCCACTTGGCTCCAATTGGCGATCTTGCCGGCATAGATGTCGCGCAGTTGATCGGTCGAAAGATTCTGCACGGGATTATCGGCGTTAACGATCACAGCGATACCATCGTGTGCGATAACGATCTCGGTGAGGCCGAGTTTTTGCTCATCGGCATTGACCTGGCGCGAGGACGAAGCGATGTCGGCCGTGCCGTTTGCGACAGCCTCGATGCCGGCAGAAGACCCTAGGCCACTTACCAGTACCGAAACGCCGGTCTGATCCCGAAAGCTCTCGGCCGCAGACTCAGCGATAGGCAGACAGGTGGTAGAACCCGCCACGGTAATTTGCTTGGACGAGGACGCGGATGTATGGCAGCCAGCGAGCGGAAGCATCAAACCAGCGGCTATGCATGCCATAAAAGAACGTCGGCTTATCGCATGAGCGCTAGTGCCGCATGACGGCCGCACATTCCCTGCTCTTTGCGATACGAGTAAAACCTCTCGTTGAGGCTCATGGTCGAGAGACGTGTATCGTGAATCCCGCACAGAGGAACTCCCACTTCTACAAGGGACTGTTCAATAGCGCGCGCAAGGTCAAGCTTGCACGACGCAGACTCTTTAATGCTATCAAATTGTAAAGCGAATGTATGCAGCAAATCAGACGATACCTCGTATTCATCTCCAAGAATATGCGGTCCGATATATGCATGGACTTGCTCGATGGGCACACATGTCACCCCAGAAAGGATGCGGGCGGCAGACGCGGCGATGCGCGCATACGTACCGCGCCAGCCGGAATGCACCACCGCAAAACCTCCCGGACAGGTCAGGATAACCGGTACGCAATCGGCAAAGCAAAGCATGACGGGCACCTGCGCCTGGGTGCAAACGATGGCATCGGCCCCTTTGGCAATGCGGGCGCGCACGGAATCGAGAACGGATGCATCGGCAGAATCGACTACGACGACATCGTCTCCGTGAACTTGATTGGGTACTAGCAGGCGATCGAGATAGGCCTCCCCTCCCAAAGCAGTAAGCGCACGACGACGGTTCTCGGCAACCGCCAGCGGATCGTCGCCAACATGGGCTCCCAAATTCAAGGAGGCGTACGGAGACGCAGAGACACCGCCGGTACGCTCGGTAAACCCAAATGCGATACCGTGTTCCTCGCCGCCTACAACCGTCACACCGTTATTTGTCAGGCGCTCAAGCTTAACTGGCTGTCCGCACGCCATGCCATACTCCCTTCGACAGATGCGATCACCCTAAAGAGGAGACCAATTGAAATAAATGCAGAACAGGGGGTACGGAATATCGTATCCGCACCCCCTGTGGTTCAAACTATCCCGCAGAAAACATCCTGCAAAAGCTGTTAGAAATTGCCGCGCTTCAAGAAATCGGGCAGTTCAAACTGCTCGTTGCCAAAGTTGGGAAGCTCAGAGCCGCCCACGTTGCGCGTTGCTGCGGGGGCAGCATGCGCTGGCGTGGAGGCATCGCTTACAGACTTCGAGGCAGAAGACTGACTCTGGCCAAACAGCTGATCTTGACGGTTGACGTTGGCATCGCTAAAGCCAGTGGCGATAACGGTGATGCGGACCTGATCGCCCAGGGATTCGTCGACAACGGTACCGAAGATGATGTTGGCCTCGGGGTCGACAGCGTTGGCCACAAGGTCGGCAGCGTCGTTGATCTCCTGGATGCCCAGGTCCTTGGAACCGGCGATGGAAAGGAGCACGCGCGTGGCGCCATCGATGGAGCTCTCGAGCAGACGGCTGGAAATGGCCTGCTGAGCAGCGTCCACGGCGCGGGTGTCGCCAGATGCGGTGCCAATGCCCATCATGGCGGTACCAGCCTGCTTCATGATGGTCTTGACGTCAGCGAAGTCCAGGTTGATGATGCCCGGGACGGTGATGAGGTCCGTGATGCCCTGAGTGCCCTGAGAAAGCACGCCATCGGCTGTAGCGAATGCCTCAAGCATCGTGGTCTTCTTCTCGGCGATGTCGAGCAGTTTGTCGTTAGGGATAACGATCATGGTGTCAACGCACTCGGAAAGCGTCTTGATGCCCTCTTCGGCAGAAGACTTGCGCTTGCGGCCCTCGAAGGTGAAAGGCTTGGTCACAACAGCGACGGTAAGCGCGCCAACCTCGTTCATAGCGATATCGGCAACGATGGGAGCGGCTCCGGTACCGGTGCCACCGCCCTCGCCGCACGTAATGAACACCATGTCGGCGCCGGCGAGCGCCTCGGAGATATCGTCGCGGCTCTCGTCTGCTGCCTTACGGCCAACCTCGGGGTTCGCGCCTGCGCCCAGACCACGGGTAAGGTCGGTACCGATGTGAACCTTGATGTCAGCATCGGAAATAGCCAATGCCTGCGCATCGGTGTTGATAGCGACGAACTCGACGCCGCGAATGCCCTCTTCGATCATGCGGTTGACGGCGTTGGTGCCACCGCCACCTACACCCACCACCTTGATGACGGCAAGATAATTATTGATCTCGTTCTCGTGCATTTGACGGTCCTCCGAACAGTGGGTAAGGCGCTTTGCGTTTATACGACGTTAACCCTCAAGTAGAGATTAAATGTCGAGGTAAACCATGGTATGTTTGCACATTGAGGGCAAATAAGTCAAACCCCCGTAATCAAAAATATGGATTTCGCAGGTAAACGGCTATGCCGCTCACGGAACTCAAGCTCAGGCGCTCGAGCGCCCCCTACAGATCGACCGAACGATATGTGTAGGCGTCGGGCGTTCTCACATTAATATAGGTAACCCCCTTCTGCTCTTCCAAAAGCTTGGTCACGATGCGTTCTTTCTTTTGAATGTCGTCGGCATTGCCCACGGAAACCTCAACGCCATTGTTGAGGTTGCAGGCAAGAGCCTGAACCGAAGGAACCGAGAAACTTTTGACCTGCGCCAGGAAATCAGGCGAGAAACCCGCGATGTACTTGAGCGCCGCAGCCAAGCCCTCCCCCTTTACCCTCGAGCCGCTCAAAGGCGAAACATCGGTACCCACATTGGTCAGAAGCACGGCATTGAGCTGCTGCGCCACCGCGCGAGCGGCATCCTCGCCCGAAAGCAGGGTTACGCCATCGGCAGTCTGGACGGGCTTCTGGCCGTCATTTGCATCCGCAGCGTCTGCCTGGGCATCGGGCGCATCACTGCTGTCAGAATCATCCATCGAATCGGAGGAGACGTCCTGGCTATCGTCGGAGACGTCTTTCGACGAGGAATCGTCCGTTTGGTTATCGGCTGCTGGCGCAGCAAGTCCCGTTGCATTCACCACCTTGCCATTGGCATCAAGGCCCACGGCAAGCGAAACGGGTGCGATCCAGGTATCGTCATCTCCGATGGCCCAAGCCACATTATCGGCAGAGATATAGGCAACGGCCACGACCTTGCGCTCGGTAGGCGTGATGATGAGCTTATGGGGGAACTCGCGCTTTACATCCACGCCCTTCACCCAAGGACTCTTTTTAAGACTCTGGACAATCGCATCGCTATCGACGTTGAGCAACGTCGTATCGTCGGGGAGGTCGATAAGCTTTTGAGCGGTCTCCTTCGAAATATGTTCCGAACCATAGATCTCGATATCCGTGGCGGCAAAGAGGCTCGACTTGAACAGAATGGTCCCAACGATAAAGAGAACCACGATCACGGCAGCGGCGGCGCTTGCAACAAGACGAGCTGAAGAGGACAGCTGCGGCAGATGAATTGAAGATGCGACAGAGCGAATAGCGCCGAGAACCGGGTTTTCCCGCTTTGTATTACCCCGGGAAAGCGAACCAGCGGAGCGGCGGTCGGGCATTTTGAGTCTCGAAGGAGATTGCGGACGAGTCGCCGCGCCACGGCCGATAGGTGTCATCTGCGAGCGCGAAGCAGCACGCTGCGGACGCGCAGGGGGTGTAGGCGACATGGTGCGGCGAAGGGAAACGTTTCCGCGACGCGCAAGGCTCGCCGTCCGCCGCGCGGGCGGTTGGGTGTGTGAACGAGACGACGGGCGACTGGCACGGGGACGCGCCGAAGCCGGACGCGCAAGCTGACGACCGGCGCTCGATTGACGCGGCATCGGACGCGCCCCCTGAGGACGCGAGGACGGACGAGGCCGCTTGGCTATGGGCTGTGACGGACGAGCCTGATGAGGGCGTCCTGTGGAACGAGAAGACGAAGGCCCCAACGAAGACGTGCGAGGACGAGAAGACGACGTTACGGCACGACGAGGCGTCGGCTTCCCATTAGAAGCCGAGGAATTTGACTTCCGGCTGTAGCTCGACGCCATACGTTTCCTTAACCCTCGCGTGCACGTGCTGAATCACGGACAGAACATCTTTGGCCGTTGCCGACCCATTATTGACAATAAAGTTAGCGTGAACGGGAGAAACCTCCGCGCCCCCAACCGAAAAACCCTTCAATCCACAGTCGTCAATCATAGCGCCGACACTTTTATCGGGCGGATTACGAAAAACAGAACCGCACGAAGCCTTACCGATAGGCTGCGAGCGACGCCGACGCCCCAGATAGCGCTCCATGCGCTCGCGGATGTCATCTTTTTTACCAGGCTTCAAAATGAGGGTTGCCTCGAGAACGATCTCAGAACCGGGAAGACCCGTCTCGCGATAGCCCCAATAGATATCGTCATGATCGTAATAGCGCAAGCCCTCGCCCGGAACATAGGTGACAAGGGACTCGATCAGCTGGCCGATCCATTCGCGTCGAGTACCTGCGTTCATAGAGACGGCACCGCCCACGGTACCGGGAATACCCACAGTGAATTCCAAGCCCGAAAGCCCACGGGACATCATTTCGTTGACAAGGCGCGAGAGCACAGTCGCCGCGCCCACCGTAACGTGAACACCGTCTTCGGCGATTACAGTGCGCTGGAACTCACGTCCCAAAACAATCACAGCCCCCTGGTATCCGGCGTCGGAAACGAGGATATTCGATCCCCTTCCCAAAAGGACCCAGGGAATCTGCTCGCGCGAGAGCACTTCTACCGCACGCCGCAAACCATGGTAGCTCTGGCAGGTTATGAACAGCGAGGCAGGACCACCTACACGGTAGGTGGTATGGCGCGACATGCGCTCGTCCTCGATGACATCGATGTCCGCGGCACCCGAAAGCGCCATGATGGCGTTGAACAGGCCCATAGCCTACTGCGCGTCCTTCGACTGCTCCTGAGCATGCTCAAGATACTCCGGACCCACCGCGGTAACGTCGCCCGCACCCATAGTGATCAACAGGTCGCCCTCATGCGCGTTCTCGTCGATGAGCTTCATGAGCGCAGGACGGTCGGGAGCATAGAATACGGGCTTTCCAGGATGACGCTCAGCGATCAGGTCTGCGAGCATCTTGGAGGTAGCGCCAGGAATAGGCATCTCGCCCGCCGAGAATACGTCAATCAGGATAACGGTATCGGCATCGGCGAAGGCATCGGCAAAATCGTTGGCAAGCGCCTGCAAACGCGAATAGCGATGCGGCTGAAACACTACAACAACGTGCTTGAAGTCGAGCGTCTTTGCGGCCTTGAGTGTAGCGCCCACCTCGGTGGGATGGTGACCGTAATCATCGACCACGCAAACGCCGCGCGTATCGCCCACGTGGGTGAAACGGCGACGGACGCCATCGAACGTGGAGAGTGAGGCTGCCGCAGCATCGACATCGAGGCCGAGCACGGAAGCAACGATGAGGGACGCACATGCGTTGAGCATATTGTGACGGCCCGGATTGTTCTTGATGGAAACGCGGCGCTGCATGCCGTCCACGGTAGCGACAAAGCTGCCGCCAAGCGCATGCGTACAGGCATCGGGCTTGACCACGACGTCGTTCTCGTTGGCAAAACCATAGGTAATGACATGCAATCCCGTGCTATGAGCGAGCTCGGCCAGACGCGGGGAGTCGCCGCAGACAATGATGGTTCCATCCTCGCCCACGAGCTTCATGAACTTGACGAACGTAGCCTCGATCTCTTCGAGAGAGCCGTAGTGATCAAGATGATCGGCCTCAACGTTGGTAACAACCACCACATTGGGGTCGAGATACAAAAACGAGCTGTCGGATTCATCGGCTTCGCATACAAAATACTCGCTCGAGCCATTGCGACCATTGGTGTCATAGCCCTCGACGATACCGCCGATCAAGAAGCTGGGATCAAGACCCATGCGATCGAGCATCGTGGCGCACATGGAAGACGTAGTCGTCTTGCCATGGGTGCCCGCAACGGCAACCGTCGTATGGCCATGGCCCAAGGCAGAAAGCATCTTTGCGCGGGGCCAAACGGGAATACCCAATTCGCGAGCACGAATCAACTCGGGATTTGACTCGGGAATAGCCGTGGAGACAACCACGACATCGGGCTGTACCTCATCGATGGTTTTGGCATCATGGCCCACGTGGATATCGACGCCGGCGCGCGTGAGCTGGCGAATATAGCGAGAGGTCTTAAGATCGGAACCCGTCACGACAAAGCCACGCTCGTGCAGCACGAGGGCGATACCGCTCATACCAGCGCCGCCAATCCCGATAAAGTGGGCGCGCTTAAACGTCGGCTCGCTGGATGCATTCTGGATATCTGCCATAGGTCCATCTACTCCTTGCAGCGAATAAACAATCTTCAACCTGTTTACTGTACCGCAACTCGTCCAGACAGACCAAAGCGATGCGTTATCTGCGCAATCCCTCTATGGCATCAGCAAGAGTCGAAGCGGCCCGATCTTGGGCTAGTCCGCGCGCCGCGTCGTGCATATCTGCACGGCGAGCAGGATCATCCAGCAGTTCAAGCACGGTGTGCTTGAAGTCTTCGCCATCGATATCGGCATCGGCAAACATAACGGCGGCGTTCGCATCAACCAGGAAGCGGGCATTGGTCGTTTGATGGTCGGCCGTGGCAAGCGGGTACGGCACGAGCACAGAAGGAACGGCCAGAGCCGCGATTTCGGCGACGCTCGACGCGCCGGAGCGGGAAAGAACAAGGTCTGCCGCACTCAGCATATCGCCCATATTGTCGATATAGGGCATCAAGCGATATCGATGCTTATCGGTTTCGGTAAGGGCAAGCGCTGCCGCCGTGTCATCATAGCCGTCCGCACCGGTGGAATGAACCACATAGAGGTTCTCGCGTGCCAGGAGCTCAGATTTAAGCGAAGCCATGCGCTCGTTGAGATGCTTGGCACCAAGCGAGCCGCCAAAGACCAAAAGCACCGTAGCATCGCGAGGAATATCCAACGCCTCGCGTCCACGCGCCCGCTCGCCGGCAAGCACGGAGGCGCGCACGGGATTGCCCGTGAACTCGATACGCCTCGCACCCGCGTGCTCAAAAATGGGGCGCACGCTCGGCTGCGCGATCGCAACAAGGCTTGCGATCTTTGCAGACTGCTTATTGGCAAGGCCGGGAACGGAGTTCTGCTCGTGCAGGACCACAGGGATACCGAGTTTTGCCGCTGCCCGCACCAAAGGAAGCTCGACATAGGCGCCAAAGCCGATCACCACATCGGGCTTGAGAGCAGGATTTTGCTTGAAGGTGCGCACCAGGCGACGCTCCTCGCGCGAAAGATGTGCGAGAGCAGTGACAAGTGTCCAGGGGCGTGCACGGTCAAAGCCAGTCACCTCCACCGGGAAAAAGTCGAATCCGGCCTCGGGAACCAATTTGCCCTCGAGACGACGCGTCTCGCCAAAGAAACGAACATCGTGTCCACGTGAGGCGAGCTCGTCTGCCAGGGCAAGCGCGGGATTGACATGGCCGGCGGTGCCGCCGGCGGCAATTGCAATCAACATCTTATCGGTCATAACGGTCCCTTCTATAATCCGACCTGCGACGCGGCTGTCCGTCACGTCCATCGCCGCGCAGGCGATCGGTGGGGTCGGCGTTCAAATCAACTCGGTTCCATCCCCCATTCGTGCGAGAAGAAGGTCTTCTTGAGTAGGAGCCCTGCGAGCGAGCGGCACGGATGCGGGGCTCCTGAGCGGTCTTTCCGTCCATCACCGTGAATCCCGCTTGCTCATTCGACACCGCACGGCCAGAACGCGTGCGAACGCGGCCCGCAGTACTCACACCGATATGATCGGAAACGTCTTCATCTTCATCCATAACGGCAAAGCTGCGACGACGAGCATCGTAAACGGTGCGAGCGTTGCTCTCGACGGATACACGAATGATCAAGCCGGCCAAAATGAGGGAGGATATCATCGACGATCCGCCATAGCTGATAAAGGGCATTGTCTTTCCCGACATGGGAATGATGTTCAAAACGCCCGCGGCATTGATAAAGAACTGAAGCGCGAGCATAAGGGCAGACCCCTGCGCAATCAGACGCCCCTTGAGATCAGGTGCCTGGCGGCCAATCTGGAATGCAGCGTAGATAAGCACAGCAAAGACAGCTAAGAACAGTATGGTGCCCACAAAGCCAAGCTCTTCGCCGATGATTGAGAAAATATAGTCGTTATGGGCCTCGGGCAGATAGCTGTATTTCATCGTAGAGTTGCCGATGCCACGCCCGAACAGACCGCCCGAGGTAAACGCCATAATAGCGAGCGTGGCTTGAAAACCGCTGCCATATTTATCGAGCCAAGGGTCGGATTGCACCAAGAAGCGCTCAAGTCGGTACGGGGTAAGCGCAATCATGCCCACCAAAAGAATCACGATAAAGCCGACGGCGCCCCAAACCACCTTCCATGAAAGGCCGCAGAGAAAAAGCATCGCGAACACCGTGGCAAAAATAATCATGAACGTGCCCGTGTCGGGCTCAAACAGGATGAGCAGTGCAGGAACACCAACAACGAACGCAAGCTGCTTCAAAAGGCCGTTTGAATCGATCTGTTCTTTATCGTAAAAAACGTCTAGCACGCCCGCGACCATGATGATGATCAAGGGCTTGATAAACTCAGAGGGCTGAAACAGGAAACCTGCAAAAAGCCTGATCCAGCGCCTTGCGCCGCCAGCGCCAGCACCAACAAACAGGACCAGTAGAAGGACGAACGTAAGGGTGCCCCAAACGGCTTTCGCTAGCGTTTTTGTAGCGAAATCCCATGGAATCGCGCGAAACGAGATAAGCGCGCACAGCACAGAACCAACGGCGGCAAAGCCGAACTGTCGCTTAAAGAAATACAAAGCATCGCCTTGCTCGGACAGGGCTTCGACCGAAGATGCAGAGAAAACCATGAGCAAGCCAAAGGCGACAAGAGCCACAAGGCAGGCAATGAACACAAGGCGTGGACGCATAATGCGGGCGGGAACGCCCGCGATAAGCTTTTCGCCCCAGGAAGAATGCTCGGGAGAAGCATCGCGCATCACGCGGTCGCCCTTATGGCGCTTCACAGCGCCCCGGACACGCACCGCCGATCCATCGTGCATGCTAGCGTTAGTTTCTCGCACGCTCTCCCCTAGCCCTCGATAGCGGCGGCATCGGCCGCACGAAGCTCGTCGAGATAGGATTTGAATGCGCGTCCGCGCTCTTCGTAACCAGAGAACTCGTCAAACGAAGAGCAAGCGGGAGAGAACAGCACAACATCGCCAGCATGGGCAAGTGTACGAGCAACGTCAACGGCATCGCGCATGTGCTCCGCGCGGGCAAGCGTCACGCCGCTTCCCTTTGCGCCGGCAAACTCAAGCGCGAGCTCGAAGCGCTCGGCAGCCTCGCCAAAGCAAACAACAGCAACGACGTGCTGACACACGATACGCGAAAAATCCTCCAAGGGAGTTCCCTTGTCGTGACCGCCCAAAAGCAAAATCACACGGTCGTGGGGGAATGCCGTGAGGGCCTTTTCGACCGCGTCGGTGTTAGTTGCCTTTGAATCGTTGTAAAAGCGAACGCCCGCGATAGAGCCTGCGGGCTCGATGCGATGCTCGAGCGGCGCAAAGCTCACAAGTCCCGCACGCACCGAAGCCACAGAAGCGCCGCAAGCGAGGGCTGCCGCCGCCGCGGCCAATGCGTTGATAACATTGTGGTGACCGGCGATCTTCAAGTCCGCCGTGGAAACCAGCTCGTTTTCCACGCCCGCCAAGCGCACGATCATACGACCATTGCGCACAAAGGCAGCGTCACTGGCGCCGCTGTCCTCACAGGAGAGCGAAAGCACGCGTCGACCGGGCTTGAAAATCTCGTCTCGATAGGCCATGTTGCCCTCGTCCTCGACATCGACGATAGCCAGATCGCGCTCGTCCATATTCTGGAACAAGCGAATCTTGGCTTCGGCATAGTTTTCGTGCGTACGGTGCCATGCCAGATGGTCGTCCGTGATATTGAGCAGAATCGCTACACGCGGATGGAGCTCCTGTGTGGTGGCAATCTGATAGCTCGAAAGCTCGGCGCAAAACCAGGAGCCATCTGCGCGACCATCGACCTCGTTAATAGGAGGGTTGCCAATATTGCCAACGGCCACGCTGGGGATATCGGCAAAACGAAGCAGATGGTCGACAAGTGACGTAGTGGTGGTCTTGCCGTTGGTCCCCGTCACCGCACACCAGTTGCTTGGCGAAAGACGGAAGGCAAACTCAGGCTCGCCCATAATTTCATTCGAATGGGCACGGCCGGCGGCAAAAAAGTCGCTAAATTCAGAAATACCGGGGCTGGAAACGCAGATGTCGTATGCACCCTCGACGTCCTCGGTGCCAAAAACAAAGCGAGCGCCCGCACGCTCAAGCTCGCGAGTCCGATCGTTGGGCTGCGCTTTTGCTCCACCGTACATGGTTACGCCAGATACACGGCCGCCCAGATGGGAACATGCCCACTGGACAACATCGAGACCCGAAGAGCCCTGGCCTAAGACCAGAAGCGAGAACACCTGCGGCAATGGCATAAGAAATCACTATCCCAGCTGGAAGAAAAGAGCAAGACCGAGCGCGCCAAAGGCGGCGGCCACAATCCAAAAACGAATGACAACCTTGGTCTCCGCCCAGCCCTTCTGCTCAAAATGATGATGGATGGGAGCCATGAGGAATACGCGCTTCTTGGTGAAGTGGTAGCTCACGACCTGAATCATGACAGAAAGCGCCTCGACGATGAAAAGACCACCGATAATGAGCGAAGACACCTCGGTATTGGTGACAATGCCCATGCAGGCAAAAGCGGTGCCTAAAGCAAGAGAACCGGTATCGCCCATAAAGATACTCGCTGGATAGCAGTTAAACCAAAGAAAGCCAAGACATCCGCCCGCAGCAGCGGCGCCAAAGATAGCAAGGTTGGAATCCCCGCAAAGAAACGCGATGGCAGCCATGATAAGCAAGGCGATCATCGATGTGCCGCCGGCGAGTCCGTCCAGGCCATCCGTAAGGTTGACGGCGTTGGAGAAACCGGCGATCAAAAGCCAAGTAAAAACGACAAAAAGCCAGGGCACGGTAAATGGCGTACCCGCAACGTCAAACGTCGTAGAGAGCACGGAAAGATCGATGGCAAAACCGCCCGGGAAGCGTACCTCGGCGGAAACTCCGCAAAAATTGACGGCACCCAAGCAAAAGATGATGCAGATCAGGGTAAGGCCAAACATCTTGGCGCGTGGCGTCAAGCCAAGCGAGCGCCCGTGCGTTACCGACGTGAGGTCGTCAATCAGGCCGAGCACGCCAGTGGCAACCGTAGCGATAAGCACAAGCAGCATCTCGGTCGTATGCTTTGCCATGATCAAGCAGGTGAGCACGATGGCGATGAGAATCACCACGCCGCCCATGGTGGGCGTCCCCTGCTTGACGAGGTGGCGCTTGGGGCCATCGGCGCGAACCTGCTGACCGATGCTTTCGTACTTGAGAATCTTGATCCACAGGGGCATGAGGACAATCGTGATAAGAGCGGCGATGCCCAGAGCCAAGAAAGCCTGATACGTGGGGTACGACGCGTTGCCTAGCATGCGCAGACCTCCTCAACAAAACGATCGAGTCCAACGGCGCGAGAGCCTTTGGCAAGAACCAAGTCGGATGCGCAGAATGACGAGGAGAAGCGCTCGATAAGCTGATCGGTATCGCTCACGATGAAAATCTGATCGTCGGGCATTCCCATGAGTTTCGCAGCGGCAGCCATCGCAGCGGCGGCTTCGCCGCCAACGCACACGAGCGTCGAAAGCTTCTTTGCGGAGGCATAGGCGCCCGTCAGGGCATGAAGGCGCTCCGTGTCGTCGCCAAGCTCGCCCATCTCGCCCAAAATGGCGATGCGAGCACCCTCGCACGGCAAGGAGCACAGCAGGTCAAGGGCGGCTGCCATCGACTCGGGGGCAGCATTGTAGGTGTCGTCGATGACGCGAGCGCCGCAGGCGGCACGACGAACTTCCTGACGGCGACCGGTGATCTGCAGAGACGTCAGAACCGAATCGATTTCCTTGGCGCTCACACCCAAACGATAAGCAATGGAAGCAGCATACACAACATTGATAACAGCCTGCGCACCGGGAAGGGCCACATGGGTGTCCAGGGAAGTGCCGTCGGCAAAGGTGAGCGTGAAATAGGGCTGTCCCTCATCGCTCACGCGAACATCGCCCACACGCACGTCGTCGCTAGCGGCCGAGCCGCATAGAAGCACATCGACACCGGCAGGATCAGCAAATCCCTCGCGGATAAACGGGGTGAAATCGTCCTCGCCATTCATGACCAGAAGAGGCTTCTCGCCTTCACGCGCGGGCATCATGCCGGAGATTATCTCGGCCTTTGCGCGCGCGATGTTCTCGCGGCTGCCAAGCATGCCGATGTGCGACGTGCCCACTTTGGTGATCACCGCATAAGCCGGGCGGGCGCACGCCGTGAGACGAGCAATCTCACCCGTAGCATTCATGCCCATCTCGAGCACAAGCATCTCGGTATCGGCAGGTGCCGCAAGAATCGTCAAAGGCATACCGATAAGGTTATTGAAGTTGCCACTCGTCACATGGACACGATAACGGCAGGCAAGCATCTTTGCCAGCGAGTCCTTCGTGGTGGTTTTGCCGATGGAGCCCGTTACGCCAATAACGGTGGCATTGAGGCCCATGCGGTAGTGGTGCGCCAGAGAAAGCAGGAACTCCATCGGGTCTTCGCAGGTAAATAAGGCGCAGCCGCGTTCATTTGCAAGGTCAATCAAATCCGACGCGGGCTCGATCGTAAGAACGACAGCTCCGGCGCCGGCCTCGATGGCCGCAGGCGCAAACGAGTTTCCGTCTACGCGCTCGCCCGAGAAGGCGACGAAGATCGAATCGGGCTGAACCTGGCGCGAATCGATAACGCACCCTTTGCAAATGCGATTCTCGTCACCGGACTTGCGCTGCACATCGCACACGCGCTCAATGTCCTTGACTGCGATTTCTATCATGCATGCTCCTTTGCGAGCCGATATTCCAGCCGATTATTGTACCGTTGCCATGCGCCTTTGTGGTGCAGGCCCTGTGTGAATGCGGGCGCAAACAGCGCAGCCCAGCTTCTATGAGGTGGGCTGAATGTCCAAAATAGTCAAAGCGCTCCCCATAACGGTCGCGAACGGCGTTGCGGCGGCCGTGGAGATATAGGGCGTTCCATCGAGCGTCACATAGACCATCACCTGGGGGTCGTTTGTAGGGGCAAAACCGATAAACGAGGACATATAGACATCTTTTTGATAGCCGCCTTCCTCGCTCGCGCGCTGCGCGGTACCCGTTTTGCCCGACACGTCATAGCCGGGAACCTGGCCAAGCGTGCCCGTTCCCTCGTCCACAACGGTCTTCATCATATCGGCAATTTGTCTAACGGTCTCTTTGGAAAAAACGCGCTTTTCCTTTGCCGACCAGTCCTTCTCCTCGCCCCCGCAGGACTTGAGGAAATGCGGGACGGTCATAACCCCTTTGTTCGCAATGGCGCTCATACCGTGGAGCACGCTCACAGGAGACAGGGAGATTGCCTGACCAAAAGACATAGCGGCGAGGCTTGCGCCATCGTACTCGTCGCGGTCTTTAACGATGCCCAAACTCTCACCGGGAAAATCGACCCCTACTTTTTTGCCAAACCCAAACTTATGTATGTATTTAGCAAAAAGGTCGGCTCCAACCTGCTTGCCCACGAGCACCATGCCGGTATTTGAAGAGCGACGTAGAATTTCACGCATGGTCATGGTCATGGCGTAATCACGCAAATCGGAATCATATACGTCGTCGTCGCCCGCCTTGACAGTCGAAGGGACCTCGTAGGTCGTATCGGGGCCAGCGATGCCTTCTTCGATTGACATACCGCATACAAACGTCTTAAACACGGAGCCTGGTTCGTAGGCATCGGTCACAACGCGCAGATTCATATCCTCAGCACGCGCAGTCGAAAGATCGCTGGGATTGTACGTGGGATAAGAGCAAGCTGCGAAGATGTCACCGGTTCGAGGATCGGACACGATAATGGAACCGTAATTCGCATCCGCTCGCTCGACGGCCGCGGCCAGAGCCTCCTCTGCAGCCTGCTGAATATTGACGTCAATCGTCAAAACGATATCGACACCGTCTTTTGCAGCCACCTTCTTGTAGGCGCCACCCGCCACATAGCTGCCATCGGCCGCATGCTCGCGCACGATAGAGCCGTTTGTGCCCATCAACGTATCCTCGTATTGGAGCTCGAGTCCAGAAATACCGTTGTGCTCGGTATCGGTTACGCCCAGCAGCTGAGCACAGGCGCTTCCAAAAGGATAAACGCGTTTCATGGAGGGCTCGAGCACGATGCCGGCAAGACCGTACTTCTCGAGCTTTTTGCCCCCCTCGGTATCTACTTTTCGCTGGATATAGGTATAGCTCTTTCCATTGACCGCCGCGTTGCAGGTTTTTTCGTCCACATCCAAGACGTCCATCAGGGCACGGACGACCTTATTTTTACTATCGACCTGGCTGGGGTTGACCGCAATGTCATAGCAGCTCTCGCTCGAAGTAAGGACATTGCCGTTACGGTCGTAAATAGTTCCACGCTTGGCATAGAGCGTCTGATTGTAGACGCGGCGCCAGTACAGCTCGTTCTCGGCGCGGTCGTCACCAAATACTTGGTATCTTCCAAGCTGGAATCCGCATGCAGCGCCTGCCAAGCCAAGAAGCGCCAAAACAAAGGTACGCCTTGAAACAGACTCACGCGACATGTCCGTATGCAGCAGGTCGGTCTTTGGGGCAGACCTACGGGCACGTGCAGCGCTGCGCTGAGCGGACTGCGAGGTCCGAAGACGTGTTACAGCATCGTTGTTATGGTGGTTTTGGTTTTGTGGCATGAAGCACCCGGGATCTAGAGCTTTTGACTACAGCATCCTATCACGGTTATTCGGCAGCAGGCGCCTGTTCCGCAGAAGCAGCATCCGATCCGGCAGCCGCCGTCTGATCGCCCGAGAAATCGAGCGTGGTAGTGTCGTCGTCCCCAGCGCTCACCATACCAAGTGTTCCGGTAGCAAGATCGCGGATGCGCGTTTCGGAACCGTAGACGGAGCGCATGACCTGCAAGTTCGAGCTCTCCTGATGCGCCTGCTCAAGCGAAGTCGCCGCTTGTGCGTTGTTGTTGAGAAGAGCGGTGGTTGCGCCAGCAAGCGCAATACGGGCAAAGCCCACAACGCAGAAGAGCGCCACGAATACGAAGGCAAGCTTCATGACATGCGTGAAGTACGGGCTTACAGCCTGGTTTGCCTCAAGGCCCTCGCCCGATACAACATCGAGTCGCGGACGTTCGGGCGCTACCGGAGCCGGAGCTGCTGTGCGATTGGGATAGGAGACGGGTTGCGCCTCGTACATATCATAGGCGTATGCGGCATTTGAAGCGCGATATGCCATGGCTGCAACCCTCCTTCAACATCGTGGTGCTACATTTCAAGTTCGTTTAAACGTGCGCGGGGAAGGACTGGTCGATGGACTTGCCGGAGTTATTAAATCCTCTCGGCAACGCGAATCTTCGCAGACCTCGCCCGCGGGTTGCGCTCTACCTCTTCGGCAGACGCAGCCAGGGGTTTTCGGGTTATGACCTTGACTATCGGCACATGACCGCACACGCACACCGGAATATCCGGCGGGCATATGCACCCTTGGCTCTTTTCCTGGAACAGACGCTTGGTGATACGATCCTCAAGCGAGTGATACGAAATCACACAGATACGACCGCCGGGATTTGCCCAGCGAATCGCCGCCTCTAAGCCGCGCTCCAAGACATCGAGCTCATGGTTGACCTCGATGCGGATCGCTTGAAAGCTGCGACGCGCAGGGTGTTTTCCGTGACGCCTCGCCGCAGCGGGAATCGCCGCCTTGATAACGTCCACGAAATCGTACGTGGTGAGAATCGGCTTCTCGGCGCGCACGCGAACGATCTCGCGGGCGATTTGCCGGGCGAACTTCTCCTCACCGTACACGCGAAGAATGCGAGCGAGGTCTGCTTCGTTATACGTGTTTATGACCTCAGCTGCGTTTAAGGGATTGTTACTCGCATCCATCCGCATATCTAAGGGGGCATCTTCGTGATACGAAAAGCCCCTTCCAGGGAAATCGAGTTGTGGGCTCGATACGCCCAGGTCGAACAGGAAGGCGTCCACGCCGGGAACCTGTGCCGAGCAAAGCAGGCGGTCCAGGTCTCCAAAGTTGCCCTTGAGCAGCTTATGCGGGGTGCCAGGAGCCTCGGTGTCGAGTCGCTTTCCCGCGGCCTCCAGCGCCATGTCATCCTGATCGATACCCAGAAGCAGGCCAGTCTCCCCCACCTGCGCGGCCATCTTCACCGAGTGACCAGCGCCGCCGAGCGTGCAATCGCACACCACGGACCCGGGTTTGAGATCAAGGCCCTCAAGCACCTCGGGGAGCATTACGGGTTCATGCCGATATTCAGGTGTCAAAGTGCCCTCTCCCATACATGTCTCCTTAGGCGCCGTAAATGATGTCGACTAGCGATCGAAGAAGTTCGCCAGCGCGTCATCGACATCGGCCTGATGCTCCGCGTAAGCCTGACGATTCCAAATCGTAAGGCGGTCGCCGTCACCGGCGATTGTCACCTCGCGATCGAGATTCACCCGGTTGCGGTCTGCCTCCGGCAGGCTGATACGTGCGGCGGAGTCTATTTCGAGTGTGGTTGCCGCACCATTCAGTCCGCTTCTGACAGCACGATGATCTTTGCGGGTGGGGTCGTAACCACCATCTCGCTCGAACACGGCGTCAAGCCAAGCCTTGAAGGTGTCCTCGGTGAACACATACAGGGCATCGACTTCCTTTTCAGGAGCGGGAAGCACACGCACACTCTCACTGAGCTGCTTACGGAAGGCGGGCGGCAGAGAAAGGCGGCCTTTAGCATCGAGATTACGCTCGTACGTACCGCTTAAATACACTGCTGCACACCCCCTAGGCTTACTCGTGGGCGAATGCGGGAGCCACCCCGCTGTCGACTCTTTCAATAGTATGGTCTGTTGGCACTTTTCGCAACACTTTTTCCCACTTTCTCCCCCACCGTCCCCCCACCGCCCCACACGACACCCCATCCACCCCGTTTAACGCTTTCAACAAAACACAAGATGTTGTGTTTACAAACAGCACTCCGTCAACAACTCGCCCTTCCCTGTTCGATGACCGCACAGAAAAGGGGCAGGACTTTTTTCCTGAGAAAAGGGGCTAATTGTGATGGAACTGTTTAACCAGCAGGTAGAGAGCTTGAAGAACCGCAACGCACCTGTGATGGGAGAAAATGGGGGCAATTTGTGGGGGCTCGATCGAACCATTATCTATATATAGTGAAAAAGCCAAAAAACGATTCGCACGCTAAATAAAACCGGCACACTTATTCAGCCCTTTACGCTTGAGGCGAACTTCCCGTCCGGCTTTTTGAGCCCCATGGGAACCGAAGCCACAGGCGCAAACGAGCGTCAGCTCTTGATGCATGCCGCGGCGCGTGTCAGGTAGACTTCGATGGGGTCTGCGACGAACAAGGGCACCTTTTGCCACATATCGCAACAGGCTCAGCCATTGATCGGCGCCTTTTCAAATAGATTCCCGCCACATCGACCGAGCGGCCTGCTGCTTTTGGCGGATCGCCCATCGAGTGGCGGTTTTTCAAACACATCCCGCGGCATCAGCCAAAAGAGCGGTGGTTTTTGAAGCAGACCTTGGCGGCACGGCCCAAATGACTGGCGGTTTTTCAAACACTTTTAAATGACTGGCGGTTTTTGAAATGCCCTGAGGCCAAAAACTGCCTATAGGTGCATGATTATCCGCCAGACATTCGAAAAAACGCGATTTACCGCCACACAATCGCGCGTGCGAGAGAAGAGGCGGCACGACATCTGCGAAGACTTACGACGGCAGCGCGCCCAGCGTACCCCTTAGGCGCGAGGATGCGCCGAAAGATATACCTCGCGCAGATGGGTGCGGTCGACATGGGTATAGATCTGCGTCGTAGAGATGTCGGCGTGCCCCAAAATCTCCTGCAGGACACGAAGATCGGCACCGCCCGCAAGCATATGGGTTGCAAACGAATGACGAAGCGTATGGGGATGCAGCCCCTCGATATCCACCAGGCGGCCGTAGCGCTCGCAGATGGCATGAACGGATTGGCGCGATATGCGTCCGCCGTTCTTATTCAAGAAAACACCCGGACACGCGGCGACACGACGGGCATGAGCCGCCAGCTCACGGCGCGGTCCGTCGAGATAATCGACAAGAGCCTTGAGGGCAGAGCCGCACAGAGGCACCAAGCGCTGTTTCGACCCTTTACCGAGCACGCGGACAAACTCGTCATCCAAATAAAGATCTTGTACGTCTAGGCCCACCAATTCGCTCGCGCGTAGACCGCAGCCATAAAGGACCTCGAGCATCGCCCGGTCGCGCGCACCGGCGGCACCGGCTGGAAACTCTTGATCAAGCAATGTCTGCGCAGCATCGATGGAAATATAGTCGGGCAGACGCTCCTCTTTTTTGGGAAGACGCACGTTGGCCGTTGGATGAGTCTCGCAAATCCCCTCGCGTACCAAAAAACGGTGGAAGCTCTTCACCGAGGAAAGCGCACGCTCGATCGACGCGCTCGCATAGCCGCACTCACGTCGCGCAGCCACGAACGCCTCCACATCCGCACGTCGAACGTCCTCGGGGGCATCGATGCCCCGTCCGATCAGATGCACAAGATACGCCTCAAGATCGCGACGATACGCAGCTACGGTATTGGCAGAGAGATTGCGTTCCACCACCAGATGATTGAGAAAATCACGTACGCCATGCTCAAGTGGGGTCTTACCCGTAAGAAGATCTCCCGCCGACCGTCCCCGAAAAGCTCCTGGCGCCCCAGAAACAAAAGGGACCTTCCGATCCCGCGTCGTGGCAGAATCGGAAAGGTCCATACGTATATTCATATCGCGAGAGCGTTGCGACAACTACTTCTCCTGCGGATTATGCGGGTTCACAAGCTCGCGCGATGTGCCCTCATGCTGGCCGATAGCCGCACGAACGAACTCGCGGAACAGCGGCTGCGGCTTGGTCGGGCGGCTCTTGAACTCGGGGTGTGCCTGGGTGGCAACAAACCACGGGTGAACATCCTGGGGAAGCTCTATCATCTCGACCAGACGCTCGTCGGGCGAAATGCCGGAGATAACCAGTCCCGCCGTGGCAAGCTGGTCACGATAAGCGTTATTGAACTCAAAACGGTGACGATGGCGCTCGTAAACAAGCTCCTCCCCATACGCCTCGCGCGCGAGAGTACCCTCGGAGAGCTTGCAGGGATAGGCACCCAAACGCATGGTGCCGCCCTTCTCGGTCACGTCTTCTTGCGAGCTCATAAGGTCGATAACGGAATGCGGGCCCTCGGGATCGAACTCCGAAGAGCTCGCGCCTGCAAGACCGGCAACGTTACGAGCAAATTCGCACACTGCAACCTGCATGCCCAGGCAGATACCCAGATAGGGAATCTTATGCTCGCGAGCATAGCGTGCGGCGCAGATCTTGCCATCAAAGGCGCGCTTGCCAAAACCGCCAGGCACCAGAATGCCGGAAGCGTCGGAAAGAACCTCGTTCACATTCGAGGCATCAAGGCTTTCTCCGTCAACAAGCTGGACATCGACATGGCGATCGTAGAAGATGCCCGCATGGTGCAGAGCCTCGATAACGGAAAGATAGGCATCGGGAAGCTGGGTATATTTGCCCACTACGGCAATCTTGATGCGATCCGCATGCTTGTTAGCGTGGTTTTGCTTGTCAATGAAAGCATTCCAGTCGGCCATATCGCGTTCGCGCGGGTCGAGTCCCAGGCGCTCGCAGACACGCAAGTCGAAGTCCTGGTCCGCCAAAAGGCCCGGAACATCGTAGATGCTCGCACAGTCTTCATTGGTAAACACGCAATCGGTGTCGACATCGCAGAAGCTCGCGATTTTGGAGCGAATGCTGTCGTCGATATCGTGATCGGAGCGCAAGACGATGATGTCGGGTTGGATGCCAAAGCTGCGCAGCTCCTTGACGGAATGCTGCGTGGGCTTGGTCTTGACCTCGTGAGCTGCGGCGATATAGGGAACCAAGCTCACATGGATGAAGCAGACGTTCTCGGGGCCAGCATCTTTGCGATACTGACGGATGGCCTCCACAAAGGGCTGCGACTCGATGTCGCCGATGGTTCCACCCAGCTCGGTAATGACCACGTCGGAGCCCGTCTGCTCCTCGATGCGGCGAAACTTATCCTTGATGGCGTTAGTGACATGGGGAATCACCTGGACGGTGCCGCCCAGAAAATCGCCGCGGCGCTCGCGCGCGATCAAGCTCTTGTAGATAGCGCCCGTGGTGAAGTTGGAATCGCGGGTAAGGTTCTCGTCGATAAAGCGCTCATAGTGACCAAGGTCGAGGTCGGACTCATAGCCGTCTTCCGTAACAAAGACCTCGCCATGCTGGAACGGACTCATGGTACCCGGGTCGACGTTGAGATACGGGTCGGCTTTCTGCATCGTCACCTTGTATCCGCGCGACTTGAGAAGACGGCCCAAAGAAGCCGCCGTGATGCCCTTGCCAAGCGACGAAACAACGCCACCAGTTACAAAAACATGCTTGGTCATATTTAGTTACCTGCGCTTCCCGTAGAAGTTTCCATTGTCTTCGACGGGTCTTTATTGTACGACGAGACTTTGGACATGCTATTGAAAAATAAAATCAAAATAAAGAAATCGGGCGGTCCCGACATCAGATGCCAGAACCGTCCCTTCAAAAGCAGTAGCTTCGGTGACGCACCGAAAGCAGGAAAGGCAGCTATCGCTTTTCTGAAGCGATGCGCGTCCCCATCTCCAAACCTTTGAAATACCACCTGCCGGAATCGGTGATCGAATACGTGTTGGGGAGCTGCGCCCCGGCCTCGGTAAAATGAACTTCTTGATCGAGCAGTCCCGCTTCGGACAATCGGGAGATGGCGGCGTGGATGCGCCATTCGCTTACACCAACCTGCTTGGCGAGCCATGCACGAGAGAATCCAGCAGCGTCGCCTCTTTTTTCCACGGCATCGATACTCTGTAGAATCGCCAACTCGACGCGCGCCATATCGGCAACGCTTGCACGTCCCCTACCTGCCATGCTATGTCCTTAGAACGTTCCGTCACTGCGCCATGGGCGGACACGCGACCAGGCTCATCCGGCCGCTCTTGCATATTTTAGGGCAATAAAACGCGCAAAATAAAGAAAATCGGCATGATAGCGCGTATTTTTGGCAGGCGGACAAAGACCGGCCTCAGGCTCTCCCGGGCCGGTCTTTATCAAGGGCATTTTGTTGCAAAGCAGCCTAGCGATGGTAAAGCGTATGGCGCTCGTACTTGGGCTCACAGCACACGTTGATGCCCAAGCGGCGCATGACTTCCTCGTCGGTGGGCGAGATGATCACACTAAAGAATGCATCGCAGCCGCGCAGCTGTTCAAGGCCGGAAAGGACGCGCGCCGCAACCTCACTCTCCGCCGAGGTGATGGAGAGGGCCATGAGGGTCTCATCGGTATGCAGGCGCGGATTGCTGCTGCCCAGGAAATGAGTCTTCAAGCGGCTGATGGGCTCGATGGCATCGTCGCTGATGACCTCGACCTCAAGGTCGACACCGGAAACAGCCTTGAGCGCATTCATCAGAAGCGAGCTGGCGCAACCCAGGCGATCGGATGTCTTGCCGGTTACCACAGAGCCATCGGGCATGACCATGGCACCCGCAGGCGCCCCGGTTTCCTGCTCGCGGGCGCAGGCCGCGGCACGCGCGGGAGAATAGTTGCTATCGACGCCCGCCTTGGTCATGATGCGCTCCAGGCGATCGACCTGCTCGTCACCCATACCGGTGCGACGAACCTGCTCGCGGCCGGCAAAATAGCGGCGCACGATCTCCATGCGGCTCGCATCGGAGCACGCCTCGTCGTCGGTGATGGCAAAGCCCACCATGTTGACGCCCATGTCGGTTGGACTCTGGTAGGGGCTCTCGCCCAAGATCTTCTTCATAAGCGCACGGACCACGGGGAACGCCTCGACGTCGCGGTTGTAGTTGACCGCGGTCTTGCCATAGGCTTCCAGGTGGAACGGATCGATGATGTTCGCATCGTCGAGGTCGGCGGTTGCCGCCTCGTAAGCGATGTTGACGGGATGCGAGAGCGGCAGGTTCCACACAGGAAAGGTCTCGAATTTGGCATAGCCAGCCTCGACGCCGTGCAAGTGCTCGTGGTAGAGCTGCGACAAGCAGGTGGCGAGCTTGCCCGAGCCAGGGCCCGGGGCGGTAACCACCACAAGGGGGCGCGTCGTCTCCACGAACTCGTTCTTGCCATAGCCCTCGGGCGAAACGATCAAGTCGACATCGTGGGGGTAGCCCTCGATGGGATAGTGCAGCTTTGCGGTGATGCCCAGCTCTTCTAGGCGATGGCGGAAGACATCGGCTGCGGGCTGGCCCGCATATTGAGTGATAACGACGGCGGCGACGGCAAAGCCGTTGCTGGAGAACAGGTCAACAAGACGCAGGACATCCTCATCGTACGTGATGCCCAGGTCCCCCCTCGCCTTGTTCTTCTCGATATGGTTCGCGTTGATGGAGATGATGACCTCGACCTCATCGGCAATACTTTTGAGCATGCGGAACTTGGAGTCGGGCTCAAAACCGGGAAGAACGCGGCTCGCGTGGTTGTCATCAAAGAGTTTGCCGCCGAACTCCAGGTACAGCTTGCCACCAAACTGTCCGATACGCTGGCGGATATGCTCCACCTGCAGCTCGATGTACCTGCCGTTGTCAAACCCCTGACGCATGCGACGGGCTCCCTCCATAACGATATGGCCTCGTATCCAACGGGAAATTATAGCGTGAGAGGGAGAGCTTTCGGCACGACGGGCGCGCTCATGCAAAAACGATGCCGAAGCCTATACCGTGCTACCATAAACCTTCGAACAATACGGACCACCTGTTCAAGGAGCACCGCTCGTGGCAGATACATCATCAAGATCTACATCCACCCACGCAAAAACCGGGTTTCAAAAAGATATCTTTATCCTCAAGCAACTGGTGAGCAAAGACTTCAAGATCAAATACCGCCGCAGCTTCCTGGGCGTTGCCTGGAGCGTGCTCAATCCGCTGCTCATGATGATCGTGATGGCCATCGTGTTCACCACCATCTTTGCCCAGGGTCGCAATGGATCGATCACGCCGGAGATGTACCCGCTCTACCTCATTGTGGGTAACGTCACCTTCGCCGTGATGTCTGATTCCACAAGCCAGGCGCTCTCCTCCATCATCCAAGCGTCCTCGCTCTTGAAGAAGGTCAAGGTCCATCGCTTTGTGTTCCCGGTGCAAAAGGTCCTGTTCTCGCTCGTGAACTTCGCCTTCTCGCTTATCGCCGTCGCCATCGTCATGCTGTGGTTCCACGTGGTGCCCACCTGGCATCTGCTGCTGCTTCCCGTCTGCCTGATTCTGCTCATGTTCTTCTGCATGGGCTTGGGCCTTTTACTCTCTGCCGCAACGGTCTTCTTCCGCGACGTCATGCACCTGTGGAGCGTTGTGCTCACGGCATGGACCTACTTCACACCGATCTTTTGGACCACCGACTTCATCCCCATGATGGACTCGCACATCCTACGCGTCTTGATGTATGCCAACCCCATGTACAACTACCTGCAGTTCATGCGCGAAATCTTCTTGTTCCAGACCTGCCCCACTCCGCTCGAGTTTGGGCTTTGTGCAGCCTGGGCAGTTATCGCCATGGCTATCGGCTACACCGTCTTTCACAAGAACGAGCACAAGTTCATCCTCTATATCTAGGAGCCCGGCATGTCAGATGCAAAGAACGCCGCGGCAGCGGCCGAGGAGTACGCCGTCGAAGTCAACGACGTCACCATGATTTTCAACATGGCCTCCGAGCAGCTCAACAACCTCAAGGAATACTTCATCAAGCTCGCAAAGCACGAGCTGTTCTTCAAGGAGTTCCGCGCGCTCAAGCACATCAGCTTCAAGGTGCGCCGCGGCGACGTGGTAGGCCTTGTGGGCACCAACGGCTCGGGCAAGTCCACCATGCTCAAGGTGATTGCCGGCGTGCTGGAGCCCAGTGAGGGCGAGTGCATCGTGCGCGGCAACATCGCCCCGCTCATCGAGCTGGGCGCAGGCTTTGACATGGAACTCACCGCGCGCGAGAACATCTACCTCAACGGAGCGCTGCTCGGCTACACCAAGCAGTTTATCGATGAGCATCTAGACGAGATCGTCGATTTTGCCGAGCTGCATGACTTCATGGATATGCCGCTTAAGAACTACTCCAGCGGCATGGTGGCGCGTATCGCGTTCGCCATCGCCACCATCACCGAGCCCGACATCTTGATTGTCGACGAAACCCTCTCCGTTGGCGACGTCTTTTTCCAGCAAAAATGCGAGGAGCGAATCCAGCACTTCATCGAATCGGGCAACGTCACGGTATTGTTTGTCTCGCACTCCATCGAACAGGTCGAGCGCATCTGCAAGCGCGCCGTCTGGATCGAGAAGGGCGATCTTCGCATGGATGGCCCCGTCAAAGAAGTATGCGAGGCATATCGCAACCAGTTCAACTAGCCCGCGGGTAGCAATCGAAAGCACAATATGCCCCATAAGATCGAGAAAGCGGAAGGAGTCTACACCGCAGGCACCCTTCCGCGTATTTTAGGTGACAACCTCCGCCGTGCGCGCGAGGAGATGGGTCTTTCCCAAACACGTTTTGGCCTGATGGTCGGCCTTTCGCGTCAGATGATCAACACGCTTGAATGCCGGGGCTGCAATATACAGATTGACTCGCTGCAGCGCATTGCCGACGGGTTGGATATTCCCGCCTGGAAGCTCTTGGAAGACCATGCAGGCGAATGCACCGAGCGCGAAAACCCCCACTCCGCACATATGCATCGAGACACGCACGTTTGCTGGTAGGCATCGGCAGCAGCTGTGCGCGCATAAACGGAATACACCCAGCCCGCGCACATACCGTCTCCATGCTAAAACGCATGACCGCTTGATTCTTTGATAGCCCCTGCCTTATCGCGCCGCATCGTGGCTACACTGGTATATGCCAGCCTTTGCGGCAACAACGCCCCACGAGCGACAAGGAGCGTATCAATGGTCGCTACCGAACGTGCCGAACAAACCATAAAGTACCTCTCGCTGCTCTCGCAGCAGTTTCCCAATCAGCAGTCTGTCTTCACCGAGATCATCAACCTGCAGGCGATTCTCAATCTGCCCAAAGGAACCGAGCACTTTATGAGCGATCTGCACGGTGAATACGAAGCCTTCATGCACATCCTCAACAACTGCTCGGGCGTTATTCGCGAGCATGTTGACGAAATATTCGGCGATACGCTGTCCAACTGCGAAAAGGGCGACCTGTGCACGCTCATCTACTATCCAAGCGAAAAGCTGCGCCTGGTGCGCACGGCAAGACAGGATTCCCCCGCCTGGTATAAAGAGAATCTCAACCATCTCATCACCGTGGCGCGCTCCCTTTCGAGTCGCTACACGCGCTCCAAAGTTCGTAAGGCCATCCCCCACGATTACGCCTATATCATCGATGAGCTGCTGCATACGCATCCGGATGAGAATAACTACCGCATTCGCTATCACGAGCGCATCATCGACTCGATTCTCGAGACCGACTCAACCGACGACTTTATCCGCTCGCTCTCGGCGCTCATCAAACGCCTGGCAGTCGATCACCTGCATCTTGTGGGAGACGTCTTTGACCGCGGCGGCGGCGCGGCAAAAATTATGGACCGCTTGATGGACTACCATTCGCTCGATATCCAATGGGGCAATCACGACATCTTATGGATGGGAGCCGCTGCAGGCGAAGAAGCGTGCATTATCAGCGTCTTGCGCAATAATCTGCGCTACGACAACTACGAGATCCTCGAAAACGATTATGGCATCTCGCTGCGCGCCCTTGTCGCCTTCGCAAACAAGACCTATCACGCCAACGACAGCATCACACCGCTCATAAAAGCCATCAACGTCTTGCTGTTCAAGCTCGAGGGACAGATCATCATGCGCCACCCCGAGTTCGACATGCAAGATCGTCTGCTGCTCGGCAAGATCGATACAAATGCGGGCACCATCGATATCGACGGCATTGCCTGGAAAATGCGTACAACCGACTTCCCCACCGTCGATTCCGAACGCCCTTACGATCTTACAGAGGAAGAGCAGGCTATCGTCGATAAGCTCGTAGCAGAGTTCACCGGGGCCGATCATCTGCGTCGCCACATCGAATTCCTCTACAGCCACGGATCCGTTTATCTGGTACGCAACGGAAACCTGCTGTTCCATGGCTGTGTTCCCATGAATGACGACGGCACGTTCTCGAGCTTCAGTTGCATGGGAACGTATCGCTCTGGCCGCGATTATCTCGATTTTTGTGACAATGTGGCCCGCCGCGCATGGCGCATGCGCGAACGCGATGCTCTCGACTGGATGTGGTATCTGTGGATCGGCTTCAAATCACCAATGTCCGGCCGCCTCGTCAAGACCTTCGAGCGCTCTTATATCGAGAACCGCAGCTCATGGGAAGAGCCCATGGATCCATACTTCACCCTTACGCGCGAAACCCCTGTCTGCGATGCCATCATGCGCGAGTTCCGCCTTCTGCCGGGCATAGGTCATATCATCAATGGACATACACCGGTCAAAGCCGTTGCAGGCGAAAAGCCCATTCGCGCCGACGGACGCCTCCTGGTGATCGATGGCGGCTTCTGCCGTGCCTACCATCCCAAAACCGGCATCGCAGGCTATACGCTCATCTCCAGCTCGCGCGGCATGCGCCTAAAGGCGCACGAAGCGTTTAAGAGCGTTGACGAGGCTTTAACCAGCAACGCCGACATCCAAAGCGTGACCACGCGTTTTGATGTCGCAAAACGCCGCTTGATGGTTTCCGACACCGACACCGGCGAAGAGATCCGTCGTCATATCAACGACCTGCGACTCCTGCTTGACGCGTATCGAAATGGCGTCTTGCCCGAGGTCCGCCAGGTCTAACTGCACGCAAGCCCGCACGGCGCACGAGGCAGACGCCGGGTCGTGCGGGCTGCGGATTTTTGACCAGCTTTGAGCCGTTCCTACCCAGCATTGCCGATTCTGCCCAGTAGTCAACATTCGACCGTTTAGATGACCTTCACCTACCGCCCGCGGATTTGTAGGCTTAGTAGTTTTGTAAGGCCACCCCTTACCTTTGCGTAACAAAACCCATAAAGTATCTCTTCGGACTTACTACCCTATGTCCGTAAGCGTCTAATCAGGAGCATCTGTGCAAAAACTTGCCAACTTGCCAACAACAAAGCAGTTTGCAAAATTCGCCGTGGTGGGATTTGCCTCCCTCGCGGTTGATTACGCCTTGCTGCTGGTCTTGGTTGAATGGATGCATATCGACCTCCTCTTGAGCACGACGGTCTCGTTTATCGCCTCTGTGATAGTGAACTACGCACTAAGCATGCGCTTTGTCTTTGAGCATAAGGAGGACATGAGCCGCAAGCGTGAGTTCACGATTTTTGCCATCCTCTCTGCCATCGGGCTTGGTCTCAACGATCTGTACATGTTTGTAGGCGTCGCTGTTTTCAACATTGGCTACCAGTTCATGAAGCTCGTATCCACGTTCCTGGTAACTTGGTACAACTACTTTAGCCGTCGTCGTTTCTTGGACGGCAGCCGCGCATAGCACACGGCAATTAACGATTTGGCAGATTAACGCCCTGTGGAAAGCTCCGCAGGGCGTTTTGTATATGCACGGGGCCCACGCACGCAAAAGAACAAAGAGCAGCGAAGGCGGGGGCCCGCCACCTGCGTCCCAGCACGACATATCCAAGACGCAGCCCTTGCCCCATACCTTAAACCCGGACAGAGCTATAAAACACCTGGTTCACGAGCCTGGCCAGCACAGTAGAGAAACCCACCGGTCGCCGCGTAAGAAAAAAGCCGGGACCCCAAAGGATCCCGGCGCAATTGGGCAATCGAGCCAAAGCGAGCCTGGAGGCTACTCCCCCGTTACATATCGCCAGACGATCTTCTCACCGCCTGCAAGCTTATAGTTAGCGCACGATGTCATGGGCATGACGCCGTTGACGTAATACGTCCAGCCGCTCTTGCCACCGTGCTCTTTTTCGGCAAGACCGCCAATCGAAGAGACATATAGACCAAACTGCGTATTGCTGGCGTTGATACTCACGCCGGTTGCGCACAAGGCGTCATAGACCGTTGCTCCAGCAGGAATCGAAACAGATGCCGAAGAACTACCGGCGCCAACCGCAGAACCATCCACGGTGACAGAGACGGTAATGCTCGCATCCGCTTGAGCAGGGGAACTCGAACTCGAGCCCGAGTTCGAGCCTGACCCCGCTTGAGACTGGGCAGCAAGAACACTATGCGATTCCGTTGTCTTGACAAGAACCTCACCTTGCGAGGTGGCCTGCTCGATAACGGTAACCTCTGCGTCATCGGGCAAAACAGGAGCATCGCCCGCTTCTTGTTTGAAGCCGTGGTCTTTACCAAGGGCAGCATACGCGTCGCCCGAGATGCGGTACCCATCGCAACCAGCCAGGATTTGCGCAGTATCCTCGTTTTCGCTTGCACGCCCCACAGGATAGGAAACGACGATGCGCACGGAGCCGGCCATGTCCTCGGCAATCCAGGTAACATGCGAGACCTTGACATTCGCCTCACGTGCCCATGAAGCAAGGGCGGCGGCGCGACGCGCGGTGCTGGTGATTGCATCCTCCGCCGTAGAATCGCTCGCGTTTTCGATCCAGATGCCGTCCTTGCCAAGAACAACGTTCACGTTGTCCTTTGAAAGAGAGACATCGTCCGAACCGTATTTGAGCCGAGCAATCTGTCCTTTGACATCGTCATCGGTCACCGAAGAAGATGCAAGCTCCAGCGATGGCGAAGAAGATGAGCCCTCCTCGACCGTTTGGAGCGTATTGCCGCCCAGGAAGGCAAGTGGATCGGATCCGTTTGCATACTGATACGCGGACCATCCGCAAAAAGCGATTACCAGAGCTGCAAGCACGGCAACGACAACGCGAACTGCCTGCGCGGCATCCGAATTCCTACGTGCAGAATTTGCCATACTACTCACCGCCTTGCTTTTTGCGCTTAAGCACTACAAGAACAACCACGCAGACGCCCAAAGCGATGCCGATAAACGGCCAGATGGGTAGATCAACCTTCTTTTTCTTAGCGGTTACCACAACTGCCCCGCGATCGGACGACTTCTCGACGGAAGTCTCGAGCTCGTCGGAATCAAAACCGGCAAGAAGCGACGCATGCTCGCCGGTCTGCCGCGCGGCATTGCCCTTGAGGACCCCTGCCAAAGATACGATAGAGCGAGAGCTGAGCGTAAGGGAAACCGAAGGGGCGTTGCCCTTGGTCGAGACCGGGCGAGACGAAGAAACCGGCGAAGGCACAGGGCTCTCGTTCTTTGTCCACTTGGCATAAAGCGTCATATCGGCCGTCACAACGTCTTTGGAGAAATCCCAAGCCTGGGTACAATCGGCATCCTTATACCAGCCGGCAAAGGTGTAGCCGGAGCGCTCGGGATCCGCAGGAGCAGTCATGGTCTTGTTTTGCGCAGTCATAGCACTGGGAACCGTGCTGCCACCGCGTGTGTCAAAGGTAACTGTATAGCCCGGAGCTGCCTTGAGGGCAAACAGCGTACCGGAATCGTTGGTGTAGTAAAGGTTGCCCCGGGCATCGGCAATCACGCTCGCAGTGCAAAAGTTCGCATTGGATCCAGACGGCGTATAGATCTCTGCGGCTTTGCCGGTCGACTGGTTAAAGCAGTAAACGGCGCCCGGAGTCTTGTTACAGGTAAAGTACACATAGACGTCGCTGCCCTGCACAGATGCAATCGGAGAGGCTTTGACCTCGGCATACTTACCCATGTTGACAGTGGTCTCGACCTTCATGGTCGCAAGGTCGATAACCGTGAACTGACCGTTATACGAAGCATCGCTTCCGCCAACATAGACCTTACCGTTTGCGACAGCAGGCGTAGAGGTCGAGACCTTTGCGAACTTGCAGGAGCCAGCAAGATGAAGGGCATCGCCTTCGCGAACGATCTTATAGAGCGTAGCCGGCTGACGACCGATTGCCAAAAAGACCGGGTTGCCACCCTCGGTACCGGCAGAAACGATCGTTGCACGAACGGGATTTCCGGACAGGCTCACAGAAGATTTGACCTTGCCGGATTTGCCGTCGATGAGCTTCACGCAGCCGCTTTCATCGCCGATAATAAGATTGGAGCCAGACGCGGCGGCACCCGCCCAGTAATAGCCTTCACCAGTCGAGGAACCGGTCTTAGTGGTAACCTCCGACCAGACGACCTTGCCCGTCGCAATATCAATGCAAAGCATGGCTCCGCCTGTCGCGGTGCCAGAGGCGCCTGCACCCGTGACGAACTCAGCGTAGACGCAGCCATTTGCCACCGTCATGGTCGAATTTGCCTGATAGCGTCCGCCAGCAGCAGGAGTCTCAAGCGCTGAGGTCTTCCACACGCATTCAAGCGTCTCGGCAGAAAAGGCGTACACAGAGCCGTCGTCGTTTACCGAAATAATCAGACCATCCGCGTACACAGGACGCGAGAAATACGAAGTGGTCCCGCCCTTGGAAACGCGCGCAACGACCTTGCCCGCGTTGTCGATCTTGACGAGCTCGGAGTTTGTGGTAACGAAAACGTAGCCGCCCGCAATGATGGGGTCGCCCAGCGAAACCCACTTATCGGCAGCCGTGGCCAGATTGACCTTCCACAGCTCCGCGGCAGACTCGGTGGGCGTCGGCGTGTTCACAAGCGTCGTGCCGCCCGCATTGCCAAAGCCATTCCAGCTTGCGGTCCAGTTCGGACGCGAAGCGAAGGGATTAACGATGAGGCCCTCCAGGGGCTTCTCTTTATCTGCAGCGTAAACCCACTGAACCTTGTCTCCCGGCTTGAGGGTAACCTGGCCCGCCATCTTTTGAGACTTTTCGCCATTGACATACAGCTGCCAGTACCTGCCGGTCGACTGGTCCCAGCCATACGTCTTGCCTGCGCGCGTAATGCTGGCAAGGTAGAACGAGGCACCGGACGTACTCTGGCTGTCATAGGTGAGACCCGCTGCCTTGAGCTGCCGCTCGGTAAGATCGGCAGCGGTGGATCCATCAGACATCTTAACGTCGGCGGCGGACGCCCACACGGTGTTGGTACCGTTCTCATCCGGTCCGATAAAGCTCACCGAAGCCTTAACGGTGGCCTTATTTGCATCGTCGAGGCTCGCACCAAAGGCAGAGTAGTACAAAGCGACAGAGTCGCCCGCACCAAGCGTCACACTGCTGGCGCCAACCTCGGATGCTTTACCGTTCACGAAAAGCCGCCAGTACTTACCCGTGGCTACATCCCGGCCAAGCGTGCGGCCATCTCTTGAGGTGATATCGGAGAGATAGTAACCATGTTCCGTGGTACCGGAGGTGTGAGCGAGACCCTGGGCATCCAAGATCTGCTCAATCAGGGCATCGGCAGTTGAGCCGTAGCCAACACTCTGCGCGCCGTCGAACCAAACCTCATCGCTGCCGTCGGCGCTAACACCCACGAGCTTGAAGTTGACCGAAATCTGAGGATCGGAGTGGTCGGTCGTACCCACCACACGATACGTCGCTTTAACTGGCTGATTAATCAGACTCTGAAGCTTGGCGTTATCCGGATGGGCCTTGGCGAGCGCTGCGTACTTCTCGTAGGTGAGCGAGCTCTCCACCGTAACAAGCGTGTCTGCCGCAGGCTGCGTCACACGCAGCGTCTCGTCGGTGATAACAGAGGTGTCGCTCGAGCGGTAGGTACGCCAGCTGGTGCCTGCCATGGAATCGTAGCCAGGTAGGTCGTCGGCATGGATCTGACCCGTCTTGTATGTCTTGGAGTATGAGATGGTACCGTCCGCTAAGACCGTAGCGGAGCTCCAGGGGCTGAGATTCGATCTCACCGCGTTAACGGAAGTGTTGGTACCCAGGATTGAAGTAGCGTAGGCGTCCTTGACAGCCCGCATCTGCGCCACAGCAGCATCGATCTCGGATTCGTCAATGGGCCTAACCATCACAGTGATGTCGCGCGTGGCGGTAATGCCATCGCGCGTGAGCGTGGCCGTAATGGTGGCGGTGTTAGAGCTACCTGCGATGTCGCGAGTAACGATAACGCGGTAACCGTTTATCTTTGCTACGGAACCATTGCTGGACGTATAGGAGAGCTTCGCCGAGCCGGCATCGATCTTACTCGCACGAGGCAGGATAAAGTCGCCCTCGACCGCCGAAAGATCGACAGACTTGGTCTTGTCCGCGTAGTCGACTATCTTGCCGTCGATCTTAGCCAACGCGGCTTCGAGCTCCGCCTTCTCGGCAGCGATGTCCTCAGCAGACTTGGAGGCTACCTTGACCGCATAGTCGCGCCTAATTGCAGTCGAGGGAGAGTTGCCGTAACCAGAGGCAAATAGTGTTGCCCGCACGGTAAACGTCACGTTCTTGCTGCCATTGCCATGGGTATAGGCAACCTTATAGACCGTGTTGTAATCGGAATCGTAGCCTGAAGTCAACTTGGCTGCAGACGAATCGCTCGAGGTCCAGGTGAGGTCGGCAACCTTCTTGTCTCCCACATAGAGCGCGCCGGGAAGCTCCTCTTCCTTAGCAGTCGAAGGCGCGATGCCCGCCTTGAGCGAGGCGGTAAGAGTCGCGGCGTTGAGCTGCTCGTTCAGGTACGCTTCAACCTTCGCTTGATCCCATGCGAGCGTCGAATTGAATTCGGGAGTGAATTCGACGGTTTTGCTGCCGAGCGCCAGCGTATAGGTAGGTTTGAACTGGCGCAGCACCGACCAATCCGCAGATGCGGTCTTCTCCGCATTGGGCAGGAAGAAATACGTGATGGTCCCGTCTGAAGCGATGCCACCCTGCTGAGCCGGGTCGGTCGCACCGAAGATCACAGACTTGAGAGTCGGCTTCACGTTAGCGTAGCCGAGCGCCTTGAGCTTGGCCGAGAGCATGTCGACGATATTGGTGTCGGTGCCATAGGCCGGGCTCGGCTTCCAAGTGGAGAGCTTCTGCTTGGCATCGGCGAGCGTCTTTGCCTCGGGCGTCGCAGGCGTGGTGGGACCCTCGCCCTCAGCAATGGCCAGCTTCGTGCTTGCGGTGAACTTGCTGCCCGAGCTGTAGGTCACCTTGCAGGCAACATACTTGCCCGCCTGAGCGGCCGTGAGCTTGAACTCGCGCGACGTTGCGCCTTCGATGGGCGTGTAGCCTGAGGCAGTGGGAGCGGAACTCTGCTTCTCGCCCACGTACCACTGATACGTAAGCTGAGCATACTCGGAATCGGAAATCTCCTCGTCGTCGCCCCAGTCGTCCTCGTAGTAGGCGCCGACTTTAATCGTATCGCCAACCTTAAGAGCAGTATTGGACGCAAACCCCCAAATGATATCCTGGTCCTTAGCATTAAGCAGAGAGACGGAGTCGACCGTCACGTAAGATGCCGTAGCGATATCTGACTCGTCATCATCGTTCGGCACAGCGGGCTCGGTTTTGGCACTTGCCTCGGCGGCAGCCTCCACTTTTGCAGCAGGCTGTGAAGCATCCTGCGACTCGCTCTCCTGCGTATCCGCAGAAGCGGCAGAATCACTCGTATCCGTGCCCCCTGCAGGCTTCTCATCCTCGGTCGCCACCCGGTCAGCACCGGCCGCCGTAGAGCCATCCTCCCCCATCGGCTCCGCATCACGCGAAGTAACGGCCTGAGCGATGCCCTCGGCGCCTTCGGCCCACAGCTGCGCCGGCGTGGCGCCAAAGACCATAAGCATGGTCATAAACGCCACGAGGACACGTGCGGAGGCTATTCTCATGTTCCTGATTGTGCGCGACATTCGATTGCGCGCTTCTTTGCTCGACAAAGCGGCAGGCTGCCGCTCACCGTCGTGCGGGTGCTGTCCGATCACGTCGGACCTCCTTTCTCCAGAGCCGTGTGCCGCATGGGGCGACACCTAGATGGGAGGCGATCCGACTTGACATCATCCATCCGCGCGCGCCGCCCGATCTGCAGCGCACTGATTCCACGGATGTCCGAGATACGGTTACTGGTACAGCCAGGGATTCTCACCCCGATTCTCCTGGGCGCTTGCGCCCGTGCGTCTCCGCACCACCATCTTGGCCATGTTTTACCGGAGCTATCCTACCACAGACCGTATGGTCTCCTACCTGCCGGAACAATCATCAGGCAAGCTTTTCACGCACTGTTATTCAAGATGCGTGGTCAGACGCGCGAAACCCATCTGCACCCGGCCGGTGTCGGCAGCTCTAGAGTGTTGGCAATGCGATGAGCGAAGCACAAACGGTAACGGTAAAGCACATCACAATTACGCCCGTTCCAACCAAGCTGACCTGAAGCTGACCGCAATTTCGAAACACGGAAACGCGCTTCCACATTCCACGCTTATCGAGCAGAATGCTGACGAGAGCAGCAGGGGCGACAACAGTTAACAGGTCGTATTCCATAACACGGAACCAAAAGGGAAGTGCCGAATCAAACGCGTTGGGATAAAAGATCGCAAATTGGCTGCCCATGACGCACAAAGCCAATCCGCAGAGCAGCACTAGATTCCAAATAACCCCCGCCCATCGCGGTATGCGACGCAGCAAACGCAGAAAAGAACCGGCGACACCCCGCGCGTTCGAGAGCGCTCCATGCGCCTGATTCACCATCGAATCGAAGGGCGCCAAAAGACCACCTGAGTTGGGCCCGGGGCACTTTGTCCATGCCTGCTGCGGCAGCGAGCTCACCGCGAAGCTCAATTCGCGAACGCTCGCATAGCGCTCGCGCGGATCAAAAGCGCAGGCCCTGCATATCACCCGTGCGATAGAATGCGCAACGCCAGCCTCCTCGCAAGAAGACACATCCATAGCGTTAGGAGGCTGCCTACCCGTAAGACAAAAGAACAGCACCTTGCCCAAAGCATAGATATCGCTGCGCACACTCGTCTGCCCAAAGCCAAACTGCTCGGGCGGAGCATAGCGACGCGTGCCAAAATGCGTGGTATCGCACTCTGCGTCTTCACGCCACAAGCGCGCAATGCCAAAGTCGATCAGCTGTGGGCCCGAGGGCGATATGATTATGTTTGATGGCTTAAGATCCCTATGGATAACGGGCGGATTGATGCACTCATGTAGCTCGCGAACTGCTGTGCAAAGCTGTAAAAAGAGATATTTCATCGCCACCGGAGAGACGCTACCGCTCGATACGCATTCGGAAAGCGTAGGTCCCTCGACATACTCCATCACGACCGAGCGACACTCGGGACCTTGCAGGCATTCGACGATTCTTGGCACGTGACCGATAAAAAGCCCCACCTGCTGAGCCCGCTGCAACACCTCGTAAACGTCAGCTCCGTCCGATTGCACAGGATATACCTTGCGAACATACCGCGGCGCCGTGCTATCGAAACTGCCGTGCGCCACCGACGCGCCAGCGGGCACAACGACCTCAGTCGACCCCGTAGCGTCAGCATCCTTTAGCACTTCGATTACGCGCCAGCGGTCGTCATGGCCGCACGCGCGCAGAAAACAATCGAGTTCACTGTCGAAATTGCTCTCTATGTCACCTGTTGTATCCATGGGGTATATCATAGCAAGGCGTGCGGACAAGATTTCGAATCAATGTATGACGAGAAGCGTCTAGCAGATGGTATCTTCGCCCAGTCGATAGAGCTCCTCGTTAACCTTTTGCAGCGAACGTGCTCGATCGATACAAAAGAGAATGATGGCGTCGCGTCGACACTTGGGGTCCAAGCGCGCCACGCCCGCAGCCGTAAGCGCCCGATTGGTCTCGCGCACGCTCAAAGCCATAGCGAAGGCGATCTGTAGCACCTTGTTGCGAGAGGGGTGACGCTGTCCGGTAAAAATCTGGTAACCAAAGGTCTCGTTAAGGTCGGCCATACGCACCACGCGCACGCGTTTGAGGTGCTTTTCTTCCAACAGCTGCTGAAGATAGTCGGAAAGGGAGATGTCTGGCAGCTCATGGCTGCCGAGAAATGAATCGACCGTCGGAGCATCCAGCAGCTCATGCAAAAGCTCTTCCGTCAGACGTTCGCGCTCCATCTCCCCCTCCTTTCATAAACAATTCAGTTAACACGAAACCGCTTCTTAGAAGCCAGAAACGTCCACGCGCTCCCAGTTGGCAACGTCCTCGGGCTTCTCCATGCTTGCCGCCTCGAACTTCCAGGTGCCGCCCGCCTTGAGGTTGTTGATGTTTGCGAGGGCTGTGCCAATCTGCGCGCCATCAGCATCATACAAGTTGTACTCGATCTGCAAGTAGCTCTTATCTTGATCGGTATTGTTAACGAGGGTGCCGGTAATCTTCACGCCATAGGGGTTCGAGGTGTCGAGAGTCTCGTCCGAAATGGTGTAAGGCTCCTGTTCTGGCTTCTTCTCCTCGGTCTGCTCGGTCTTTGCAGCGCTGGCGCTCGTAGAGGAGGCATTCCCCTTGTCGCCGCCGGAAAGCGAGCCAAACGCGCCGAGTGCCACAAGCACAACGACAACAATGAGGACGATCTTGCCAATGGGTTTTTTCTTTTTCTCTGCCATGTTCTGTCCATTCTCCAGTCCAGTGGAAACATACGTCACGTGATGTACCGCCCATGGTAAAGAGAGTGGAATTGTATTTCATTAGCTGGGAGCTAATGCGAGGGTGGATGGCGAATTTCGACAGCACGTAGGGAGGCCGCCCGCGCCCACTCAACGCCCAAACCCGCGCACAAACGCGCATATTTCGCCCTCCAGAGCAAAAAGTCGACGTTTGTGCGCGGGTTTTGACTTCGGTGATGCCAGAGCGCCGGTCGCGACGAAGCATTGCGACCCGCAAGCGCCCAAACTCGAGTGCACGCTAAATCGTGCGCTCGATTCCACCACGCCCTATGCCATATGCACGAGGCGCTTGTACACGTCCAGGCCCAAAAGCAGGCACTCCTCCGAGAAGAGCATCGTATCGGTATGGAGCGCAGCCGTGGCGTAGGCAGGGCACCCCTGCTCATCACGCGGGTTTTCGATCGGCAGCCCGCCATCCGATGTCGCGGGAACACCACAGCCCAGCAGGAAGAACACACCCGGTAGGTGGCGCTGGTAGAAAGAGAAATCCTCGGCAATCAGCAGTGGCTCCTCGATAAGCTCGAGCTCGGGCACCACCTGGTGCGCCAAGCCGAACAAGGCAGGATCGTTATCCACGGGCGGATACCCTTCAGCAAAATCGAGATCGTAGGTGCAGCCCATAGCCGCACAGGCCTCCTCCAACGCGTGCCGGATGCCCGCGCGTGCACGGTCGAGCATCGAATCGGTAAAGACACGCAGGCTACCGGCCAGGTGTGCCTCCCCCGCCACGGCATTGCACACCGTACCCGCCTCGACCAGACCAAACTTGCAAATGCATGGCTCTTCGGCGCCCAATCTATCCATGAGCTCACGCTCAGCCACCAAGAACCGCGCCGCCGCGAGCGCGGCGTCGTGCGACTCCGCCTCGTGCACGCCAAGAGTCTTGGCAATATGGATGCTCTCACCGTGGATACGCACGTGCGTCTCGCTCGCGCGGGCGAGCATGGGGCCCGCACAGGATGCAACGGTACCTGCCGGCAAATCGGGCCACACATGAAATCCGAAGATACGATCAACGGAATAGCGCTCGAAAACCCCGCTCTCGCATACCGTCTTAGCGCCACCCGTGGTCTCCTCTGCCGGCTGAAACACAAAGAGCACGTTGCGCCCGAGCTCGCCGGGGCGCTCGCGCAAAACGCAATCGACATACACGGCGGCCGCAAGGGCCATTGCCATATGGGCGTCGTGGCCGCAGGCATGCATTTTGCCCGGATGAGTCGAAGCAAACCTCGCCCCCGTCGCCTCTTCAATGGGCAGCGCATCCATATCGGCACGAATCGCTGTCGTAGACGCAGCGTCGACGCCCGCGTCGAAAAACGCGCAAACGCACGAATCGCACGGATGTGTCACCTCGCAGGAAAGGCCGGCGAGGACGCCCTCTACATATGCCGTGGTCTGGCCCAGATCAAAACCGAGCTCCGGAATGCGGTGGAGGTCTCGGCGATAGCGCACGATCCGTGCAAGGTCGGCGTTTCGCTGCGTATCGTTTGTATCCATGGGTGCCCTTCGACGCGTTTAATTGCCCGACATTATAGGGCACCCGTCTTGTCCCAGGGCGTCGAGGCACCCTTTCGTGCAAGTATTACGAAACAGTGTCGTTGCTGTTTTTCGCCTTGTTTCACCATCATATTCATGATACTGTGGCAAAACTCGATAGAGGAGCGGGCGCGAAAACGTGTGGGCGAGCCGGCAGGCAACGACCCCGCACCGAGGCAACCCCGCCGAACTTGGTCGACCGGGCACGGAAGGCCAGGTGGGCTTGTGGGAAACACCCGCAAGACTGTCTGCACGGACATTCTGCAGGAGTGCTATCAGAAAAGGAGCCTCAATGGCAAAGACCCCCTTCGTGTCCAAAGACCAGCTGGTCGCTATAGCAAAGCAGTTCCCCACCCCGTTTCATCTGTACGATGAGGCAGGCATTCGCCGCAACATGGAAGCGGTGCGCGACGCGTTTGCGTGGAACCCCGGTTTTAAGGAGTACTTCGCCGTCAAAGCGAACCCCAATCCGCGTCTCGTCTCCATTCTGCATGAGTACGGGGCGGGCTGCGATTGTTCGTCTGAAACCGAGCTCATGCTTGCCGGCGCCATGGGTATCGCGGGTCATGACATCATGTTCTCGTCGAACGACACGCCCGCAGATGATTTTCGCCTCGCAGCCAAGCTGGGAGCCATCGTCAACTTTGACGACATCTCGCATATCGATTTCTTTGAGTGGGTGGCGGGACCCATCCCCAAGACGGTAAGCTGCCGCTTTAACCCCGGTGGACTCTTCCAGCTGGCAAACGGCATCATGGATAACCCGGGAGATTCCAAATACGGCATGACCGAGGAGCAGCTCTTCGAAGCGTTTCGCATGCTTGTCGAGCGCGGCGCTGAAAATCTGGGCATCCATGCCTTCCTGGCAAGCAATACTGTCACCAACGATTATTACCCCGCCCTCGCGCGCATCCTGTTCGACCTCGCGGTACGCCTGCAACGCGAGACGGGCGCGCACGTGGCATTTGTCAACTTGTCCGGCGGCGTTGGCATTCCCTATCGCCCCGAGCAAGAACCCAACGACATCCACGTGATCGGCGAAGGGGTGCGCCGGGCGTTTGAGGAGGTGCTCGTTCCCGCGGGCATGGGGGACGTCTCCATCTTCTGCGAGATGGGCCGTTTCATGATGGGCCCCTACGGTTGTCTGGTCACGCGTGCCCTGCACGAGAAGCATATCTATAAAGACTATATCGGCGTCGATGCAAGCGCCGTCGACCTCATTCGCCCTGCCATGTACGGTGCCTACCACCACATCACCGTGATGGGACAGGAAAACGGGCCAGACAAATCCAACGCCCCAGCCACAAACACATACGACGTAACCGGCAACCTATGCGAGAACAACGACAAGTTTGCCATCGACCGAGCGCTCCCCCACATCGACATCGACGACCTTCTAGTCATCCACGATACCGGAGCACATGGCTACTCGATGGGCTATAACTACAACGGCCGTCTGCGCTCGGCAGAAGTCCTCCTGCGCGAGGACGGCACCTGCGAACTCATTCGCCGCGCCGAGACACCCGCCGATTACTTTGCCACGCTCGACGTCACTCCCACAGGTCGGCAGCTTCTCAACAGCCTGAAGAACAATTCCTAAGAAGGGGACTCGATAATGGATATCCGCAATCTGGAGGGCTCGATCGTAGCTCTCGTCACGCCTTTTTGCGCCGATGGCAGCGTCGACTTCGCCGCACTTGAGCGCCTGGTCGACTTCCATCTGCAAAACAACACAGACGCCATGTTGGTACTCGGCACCACGGGTGAATCCGCAACCATGACCGACGAGGAGGACGACGCCGTCGTTGCCGCCGTGGTCAAGCAGGTTGCCGGACGCATCCCCGTTATCGCGGGCTCCGGATCAAACTCGACCGCTACGATGCTCGATAAGTCGCTCTCCTACCAGCGCCTGGGCGCAGACGGCTTGCTCACCATCACGCCGTACTACAACAAATCCAATGAAGAGGGCATCTATCAGCACTTCAAGACCGTGGCAGACGCCGTCGACATTCCATGCATCCTCTACAACATTCCCGGCCGCTGCGGTTGCGGCATGAGCAAGCACAACGTCGAGCGCTTGGCTGCCCATCCCAACGTCATGGGCATTAAAGAGGCCAGCGGCAACGTTGCGTTTGCGGCGAGCATCGCGCATCTTCTGTCCGACGATTTTCGCATGTACTCTGGCGAAGACGCCCTCACCGTGCCGCTTATGAGCCTGGGCGCCTCGGGCACCATCAGCGTCTGGGCGGATGTCCAGCCCGCGCTCGTCCATGAGATGTGCCACGCATATCTGGATGGTAACGTTGAGCGTGCGCGAGAGATTCAAATCGCCGGTCAACCGCTCATCCAAGCGCTCTTTAGCGAGGTCAATCCCATTCCCGTCAAAGAGGCTCTGAGCCAGATGGGCCTGCTCGACCTTCACTATCGCATGCCGCTCATGCCCATGGCGGACAACACCCGCGCTGCTCTTTTGGCAGCACTTAAGGAGGCAGATATCATTGCTTAGCACCATCATCATGGGGACGGGCCGTATGGGCTCGTTCATCAAGGCAACCGCCGAGTCCATGACGGACGCATCCGGCGAAGCGCTTTTTGACATCAAGGCGCAGATCGGCTTTGACACGGACGCGTTGGTCTCGGCTCCCGCCGCCAATGTGATTATCGATTTTTCCAACGCCTGCACCCTGCCCGCCGTTGCCGCCTATGTCGAACGCACGGGCGCAGCGCTCGTGAGCGGCACCACGGGCTACACCGCAGAACAGCTCGAGCTGGTAAAGCAACTGGGAAAGCACGCCCCCGTTATGTGGAGTGGCAACTACTCCATCGGCGTGGCTGCGCTGCGCCACCTGGTCGCACAGGCAACGCGCGAGCTCCCCGGCTTTGATGTTGAGATCTGCGAGACGCACCACAACCAGAAGGTCGACGCGCCTTCTGGCACGGCAAAGATGCTCCTCGATGAGGTTCTTGCCGCCGAGCCCGAGAGCGACTATTACGCCCAATATGGACGCAAGGGTATGTGCGGCAAGCGCAACTCCAAAGAGGTCGGCATGCATTCGCTGCGTGGCGGCACCGTCGCGGGCGTGCACACGGTGAGTTTCTTTGGCACCGATGAAGAGGTCTCCCTCACCCACCGTGCCACGAGCCGCCAGATCTTCGTTAACGGCGCGCTTGCCGCCGCGCAGAAACTCGCAAAACGCGAACCCGGTTTCTACACCTTTGACCAAATTATGTTCGAGTAGCCAGACGCTAATAAGAACCATACGCCGGCCACGCCCCTCGTTTTGAAAGGAAACCCCATGTCAAACGACACCAATATGGATGCACAGGAGATCATCGACTTCATCGCCAACGCCAAGAAGAAGACACCCGTGAAAGTTTACGTGCGCGTTAAGGCAAACAGGGAGGTCGACTTCGGCTCTGCTCACACCTATGGCGAGGGCGCGGGGCAGATTGTCTTTGGCGACTGGTCTGAGCTCAAAGGTATTCTTGATGCCCATGCAGACGATATCGAGTACTTTGACATCGAAAACGACTGCCGCAATTCTGCAGTGCCCCTGTTGGATATGAAGGGCATCAACGCACGCATCGAGCCGGGCGCAACCATCCGCGACCGCGTGTCCATCGGGGACAACGCCGTGATCATGATGGGTGCTGTCATCAATATCGGCGCCGTGATTGGCGAAGGCTCCATGATCGATATGGGCGCCATCCTGGGCGGCCGCGCCACTGTGGGCAAGAACTGCCATATCGGCGCCGGTACCGTTTTGGCTGGCGTCGTCGAGCCCGCAAGCGCTACGCCCGTTATCATTGAGGATGGGGTGCTCATCGGTGCTAACGCCGTTGTGCTCGAAGGCGTACACGTGGGCGAAAATGCCGTCGTCGCCGCCGGCGCCGTGTGCGTCGAGGACGTTCCCGCAGGCGCTGTCGTAGCAGGCATTCCCGCCCGCGTCATCAAGCAGCGCGACGAGAAGACCGATAGCAAGACCGGTCTCGAGGAGGGACTGCGCCAGCTGTAATAGCAGACAACGCAGCGCATTTTCGCTCACAAAGCAAGGAAAACCCGAGGAGCGTTGGCTCTTCGGGTTTTTCTACAGGTGCGCAGGCCCGCCAAGAAGGGCGACCACAAGGGTTTTGACCTGTGATGTTCCCCTCTCTTTCGCATGCCTTGAGAGGGGATGCACCGTAGTGGATATACATGGGGCAAGCCACCAGCTCGGTGACCTGCCCCATCTCAAGAACATTCAAGGTCTTAGGCGCTCGCGCGCGGCACGCGCTGACCTTTTGAAAACAAGATGCGCAAATATCGCTGCATCACGAAGTTCATGAATCGCCTCTACGGAGTTATGGCCGTTGAGCACTATGAACGACAGCCAACCCCCCCCTCTACGCCATCCAAGCGTCATAAGGCGTCAGATATCCTAGCGGTTCTCGATACTGCTGATCTTCTTGAGCTCAATAGAGATGAGACCGTTGGGTTCGTTGACGAACTCGATGTAATCCGAGTTGGAGCCCATCTCTGCTGGGAAACTGATCTCAATACCGGTATCGGTGCGAATCTTATGGTTGCGTACAGCCGCGCGCTCGACCTGCTTGCGTTCGACGGGCACGCGCTCGGGCAGTTTTTCCTCGCGCAGAGCGGACTTGACGCTCTCTTTGATCTGAGGACTGTCTTCGAACACCTCATCGACGATATCCCAGGGCGGTAGCTCTTCGTCGTCCTCAACACGTTCGGCCACAGCGGCCTTGACCTTAGCAAGCGCCACCGCGGTGTTAGCGCCGTGCTCTTCGGCGACCTCCTCGACCACGCGCGTAACGGTGTCGATAGCCTCCTTGCCCGAGACGCCCGTTTCGCACTGCAGCAAGCCCTCCGGAATCAACATACGGTCCTCGCCGGCGATCTTGCGCTTCTTGTCCACGTAGCCGATCTCCATAGTGCTTGCGCGCACCACGCAGTAGCTCTGCAGCTTCTGCGAGGGATTGGGCAGAATCGCATAATGACGAGCGATGCCGTTTACGGTCTGACCGGCATCGGTACCCACCTCGTGCATAAACGCTTGCTTGCTCGAAAGAAGCATCACGGCAAACCAGCGCACATCGTCGTCATCATCAAAATCGGCAACGAGGATATCGGTTGACTGGGCTTTATCGGCACGCGAAAGCTCGCCACCGATGAAATCAGCCACCTGCTGCGAAAGGTCGATGAAGTCACGCTCACCATAGAAATAGCTCTTGAGCTCGCTACCGAATGCAGATTCCTCGGAAAAAGTCGCTCGCTTGTTGTCCCCACTTTCTCGCGCACGACGCAAGTGTGTGGTGACAAACTGACGGCACGCGCGGCTGTCTTCGAGGTCGAGCTCGCGCTGGCTGATAACGTTCACCGCAGACTCAAAGTCCAGAATATGCAAGATGGCGTGATTGATCTTCATCGATATGCTCCTCGGTGCGAATTGAACCCTGCCATGATACCAGCACATGCGAGGCGCAAACCAAAACTACAGCGCCTTGTTCGAACCAGATCCGTATTCGCGCAGGATGGCAGCAACGTTATCTCGCCAAGCAGAGACCCCATCGACACGCTCCCGTGGCAATGACGCCCGAAGCGTCTCGGTCAAACTGGAAAGCTCGGGCAACTTGGGAGTCAATGCGCAGCGCGCGAAGGCGGCCAGGGTATCGATGAGAAACCTCCGCGTATCGCAATCAACCTCGGAAAGCGCGGAAAGAATCTTTGGCACGTTTTGCTGCCAATCGGCAGCGATATCCGAAAAATGCTCCGCACCCGTAACGCTCAGCAGCTCGAACAGCTCGTCAATAAACCGACCACGCTCTGCAGGCGTCACGCCGGAAACCCATGCAGCCAGGGCATCGTCCATATAGCGCGCGCCCGCCGAGAGGCCCTCGCAATAGGCGAAATCGGTCGCTCCCCGCAGCACCACCCAGGAAAAGGGATTGTGCTGCAAAAGACCGAAGTCACAGCTTTCGACCACAGCATAATCCTCTTGATGCTCAAAGATCATACCGATAATCGAAGAGCGCGGGAGCGTTTTGTCAATCTTGCCCGCAGCCGCCAGCGCCTGATACTCCGCGCCGCCCAAAAACGCCTCATTAAAGCCAGGGCCATCATGGGAATACACGCGTACAAGGCGTTCGCGCACAGCGGGGTCGCACATGCTCGCCGCATAGACCGCAAGGTTTCCGCCCTTGGAATGACCGCCGCACATAAGCGGGCCGTCCAGTGCGAGCGCGGCCGATTCAAGATATGAAGTCGCTGTTGTTTGCGCAGGCACAGGACAGCGGAAAGACATGTTGAAGTCTTCCTTCCAGCCCACCATAGTCGAATCGGTTCCTCGAAAGGCAATGTAGATGCTGCCGTTGGGTAGACAAAACGTCATGGCGGCAAACTGCTCCTCCACCGCTGCGTCAAACACCGTACGATAGCCGCATACGCGCATGCCGCGATAGCGTGGATTGGCGCACACGGCGACCAGCAAGTCCCAACTGCCCTGCGGATCCCATAGCTCCCCTGTCATGGACTCGCGACACTCCAGGCGCAAAAGGTCGCGAACGTCGACGCCCTCCCAAGTGTTAACAGAAGGGCAAACGGCGGGCAGCCGATAGTAGGCAAGCCAGGACAAAACGAGGCTATCGACCGCACAAAACGGTCGCTCATTCCATGTATCCAGAGCGGTTTGTGCATAGGTCAGGAAATTGCCCGAAGCACTCAAGCCCTCTTTACGATCGTCCATGAGCCCCTCCCCGTTTCAGATGCTTCTATGCCCTTCATCCTACCCAAACAGCAGACAGAATCGAAATGTGACAGATTAAACCTGAGGACTTTTGACACATTGTTGAGTTAAACAAAAGATGCAGGCCAGAGCCGATAATGGCTTTGACCTGCATCTTCACATAATGTGCCAGATGGCACACGGGAGGGTTTTTACGCCTCGAAGTCGACGTTGGACATGACGTCTTTCAGAGCGTCGGCAGAACGATGCAGCTCGGCGTACTCCTCGTTGGAAAGCGAAACCGGCACGCGGCACTCCACGCCATCGCGGCCCACGATGGTAGGCATAGAGATGCAGATGTCATCGAGGCCATACTCGCCCACCATAAGGCTGGAGACGGGAAGGATGTGCTTCTCGTCGCGCATAATCGCCGTGCACAGACGGCGCACGGACATGGCAATGCCATAGTAGGTGGCGTGCTTCTTGGAGATGATATTGTAGGCAGCGTTCTTAACGTCGTCGGCAATCTTCTTCTCGGACGCCAGGTGATCGTAATGACCGCGCATCTCGCAGAAATCGCTCAGGGGCACACCGGAAACATTGGCGGAAGACCAGACTGCAAGCTCGGAGTCGCCATGCTCACCGATGATGTAGGCGTGAACGTTGCGCGGGTCGACATCCAAGTGGGCACCCAGGGCCTCCTTGAGGCGTGCGGAGTCCAGCACGGTACCGGAGCCCAGAACATGGCTCTGGGGTAGACCGGACATCTTCATGGCGGCATACGTCAAAACGTCAACGGGGTTAGAGACGATGAGCAAAATGCCCTCGAAGCCCACCTCGCGAATGCGCGGAATAATGGACTTGAAGATGGAGACGTTCTTGTTCACGAGGTCAAGACGGGTCTCATCCGGCTTCTGGGCAGCGCCAGCGGTAACGACGATGATGGCGGCGTCGGCAGCATCCTCATAATCGCCCGCATAGATTTTCATGGTATGGCCAAACGGCGTACCGTGGCTGATGTCGAGAGCCTCGCCCTCAGCACGATCCTTATCGACATCGATCAGGACCATCTCGGAAAACAGCCCGCTTTGCATCAGCGCAAACGCAGAAGAAGATCCCACAAAACCGCAACCGACGATGGCGACTTTCCTATCGTTAACCATGGCACTCCCATCTCTCTTGGGACAAGCTGTCTCTCTAGGCCCAACCGAGGTTGTTAACAAATCCATTATGAACCACTCGTCGGCTATTCATCTATCGCTTACCGAAAAAGATATGCAACTGCATCGATTGTCCTTTTAACCAACAATCCCTGCGGACGCGATGGCGGCAACGGCAGCGCGCAAACCATCGGGCGGAAGAACGAGCGCCATGCGCACATATCCCTCGCCATGGGGGCCAAAGCTCGCACCCGGGGTCACAATCACACCGGCTTGCTCCATGAGCTCCTTGCAAAACGCCATGGAATCGGTGCGGCCGCCGGGCAACTTGGCCCAAACGAACATCGAGCCGTGTGCGTTGGGACGGTCCCACCCAAGGTTCTCAAGACCATCACACAAGGCATTGCGGCGCCCCTGGTACATCAAGCGCTGATGCTCAACCTCATCGAGCGGACCGGTAAGCGCGGCAATGGCTGCCTTTTGCAGCGGTAAGTACATGCCAAAGTCGATCTGGCTGCGAAGCTTGGAAAAAGCGGCAACCACATCGGAGCGCCCCACCAAAAAGCCAATGCGCGCACCGGTGACGTTGAAGGATTTGGAGAGCGAGAAGAATTCCACGCCCACCTCGAGCGCACCTGGATACTGCAGGAAGCTGCCGCCACGCGGACCATCGAAGGTGATGTCCGAATACGCGTTGTCGTGAACGATAAGCAAATCATGTTCGCGTGCAAAATCGATAATTTGGGCATACAGCTCGGGCGTGCCCACCGATCCGACCGGATTGGCGGGAAGCGAGACGATCATGTACTTGGCACGATCTGCCACCGCAGGATCGATACCCTCCACATACGGCAGGAAATCGTGTTCGGCGTTGAGCGGATAGTATGCGAGCTCGCCACCGGCAATCTTCACGCCCGCCTCGAACACGGGGTAGCAAGGATCAGGCACGAGCACCGTATCGCCCTCGTCAAGCATGGCAAGGCCAAATACGCCCACCCCCTCCTGCGTTCCGTTAACGGAGCAGACCATATCGGGCGCAATGCCCTTCACACCAAAACGCCGAACGTAATAGTCGCACACAGCCTGCTTGAGCTCTGGCAGATCGCGCAGGGAGTACTTCCACATCTGAGGGTCCTGAATAGCCTGCGCGACAGCATCGACCACATGCGGATACGGCTCGAAATCAGGTGTTCCCACCGAGAGATTGTAGATAGTTCGACCCTCGGCCTCCAGGGCGACACGGCGGTTATTGAGGGCGGCAAAAACCTCGTCACCAAAGCGATCGAGTCGGCTGGAAAACTTCATAGGACGAACCTTTCGATTATGCGAAATAAAGACGATGTTTTCCAGTGTAACGCTGCCGCACATCCACGATGCTAAAAAAGGCGGATGCACGGCAGCGTTTACAAAGCAGCTTGGATTGCCAATACCCGTTAGCGTTTACAGGGTTTCAAGCTGTGCCTGCCAGAGCGCGACCACGGCGTCACTCGGCATGCGCAGGTCCCCGCGCGGACTCACGGCAACGGAGCCCACCTTGGGGCCATCGGGCAGGCAGCTGCGCTTGAACTGCTGCGAGAAGAAGCGCCAGTAGAACTTCTTAAGCCATTTCATGATGGTATCGGCATCATAGGTGCCCACGCAGGCGCTATCGGCATCAGCGCCGCCCGCATAGCTCCCATCAAAAGCGGCAAGCGCCAGTCGATACACCTTTTTCGGTGCAAATCCACAGCGCAACACCTGGTAAAGAAAGAAATCGTGCAACTCATAGGGACCAACCAGGTCTTCGGTCTTTTGCGAGATCTTGCCGCCTTCCGTCGCGGGAAGAAGCTCCGGGGAAACCGGAGTGTCAAGAACATCAAGAAGGACGGCGGCAAGACCCTCATCGCCTTTAGCGCGCGCCTCGTCGGCAACATAGTGCACCAGATGACGCACGAGGGTTTTGGGCACACCGGCATTGACGCCGTACATGCTCATATGGTCGGCGTTGTAGGTTGCCCAACCCAAGGCCAACTCGGAAAGGTCGCCGGTACCCACCACCAAGCCACCCTCGCGATTTGCCACATCCATGAGAATTTGCGTGCGCTCGCGGGCCTGCGCGTTCTCGTACGTGACGGAGCGATCGGACTCGTCATGCCCAATGTCTAGGAAATGCTGTCGTACTGCGGCGGCGATATTGACCTCACGCAGCTCACAGCCAAGCGCCCGGCTCATGGCCGTCGCGTTGCCGTGCGTGCGGTCGGTAGTTCCAAATCCTGGCATCGTGATGGCGAGAATTCCACTGCGGTCAAGACCCAGCAGGTCAAAGGCGCGGGCACACACCAGCAGCGCCAGCGTGGAATCCAAACCGCCGGAAACGCCAATCACCGCGCGACGGGAACGCGTGTGCGCTAAGCGCTTGGCAAGGCCATGCGCTTGGATGGCAAAAATCGACTCGCAACGCTCCGCGCGGCGACCGGGGTCCGCCGGCACAAACGGATGCGGGTCGACAAATCGATCGCTAAGCGAGACCTCGCATACATCAAGGTCAAACGAGGAGATCGCGTAGCCCGAGGCATCCGCCTCGACGAAGAACGTGGACATGCGGCGGCGCTCTGCCGCCAAAAGACCGAAGTCGACCACGGCAGCAGCACCCGCAGCGGCATGTCCCTCCCCTGCACGGATAAGCTCGATATCGTCAAGGGGATCTGCCTCGCACAGCATGCGGCCGTTCTCGGCAACCAAGCAGTGGCCACCATAGACTACATCTTGTGTCGATTCGCCCCAGCCGGCACTGGCGTAAGCGTAGGCGCACATAAGGCGAGCGCTGGTGGAAGCAACCAGGCTGCGACGATAGTCCGCCTTGCCCACCAACTCATTAGAAGCCGAGAGGTTGCAGACAAGCGTGGCACCTGCACGAACGGCACCGGTGCTCGGAGGATTGGGGACCCAAAGGTCCTCGCAGATCTCTGCGGCAACGATAAGGCCCGGCATGGTATCGCACTCAAAAAGCTGCTCGGTGCCAAACGGAACCTCATCGCAGCCGGCAAAACGGACCATGCTCACCGAAGTAGGGCCGCAGCAGAAGCGGCGGCCTTCGTAGAACTCACCGTACATAGGGATATTCCGCTTGGGCACAAGGCCCAAAAGCTCGCCATGGCACAGCACCGCGGCACAGTTGTAGAGCTTCGCCGCCACGCGCACGGGCACCCCCGCAAGCACGAGGGAATCGACGTCTGCCGTCTCTTCGGCCAAGCGGGCCACGCCCTTCTCGGCGGCATCGAGCAGCACCTCTTGTAAAAAAAGGTCCTCGCAGGTATATGAGGTGATAGCGAGCTCTGGAAGCACCACAACCTGGGCTTTCGCCGCGCGCACGGCCTCAGCGCACGCATCGACGTTGTGGTCGACATCTGCCACGCGCAGCGCCGGCGTCATCGCGGCAACTCGAACAAACCCGTCTTTCATGTCAATCTCCCTCATATTGAACGTGTAGCGGATGCGTCAGATAAAACGCTCCACGCAGGTTTTCACACCGCGCGTGGCAGCAAAAAAGGCAATCAGGTCACGCTTTCTCATCTCGAACCCCGACGAAGCGCTCTGCGCCACTGCGAGGGCGGCACGACGCTGCGCTCCCTTGGGCGGAAGCGTGTACCATTTTCCCCCGTAGATGTCACACAGCAAACGCGACAGGTGCAACGCACACGCATCCGCCTCTGCAGACGGCAGGCGCACCAGATCGAACAGCGTCAGGTCCAGACACCAAGCAACCATCTCGCCCGGACACAGCCCAAGCAGGCCACGTTTGCGCCATTCGTCAAAGATCACCTCGAACATCAAGAGATGCTGCTTGACCTTCTGTGCACGCGACGCCTCGATGTTATACACATGGGTGAGCGATCCATCCGTCATGCGATAGTGATAGAGCTTATCGGGAATGAGCACCGTCTTCTTGCTCAATGGGTAAACGATAAACTGATACGGAACATCCTCGGCAAAGCGCAAGCGCGTCGAGAAGCGAATGTTCTCGCGATCCATAAACGCACGGCGCATAGCGGTACGCCAGGCATAAGGCTGAGCATTCGCAGAGAAGAGCAGCGCGGCATCGAAGGTATCAAACGTTGCCGCAACGGGACTGAGCAGCTGCCGGATACGCTTTGAAGCACGGTCCTCGGGCTCACACACCGCGCCAAACGTCACCACGTCGGCATCGGTCGCATCGAACACCTCCACGAGACGCCGGCAAAGATCGGGAGACACAGTATCGTCGGAATCGACAAAGTCGACGATATGGCCGCGCGCGACATCCATGCCCGCATTGCGCGCAGCGGAAAGCCCTTGGTTTTGCTGGGTTATCACACAAATACGCACATCTCGAGACGCGTATGACTCAAGGATGCTCGCGCAGTTATCGGGCGAGCCATCGTTGACGCAGATGATCTCGATATCGGCCTCGGTCTGCGCAAGGAGTGAATCCAGGCACGCGCCAAGCGTGGCTTCGGATTTATAAACCGGAACGATAAGGGAAACGGCAGGCGCCAACGTTGAGCTACTCATGGTCCGACCTACTTTTTGCATAGGCAAGAAGGAGCCCAGGGCCTCCAAGCTTGAGATAATGCATCGCGCGTCCAAACTTGCCCGAAGTCGCATAGTGCTCGTTTGCCCGTGCCCACGCAGCGGGATCTTTCAAGATGCTCTCCAGGTTCGCGCGCTTCCAGGGCTTAAGGTCGGCAAGCTCGAATGTATGGTCATCAAGCGCCGCTTTGAACTCGGACGCCATGCGTTCCAAGAACATCACGCGAAACTGCGGTGCCAGACGCACATAGCTCCACATATAGGAGTCGTACTTCACCGCCTGGCAAATACGCGCCAGGCGCGCCGCCTCCCCCTCACCGCAACGCTCGGCATACTCGCACGAGAGCCAACGCTCAATCTCGGCGTATTCGTCGTTAACGCAAAAGACCTTGTTGGAAGCGTTGACCGAGGAGCCTTCGTTGTCCTGACGATACGAGAGGATCGAATCGTGAATCCACACCGCTCGGTCCGCCAAGGCAAACGCTTTGAACGTAAAGGAGGCATCCTGGAATGCGGCGCCCGGCGTAGGGAGGAAACGAATGCCGCCACCTTCCAGAAAATCACGCCGATAGACGGCAGACCAGATGGAAGGCTTCTGGTGGAACGCGAAGGCATCCGCCGCGGGGCGCACGACCTTGTCACAGCGGTTGGGAGAAAACATCTCAAAAAGCTCGCGGCGCTCCTCGGGCGTCGACCAATAGAGGTCGAAATTTCCCTTGACGATCTGGGCATCGTGAGCGCGCGCGGCATGCACCAGCTTCTCGAGCGCATCGGGCGCCATGAAATCGTCCGACTCCAAAATGCCAACGTACTCGCCACGCGCCTGGTCAAGGCCCCGGTTCATAGAGTCGCCGTATCCGGAGTTGGTCTTGTCGATCATGACGAAGCGCGCATCGCGCTCCATGTACTCGCGGATAATCGCAGGGCTTGAATCGGTAGAACCATCATTGATGCAGATGATCTCGATGTTCTCGAGCGTCTGCGCCGCAGCGGAATCGAGGCACTGCCGAAGATAGCGCTCCACGTTATAGATGGGAACCAGAAGCGATAGCACCGGTTGAGCGTGTTGGTCCACAAAGCCCCCTTTCGAGCCAAAATTGATTGGTTCCATAATACCCCGCTGTGCCCGAGCACACACCGACGCGAGGCGTCGCCCCTCAGACGTCATCGGAATGCGCGGTTTTTCTCAAGATGCCGCAGGGACTCTATAATGAATCCATCTGAAATGACGTCGTAAAGGTCTTCAAACGTGAGCGCAATCCAAACAGCTGGCACATCCGCATCACCCATCGAGCGTCTTGCGCTCGTCGTGGTCACCTATAAGCGCCAAGAAATGCTCGCGAACCTTTTTGATTCAATCGCCGCACTCGACGATGCCCCTTGGCGCATCGTCATCGTGGATAACGAGAACTCCCCCGCTACCAAACAGATGGTGGCGAAATTCAACGAGCGCTGCCTTGCCCTTTGGGGCCACGGTGACAAGGCGGATACCGAAGGAAGCGCAGATCGCGTGGTCTACGCCCCACAGCTTGAAAACACGGGCGGCGCCGGCGGCTTTTCGGCCGGCGTTAAGCGCGCCTATGAGCTGGGAGCCCAGTGGTTTTGGGTCATGGACGACGATGTGCTCGTTATCCCCCAGGCGATCTCGCGCCTGGCTAAGTGGACCGACCGCTACGACGCAATCCAGGGATCGCGCCTTGATTTCGATGGCGGCCCCTTCTTTTGGCAGTATCAGCTCATTGTGCCCCTGGGCATCCCCAACCCGGTAGCCCCCGCCAACCTGGGAGAGGCCGGATGCAAGCCCATGAATCAGCTCTGCTTTGAAGGTGGCCTCTTTAGCCGTCGCGTGGTGCAGAAGATCGGCTACCCCGACGCGCGTTTCTTCATCTATGGAGACGACGCCTGCTATGGCTATCTCGCCAGCAAGCACTTCCCCGCCGCCGTGGTATCCGACCTTATCTTGCAGCGCGCCCGCGTGGTCTCGAACTGGGACATCGCCGGAAAGCGCCAGCTCAACTCCACCAGCGATACCAACCGCTACTACATCATGCGCAACCGCGCCTATCTCGCTCGCTATCTCAAGCTCTACGGCGATTACAATCCGGTGCTCTTCCGCCTGGGCAATGTCGCCACCTTCTGCAAGGAGCTCATCCGCCTTGCCGCCGTAGACAAGACGTTCAAGACCGGTGTACCCGCGCTGCGCCGCGGATGGAAAGATGGAGCAAAGATTCTCTCCGACCCCTCATGGGAGCCCATGCCACCCGTCGAATAGCAGCCACGCGATCGAGCGCCCGACAACTGGGCGCTTTGTTATCGCAAAGCGAGCACCTCGAGTCTATGCTCGCAAGAGCCGGACCCTCACAGAAGCGATGCAAAACCAACACAGCCTCTTAACGTGTGTTGGCACTTTCTGTTGACTCAAGCAAATGCGTTCACAAACGCGGCCCGGGGTACAACAATCGAGTGCGCGCCACGCGCATACCGCGAAACGCAGCCCTAAACGAACCACCTATGCCGCGGGAGGAGAATTCCGCCATGGCCCTCAATAATGCACAAGAACGCTACACCGACACCCGTCGCACCCGTGTTTATCAGCGCGAACAAGAGCAGTTTATCGGACAAACCCAAGCGATTGCGCCTAAGGAGAAGTTGCTCGAAGGACTTTCCATCCCTCAGGTTATCGCCGGCGCCGCAGCAGCTGCGACCTCTGTCGCGCTCGCGTCACGCATTGGAATTGCCGGCTCCGTTATCGGAGCGGCGGTAAGCTCCGTCGTCACTGTGCTGAGCTCGCAGATCTATCGTCACTTTCTTTCGGCGGGCGCCGCAAAGCTCAAGCACGAGCCCGAACGGCCCGGCCCTTCGAGTGCCTATGTGTCGGGTTATGGCTACAGCGAGCGCGCCGCACAAGGCTATTACGATCGTCAGCCCGCGCGCTACGGGGCACGCATCGCCCCCACTAAGCTCCAGGCGCGCGCCGCAGCCGAACGCGCGGCCACCCAACGCAAAGTCGTGATGTTCTCCGTTGGGACGGCAGTGCTCGCCGTTGCTCTGAGCGTGGCAATCATCCTTGCCCTCACTGAAGGGGAAGGCCTGGGCGAGCGTGTACCCGCTCCCTGGTCTGCGGCAGAGCCCGCCCAGGAGCAATCGGACAAAACGCCGGAGACGCCGCAGACCGATGCCGCCGCGTCGACCAGCCAAGACACCGCAGCAAGCAACGACGCATCTACTAGCTCCACCCCCTCGAGCGGCGCCGATCAAAACCAAGACTCGTCTTCCGCAACCGGAAACAGTGGAACCGCATCAAACGGTACCTCCAACTCCGAGACATCCGGCACCGATAAGGGAGGCGACTCGGATTCCCAGCCCTCATCTGGAAACTCAGCCAAAGGTGACACCAATACGACCAATACGACAAGCGGCACACCCGCATAGCCTGTAAAGCGCCATCTGAGGCGTTTGAATCCATAGGGTGGGTGGTACCATAACCTGCAGACAGACTCAGGTTAGGATTTCATATGCCTCAGAACACCTCCCTTACCCTCGGAAATCACATCTATCTCTACCGCCTGCTCTCCGAAGCCATTGGCTGCGGCAAGCAGACATTTCTCACCCCGGTCGAAGAGGCTCTCGAAAAAGAGTCCCTTGGCGCCGCGGACCTTGGATTCGAATCCACGCGTGAACTTCTGGAAGAGTTAGACGATTTCATCAAACTCACCGTCTTCAAAGGAGGTCGCATCTATGCGACCGTCATCGCTCAGCCCGCATGGGACGAAGCTCTGGCCGCACCGCAAAAAAAGGCAGATACCAGCGGCAAGTCCTGGAAGAAAAAACGCGGCGACAAGTCGATCAAGGCTGTGAAGCCGCGCCGCGTCAAACGCGAGATTCTCGAATCTGTCGAGTCGGTCGAAAAAACTCCCGTCGATGCTGCCGCGCAAGCCCAGGCCGAAACGGCCGTCCTCGACGAAGCGGCTGCCAATAATGCTGACTCCCAGGCAGAAGAAACCACCTGCGAACAGAAGGATTCCAATGTAGCCGAGCCGGTCGAAGACGATACCCTCATAATAAATACGACAGAAGAGGACGAGGGGACGCCAACCGTCGAAGAGCAGGAAAGCGACTCCCTCCCCGCCATCTCGCTGACTGTTATCTACGACCCAGACAACGCCAACGCAGGTGTCACCACGATCGAATCGAATCTTGTGGCGAACGACACCGCCGCCGAGCAAAACTCTGACGGACAAGGTTCCGATCTCGCGCCCGTCAAGGATGACACGCCCGCAAACGATAGCGAACCCGCTGAAGCCGCGGAAAAGGCACCGGAGCCCTCCCCTGCAGCAAAACCCGTGCCGCAGCCCGTCGAGCCCTCGACTCCCGCGCCCACTCCCGCGCCCACTCCGGCACCCACTCCCGCGCCCACTCCGGTACCCGCGACGGAGCCTGTCGATCCCGCAGCACAATACCCCGACTATCCCGTAGATTTCTCTACCGAAGTGTTCTGCCCAGGCGACATCCTATTCGAACTTGCATCGCTTCTTCCCTTTGGAGCAGACGCCATGGGCATCGCTGGCGAATACTACTGGATCGCCCGCGAGCGAGGTACTATCGACGCCACCCGCAACCGCGCATCTTTCACCCTGCGCTACACCCAAGCCGGAAAACGTCACGAGGCAATCGTGCGCTTGCGACGCCATCCCAATACCCCAGGTTCCACTTGGGTCATCGATCAAATCGAAGCCACCGATCTGTAACGAAAAAACGCCTCGAGTCCAAAACAGATTCGAGGCGTTTTTGACTCAAGCGATAAGCCTAAATCGTCGATACGGCAGACTTGCCGGCGCCTAGTCGCGCGTCAGCTTGCGATGGATGCGGTGCGGCTGAGCGGCGTCTTCGCCCAAGCGTGCCACACGATTTTCCTGGTAGGACTCGAAGTTACCCTCAAACCAATACCAGTTGCCGGGGTTTTCGTCCGTACCTTCCCAGGCCAGGATGTGCGTAGCCACACGGTCAAGGAACATGCGGTCATGGCTGATAACCACCGAGCAGCCCGGGAACTCAAGCAGCGCCGCCTCGAGCGAGGAAAGCGTCTCGACATCCAGGTCGTTGGTGGGCTCGTCGAGCAGCAGCAGGTTACCGCCCTGCTTGAGGGTAAGGGCGAGGTTCAGGCGATTGCGCTCACCGCCAGAAAGTACGCCGGCACGCTTCTGCTGATCTTGGCCCTTAAAGCCAAAGCTCGCCACATAGGCGCGGCTGGGAACCTCGGTCTCGCCCACCATCATGCGATCGAGGCCATCCGAGACAACTTCCCACAGGCTCTTGTTGGGATCAATACCCTCGCGGTTTTGGTCAACGTAGGAAATTTTGACCGTCTCGCCGATCTCCAGCTCGCCCGAAGTCAGAGGTTCAAGACCCACGATGGTCTTGAACAGCGTCGTCTTGCCCACACCGTTGGGACCGATAACGCCAACGATGCCATTGCGCGGCAGGCTAAAGGAAAGATCATCGATCAGCACGCGGCCATCGAACTCCTTGTGCAGGTGATGCGCCTCAAGGACCTTGGAGCCCAAACGCGGGCCCACGGGAATGCGAATGTCGGTCCAATCGAGCTTTTGACTCGCACGAGCCTCGGCCTCCATCTCCTCGTATCGGGCAAGACGGGCCTTGTTCTTGGCCTGGCGTGCCTTAGGGGAGGAACGGACCCACTCAAGCTCGGCGTTCATACGCTTGGCAAGCTTGGCCTCGCGGTTGCCCTGCGCCTCGATGCGCGCGGCCTTGGTCTCCAGGTAGGTAGAGTAGTTGCCCTTGTAGGGATACAGGTGACCGCGGTCGACCTCGCAAATCCACTCGGCAACGTTATCCAAGAAGTAGCGGTCATGGGTAACGGCAAGCACGGCGCCGGGATAGCTGTGGAGGAAGTGCTCGAGCCACAAGATGGACTCGGCATCCAGATGGTTGGTGGGCTCGTCGAGCAGCAGCAGGTCGGGAGCCTCAAGCAGCAGCTTGCACAGCGCCACACGACGGCGCTCGCCACCAGAAAGGACGTTCACGGGCATGTCGGAATCAGGCAGCTGAAGGGCATCCATGGCCTGACCGAGCTTGGAATCGATGTCCCAGCCGTCGGCGGTGTCGATCTCGTCTTGCAAGGTGGCCATCTCGGCCATGAGCGCATCCATGTCGCACTCGGGATCGCACATTTCCTCGCCGATCTTGTTAAAGCGATCGACCTTGGCGAGCAGGTCGCCAAACGCCATGCGCACGTTCTCGATAACGGTCTTATCCTCGTCGAGCGGTGGCTCCTGCTGAAGGATACCCACGGTATAGCCAGAGGTGAGCTTGGCGTCGCCGTTGGAGACCTCCTCGATACCCGCCATGATCTTGAGCAGGGTCGACTTGCCCATGCCGTTGGGGCCAACGACGCCGATCTTCGCGCCCGGGAAAAAACTCAGGGTCACGTCGTCGAGAATAACCTTGTCACCATGCGCCTTGCGCGCCTGATACATAGAGTAGATAAACTCGGCCAATTTTACACTCCGTTAGCTCGGGTTTTATGTTTCTTACGCCTGGTATTGTCGCATGCCGCCATCAGCGTCCCCGCCCGTGTCCTGCGCGCCTACCGAAAGACCACGGGTTGGCACGGGGCAACAGAGTTGATTCACAGTCCTGAGTTTCGCAGGCACGCCTACAGGCTTATTAATCATCGGCGCGTGGTGTGTATCTTGTTATATCGAGAGTATCCTGATGGCTTGTCGCAACTGCAAAGACACGCGGAAGGAAGCTATTCGTGCCCGGACTGGGAACCCTCATCAACGTCGCCCTCATTATCACAGGAGGTACCGCCGGCCTCATTGGCGGAAAGTTCATCACCGTTCGCGTGCAAGATGCCCTGCTCAAAGCATCCGCTCTCTGCGTTTTGTTCATCGGTCTTTCCGGTGCATTGGAAAAGATGCTCATTTTCGACGATGGGAAACTTACGAGCACCGGATCGACCATGATCATCGTCTCTTTTGTGACAGGAGCGCTCGTGGGCGAGGCGCTCAATCTGGAGCGACATATGGAGCGGCTCGGTGAATGGCTGCGCGACCGCTTTGCAAATGGAGCAGAGGGTGGGTTTGTCGACGCCTTCGTCACAGCATCCCTCACCGTGTGCATCGGAGCCATGGCCATCGTGGGATCCATTCAAGACGGCATCCTTGGCGACTGGTCCACACTTGCCCTCAAAGGTGCCCTCGACTGCATCATCGTATGCGCCATGACCGCCTCGATGGGGCGCGGCGCCATCTTCTCCGCCTTGCCGGTAGGCGTGTTCCAAGGAACAATCACCCTGCTCGCACGCTTTATCCAGCCCATCATGACCGCGGGAGCGCTAGACAACCTCTCGCTCGTAGGGTCCATGCTCATCTTCTGTGTAGGCGTGAACCTCATCTGGGGCAGGACATTCAAGACCGCAAACCTCCTGCCCGCCGTTATCGTGGCAGTCCTTTGGGCTCTGGCGTGCGGAGCGTAGCGATGCCGGCTGAAGACGCGCTTTCACTTTGACCGTCTTTTCGCATTGCACCACACTAGGTACGAGTAGGCATACATAACCGCCGTGCCACCTATGACCAATACGATGGTGCCGACAACGAGAATAGAATCCGAAAACAGTGGGGCCACCAGTCCCAGCAAAACCATACCAAGGCCCATAACAACAAAGCACTTGCCACCAAAGCGTTGGGTACGGCGCCAGTTATCGGGGTCGGCAAGCGCCCAGGGCGTCCTGACACCCATTGTGTAGTTTTGCTTGACGCGCGGCAAGTAATTGCCAATGCCCACGAACAAAAGGCCGATAGCAGTGGAAACTGCCACATTCACCACGCCGCGAGCAGGGACGATGCCCCATACCGTCAGCTCGCACAGCCAGCCGATAGCGCACGTGATCAGCGTAAAAGCAATCACAACACCCCGATAGAACTTGCCTGAGGTTCGATATGCCTCGCCTTTAGGGTCGATACGTGGCACCACATAGAACATCACCAAAAACGCCAGCGGCAGAGCGCCGAGCGCAGAGGCCATCCAGCGCGGGCCCCAACCGTTAACGGCCCCATCGGCTCCCCAATGTATAGGAATCTGCGCGGGCAAACTCGGCATCACGATGAGATGGGCCGCCACGTTAACCAGACACAAAACGATAAGGGCAATCCATACGCGCAACGATATACCCGTGATATGAGCGCCCCTTGTTTCCTTATTCATCCTCATCATCCTCATTGTCTGCAAACCCCACAAACCACCCGATCAAATCCTGCATGACGGTAGTGTTTAGGCTGTATACGATATTTTGCCCGTGACGCTCATCCCTCACGAGGCCCGCGCTCTTAAGCGTTGCCAGGTGATGACTCAAAGAGGGCTTACTCATATCAAAATGTTCAGCCAACTCCCCCGCCGTCAGGTCGCTGCCGCGCAGCAACTCTAAAATGCGCCGTCGTGTGGGATCCGCAAGTGCTTTGAACCCCTCTCCTGCCACAGACCCTCCTTCCGACCGTCTTTAACGGGCATTATACTCAATAGTTAGACGTTTGTCTAACTATCTAATTTCTCCAAAAGAAAAGAGGTGCACCCCACCGGAGCGCACCCCTCTTGGATGCTCGCCTAAAGAATCTCGACAGAACCGTCTTTTACGGTCAAGCCCATGTCGCCAGCCAAAAGATCGTCGAGCAGCGTGCCCACAAGCTCGAAGCGCCAGCCATCGCGCAGCGGGCTGCGCTCGGGATGCTCCATATAGGAGAACAACTCATCGCGACTCGCGATGATGGCAGTCGCCACGCCGGAGCGCTCGGAAACCAGGCGCATGAGCGCGTACATGAGATCGCAAACGCTTTCGACCTCGGGCGTAGGCGTATGATGCGGACGACTGATGAAGGGAAGCTTATCGGAAGGACAATTGCGCCCACGCTCGATGGCGACGAGAGCAGCGTCAACATCCGCCTCGGAAAGCTGCTCGGTTCCGCGCGTACGACGGAAATCGTCAACGGTCTTGGGCGCACGCTTAACCAAGGCAACCAAAACCTCGTCCGACATGATCCACTTACGCGGAACGTTGCGACGCTCGGCACGGCGCTCTCTCCACGCCGCGAGTTCGCGGGCGATGGCGAGTTGCCGACGCGTGCAAGAGTTGATGCGCTTGACGCGTTTGAAGGCAAGACGGTGGTCGACAACGTAGTGCTCAACATTTGCAAGCGGGCGCATCTCATCGGTCGCCCACGACACGCGACCAAGCTGCCCAAGCCTATCCATAATGACCCCGTATGCCACAATGAGGTAGCGCACATCGTCCACAGCATACTCAAGTTGCAAATCGCTCAAAGGACGACGAGACCAATCGGTCAGCGACTCGGTTTTTGGTAAATCAACATCACAAAAAGCATGCACAAGACCGTTGTAGGACATCTGCATGCGCTCGCCCAAAAAAGCGGCAGCAACCTGTGTGTCAAAGATGGGAGCAGGGAGAACGCCTAGCGTGTGGTAGAGAACCTCCATATCCTGCGAGCAGGCATGGAACACTTTAATAACTCTCTCATCGCCCATCAGTTCGGCCAAGGGAGAAAGGTCTTTGATAACGATGGGGTCGATGACCACGCACTCCTCGGGCGTCGCGGCCTGCACCAAGCACAGGCGCGCATGGTATGTGCGCTCACGCAAGAACTCGGTATCGATGGCCACGGCATCAAAGGCCGCGGCGCGCTTGCAAAAGGCCAGGAGCTCCTCATATGTGGAGATGTACATGCTCCTCCAGAATCATGATTGGCGCACTCATGCGCAGGGTAGGATATCGCTACATAAACTATACAGGGCTTTACGACGAACGGGACCTAAACGTATGCGTTGCCTTATCATCCACAATCCCGCCTCGGGCACCCGCTCCGACGAGATTTACGCCTTTGCCCATGCGCTCGCTCAGGCAGGAGACGAAATCACCATGCGCTTTATCGGTAAGGGAATGGAGCCAAAAGACGCCACGTGTGATGTCACTGCCTTTGACCGCGTGGTGGTTTCGGGCGGCGACGGCACCGTCTCCAACGTGCTCGATTGTCTGCGCGACACACATGTCCCCACCCTCATCTTCCCTTCGGGCACAGCATGCCTGTTCTTCAACAACATCGGCAACGCGCCGGAGGCTGCCGCCCTTGCCAAGGCATGCCGCCGTGGACATACTGTCCCTGTCGACATGGGCGAACTTTTTTGGAATGACGCCGAAGGCAACGAGCAGCGCCACGGCTTCATCATCATCGCCGGTTCCGGCTTTGACGCCGCCATCATGGAAAAGGCGGCACCAAACAAAAACGAGATCGGCGAAATCGCCTATGCGCTCTCCGCGCTTGCCACTCCCAACCCTCAGGTAGCGCACTTCACGATTGAACACGATGGCAAGGTCGATGAGTTTGATGGCATCGGATGCATGGTGGGCAACACCGCAGTGATCCAAAACGACATCAATCTGTTTCCCGATTGCCGCATGAACGACGGTCTCATCGACATCGCCGTCATCGAACCGGTAGCGACGGTACAGCTGCTCCCCACCCTGCTCGCAGGCGTTTTCGACCCCGCAGGCAAGGGGCTCGGGCGCCCGCAGTTCAAGATGCTTCAGGCAAAAGAGGTGACAATCACCTGCTCGCCCTCACTGGGCATGGAGTACGACGGCGAACTCATTCCCAATCCCTCGGGCGTCTTTGGCGCACGCGCATTGCCAAAATGCCTGGATATCATCGTCGACGACTTCTCCAAGCTCAATCCCGACAACCTTTAGCGAATCTCGGCCGTGGGCTCGCGTTCTATCGCCGCCCACAGAAACAGTTTCGAAATACTTGTTGCACCGCCCTCTTGCTGTGCTATAGTGCAGCGCAACCTAAACAACTTCGCTTTCCCGAAAGGAGCCACCAGAATGACCAACTTCTCCAACAACTCTGTCATGAACTGGTGGTGGCGTGATGCGTATACGGTCGGTCGACTGTGAGTCCCTCACGCCTAAAATAGCTCCAGGCAAATAATGAGGCCTCCGGTTTCGACCGGGGGCTTTTTTCTTTACCTCGGCTCCAACCGCACGCATCACGCGCCTCCATCGCATCTACCCACCAACGACGACAAACCCCAAAACAGCTCAAGAAAGGTTGATCCTATGTCTAACGCAGCAACCCAGCCCCGCACCGTTTCCACCACCGACCACGGCACCCTCGACGTTCGCGCCCTGGTTCTCCTGGCAGTCCTTTTGGCCGCCGGCTTTATCCTCAACTTCACCGTCGGCAAGGCGATCTCGAGCATTTCGGGCGGCGTCATCAGCCCTGAGTTCATCATCTCCGCCTTCTGCCTCACGATTCTCGTCGTTCGTCCCAATCTTGGCCAGGCGCTCGTCATCGGCCTTATTTCCGCCGCCGTAATCCAAATCACCACCAGCTCGCCGTTCATTGATTTCGCCGCCGAGGGCATCGCCGCAATACTCATGGCCGCGATCGTTACCGCCGCATCGCGCCGCGGCACCATCTCTCCCGTCGCAGCAGCCGTCGCCACATCCGTAACCACCCTTGTCTCCGGCTGCATCTTCATGGTCATCAAGATGGCGATGATCGGCCTCGTGGCAGAGCTCGCCGCCGCCATGCTTCCCGTCGTCGCCGCTACCGCCGTTTTCAATGGCATCCTGGTCGCGGCTCTCTACCTGCCCATTAAGAAGGCACTCAAGCTTTCCTAGCCCCTCGCGCCTGCCAAACCGGCAGCCCGCCAGCCCCGTATCTCATCTCTTTCATCCTCGAAAGGACACCGCTTATGCCCAACATCACCGCCCGCAGCATCTCCACCGAGGCTGCCGACGCTTTGACGATGGCCAAAGCAATCAAAAAATAACCTGGGGGGCGCATTGCCCGGCGCGAGGATACCTTCATAGGTGCCCTCGCGCCCTTTGAGCGAAAGCATCGCCCGTGTTTGCTCTCTTGAACCGAAAGGCCGTTATGAATCCGATTATCGACATTGAGGACGTCTCGTTCTCGTATCGCGAGACGCACGTGCCCGCGTTGGACCATATTTCGCTCGCGATAGGCGAAGGCGACTTCCTCGGCATCATCGGCCCTTCGGGTGCAGGCAAATCCACTCTCGCAGCATGCCTTTCCGGAGCGATTCCCCATCACTTTGGAGGAACGCTCTACGGAGCTGTTCATGTTGCCGGCAAGGATACCTGCGAAGTCACGCTCACCGATATCTCGCGCATCGTTGGAAGCGTTTTGCAAGATATCGATACCCAGATGGTCGCATCAGTCGTAGAAGACGAGCTGCTCTTTGGCATGGAGAACTTTGGCGTTCCGCACGACAAGATCGAGCAGCGTCTCTCGGGCGCCCTGCAGACCGTTGGCATAGCCGACCTGCGCGATCGCGAGATCGCCACGCTCTCGGGCGGCCAAAAGCAAAAGGTCGCCATCGCCGCGATCATGGCGCTGCAGCCTCGCGTACTCGTGCTCGACGAGCCCACTGCCGCTCTCGACCCGGCAAGTTCGTTACTCGTTTTCGATACGCTCGCAAAAATCAACCGCGAACAAAACGTGACCGTTGTGGTAATAGAGCAGAAGGTGGCGCTGCTCTCCACATTCTGCAACCGTGTGGTCGTGCTCGATAATGGGAAAATCGCCCTTGAGGGAACGCCGCACGAGGTCTTTTCGCATGCCGAAGAACTCCAGCGAATCGGCGTCGACAGCCCTCGCGTTGCTCGCATCTCAAACAGCCTTGCACACAAGAAAATCTGTTCTCAAGCGTCGCCCTGCCTTACCGTCGACGAAGCAGAGGCGCTTATCAAGCGCACAGTGGGAAACGCCCCTCACGACACGAAGCGCTTCGCCGCGCCCTCGCCCCACGCGCCCCGGCCCGCGACAGCACAAGAGCCCGTGGTCGCCTTCGAACATGTTGATTTTGCCTATCCCCTGGGCGGAGCTGCGGTACACGACCTCACCCTCGAAGTGCGCCCCGGCGAGCTCATCGGTCTTGTAGGTCAAAACGGCGCAGGCAAGACCACGTTCACCAAGCTCCTCACAGGCCTGCTCAAACCCGACGCAGGCAGCGTGCACGTTGCGGGCGCCAATACCAAAACTACCCCCACAAGCGTTATTGCCCGCTCGTGCGCGACGCTCTTCCAAAACCCCGACCGTCAGATCTGCAAGGAAACCGTTGAGGACGAGATTGCCTTTGGCCTCGAGCTCCACGGAATGGAATCAACCCACGCACACGAAAAAGCGCGCGAGGTGGCGCAGCGTTTTGGCCTCCCGGTCGACGAGGCGCCGTTTTCGCTCTCACGCGGACAGCGGCAGATGATTGCACTCGCGAGCGTCCTTGTGGTGGAGCCGCGTGTAATCGTGCTCGACGAGCCCACCAGCGGACTCGACTACCGCGAGTGCATGACCGTGATGGAAACGGTAAAGCAGATGGCCGAGGCGGGCTGCGCCGTGATCATGGTCTGCCACGACATGGAGGTGGTCTCCGACTTCGCCGAGCGCATCGCCGTCATGGCAGATGGACGCATCCTGGCGTCGGGCCCCTCGCGCGAGCTGTTTGCCCAGCCCGAACTCATGCGCGCGGCATCGATCGAACCGCCGCAGGTCATCGAGCTTGCACGCCGCCTTTCACAGTCCGTCTCGCCCGCCTTCGAAGGCGTCGGCGAGGTTTCGGATATCGTTCGCATCACCGAGGGGATGGTCCATCGTGGTTAATGTCATCGATTACGTGCCCGGCACCACGCTGTTGCACAAGCTCAACCCGGTAGCAAAACTCGCACTCGCCGCAGCGATCATTCTCTCCACCTTCTTAGCCCAAAGCTATGCGATGCTCATCGGCCTGCTCGCGCTCACACTCGCTTTGGGCGCTTATGCGGGCGTAGCCGATCGCCTGCTCAAGCTGCTGCGGTTGCTTATCCCCATCGTCTTGATCATGTTTGTGCTCCAAACCGCCTTCATGCGAGAAGGCGAGACGCTTTTTGCTTTTGTAACCAACACCGGTCTCATCACGGGCTCCAAGGCCTGCCTTCGTCTTTTGGGCGTGGCGCTGCCGCTCGTTTTGATGCTCATGGTCACCAAGCTCAACGACCTCGCAAACGCCTGCGTCGAGAAGTTGCACGTCCCCTACCGCTACGCTTTCACCTTCACCACAGCACTGCGCTTTGTCCCCGTGTTCAGCCAGGAGATGAATGCGATTATCGAAGCGCAGACAGCACGCGGCGTGGAGTACGACACCAAAAACCCCGTCAAGAAGCTCAGGCTCATGCTACCGCTGTGCGCCCCGCTGCTTATTTCGAGCGTAGGGAAGACCGACGCCACGGCACTCGCCGCCGAGCAGCGCGGCTTTTACCTGCGCACGCGTAAGAGCAGCTACAAGCGCTACCCCTTTGCCGCCTGCGACATCGCAGTCCTCGTCTTTTGCGTCGCCCTTATCGCTGCAGGAGCGGTTCTTTAGTTTTTGTTCCCCCGTCGCGTAGCCGTGCTCCCCTTGCTACCATGCAACAGGAAGGTATGTGATAAGGAGAGCATATGGCACACCGCAAAAAACAAAAAAAGCAGGTAAAAGAGGCACTCGATCTGCGCACGTTCGAGCACACCGAGAAGGCGAAAGAACTCGATGCGGCATTTGGGGACCTTGCGCTCCCCTCGTTTTTCATCGACTCCATCGCCGGTGCCTACGGTGCCGCCGCCTCCTCTATATTGGAAGGAATCGCGCAGGCCAAAGACCGACCCGTAACCTTCCGCGCAAACACGCTGAAGTCGAGCGCAGAGGAAGTTGCCGAGGCGTTGCACGCCGCGGGTATCGAATTCAAACGCGTACCGTGGTATGCCGACGCCTTTATCGTCCCCGCATCCTTTGAGCAAGCCGTTTGGAATCTCGACCTCATCCACGATGGCAAAATCTACCTGCAAAGCCTCTCGTCCATGCTGCCTCCACTGGCTTTGGCCATACAGGCAGGCCAGGATATCTTGGACATGTGCGCGGCACCCGGCGGCAAGACCACGCAGATTGCGGCCCTCGAGCCGCAGGCTCATGTCACCGCAGCCGAAATGCATGCACCCCGGGCAGACAAGCTCGAGCACAACCTTGAGAAGCAGGGCGCCAAGAACGTACAGGTCATGCGCATCGACGCGCGCGAGCTTGATGAGTTCTTCTCGTTTGACCGCATTCTGCTCGACGCCCCCTGCACAGGCTCGGGCACGCTCATCGCTGGTTGCGAGCGAACCCTCAAGGGCTTTAGCGAGCAGCTTCTGCAAAAATGCGCTCGCTCCCAACGCGCACTACTGGACCGCGGTCTCACCGTGCTCAAGCCCGGTGGCTACCTGCTGTACTCGACATGCTCGGTACTCCCCCAAGAAAACGAGGACGCCGTTGCCCACGCACTCAAAAAGCATCGCGATTGCGAACTCGTGGCTCTTGATAAGACCGAAGACGCCGACGGCAACCTCACGGTCGCCGCGCCGTTTGCCGAGCTGCTGGCCCAACATGACATTCCGGTTCTGCACAACGAAATCGAGGGCACCGTCACCGTTGCCCCCTCGCGCGAATACGAGGGCTTCTTCCTCGCGCTTATGACCAAGAAGCGTTAATGGCGATCACGACCGTTGTCGCTACGAGAGCCAACTTGGGAATCCGAGCGGCTATGAGCGCCTCCCGAGACGGCATCGCACCGCTCGCGACGACGGGCCGATGCGCCCTTGATGAGCGTAATCACAAAATAGAGGGCGGCGGCGATGCAGATCACGCCAACAAATAGCGCTACGGGACCGATAATGTCCATAAGATTCATCTGCATCTGTTTCTCCGTTTAGTTTGCATTGGCGATGCGTGGGTATAACTACTCCATTAAATTACTCCTAACAAAGTGATAGCTTGTCTTCGGCATGCAAGCACGCACAAAAGAACAGGAGTCCACCACGGCGTAGGCGCAAATGCAACACATACATGCCGTACAAAACGAACATCCATCACGGCCAGGAAGGAGCAACTCCATGGATAACCTGACTGAGAACAAACTGCACGTCAATCCCACTACGCTACCGCGCGAAAACGTTTCAGCAACCTCGTTGGATACAGAAGAGCTCGAGGCAAAGGTCGAGCAGAGCATCGACGCCACGGTCGACTTCACCGAGGTCGATATCGACCCGGACCTCTCCGTTCCTCCCCACGCCGTGACCCCGGCGGGAATCTTGCCCATGGACCCCGCGCCCATCGAAGGGGCATTGCGCAAGGCGACCATCTCCGTACCCGACGCCATCGAGGATGCGAGCGGTTTTACCCTCTTTGGCCGCCGCATCAAGTCGCTCATGTACTCGACCGACGTCGCCGTCATTCGCAACAGCAATGCCGACGCCGTCTTTGCGGTCTATCCCTTCACGGCACAGCCCGCCATCACGCAGGCCTTGCTCACCGCAGCCGAATGCCCGGTGTTCGTGGGCGTGGGCGGCGGAACGACGACAGGTAAGCGCTCGGTACAGCTCGCAGCCGTATCCGAAATGCAGGGCGTCGCAGGCGTGATCGTCAACTCCCCCGCCTCGCCCGAGATGGTCGAGCACATCGCGCACATGGTAGACATCCCTGTCGTAGCGACCGTGGTACGTGCCGACGACGCACATGCCAAGGTGCGCGCTGGCGCCAAGATCCTAAACATCGCCGCGGGCAAAAACACACCTGAAGTCTTGCGCGAGCTGCGTCGCTCTTATCCCAACCTTCCGCTCATCGCACCGGGCGGCAAAACGCCCGAATCCATCCAGGCAACCATCGAGGCAGGTGCCAACGCCATCATTTGGACCCCGCCTTCGGCGCAGATGATGCAGCAGGATATGATGGCTCGCTACCGCGAACAGAAGAGTGCGGGCCTGCACGAGGAACCGTCGATCGACCCCATTTCCGCAGGCGATATCAACCCCATTGAGGGCGTGGGTTCCGACATCCCGTTCACCGACGACGTAATCGCTCATCTGGCGCAAGCATCCCAGCGTCGCCGCGAACGCAGAAACGCGTTTTTCTCACGGCGCAAATAATTTACCCGACCGCACAGCGTAAACCAGCGTAAACAAAAGCGCATCGACACCAAAGCCGGTATCGATGCGCTTTTTCTGTATGCTCGAAAGGCGCAGAAAAGCACCGTATCTAGTCGACGCGCGCATCTCCCATAAAGAACAAAGCGACGGTACCAGGACCGGTGTGGGAACCAATCACAGTGCCAATGTCATTGATATCGATCTTGCCGGCAAGCTGAGGCATTTGCTCGACCAACGCGTCGGCCACCGCCTCGGCGTCTGCACGGCACGCCGACTGCGACATGCACACCTTGCCAGTGTAGGCCGCGCCGTCATCGATGTGCTCCATGCAGGTCTTGACCATCTGGGCGATGGCGCGTTTTTTGGTGCGAATCTTTTCGCGCGGAACCAAGTGGCCCGTGTTGTCCACGTTCATGAGCGGACAGATCTTGAGAGCAGTGCCCAAGACACCGCTCGCCTTTGAGATGCGGCCGCCGCGAATGAAGCTCGTCAAATCGCTCGAGAAGAACCAATGATGAACATTGAGTTTATGAGCCTCTGCCCAGTCCGCAACCTCGTCAAACGTCGAGCCGGCGTCACGCAAGTCGGCAAGATACTCCATGAGCAAGCCGTATCCCGCAGATGCCGCAAGCGAGTCAATCACGCGGATGCGACGCTCGGGGTAGCGCTCGCACAGTTGCTGGGCCGCCAGACAGGCAGAGTTATATGTTCCAGAAATGCCCGAGGAAAGTGAGACATGCAGCACGTCTTTCCCCTCTTTGAGAGACGGCTCCCAAAAGCCGATGTACTCGCCCGTACCCACCTGAGAGGTCTTGGGCTGTACTCCCGCCGCGATGCTCGCAAAAAACTGCCCGGACGTCGTGGATTGGTACAGGTCATCCAGATAGACCTTGCCGTCCACTTCGTAATGAAAGCAGACGTATGCAATATCGCGCTCGTCAAAAAACGCCGCAGTGCGATCGGCGGTCGACTCGCAGGAAAGCATGAACGAAGACATGGAAACCTCCAATTCAAGACGGACGAACCCGCCCTGCAAAGACTATCGATGGGGATATTATCCCACAGCAAAAGGCACGGGCGCTTTGTTATTCACAAGCCCGGGGCCAAGGGGACAGGCCTCTCGCTACTTGCCCTTGCACCCTTCAAGCGAGCTCAAATCCACTTCCAAATGAACCTCGGGCACCGCGGAGAGCTCTGCCAACGTCACGCCATCCACATAGGCATCGATCGCAGCCTCGAGACCGGTCCAAAACTTAACAGTCGAGCAAAGCCCCGCTCGACCGCACGAGCCGTCGAGGCCTTCACATGCAACTGCACCCGTTGAGCCTTCCGCCACGCGCAAGATATCGCCAGCGCGAATCTCTTCTGCAGGTTTGGCAAGCATATAGCCGCCGCCCTTGCCGCGAACGCTCTTGAGCAGCCCCGCCCCCATCAAGGGACGAACCAGCTGCTCGAGATATTTCAACGAGATGCCCTCGCGCTCGGCAACCTCTCGCAGGGCGATCTTGCCTTCTTCGTCGCCAAACGCAGCGATGTAGATCATGAGTCTCAGGGCATAGCGCCCCTTAGACGATATAAGCATTCGTCCTCCCATCGGCAAACAAGACGCGCGAGGGCGCAACCCCGCAAACCGCTCGTAGCTGTGACTTTTGCACATAGAGCTAAATTCGAGCAAAGTACTCGGATTAATGCTTGACTAAAAACGGTATCATCTTATCGTTATTCCGAGAGAATTCCTAGGGTTTAAGCCCTATCGCGATTGAGAGGATGCGCACAATGCCCAATACCGCACTTCTTCATGTGGAGAACCTTACCGCCTCCGTTGAGGAAAAAACCATTCTTCACCAGGTGAACCTTGACGTTCCGACAGGCGAGACGCACGTACTCATGGGCCCCAACGGCGCCGGCAAGTCCACTCTTGGCCACCTCGTCATGGGCGACCCTGTCTACACCGTCAACGACGGCCGTATCTTCTTTGACGGTGAGGACGTCACCGACCTCACCACCGACAAGCGCTCGCGCGCCGGCCTATTCCTTTCCTTCCAGGCACCGGTCGAAATTCCCGGTGTGCCCCTCTCTAGCTTCCTGCGCGCCAGCATCGCCGGCCGCCCCGGCCTGGAGATGAAGGGCAAGGAGTTTCGCCGCCGCGTGAAAGAACTTGCCGCCGAGCTCGACATGGACACCGCCTACCTCAACCGTGAGCTGGGCGTAGGTTTTTCGGGCGGCGAAAAGAAGAAGGTCGAGATGCTGCAGCTGCTGCTTTTGCAGCCCAAACTCGCCATCCTCGACGAGACCGACTCCGGCCTGGACGTCGACGCCCTCTCCGTGGTCTCCCGCGGCATGGATGCTTATCGCAAGTCCTGCAACGGATCCATGCTCATCATCACGCACAACACGCGCATCCTCGAGCACCTCTCCGTCGACCGCGTCCATGTGATGGTCAAGGGCCATATCGTACGTACCGACGATGCCTCGCTCATCCCCTGGATTGACGAGAACGGCTTCGAGTCCTTTGAACGCGAGGCCGCAAACGCCGCCGCAAACGCCCAGTAAGGAGCATCAGGCATGGCAAAGAACCGCACCGAGGTAGCGGATATCGACCGCAGCCTCTATGACTTTACCTACGGCGAAGAGGGCTTCGAGCGCCTTGCCGCCGGCATCACCCCCGATATCGTGCGCGAGATCTCGTCCAAAAAAAACGAGCCCGAATGGATGCTCGAGCTGCGCCTCAAGTCCCTCGACATCTTCAATCGCTTTCCCAACCCCACCTGGGGACCGGGCATCGACGGTCTTGATATGGACAACATCGTCACCTACGTGAAGCCCAACACCGATCAAAAGCACGATTGGGACTCCGTGCCCGACGACATCAAGAGCACCTTCGAGCGTCTGGGCATTCCCGAGGCAGAGCGCAGCTATCTGGCAGGCGTGGGCGCCCAATATGACTCGGAGCTCGTGTACCACAACATGCAGGACACCGCGAGCAAAATGGGCATCGTGTACTCCGGCATCGAAGAGGCGCTGCACGACCCCCAGTGGGAGCCCATCATCCGCGAGAACTTCATGACGGTCATCCCGCCCACCGATCACAAATTCGCAGCCCTGCACGGCGCTGTCTGGTCGGGCGGCTCGTTTGTCTATGTGCCCGCCGGTACCAAGCTGGACTTCCCGCTGCAGAGCTACTTCCGCCTCAACGCTAAGGGAGCCGGTCAGTTCGAGCATACGCTCATCATCGTCGAGGACGATGCCGACCTTCACTTTATCGAAGGCTGCTCGGCGCCCAAGTACAACGTGGCGAACCTTCATGCCGGTGCGGTAGAGCTCATCGTGGGCAAGCGCGCGCACCTGCGCTACTCGACTATCGAAAACTGGTCGAAGAACATGTACAACCTCAACACCAAGCGCGCGCGTGTGGACGAGGACGGCGAGATCGAATGGATCTCGGGCTCGTTTGGCAGCCATGTGGGCTACCTGTACCCCATGAGCGTGCTCAACGGCGCCCGCGCGCGTTCGAGCTTCACCGGCATCACGTTTGCTGGCGCGGGTCAAAATCTCGATACTGGCTGCAAGGTAGTTCTCAACGCGCCCGACACGACGGCTTCCGTCGAGACCAAGGGCATCTCCAAGTCGGGCGGCGTGCAGACCTTCCGCAGCTCCATCGTAGCGACCCCGCGCGCCGAGGGCGCCAAGGCTACCGTGAGCTGCCAGTCGCTCATGCTCGACGCCGAGAGCCGCTCGGATACCATCCCAGCAATGGACATCCGCGCTAAAAACGTCGATGTGGGACATGAGGCGACTATCGGACGCATCGGCGACGACAAGATCTTCTACCTCATGAGCCGTGGCATTTCCGAGGAAGAAGCGCGCACGATGATCGTCAACGGCTTTGCCAACCCCGTGAGCAAGGAATTGCCGCTCGAATACGCGGTAGAGATGAACAACCTGATCAAGCTCGAGATGGAAGGAGCGATCGGATAGATGAAGATCGAGAATCTCAACGCAATGCCCGCTTCGACCTGGAGCTGGCTCAAGATGAATTCAACCTCCCTGGAGATCGACCCTGCGCTTGCCCCGGCGGGCGCTGCGGCCGTCGAAGTCGAGGGGGCAAGCGCTTGCAGGGGCAACGACAGCGACTTTGAGGCCGCCCTGAAACTCGCTGATAGCCGTTTTCCCGCACGCCGTGCGGCGGCGCCGGGCGATGCCTCCGACCGCGAGCGCGTCGACGCAGGCAACCTTGACCAGCTTGACGTCCCTGCGCTTTCTGCATATCAGATGCAAGCCGTGCATCTCGAGGAGAAATGCGGTCCCGCCGAGTCATTCTCGCACGGCTGCGGCAGCGAGACGGCAAACTACCTAAGATCCGTCGCCCAGACGCCCGTAGTGCTCAAGCTCGCACCGTATCAAAAAGAGTGTGTCACGGTTCACATCAACGGTGTAGATGGCGCCATCTCCGCCGTTGATATTCAGGTCATCGCCGGCGAGCACGCCGAGCTCGACCTCATCGTCGCACTCGACTCCCCCATCATCGGTACCGGCATTGTGGGCTCGCTGCTTTCTGTCGTCGCCGCCGAACAGGCACGCGTGAACGTCGCCTGCGTGCAAACGCTCGATGATTCTTGGACAGCGCTTGACGCTTCAGGCTTCTTCCTCGACGAGGGTGCCCGCGTACATGTGCAGCACACGGTGCTCGGAGCTGGCAAGAGCGTTACCGGGCTTGCCAGCGAGCTATGGGGGGACACCTCGAAGATCTCTGTCGATACCGATTACCTGGCTGCTCGCGATCAGTCGCGCGACTTCAACTACTCGATTCGTCAGCTGGGCCGCAAGACCGAGTCGAACATGGACGCCAACGGCGTCCTCACCGGCGCCTCCAAGAAGGTTCTACGCGGAACGATCGACCTTGTCCACGGCTGTCGTGGGTCGGAAGGCACCGAGCGCGAAAGCGTTCTTTTGGCCAATAAGGGTGTCGACAACAAGACCGTCCCCGTCATCCTGTGCGACGAGGACGACGTCGCCGGCAACCACGGTGCCACCATCGGACACGTGCGCGACGAGCAGCTGTTCTACATGGCCTGTCGCGGTATCTCGGCAGAAGAAGCGGAGGAGCTATTCATTACCGCCAAGCTCGAAAATGCCGCCATCACCGCTCCGGACGAGCGCATTCGCGCCGGCATCGTACGCCTGGGCAACAAGCTCGTTAGCAACTTTGAAGAGGAGATCGCCTAGCATGGCCATCGATATCCACGCCAACCCGTATAAACAAGATTTTCCACTTCTGGCAAACCATCCCGAGATCGCATTTTTAGACAGCGCCGCCACCGCGCAGCGCCCCGCCTGCGTGCTTGACGCGTCCCGACATTTCTATGAGACGATGAACGCCAACCCGCTGCGCGGACTCTACTCGCTCTCCGTCGAGGCAACCGAGGCGATTGCGAAGGTGCGCGCACAAATCGCCGCCCTGATTGGCGCCGTCGACGATGCGGGCAAGCCCCTCGTAGACGACGTTGTGTTCACGCGCAATACGAGCGAATCGCTTAACCTTGTTGCCAAGAGCTTTGCACCCACGGTCCTTAAAGCTGGCGACGAAGTTGTCATCAGCATCATGGAGCATCACTCCAATCTCATCCCCTGGCAGCAAGCTTGCCGCAAAGCCGGTGCCACGCTGGTCTACCTGCGTCCCGATGACCAAGGAGTCATCACCGATGACGAAATCGCCGCAAAGATCGGTCCCGCTACCAAGATCGTCTCCATCGGCGAGGTCTCAAACGTCTTGGGCGTGCGCAACCCGGTAGAGAAAATCGCCGCTGCAGCACATGCCAATGGCGCCTACGTAGTGGTGGACGGTGCGCAATCGACGCCGCACATGGCAGTCGACGTGCGCGAGCTCGGCGCCGATTTCTTTGCCTTTAGCGCCCATAAGGCGCTCGGCCCCATGGGCATCGGCGTCCTTTGGGGTAAGCACGAGCTGCTCGACCAGATGCCGCCCATGCTTACCGGTGGCGAGATGATCGATTCCGTCACCGAACAAGACGCCGCCTGGGCTCCTGTTCCCGAGAAGTTCGAAGCCGGCACACAAGACGCTGCAAGTATCTATGCGACCGGTGTGGCGCTTGATTACCTTGCAAATACCGTTGGCTATGAGGCCGTGCAGGGTCGTGAGCGGGCACTCGTCTCCTATCTCATGCAGCAGCTTGCCGAACTCGACTATGTTGATCTCATCGGCCCGGATGATCCCGCGCTTCACCATGGCGTCGTAAGTTTCAACGTGCGAGGCATTCATCCACACGACGTAGCAAGCATCTTGGATATGTCTGGCGTGTGTATCCGCGCGGGCCATCACTGCGCCCAGCCGCTCCTCACATGGCTTGGCGTCGAGAACCTCGCCTGCTGCCGCGCAAGCGTTGCGTTCTACAATGACGCTGCGGATATCGACGCTTTTGTCGCCGGCATCAAGCAAGTTTGGTCAACCTTCAACGGCTAGGCCTCAAACGAACACGACGCGACGCACACGACTCAAGGAGCATGTACCCCATGGGCAACCTCTACACTTCGACCACCTTCATGGAACACAACTCGCATCCCGACTATAAGTACGAGATGGACTCCCCCACTCTTACTCACGACGGCATCAACCCCAGCTGCGGCGACGAACTCACGCTGCAGCTGCGCGTGGAGAACGACGTGATCGAGGAGGCATCCTTTGTGGGCCACGGCTGCGCTATCAGCCAGGCCTCGGCCGACATCATGGCCGACCTCATCACCGGCGAGACGATCGAGGAGGCAAAACGACTGGCAGGTCTATTCCTCTCCATGATCCGCGGTGACGAGCTCACCGAAGAAGACTATGAAGACCTTGACGAAGCTGCTCAGCTCAAGGATATCTCCCACATGCCTGCGCGCGTGAAATGTGCGGAACTCGCTTGGCGCACCCTCGACGGCATGCTTGACAAACAATAGGTTCACATCTCGCGAATCCGTCGTACAAGCGCTACAATAACGCTCGTATCAACCCGAGAAGACGTGGACGCCCCGGTCGCCTTTGCACGGTCGGGGCATCTCTTTGAGCAACATAGGGAACGCTCATGACACCAATGGCCTATCTCGCTATCGGCTTTGCCGCCGTGATGTTTGGTATCGACAAATCGCTTGCCTCTGGCGCAGGATTGCTTTCGGTCGCAACCCTCACCGCGGTGATGCCCGCCCATCAGGCATCCGGTCTTACGCTGCTGATGGCCATCTGCGCCGATTGGAGCGCCATTTGGGCATATCGTGGCAATGTATCGGTTAAATCCCTCGTGCGCTTGATTCCCTTTGTAATCGTAGGTATATGTGGTGGCATTGCGTTTCTATATGTTGCCGATAACACCGCCATGCGCCGCACGATCGGCATCATCCTCGCCGTATTTGTGGGCATGTACTTTTTGAATCTCATCCGAAAGCGCCTTAGCAGTAATCCAGAAGCATCATCAAAAAAGACGCCTTGGGAGGGCATCGGCGTCTCCGATGCAGAGCGCGGCGGAAAGGCAGCGGCGTTTTCGTGGCTTAAACGCATTGTTTGCGGCATCCTTGCCGGCTTCACCACCATGGTCGCCAACGCGGCGGGCCCTGTTACCGCCATCTTCTTTTTGTCCGAAAACTTGCCTGTCATTCGCTTTTTGGGCACCACTGCCTGGTTCTACCTCATTGTGAATCTGATCAAGCTACCCATCTCCATTAACCTGGGCATGATCACATGGGCGGGCTTTCTTTCCATGGCTTGGACCATCCCTTTGATCATCATCACCGTGATGATCGGCCGCGCCATCGCAAGCCATGTGAGCCAGGAAGTCTTTACCAAGCTCATCTATGTGCTCTCCGTCTTTGCGGTCATCAAGCTGCTCATCTAATACGAAACACAGGCTGAGGTGGTCGGTACGGCTCGCTTCCCAAATGCAAGGCAAGGCAAAGCGTCAGCAACCGTTGGAGCGAATACTTCTAGGGCCACTGCATAAAAACGGGTAAGATGCACTGTTTTTTGCATAAATAATTACACCCATAAAACAAGAGTACCTAAACCGCAAAGGCCATACTCCAAAATGGCAAAAAAGTTAAAAATTGCGCGATGTAATTGTTCGTCCTCAGTCGCCAAAACAGGGAAAAGAGGCCGGTGGGGCCTTCTGAACGCCGTTCAGAAGGCCCTGGCAAACGGTATAGCGCTTACCAGGCTTTATACATGTCAAACTAGAAGGCTTCAATCGCGCAAATGCTAACTATTTTGCCAAATAGAATGCCGGCAGCTGAGCCAAACGGCCATTTGCCACGGCGACATCGTGTATCGACAGCGAACCATATGCACAAACGCCCGAAGCACGAGCACAATCCGACCACGAGAACAGAACCCGAACGGCCCAAAAGCGGGAAGCGATTTCCTTCCCTATAATGTCGGTAGCCAATTCAAAACGACTCCCCCATCCAGGAGGCTGCACATGCCAGACAGCACCACGGTCGCAGAGGCTCGCGACACCAAGCTCGAAATCATCATGGGGCGCCCCGCACTTGACAAGCTCGCTGCATCCACCGTCCTCGTTTTGGGCTGTGGCGGCGTGGGATCCAACTGCATCGAAGCGCTCGCTCGCGGCGGCGTAGGACATTTCATCATCCTCGATAAAGACATCGTCGCCCCCAGCAACATCAATCGCCAGGCAATCGCATTCCATAGCACCTTAGGGCGCCAAAAGGTCGATGTGATGGAGGCGATGATTCACGACATCAACCCGACGGCCACGGTTATCAAACGCACTGATTACATCCTTTCCGAAAACACCGATGAGTTTTTTAACAGTGTGTTTGAGCAGGCAGGCGGCAAAATCGACTACGTGGTCGACGCCATCGACACCATCTCGGCCAAGCTCTCAATCGCGCTCTACGCCCAGGAACATGATTTGCGCCTGGTAAGCTCCATGGGAGGAGGAAACAAGCTTCATCCCGAATGCCTGCACTTCTCCGATATCTTCAAGACCGTTCGCGACCCTATGAGCCGCATCATGCGTAAAGAATGCAAGAAGCGCGGAATCAAATCGCTCTGGGTGCTATCAAGCTGCGAGGAATCGGTACGCACGCGTCCACGCGACGCAGCGGACATCCATGAACGCTCCGAGCTTGGCACTGCAAGCTTCATGCCTCCCATCATGGGGCAGATGATTGCCGGTGAAGTTATTCGCCGCATCTCGGGCATCGGCTGCGAGCGAGTGCGCCCCGATGGCGCCGTCATCGGATAACGACAATGCAACTTTTTGACATGCACTGCCATCTAGGACTGATGGCAAACGGAGAGGACGTGGCCCAGCAGGCAAAATCCTGTATGCTCACGCTTCTGGACACCGGAGTACTCCCGTCTGAATTTACGGCGGAACAACGCCGTCATGCGTCCAACGACTCCGTACATGTCGCTTGCGGACTTCATCCTTGGTTGATCACCGATACGCTACAAGATACCGAATTCGAGCAGCTTATCAAACAGGCTCGCAACTACCCTCTGATCGGCGAGGTGGGCCTTGACTTCTCAAATGCCCACGCACAATACGCCGCACGTCAGATTAGGGTATTCGAACGTCTCGTATCAGCCTGTTCTGGCAACAAGGTCGAAGGTCGTCTTCTTTCAATCCATGCCGTACGGTCGGCGTCAAACGTACTCGACATTTTGGAAGCCAACGATACCTGCCGGAAAGCCAATGTCATCTTCCATTGGTTTTCTGGCACGAGCGAAGACCTCACACGAGCGCGCAGGCTTGGGTGTTACTTCTCAATCAATGAGCGTATGCTTCAAAGCCGTCGGGGGCGCGCCTATGCCACGCAGATAGAAGAGGAATGCCTTCTACTTGAAACAGACTTCCCCCTCGAGCCAGGCAGCATGTGCACGGCACAACAGATATGCACTTCTCTCAACACGACCCTCGAAAAGCTTGCGCAGCTACGCAAAACAGACGCCAAGGAGCTGGGCGGGCTCATCGCCCAAACGAGCAAGAGACTCCTTACCAGCGCAATCGCCTAGTGACAAAGCGACCGCACGCTAACGCGCTAGGCGCTCGCCTATGTTCAGTACATCGGGAATCTGATCGATAATGACATCGGCCTCGGCTTGACTAAAACCAAAACGGTCCTCGCGCTTGGCGATTACCGTCAACCCGGCTCGACAACCCGCCTCGATACCATAGAGCGAATCTTCCACGCAGCAGCACTCCTGCGCATCCAGCCCTAAGGCCCCAAGTGTATGCAGATAAATCTCAGGATTGGGCTTACTCTCACGAAACTGTTCGCCCGAGACAATCGTCTCGAATGAACGGCGCAGGCCACACTCATCAAGTGCCTGATTGATGCTCTCCAACGGCGACGACGACGCGAGTGCGCAGCGAACTCCATGGCCTTCAAGAGCATCAAGGGCCTGCGGCACACCAGGATTTAAAAGCTCCCGATAGTCCATACTGCGCGTCGCAGCCCAATCGTAATAGACCTTTCGCATGCGCCCGGCATCAATCTGGCCATGTCCTGCGCGCTGCCACCACGCCTGAATGGTCGCGAAGAAGTTCTGCGACGAATTGCCCACCATGTGGCGGCGCTCTTCCTCCGTCACGCCCAGGCCAAACGCATCGCTAAAGACAGCGAGCTCGTGATAGTAATACCACTCGGAGTCAAACAGCACGCCATCCATATCGAAGATAACGGCGCGAAAGGGCACGTTGAAGACCATGCCTATCCCTTTCCATAAAAATGGGGCCCAGGAAACGCGCCCTGAGCCCCAAATCGCAACATGCGTCTAGGCGCGATGTTCGTGATAGAACGCGATAAGCGCCTGCGTGCTCGCATCCTGCTCGGCAAGAGCCCCGTCGTCATGGAAAGCGACGGTGATCTCGCGAGCGAGCTGCTTACCAAGCTCGACACCCCACTGATCAAAGGAGTCAACGCCCCACACCGTGCCCTCGACGAACACGATGTACTCATAGAGCGCCACGAAGGCACCCAGCGAATGCGGCGTTAGGGCCGTACCCAAAATGGACGTGGACGGCTTGTTGCCGGCAAAGCAGCGGGCGGGAACGATCGGTTCGGGCGTACCCTCGGCACGCACTTCGTCGGCCGTCTTGCCAAAAGCCAGGGCCTTGGTCTGAGCAAGGAAGTTGCCCAGCAGCAGCTCATGGGTATCCTGGTCACCGTCCTTCAAGGGATTAGCCGTGTTCACGAAGGCGATGAAATCGGCAGGGATCATGCGCGTGCCCTGATGAATCAACTGATAGAAGGAGTGCTGACCGTTCGTACCCGGCTCGCCCCAGAAAACCTCGCCGGTATCGCAGGTCACTGGGCTGCCATCCCAGCGAACGCTCTTGCCGTTGGACTCCATGGTGAGTTGCTGGAGATAGGCCGGGAAACGGTGCATATACTGGTTATAGGGCAGCACGGCATGCGTCTCGGCGTGCCAGAAGTTGGAGTACCAGACGTTAATCATACCCATGAGGACGGGAACGTTGTTCTCGAGCGGGGTCTTCCTAAAGTAGACGTCCACGTCATGGAATCCGCGGAGGAACTCCTCGAAGACTTCGCGTCCAAAAGCAACGATAAGCGACAAGCCCACCGCAGAGTCGACAGAGTAGCGGCCGCCGACCCAATTCCAAAAGCCAAAAGCGTTTTCGGGGTCGATGCCAAACTCTTCAACACGGTCGAGGGCGGTAGAGACGGCGACAAAATGCTTCTTGATGGCGTCGGTGCAGCTGGCATCTGAGCCGTCGATAGCACCCTTGTGCTCAAGCCCCTCAAGCATCCAAGCCTTTGCCTCGCGAGCGTTAGTAAGCGTCTCGAGAGTGGTAAAGGTCTTGGAGACGACGATTATGAGCGTAGTCTCGGGATCAAGGGGACGCAGCTTCTCGGCAATGTCATTGGGGTCGATATTCGACACGTACGTGCAGTCGATACCGGCATTTGTAAAGGGCTTGAGGCCCTCGTAGACCATAACCGGGCCAAGGTCGGAGCCGCCGATACCAATGGAAACCACGTGCTCGATCTTCTTGCCCGACACGCCGGTCCAAGCGCCGCTGCGCACTTTGTCGGCAAAGGCATACATGCGATTGAGAACGTCATGAACGTCGCCCACGACATCTTGTCCATCGACCATAAGCGAGCCGCGATCGGACTCGGGAGCGCGCAGGGCGCAATGAAGCACCGCACGATCCTCGGTCGTGTTCACATGCTCGCCAGCAAGCATCGCATCGCGACGCTCCTCGACGTGCACGGCACGAGCCAAATCGAGCAGCAGCCTAAGCGTCTTCTCGTTGATGAGGTTCTTGGAGAAGTCGAAATGCAGCTCGCCCATATCGTGCGAGAACTTGGAAACACGATCGGGATCGTCGGCAAACGCCTTCTTCAACGTGAAATTCGCAGCAATCTCTTTTTGGTGGTCGACAAGCGCCGCCCACTCCGGGGTCTGCGTTGCATCAACAGGAGCAGAAACAACAGGCATAAAATCCTCCTTTTGCGAGCCGGGCTGCGCCCTTGCCACAAAACCGGCATCGCGGCGCTCGCACGTAATAAGACGATGCCCTTATTTTAATGCAACGCACACCCAAGTGTTGCAACGCATGCCAGAGACTTTGATAACGCTATGCCGCAACGTCTGCAGTTCGTGAACGACCGGCGAGCGCAACGAGAAGGCTATGGGCTTCCCCTCTGGTAAGATGCTCAATTACCTGCGAGTTTCCCGTCCCAAGGGCCTCTTTCACCAAACCGGTGCCTTCGACGGCATCCTCCAGGTCTTTTCCCGTTGCCCCAAGCTCCGCAAGCGAGCGAGGCAGCTGCAACGCACCAAGATAATTGCCCAGGCACTCGATAGCCGCACGCGCATCTTCAAGCGCGTTTCCGCACGAGGAAAGCCCCCACACACGTCGTCCCAACCGGGCAAGGCGTGCAGCGTCACGCTCCATCACCAAGTTCAAAACCGGCGGCAGCACAACAGAGAGACACGATCCCAGCGGCTTTTTTAAGCGCGCGGAGAGCACGAGCGCGATCTCTCGGCTCACGGGATGCGGAACGCGACCCGGCATGCACATATTGTTATGCGCCATGCAGGAAGCCCACATCAGATCGGCACGCGCCTGCACGTCGGCAGGATCCGACAAGACAAGCGGCGTCTCCTCGACGATCGCGCCCATCAATCCTTCGATCAATCGATCGCTCACACCCGTTGCCTGGGAATCTTCAAGGTACAAACCAAATAGATAGGCTAGCGTCTCACAAATGCCGCAAGAGACCCGATACGCAGGAAGCGTTTCGGTCAGAGCGGGATTGAGCACCGAAAACGAAGGAATCAAAACGTTGGAGGTCGCCTCCGCAACCCCCCTGCCCTCTTCAAGCTGCAGCATAGCCGTAGCAGACGCCTCCGATCCTGAAGCCGCCGTCGTAAGCACGCAGCCAATGGGAAGCGCATCGTCGAGCACAGCCTCGCCGCAAAAGAAATCGAGCACATCGCCGCGATAGCGCACGCCTGCAGCAATCGCTTTGGCAACATCGATCACGCTGCCGCCGCCAATCGCCAAAATAAAGTCGACCCGCTCATCACGCGCCAAATCGATACCCTCTCGCACCAGCTCAAGCTGAAACGCCGGTTGCACCCCCGAAAGCACTGCATACTCCAAAAGCGCCCTATCGAGCGAGGTCCGAATACGGGCGAAAAGGCCCGAGCGGCGCGCAGACCCTTCGCCTAAAACGATAAGCGCCTTCGTGCCCGAAAAACGACTCACCAAACGGCCGACCTCAAGCTCGGCATCTTCGCCAAACTCAAAATGCGTGGGTAGGCAATAACTGAAACGATCCATGAGCATAAACCCTTCTTCGCCGCAGCCACTAACAATCATTACCTGCTGAGTATGCAGGCAAGAAGGGCTGATGCGGGGATAATCAAAGAGGGTTAACGCAGACGCACACAAGCATTAATCGACAAGAAACGCTCTCGAAACGATGAGATTTTCCCTACCTCGGACGGGCTATTCCCCAAGCCGCTCGGAGGTTTCGAGCCACGATGTCTCGAGGTCATCGAGCTCATCTTGCTTCTCATCGATCTTTTTTTGCTGGGCCTCGAGCGCCGCGTAATCGGTGGGGTCGACATCGGCCATACCAGCCTGCAGTTTTTCGAGCTCGGCGCGGCGCGCCTCCATCTTGCGCTCAAGCGAGGATACCTCACGACGCAAGCGCTGACGCTCTGCGTTGGAAAGACCCGAGGATGCCTGAGACGGAGAGGCGGCACACTCCTGCGTGCGCGATGCGGGGGTTTCAGACGCGGCAGCACTCGCCTCGTTTAGAAGTTTGAGGTACTGATCGACACCGCCGGGAACATGGCGCAGATGTCCGTCGATTAACGCGAACTGGGAATCGGTCACGCGCTCCATCAAGAAGCGATCGTGCGTCACGAGGATAAGCGTGCCGGGCCAACCGTCCAGCAGGTCCTCCACAATCGCAAGCATATCGGTGTCGAGGTCGTTGCCCGGCTCGTCTAAAATGAGCACGTTGGGCTCGTCAAGAATCGTAAGGAGCAGAGAGAGGCGACGGCGCTGGCCACCCGAGAGGTCCTTGATGCGACTCCAGAGCTGCTTGGTTGTGAACCCCAGACGCTCACAGAGCTTCTCGGGGCTCGTCTCCTTGCCATCAACGATATAGACGCGCTTGTACGTGGAAAGTACCTCGCGAATGGTCTCGTCCATATGAGGGTCGAGCTCCTCAAGCTGCTGAGAGAGCACGCCAAAACGTACAGTTTGGCCGATCTTCACTCGCCCGCAAAACGGGGCCATCTTGCCCCGAATCACATTGAGAAGCGTCGATTTTCCCGCTCCGTTCTCACCCAAAAGGCCAAAGCGGTCGCCGGCGCCGATAAGCCAGGTCACATCATTGAGAACAGGACGCGAAGCGGCCCCAGCCTCCGAATCGGCCGTATCATAGCCTGCCGTCACATCGAGCACGTCGATGACTTGCTTGCCTAGACGCGAAACCGCCAGGCGTTTAAGCTCCAGCTCATCGCGCACGGGAGGAACATCGGCGATGAGTTCGCGAGCCGCATCGACGCGAAATTTTGGCTTGGTGCTGCGCGCCTGGGCCCCACGCGATAGCCACGCGAGCTCCTTGCGGGCCATATTGCGACGACGCTCCTCGGTCACGCGCGCCATGCGGTCGCGCTCGACGCGCTGCAGAATATAGGCGGAATAGCCACCCTCGAAGGGGTCGACGCAGCCGTCGTGCACCTCCCACATCGATGTGCAGACCTCGTCCAGAAACCAGCGATCGTGCGTGACCACCAAAAGAGCGCCAGCGCCCGCCTGCCAGCGACTTTTAAGATGCTCGGCGAGCCAATTGATAGTTCGCATATCCAAGTGGTTTGTGGGCTCATCGAGCATCAGCACGTCATAGTCGCCAATAAGCAGACGGGCAAGGTCCACGCGACGCCTCTGCCCGCCCGAAAGCTCCCCCACGGCTCCTTCCCAAGAGACATCTGCAATCAGGCCATCCAAAATGCTGCGTACCACAGGCGAGGCCGCCCACTCGTATTCGGGCAGATCGCCCACCACAGCGTGATGCACGGTATCGGTATCGCAAAGCGCATCGTGCTGGCCGAGCACGCCCACGCGGAGGTCGCGACGATGCGTGATCCTGCCCTCATCGGGCTCGGTAATTCCGGCAAGCACCGAAAGGAGCGTCGACTTGCCGTCACCGTTCTTGCCGACGATGCCGATTCGGTCGCCTTCCGCCACGCCCAGCGTCACGTCTTTAAGAATGACCTTGGTGGGATATTCGAGTGAAACCGCGTCACAGCCAAGAAGAGCCGCCATAGAAATACCGCCTAACGTACATGTTCAGTCAAGTACCCATGCTAGCACGCGACTCCGTCCACGCATAAGAAAAGGGCACTGCGACCGAAAAGGCGATCGCAGTGCCCCTGTGCAAAGCGCCGCACCGGTGGCGCACACGATAGCAACGCGCGCCGGGCCCGGCGGGCCAGCGGAACATATTCCGACTAGGAGAACATGCCCGTGAGGTAATCGTTAAGACGAGCGTCGTTTGGGCGCTGGAAAATCTGCTCGGTCTCGCCGTACTCGACCATATCGCCCATGTAGAAGAAGGCGGTGCGATTCGACACGCGGCTCGCCTGCTCCATGTTGTGTGTAACGATGACGATGGCACGGTCCTTCACCACATTGCGCATAAGGTCCTCGATAGCCAAGGTCGAGATGGGATCGAGCGCCGAGCACGGCTCGTCAAACAAGATCACATCGGGATGCATGGCAAGGGTGCGCGCGATGCACAGGCGCTGCTGCTGGCCACCAGATAAGGCAAAGGCGCTTTTGTCGAGTTTGTCTTTAACCTCATCCCACAAGGCCGCCCCGCGCAGACTCTCCTCGACCATCTGATCAAGGACGTCCTTGCCCCGCACGCCGTGACGACGAGGGGCAAACGTGATGTTGTCGTAGATGGACATATGAAACGGATTGGGCTGCTGGAATACCATGCCAATGGATTTGCGCAGCTCATAGAGGTTCTCGCTTGGAGTATTGATATTGTGTCCGCGATACTCGATCTCGCCCTCGACGCGACAGCCTCGAATCTCACGATTCATAAGGTTAAGACTGCGCAGGAAGGTTGATTTGCCGCAGCCGGAAGGCCCGATGAGGGCCGTGATCTCGTCTTTATGGAACGCCAGCGAGGTGTCGTGCAACGCATGGTGATTGCCGTAATAGACGTTTACGTCCTTGGTCTCGAGCACCACCTCGTCGGAGATGGCGAAGCCCGACACGCGGTTCTGCTTCTCACTCGAGCTCACGCTCGCCATAAAATCGGCGCTCGTGGAGTCGGTCTCCACCGCAGAAGTCTCTACGCTCATTCGGCCGTCATCCTCCTTGCAAGGGCCTTGCCGACGATGCGTGCGGCAACGTTGAATAAAAGCACGCAGACCATCAATAGAGCAGCGGTGCCCCAAACGATAGTTTGAGCCTCGGGGCTTCCCTCGCCGTAAATCTTGTAAATGTGCACGGCAAGCGACTCGGCCGGCCTAAAGACATTCCAGGCACAGGTAGGGCTTGCAAAGTTAAGCGTGAAGAAATTAAGACGCACCGGCGAGCTCATACCAGAGGTGAACAGCAAAGCAGCAGCCTCGCCAAACACGCGACCAGCCGAAAGCACCACGCCCGTAACGATGGCCGGCATAGCCACGGGAATCAAGACGTGCACCGTGGTCTCCCAACGCGTGAGGCCCATGGCAAGACATGCATCGCGCTGAGAGGCGGGAACGTCTTCCAGTGCCTGTTGGATCACGCGCACGAGAATGGGGATGTTAAACATGGTGAGCGCGACGGCGCCGGATAGAATCGAGTATTTCCAGCCAAAGTTCACGCTAAAGACCAGAAAGCCAAACATGCCCACGACGATTGACGGCAATGACGAAAGGGTCTCGATAGCCGTCGATGCAATGCTTGTGATGGGGCCGCCTGGCGCATATTCGACCAAAAACACAGCACCGCCCAAGCTGATGGGAAGCGAGATGACAAGTGTCAGAATCAGCAGGTAAAACGAGTCAAAAAGCTGATACGCCACACCGCCTTGAGTACCATTGGCACGCGAGGCCTCGGTAAGAAAACCGGGCTTGAAAAGCGTTTCGATACCCTGGCTCAAAATGAAGAGTACCATCGACACGACAATGACCATCACAAGGCCCACGATGAGCGTGAGCACGCCGGTCGCGATTCTGTCGTTACGCTGCGAGCGTTCAAGATAGGCATCTTGTGCCTGAGCTGCAGACCTAGCCACGAGCCTTCGCCCCCTTACGACCGATGAGATGGATAATCAAAATGAAGATGAGCGACATGCCCATGAGCAACAGGCCGAGCGCCCACAAGATATCGTCCTGCGCAGAACCTTCCGCATAGACTGCCATGCTGGTGGTAAGCGTGGTGGTAATGGTAGATGCGGCATCGAGCAAACCGGCGGGCATCTTCTCGATACCACCGATCACCATGCGCACGGCAAGCGTCTCTCCAAAGGCACGAGTCATGCCCAAGATCACGGCGGTCATAAGCGAAGGAAGGGCGCTTTTGAGCACAACATGCCAAATGGTTTGCCAGCGTGTATAACCAAGCGCCAAAGAACCCTGACGGTAGCCATCCGGCACGGCGCGCAAGGCGTCAATGGAAAGCGTGGTTACGGTCGGCAGGATCATGACAGCCAAAACGATAGATCCGGGAAGGATACCCAAACCGGTCGAGACCCCAAAAATCGCTTTGCATGCACCCACGACAACATGAAAGCCAATAAGACCGAACACGACCGACGGGATGCCTGTCAAAAGCTCAATCAAAGGTTGAAAAACCTTTGAGCCAAAACGTGGACGAATCTCGACAGCAAAAATCGCCGAGCCCAGCGAGATGGGCAGCGCGATGATCGTGGAGAGGATCGTCACAGAAAAAGAAGTGATGATCAAAGGAAGAGCACCGGTATAGGGCATACCGTTTTGATCCGTGTTCGAGAGATCCCATTTGGTTCCCCCAAAGAACCCGGCAATGTTGACGCCATCCTTGAAAAAGGCGGAAAGACCCTTCTGGGCGACCATGATGATCAGGGCCAACACAACAAGTGTCACGAGCACGACGCACGCGCCCGTGACACCCAAACCTACTTTTTCAAGGTTGCGTTTTGGCATCTGCTTTGCCATTACGCACCTTTCGTTGTAGCAACAGTCAGCAGGGAATAAATTGGAAGGCAGCGCCGTTATTTCTCGGTCACCTTGCCGGAAGCGTCTTTGACAACCTTCATCTTAGAAACGGGAATGAAGCCTTGCTGCTCAACGAGCTCCTTCTGGACATCATCGGAAAGCATGAAGTCCAGGAAGGCAGTGGTAGCCTCATCGGCGTCCTTGGCGCAGTACATATGCTCGGTTGCCCAGATGGGGAACTTGTTGTCGAAGACGTTCTCGCTCTTGGGCTCGACGCCCTCGACCTTGACGGCGTTGAACTTGGAATCGTCGTAGTGGGAGAAATCAAGGTAGGAGATGGCGTTGTCGGTACCGGAAAGCTGAGTCTGAACGTCGCCGGACTTGTCGAGCTCCGCATCGCCCTTGAACTCGTTTGCCGCAGAACCAAAGACAGCAGCCTCAAAGGTGGCACGAGTACCAGAACCGGCCTTACGGTTGAGCACGACGATGGTAGCGTCGTCACCACCGACCTCTTTCCAGTTGGTAATGGTGCCGGAGAAGATGCCCTTCAGCTGCTCGAGGGAAAGGTCGTCAACCTTCACGTTCTTGGAAACCACAGGACCCATGCCCACAACGGCGACCTCGTGATCGACAAGGTTCTTGACATCGTCCTTCTCGAGCTTGGTCTCGGCGAAGACATCGGAGTTACCAATAGTCACGGTACCGGCGGCAACAGCGGTCAGGCCCTTGCCCGAGCCGTTGCCAGAACCGGAGATGGTGACATCGGGGTACTTGTCCATGAACTTCTCGGCAGCGGCCTCAACGAGCGCCTGGAACGAAGAAGCGCCGTCATACGTCACCTCACCCGCGATATCCTTGGCAGCAGTAGAGCCCGCAGCGGAGCCCTTGGCAGCGGAAGCAGCAGAGTTGCCGCAACCGGCAAGGCCAAGACCGGCCATGGCGGCAACACCGCCAGCAAGACCCAGGAACTGACGACGAGAGCAAGAATAGTCGAACATGGTTCTCCTTTCGCGAACATACCCGTTCGCACATCAACGCAGATGGCGTCTAGATCATCGTCGCGCCCTTTGCTCGACGAGTAGATCTGGTTGCACCGCGCGGCTCCCCGTATGGGAACAGATGCCGAGGCCCTTGCGAGAAACCGTCCGGTGCAACCCCACCTGCTAAAACCTTGATGAGAACTTTAGGCGCACGCCAACGCGTTTTTCTGCTCAACGCTACCTCATTACGCGCACGTGACTAAACATTACGCAGCTCTCGTGTGTTATTTACGCACTCTTTACAAAAGGATCGTTTGGTTAATTTCGTGCGAAGAACACCCAATCTCCCCCGCCGTAAATTCAGGGCAAAAAATGCCCCGGCAGCAAAGCCACCGGGGCACCAGAAAGGAAAATCTGCGTTCTGTTTACAGATCGAGCTCCATCAGACGGAAAATCGCCAGGATGTAGATCTTAAGCGCCTGCTTGAGCTGCGCCTCGCCTGCGCCCTCATTGGGCCCATGCATGAGACCTGCCCACTCGGGCAAGACCAGGCCATGGGTCTCGGCGCCAAAAGAGACGGCACTTTTGAACTTACGCGCATAGGTGCCACCACCCATGGAAAACGGGATGGCGTTCTCACCCGTCACATCGTTATACGTATCGATAAGCGTCTTGACCGCTGGGCTATCTGCGGGGATATAGAAGGCCTCGACCGCATGGTCAACATTCAGCGTCGCGCCAAAGCGCTCTGCCACCGCGCGGCAGGTATCCTCAAGCTCGGTCAGGTTCACGCAGTTGGGCAGGCGAACGTCGATGGTCTGCAGGATGCGACCCTCCCTGACCTCGATGGTGCCGCCGTTGAGCGTAAGAGGTCCAAAAGCATCGTTCGAGGCGGCGATGCCCAAAGCGGAGCCTGTGGTATCGGCATGAATGATCGAGAGCAACTCGAGCGCCTGTGCCTCGTCACCCTTGCAGATACTCGTTTCCTTGAGGTAGCCAAGCACGAGCGCGATGGCGTTGAGCGTGCCCTCGGGCATGGAGGCATGCCCGCCGATGCCCTGAGCCGTAATACGGGCACGACCGTCTCCTACGGGCTCAATCGTCAGACGATCGGCATTGGCCACGGGGGCAGGAAGCTCAGAGGCATCGACGGCAACCTCGCAGATGGACTGAGACGGTACGGCGTTGGTGGCCTCGGCACCGCTCCAGGACAAAATCTTGCCATCGGTAATCACGCCGCTGGTAAAGGTAGCGCCAAACTGGCCCTTCTCCGCATTGCAGACCGGGAACTCTGCATCCGGGGTAAACAGGAACGCCGGGTCCTCATGAGTCGACAGGTAATGAGGCACATCCTTCATGCCCGTCTCCTCATCGCAGCCCAAAAGCGCACGGAACGTGTACCTGGGAGTCACGCCCTCGCGAAGAAGAAACGCGCCAGCGTACAAGGCAAGAACGGCAGGGCCTTTGTCGTCGATAACGCCGCGGCCCAAAAGCCAACCGTCGCGGCGCACCATGGTAAACGGATCGGTGTTCCAGCCGGGGCCGGCGGGGACCACATCGACGTGCGCGATCGTGGCGATCTGGCGCTCCGACTCGCCGGGAATATCCGCCATGCCCATATAGCCCTCGTCATCAGAGGTCTGATAACCAAGCTTCGCGGCGATGCCCAGTGCACAGTCGAGAGCGGCGCGCGAGTCCTTACCAAACGGAGCGCCCGGCTCGTTTGCACCTTCAATCGCCACAGAAGGCACTGCCACCAGGGCGGCAATATCGTCGAGGACGTTGTCCCACACCTCGTCGACGTACTCGTCAACGCGCTTCTCGAGTTCTTTATCCATCATGCAGCTCCAATCCAAGCCGTGTACAACCATACGTATCAAAAGAGACGAACCACGTTAAAGCTCAACACCCAAAGCCCAAGCGAGCTGCGCAACATCATGCGCCACGAAATCAGCTCCAGCTCGCTCATGCTCTCCCTCGTCAGCCGCGCCCGTATAGATGCCAATACAGGGAATCCCCTGTTCATGTGCACCGCAGACATCATGAAAACGATCGCCCACCATCACGGAATCATCGATAGCGGCACCAAGCTGCGCCATGGCATCACGAATGGATTCCGCCTTGGTATCACGACCCGGCTCCAGCCTACCCACAATGGCATCAAAGGGAGGAAGGCCAAGGAAATCGATCATTTGGCGCGCCGTTGTCTCGAGACGCGATGTCGCGACGGCAACCTGTCTCCCCTGCCCACGGAGGGCAACAATCAGCTCGCGCATGCCGGGAAAGACCGGGTAATAATCGGGCGACATATCCTTATCGAAAATCCGACGATACACCGCGGTGATACGCATACCTTCTTCAAGAGGCCGATGACAAAGATCGGCAAAACCATTGAAGAGCGGTGGACCGATCAGAGAATGCAAATCGCCCTCGGCCTGGCGAGGATAGCCGCACTCGATCAGGGCCTCGCGCGCACAACGCATAATATACGTGCCGGTATCGGCAATTGTGCCGTCAAAATCCAGCAGGACCGCCGTACGGTCGGCAAAAGGAGCCGCCGTGTATTGATCCATCACCGAAACCACCAATCGATCGAATCCAAACGCTGCCCATCATAGCATGCGCTGTAAACCGTGCACAGGCGCACATCGGCACGCACAAGGTATGGGCGACAACAAAACGACCCCCGGCAGAAATACACCGGGGGTCGTTATCACGTTCTATGAAAAGAAGCGTTACTCGGCGTCAGCCTCGGCCTCAGTCTCGTCATCCTTCTTCTCGTTGGGAAGCGGGGTGACGTCGATCTCGAAGCCCAGGGTCTCAGCAGCAGACTTCATGGAGAGGGAGATACGACGACGGTCGAGGTCGATCTCCATAACCTTGACCTGCACCTTGTCGCCCACATGGGTGACCTGAGAAGGCTGGTCGACATGCTTGTTGGCCATCTCGGAGATGTGCACCAGGCCCTCGATGCCCTCGCCGAGGTCGACGAAAGCACCAAACGGCACGAGCTTGGTGACGGAACCCTCGACGATAGCGCCCACGGGGTACTTCTTGACGAGTGCACGCCAAGGATCCTCGGTGGTCTGCTTGAGACCGAGGGAGATGCGCTCGCGGTTGAGGTCGACATCGAGCACCTCGACCTCAACCTCCTGGCCGACCTTGACGACCTCGGAGGGATGGTTAACGTGGTTCCAAGAGAGCTCGGAGATGTGAATCAGGCCGTCGATGCCGCCGAGGTCCACAAATGCACCGAAGTCCACGATGGAGGAAACGGTGCCCTTGAGACGCATGCCGCTCTTGAGCTTGGAGAGAATCTCGGAACGCTCGGCCTTGCGGGACTCCTCGAGCACCACGCGACGGGAAAGAACGACGTTGTTGCGGTTGCGATCCATCTCGATAACACGAGCCTCGATGGAGGTGTGCAGGTAAGAGGTAAGATCCTTCACGCGGCGCAGATCCACGAGGGAAGCGGGCAGGAAGCCACGCAGGCCGATATCGAGGATAAGACCGCCCTTGACGACCTCGATGACCTCGCCCTCGACGTTCTCGCCGGAGTTGAACTTCTCCTCGATGCGGTTCCAAGCACGCTCGTACTCAGCACGACGCTTGGAGAGGACCATGCGGCCCTCCTTGTCCTCTTTCTGGACAACCTGGGCCTCAACGGTATCGCCAAGAGCGACGATATCTGCAGGGTTGATATCCTTGCGGATGGAAAGCTCGCGAACGGGAATAACGCCCTCGGACTTGGAGTGAAGGTCTACCAAGACCTCATCGCGACCGATGGAAGCGACCGTACCGGTGACAAGGTCGCCCTCGTCAAAGGTGGGAAGGTCGTTCAGGCTCTTCTCCATCTCGTCGTCCGCACCCTCATCCAGCGAAAAAACGGACGTGTTCTGAATCTCACTCAAAGGTGGACCCCTTTCGAACTTACGGGGCCCCGATTGCAAGCCTGCAGATGTGCGGTAGGAACGGACAAAGAAGCCATCCGGCGCGCGCACCGTTTGGATATATCTCGGGGGCCAACAGATACTGACGTGACGCTTATGCAATCACGATGGTATAGGTTACGGTGAATCGGCTTCGATTTCAAGCTCGAACTGCCATTTTTTGGACGTGTGGAGACTTTTTCGCAATACCTCTAATATGGGCGGTAGCAAGTTGTCGATGAGCGGTCAGCGGTTTATTTTTCCCCGCCCAGCGTCCCTAGCACTCGACTTGAGTCTTGCCGATCATGATGTTGAGAATCTCCACGTCGGCATCCTTCATGCCCACACGGCCAACGTAGCCCATGCTGGCAATCGTCTGCTCAACCGTATCCTGAATCAGGCCCTCTCCCGCACGGAACCCACGACCCTGCATGGCCATATCGTGGCCGAGGATCGCCGCATCCACTGCAGCCGAAATCTTGGCAGCGCAGCTCGCCTTGGCGCCGTCGCACACAATACCGCCAACGTTGCCCAGCGTGTTGGAAACGGTAGTGCCAATCTGCTCGCGCGCACCGCCGCACAGCCAGGTGATAGCGGCGCCCGCACCGCAGGCAGCGCAGATGGCACCGCAAAAAGCAGAAAGCGCACCAATGTAGCTTTTCACGTGCACGGCAATGAGGTCGGACAGCATGATGGCGCGCACCAGGCGTTCGTGGTCGCAGCGCAAGAACTCGGCGTACTCCATAACGGGAAGCGCGCAGGTGATGCCCTGATTGCCCGACCCGCATACGATAACCACCGGCAGCGCGCAACCGTTCATACGCGCATCGGAACCGGCTGCGGCGCGGGCGCGGGCACGACAGGCGACATCTGCGACACGAGTGCCCAAAAGGGTACGGCCCACCTCGGCTCCCCAAGAGTGGGCCAAACCCTCGGCGCTGATAGCGCCATCGAGCTCGATCTGGCGCTCAACCGCTTCGCGCGCGGAGTCGATATCGCCGTTCTCGATGAAGTCGATGATGGACTCGACGGTCATAGGCACCTCGGCGCTATCGGCGGCGCGCTTCGCCACCACACGCTCAGCGCAAGCCGCGCACTCCCCTTCCGACTTGCCACACACCGGAATTCCGTCCAGCGTATGACATGTCACGTTGGTGTGATGATCGATAATCTCGACAACGGCAACATGGCTCCCGTACGCTGCACTCACCTTGATATACAGATTGGGAACGCCCTCGACCAGAGAAACACTGCAGTACGAGGGATCGAGCAGCAACTCATTTGCGCGAACACGAGCGCTATCGTCCACGCTTTCCAGCACCTCGAGGACGCTCTTCGCGTCACCGCCCACGGCGCCCAGGACAGCCGCCGCCTCGATACCGCGCATCCCGCCCGAGTTGGGCACCGTCACGCTCTTCACGTTTTTGATGATATTGCCAGAGCAAGCAACGTCCATGTGCTCGGGCTCGCCACCCAGGGTCTTGCTCGCCAGGGCTGCGGCATATGCGACGGCAATCGGCTCGGTACAGCCAAGCGCGCAGACAAGTTCACGATTAAGGATCTCGCAATATGCGGCATCGCGGATAGAATCGGTGTGCATGGCTTTCTCCTTAATTCGCGCCTCGCAACAAGGCGTCAAACGAACGGACATCTCTTTCGACCACTAGCATTTGATAGCAACCGGGGCAAAACCGCAAGTCGTCTTCCGTTAGACGGCAAGGCACCGCCATGAAAAAGCGCCGTGGATACAACTCCACGACGCCTGTGCCACACGCTCATGGCCCTGAAGAGCCCGAAGCCGATTAGCCAAAGAAACGCTTGATCTCGACCTTGCCGTTCTCGACACTGTCGGAACCGTGGATCACGTTAGCGCCGACATCGACGGCAAGATCGCCGCGGATGGTACCAGGGGCGGCGTCGAGCGGATCGGTAGTGCCCATAAGGGTGCGCATCTTTGCTACGGCGGACGAGCCCGAAACAACCATCTTGACAACGGGACCGCTGGTCATAAAGTCGCAAACGCGACCAAAGAACGGCTTGTCGGCCAGATGGGCGTAATGCTCTTCAACTGTCGGACGGTCAAGAACGGTCATCTCCATGCGCTCGATGACAAGACCGCTGCGCTCGATACGCGTGACGATCTCGCCGATCTTGCGATCGCGCACGGCGTCGGGCTTGATCATGATAAACGTCTTCTCGATAGCCATAGTTGTAGCCTTTCAAGTAGGTTCGTACGTGCCCGCATTCGTCGGGGCACCCGCTTACGGATCGCATCGTTGCAACGTCCCATTCGGAACAGCAGGTTGCAGCTTGCTGGAATCTCCGTATATGCAACCTTTCGCCCTCGAAGTGCAATTAAGCCTACCATCAGCCCGGCAACCATGGACAATGAAGCGTGTGAAGAGTCGTTTGTCGCCCGTGAGCGTGTTATTTCACATCGGCGCGCATCACTCCCACAAGAGTTCTCCGCAATTCAAAGCGGCAGACTCGCCCACATATAAAACAAGAGGTGCCCTACGCAATTGCGTGAGCACCTCGCAGGAATCATCGAATGTTTACGCCTCTAAAAACAAACGCCCCTAGTTTGCCCCATGCCCCATCTCGACTACAGGAGTCAGCTTAGAAAGCCTGGCGATATCAAGAGACAGCTGTTCTTGAGCAGAAGCGAGCTGTTCGGCCACAGCCGCAGGCGCGGTACCGCCCTCAGTGGTGCGCGCCGCCACGATCGACGGGATGTCAAGCGCCTCGGTAATATCGCGCTCGAACAGAGGGCTTGCCTCCTGGAATACCTCGAAGGGAAGGTCCTCAAGGTTGCAGCCGCGCTTCTCGCACGTAAGCACGAGATGGCCCACGACGGCGTGCGCCTCGCGAAACGGCAGACCGCGCTTGGCCAGGTAATCGGCGACATCGGTTGCAGCGAGATGACCCACGCCGCACTCGCGGCGCATGGCATCCTCGTTGACCGTCCAGGTTTCGATCATGCCGGCCATGACCGAAAGACATTGCATGAGCGTATGCGCCGTATCGAGGGCGCCTTCCTTGTCCTCCTGCAGGTCCTTGTTATAGGCAAGCGGAAGGCCCTTCATGGTCACGAGAAGCTGAGTGAGGTTGCCGTACACACGGCCGCTCTTGCCGCGGATAAGCTCGGCAAAATCGGGGTTCTTTTTCTGCGGCATAATGGACGAACCCGTGGAATAGCTATCAGAAAGCGTGATGAAACCAAATTCGGACGTAGACCACAAGACGATCTCTTCGGACAAGCGTGAGAGGTGCATGGCCATCACGGAGCCCGCGTACTGAAGATCAAGCAGGAAGTCACGATCGGAGACGGCATCGAGCGAATTGGGAATCACGCGCGAAAAGCCAAGCTCGGCAGCGGTCATCTGACGGTCAAGCGGATAGGTGGTGCCAGCAAGAGCAGCAGCACCCAGGGGCGAGGCATCGGCAGCATCGAACGCAGCGGCAAGACGCCGATAATCGCGCGTGAACATCCAGGCGTAGGCAAGCAGGTGATGGGAGAAAAGCACGGGCTGCGCATGCTGCAGGTGCGTGTAGCCGGGCAGGATCACATCGGAGTACTTTTGCGCCGCGGCAATTAGGACCTGACGGAGATGAAGATTTGCCTCCATAAGCTCCTTGGCTAAAGCCTTGCACCCAAGGCGCGTATCGGTTGCAACCTGGTCATTACGCGAACGGCCGGTATGCAGACGCTTTCCCGCCTCGCCGATACGACGCGTAAGCTCGGACTCAATGGACATGTGAATGTCCTCGTCGTTGATATCGAATGTGAATGTACCAGCATCGATATCGGCGCCGATCTCATCGAGTCCAGAGCAAATCGACTCGGCATCGCTTTGGCTAATGATGCCTTGAGCTGCAAGCATCTTGGCATGAGCCTTGGAACCCGCGATATCTTGACGGTACAGATGCTTGTCAACGGGCAACGACGCGCCAAACTCCTGCGTGACCTGCGCCACGCCTGCCTCAAAACGACCTCCCCACAACGCCATGGGAAACCTCCTCAAATCGTTTTTAAATACGGTTAGTGTATAGAAAAAAGCGACGTCGCAGCTCATTGGCTGCGGCGCCGCGAATAAAGTGCATTGCTGCCTGCACCCGAGTTTTTATGCGATACCGGAACCGGGGCCCTGGACCTTGGACCAAGTCTTGAGCGACAGCGTGTCGAGATAGATGAAACCAGCGGCGCTCTTCTCGTCAAACGTGGTGTCGCGGTCGTAGGTTGCCAGACCGTAATCGTAGAGCGAGTACGGAGACTTGCGGCCCACGATGGTGAGATTGCCCTTGAAGAACTTGAGTCGCACGGTGCCGGTCACAAACTTCTGGGTCTCGTCCATAAAGGCATCGAGCGCGGCCTTGAGGGGGCTGAACCACTTGCCGTTGTAGACAGTCGTAGCCCACTGCTGCTCAAGCGCAAACTTGGCACGCAGTACGTCACCCTCGACGGTCAGGTCCTCAAGCGCCTTATGGGCCTGCAGGAGTGTGAGTGCAGCCGGAACCTCATAGCACTCGCGAGACTTCAGGCCTACGAGACGATCCTCGACGAGATCGAGACGGCCAAAGCCATTGTCGCCAGCAATCTTGTTGAGCGTGATGATGAGCTCAGAAAGCTTCATCTGCTCACCATCGATGGATACGGGCTTGCCGGCCTCGAAGCCGATCTCCACATAGGTGGGAGTATCGGGAGTGCTCTCGGGGCTCTTGGTCATCGTCCAAGCGTCGTCGAGCGGCTCGTTCCAGGGATCCTCCATGTGACCGCACTCGATTGCACGGCCCCACAGGTTATCGTCGATGGAATAAGGGTTGTCGTTAGCACCCTCAGGAACAGGGATGCCATGCTCGTGAGCATAGGCAACCTCGTCCGGACGGCACTTGAGGTCCCACTCGCGCACAGGAGCGATAACCTTGAGGTCGGGATCGAGAGCCAGCACGCCCGCCTCGAAACGAACCTGGTCGTTACCCTTGCCCGTGCAGCCATGAGCAACGTACGTGGCACCGTACTCGTGGGCAACCTCAACGAGCTTGGCAGCGAGCAGCGGGCGCGAAAGGGCGCTCAGCAGCGGGTATTTGTTTTCATACATGGAGTTAGCGGCGATGGCATGAGTGAGATACTCATCGGAGAACTCATCGCGAAGGTCGAGCACCTTGCAGTCGAGAACGCCAAGGCTCAGAGCCTTTTGACGCTTCTTCTCAAGATCGGTCTCCTCCTGACCAACGTTTCCGCACACGCAGATAACGTCGAGGTTCTTCTCGGTCTGCAGCCATTTGACGCAGACGGAGGTGTCGAGACCGCCGGAATAAGCCAGTACTACCTTTTCCTTGCTCATGTTTGCTTCCTTTCACCCTTGATAGCTATTGGAGCAACGAATATGTCCACGAGCCGTTCGAAGACCCGCGGTACTTGTTATAACAGCTTCTCCGCCTCTTCTGCGCGCGATATGAATAAATTCGCGCAAAAACGCATCCTCCCCGTATCTGCAAAACGCTCTACCTGCCACGCCCGTGAAAGCCTCCCGCATCGATGAACATCGTGTAACACAGCGGAAACAATGCGGGGGCGTCTTGGCTATACTAAACGCAGCCAAACCAACGAAAAAGGAAACCCATGCTGCCAGACTACCTGCAGGACCCCGGCCTCGGCGACATCAAGCTGCTCGCCGTCGATATGGACAAAACGCTCCTCACCGACGACCGAGGATTTCCCAAGGGTCTTTTCGAGCGTCTCGATGCGCTTTACGAGGCCGACGTGGTCTTTTGCCCCGCAAGCGGACGGCCGGCGCCCAAGCTGCAGGAGATGTTCTCCGGGCATGCACATAAGCTCGCCTTCTGCTCCGATAACGGCGCCTGCGCTCTGTGGCACGACGAATACGTCTTTCGCGACCTTCTTGACCACAAGCTCTACCGCAAGGTGCTCAACTTTGCGGCGCAACGCGGCGACTGCGTCTGCGTGCTTTGCGCGTTTGACCACGTCTACATGCTCAAACGAGACCGCGCGTATGCGGGCGAGGTAGGCGTCTATTACGAAGACATCATTTTTGTCGATTCCTTTGACGAGGTCGATGCCGACGCCAACAAGATCAGCCTGCTCTTCCCTGGGCGGGATGCCGAGGACGCCTATGCCGATGTGTACGGACCCACATTTGGCGAGCGCCTGTATGTCACCAACGCGGGCCGCGAATGGATCGACTTCATGAATCTTGGGGTCGATAAGGGCTCGGGCGTGGCGCATCTGTGCGCGCAGCTCGGCATCGACGAGGCAGACGCCGCAGCCGTGGGCGACACCTACAACGACATTCCCATGCTTGAGCGCATGGGCCACAGCTATATCGTGGCAAACGCGGAGGCGCATATGGAACAACACGCCTCTTGGCGCGTACCCAGCAACAACGACGCCGGTGTCCTCGCCCTGATCGACGCGGTCCTTGCCGCCAAGGGCGGTCGCGCGTAAGGGGCCATCAAAAGCTGCCACGATGCCGAAAGGCCCACCCTTCCGCCCATCAACATGCGAAAACCCACGCATAAACGTTCACCTGTCCCTCTTATCGGGCAAAAGCAGACGTTTGTGCCTGGGTTTTATCTTGGCCACCATGAGCAGACATGATGTCAGGGGCGAAAGTCGACGCCTACGACGAGGCAATTTTCACCGAGCGCATGCCCTTCTATAGCAGCCCCTTTACTTGGCGTCGGCCCAGGTGATACCCGTGGATGCCTCGGCGATAAGCGGAACGCGCAGCTCAACGACGTTTTCCATCTCCTCGCGCACCATCGACGTGAGGCGTTCGACCTCGGCCTCGGGGCACTCGAAGTCAAGTTCGTCGTGAACCTGCAAGATCATACGAGCAGCAAAGCCCTCCGCCTCCAGGCGGCGCGCCACGCGAATCATGGCGATCTTGATGATGTCCGCGGCACTTCCCTGCATGGGATGATTCATGGCCGTGCGCTCACCAAAACCGCGCTGGATGGGATTTTTCATCTTGAGCTCGGGGATATGGCGCCGACGACCGAACATAGTCTCGGCATATCCCGTCTGCTTCGCCTGCTCCACAACACGGTCCAAGAACACGCGTACGCCAGGATAGGCCTCATAGTAGCGGTCGATCATATCGCGGGCCTCGGACATCGGAATATCGAGCGTCTGAGAAAGCCCGTAGGCCTGCTGACCATACACGATGCCAAAGTTAACGGCTTTGGCGCGGCTACGCAGCTGCGGAGTCACCTGATCGACCGGCACGCCAAACACGCGCGAAGCGGTCTCGGCGTGGAAATCCTCACCCTCGTTGAAAGCGCGCACTAAATGCTCGTCTCCCGAAAGGTGCGCCAGAAGACGCAATTCGATTTGGCTGTAGTCGACCGCAAGGAAAACCGATCCCTCGCCCGCCGAGAACGCCGTCTTAACGGTACGGCCCAACTCGGAACGCGTCGGGATGTTTTGCAGGTTGGGATTAGACGAGGACAGGCGACCCGTCGCCGTGATGGTCTGGTTGTACGTGGTGTGCACGCGTCCGTCCCTCTGGCGCAGCGGACCCAGAGTGTCCAAATAGGTCGACTTGATCTTGGTCATCTCGCGATACCTGAGAATCAGACGCACGATCTCGTAATCGTGAGCAAGCTCCTCGAGCTTCTTGGCGTTGGTGGAGTAGTAGCCACGCTGGGTCTTCTTCAGGCCTTTGGTGGGCAGGCCCATCACGTCGAACAGGATATGGCTGAGCTGCATAGGACTCGAGATGTTGAACGTATCATCACCCGCAAGTGAGCGAATCTTGCACGCCAGCTCATCGATCTGACCCTCGAGGCCCTCCGATAGCGCATGCAGGCGTTCGGGGTCGACAAGCATGCCTGTGCGCTCCATGGAAGCAAGCACCGGCACGAGGGGCATCTCGATTTCGGAAAAAACACGCGTCGCGCCCTCGCGCTCAAGGGCATTCTCGAGCGGCTCGCGAATCGCCAGGGCAAGCGCGGCGGTGCGCGCCGCACGAGCGGGGGCGTCGTCTGCGGCTCCCTCCTCTCCGCGTGCGGGCGCAAGCGAAACCTGCAGATAGCGATCGGCAAGATAGGCGTCATCAAAGGCATCGCGCGAGGAGTCGAGTAGGTAGGCGGCAACGACGGTGTCGAACAGCCGCGCCGAATCGAGCGTCAGCGGGTCGAGCTGCTCGGCTTCGCTCGAATCGACCGGCGAAAGCTCGTGAATGAGCCCCTTGATATCAGACGAGACCACGCGACCTTCACGCAACAGGCGAGAAAGCACGCCTGCAACCAAGCCACGGGAGAAATCGAACCCCGGAATATCTTCTACGGCGCCGCCCAGCTGCTGCTCAAAGCCAAATAGGCAACGTCCTGTCGCCACCCAAAGGGTGTGCGTCATACCAAAAAGAGCGCCCTCCTCGCGATCGTCATCGAGCACGGCCGCAACCCATTCCCCCGCCTCGAGCGCACGGGAAAGCTCATCTGCGGCATCCGCGAGGGCGCCTCGGTCCGACCCCGTCACCATGGCCGGCTTCAACATCTCAAATGCAGCAGAAGCAGGCACCTCCCCGCCGTCGATCAGTGCAAGAAAGCGATTTTGCATCGCCATGATACCGAGCTCGCCCAAGGCATCGTTTACCGCCTGGGCGTCGAACGCAGGAAACGCCTCGTTCTCAAAATCGTACGCAACGGGGGCATCGGTACGAATCGTAGCCACCTTGCGCGAGAGCAGGGCGTCATCGATATGCGCTCGGAGGTTCTCGCCCATCTTGCCCTTAACCTCGTCAGCGTGGGCGATCACCTCGTCGAGACTGCCGTACTGCGCGATGAGCGCACTCGCCTTCTTGGGACCGATGCCCGGCACGCCGGGGATGTTATCGGAGCTATCGCCCTTGAGTCCATAGAAATCGGGCACGAGGGCGGGCGTTATTCCGTGATAGAGGTCGTCTACGCTCTCCGGTGCCATGATGGCCACGTCCGAGAGGCCTTTGCGCGTAGACACCACGTTGATGTGCTCGGTAACCAGCTGGTACATGTCGCGGTCGCCCGTGACCAGGTACATATCGCATCCAGCTTCCTCGCCCGCGCGGGCAAGGGTTCCTAAGATATCGTCGCCTTCCCAGCCCTCCGACTCCAAGATGGGAATGTTGAGCGTGGTGAGCAGCTGCTTGATCATAGGAAACTGCGCGTGCAGATCGGGATCCATCGGGGGGCGTTGGGCCTTGTACTGCGGAAGCATCTCCATGCGCACGCGAGGGCGACCCTTGTCAAAGGCCACTGCGATAGCATCGGGCCTAAACTCGTCGACCATCTTGAGAAGCATATTCAAAAAGCCAAAGACCGCGTTCGTCGGACGGCCATCGGGAGCGTTCATTGTGGGCGGTACCGCGTGGAACGCGCGATGCATGAGTGAATTGCCGTCCACCACGGCAACGGTCTTGCGTGAATTATCTTGAACTGGCATGAGCGAGCCTTTCGTTTACCGGTTTCTCCCCACCAGTGTACACGCTTAAAGGAGACACCCGTGATACCATGACGAACGGATACAAGACCACACGCATCGAAAGGATGGACATGGAACGCCCCTGCGCATGGAAAAAGTACACCCCCGAGCAGCTCGTCGAACTCGAAAAGGTCTGCTCCGGCTACAAAGAATTCATCAGTGAGAACAAGACCGAGCGCCTCTGCGTTCGCACCGGCGTTGCGCTCGCCGAGCAGGCCGGCTATGTTGAGCTTGGCCAGGCGGTTGCCGCGGGCAAAACGCTCAAGCCCGGCGACAAGGTCTATGCCGTGAACCACGGCAAGACCCTCATGCTCATGCAGATCGGCAAGCGCCCGTTGCAGGAAGGATTCAATATCCTGGGCGCGCACGTGGACAGCCCGCGTCTCGACCTCAAGCAAAACCCCGCCTTCGAGGCAGGCGATATGGCGTACCTCGACACGCACTACTACGGCGGCGTGAAGGCTTACCACTGGGTCGCCTCCCCTCTCGCCCTCGTGGGCGTCGTTGCCAAAAAGGACGGCAGCGTTATCGACATCAACATCGGCGACGGCGCGGATGACCCCGTGTTCACCATCTCCGATCTGCTCATCCACCTTTCCGGTGAGCTCATGTCCAAGCCCGCCAAGGACGTTGTCGATGCCGAGCTGCTCGACGTCATCGTGGGCGGTCGTCCCGTGGTGATCGACGAGGCCGACAAGGACTCCGAGGCCGACGAGAAAGATCCGGTCAAGCAGCTCTTCCTCAATCTGCTCTCCGAGCGCTACGGCATCGACGAGGAAGATTTCCTCTCCGCCGAGATCGAAGTCGTGCCTGCCGGTCCTGCCCGTGACATGGGCCTCGACCGCTCGATGATCTTGGGCTACGGCCAGGACGATCGCGTCTGCTCCTACCCGAGCCTGCTCGCCCAGATTGAGGTTGAGGCTCCCGAGCGCACGAGCATCTGCCTGCTCGTGGACAAAGAAGAGATCGGCTCCGTAGGCGCCAGCGGCATGACCAGTCGCTTCTTTGAGAACACCGTCGCCGAGGTCATGGCACTCGCAGGCGAGGAGAGCTCCCTTGCCCTGCGTCGCGCGCTGGCCAACTCACGCATGCTCTCCTCCGACGTCTCCGCCGGCTTCGACCCGAGCTACGCTTCCAAGTTCGAGACCAAGAACGCCGCTTATATGGGTCGCGGCCTGTGCTTTAACAAGTACACGGGCTCTCGCGGCAAGAGTGGCTCCAACGACGCCGACGCCGAGTACATGGCACTTGTCCGCGACATCATGGACGAGGCCGGCGTAAACTTCCAGACCTGCGAGCTCGGCCGCGTCAACGTGGGCGGCGGCGGCACCATCGCCTTCATCATGGCCAAATACGGTATGAATGTCATCGACTCCGGCGTGCCCGTTCTCTCGATGCATGCCCTGTGGGAGGTTGCCAACAAGGCCGATATCTACGAGGCCTACCGCGGCTACAAGGCATTCCTCGAGCGCGCGTAACCTCACGCCCCAGCTCAATCGCCCCTTTTGCATGGCGGTGTCGACATGTTTGGTCGACACCGCCATTTTTGTTTCCGAGCCGCCCTAGGACGATAGACGCGTCACAGACCTGAAACAAACGCATCTTCTTCTTGACTATACCTAGTAAACTACTAGTCTTGTAGGAAATTGATTGGCGCCTACAGCGAAGGGGTGTGACACATGAAAAAGAAGCATCTCTACGAGACCCTCCTTTGTATGGGCCTTTTCATGTGTAAGCCCGAGTTCTGCTGCGAATAAGCGTATAAGCGAAGCCTGTTCGCGGTAGGCCCTCGGGCGCCCCGCCTTTAGCACCCCAACAACTCGATAACCGTATAACGCACGATGTCTCTTGCACATCGCGTCCCTAACGTCAGGAAGCAACCATGTCTGTAATCAACCAAAACCTCAGCAGACGCAACTTCGTTCGCGGCATTGGCACGGCTGCCGCACTTGGCCTTTTCGCTCTTACCGGTTGCACCGGAGGCAGCAAGTCAGCAGGCTCCACAGCTGCGGGGTCGGCGTCCGCGTCGGCCAAAACGCCCGACACGCTCACCTTGGGCTCCGGCTCGGCCGTAAGCACACTGAGTGTCAACCAGGAAGCCGGATCTGCAAACTATCAGCTGGCAGCACTTTTCCAGGAGGGCCTGACGGGGCTCGACGCCGAGGGCAAAACCATCCCGGCGCTTGCCGAGAAGTGGCACAGCGAAGACAACAAGACCTGGGTGTTCGACCTACGCCAAAACGTCACCTTCCATGACGGCAGCGCACTCACCGCAGACGACGTGGTCTTCTCCATCGAAACCGCTCGCGACGCCACTCTCTCCCCTGGCCTTTCCACTTACTGGCCGGCCTACGTCACCGGATCATCGAAAACAGGCGAGAATCAGGTGACGATCACGCTCGATTCCCCCCATGCCGACTTCCCAGACCGGGTTTCCAATGCAGCTGGCCTCTTTGTCACCTCGAAGGCGTTCTGGAATGAGATGGGCAACGACTACGGCTCGTCCAAGGGGCTCATCTTGGGAACCGGCCCCTATCAGGTCACGGAGTTCGACTCTTCCAGCCACGTGACGCTGGAGCGCTACGATGGCTGGTGGGGCTCGATCACGGCTCCCAAGACGGTGCGCATCGATTTCATCCCCGAAGACTCGACGCGCCTCCTCGCGTTCCAGGATGGGTCCATCGATGTTTCTCTCACCGTTCCGGTGACAAGCGTCGACGAGTGGGCTCAGGACGGGTCGACGGTCTCCAAGTACTCGGACCGTTCGTATTACGGATTGACCTTCGATCAAAGCGTCGCGCCGTTCGACGATATCCACGTTCGCCGCGCCGTCGCCTATACGCTCGACAAAGAGAAGATCGTCTCGGGCATCCTGAAGGGCTACGGCGAGGTAGCTACCGGAATCGATTCCCCCGAGCAGCTTGCCGGCTGGGCGGGCAGCGCCAAGGAGGCGCGCAATCTCGTTGCCGATCTGGGCGCCGCCGACTTCAGCATTAAGAAGGCAAAGGCGGAGCTCAAGCAGTCGTCACACGCCGACGGCTTCAAGACGACCCTCACCTACCCCACGGGCTATGCGGCTGTCGGCAAAGCGTCGATTGCCCTGGCCGAGCAGCTCAAAAGCATCGGCATCGACATCGACGTCCAGGAGCAGACACTCGACCAGTGGTTAAGCGAGGTCGGCAATGGCGAGCAGGGCGTGGCCTGGATGATCTACAACCCCACCACCTCCACCCCCAACGAGGTGACGTCTTGGCTGCTTGCCGCCGGCGGAGCGGGCACGAACCCCGCCAACTGGACCGACGAGGACGTTGCGGCCAAGACCGACTCCATCGGCCAGCTCTCCGATGCAAAAGAACAGCTTGACATCGTGCTGGAGACCACGAAAGCAGCTCTTGAGCAGGTTATCTACGCCCCCGCATGGTGGGGCCAGGCCGTCGTGGCAAGCAAGCAGGGCATAGCGTTCAAGGATTCCGGAACGTTCTGGCTCGCAACGCCCTGGGCATCTGAATTCAGCGTCGAATAGGCACTCGGCACGAACCTTTAAGGCGGGATGGATATGCAAGCGTTGAAGATGATAGTCAAGCGCGTGGCAGGACTTCTTGTGCTGCTAGCCGCGCTTTCGATCGTGACCTTCGGGTTGCTCTATCTGACGGGCAGCGACCCCGCACGCTCCCTTGTTGGAGCCAAACAAGTAAGCGAATCGCAGCTCGAGGCGATTCGGTCGCGTTATCACCTCGATCAGCCCGTATGGACCCAGTATCTCTATTGGGTCCAAGGGGTCCTGAGCGGCAGCCTTGGCACCTCGACCCGCACGCAGCTGCCCGTCACGGATATGATTTCGCAGCGCGTGGGCATCACCCTCGGGCTTGCGCTCATGGCCCTTGTCCTCGCCCTTATCGTAGGTCTTCCTTTGGGCATCATTGCAGCGAAGCATGCAGGTTCATGGCAAGATCGTCTCATCACGACTATCTCGATAGCAGGCCTCAGCGCCCCGAGTTACGCCATCGGCCTGCTTTTGCTCTACGCGCTCTCCGCGCGGCTTAAGATCTTCCCCATCTATGGACAGGGGGACGGAAGTCCTCTCGACACGTTCAGGCACCTCATCTTGCCGGCAGTGACCCTCGCCATCGGCATCATCGCCAGCATCGTCAAGATTTCGCGAGCATCCCTCATCGACGAGATCGGCTCGGACTATACGCTGTTCGCCCGCTCCCGCGGGGTGTCTCCCCTCTCCGTCACCCTTGGCCAGCTGCAAAACGCCGCGCTCCCCGTCCTCACCTCTTCCGGCCTGCTCATCGCATCGCTCATATCGGGAACGGTCATCGTCGAGACCATGTTCTCCCTTGGCGGTATCGGCACGCTGTTACAACAGTCGGTCACGTTTGGCGACATCCCCTGCGTACAGGCCATTACGCTCCTCCTGGCAAGCGTAATCTGCATCTCCACCGCAATCGTCGACACCCTGGCGCAGCTCGTGGACCCACGTCTGAGAAAGCGCGCGAAGAAGTCGCAAGCAGCCGCGACGATCCCGTCGTTCAGCCCGATACCGCAAAAGGAGGCCGAGTAGCATGGCCCATCGCATACGCCGGACCTTTCCGCTTCTGCTCGCAGTCCTCTGGCTGCTCATCGTAGTCGCACTCACCGTCTTTCCCCAGCTCAGCGACGGTGCACTCACACAAGACCTCGCTCTCACCGAAGCCGCCCCAGGAACCGCGGGGCATCTGCTGGGAACCGACGCGCTCGGTCGCGACGTGGTCAGGCTCACCCTCGCCGGCTCGCGTACCGCGCTGGTAGGCCCCGTCGTCATTGCCCTTGGCGCCATGACGATCGGCGTTGTCCTTGGCCTTTCGTGCGCCTACTTTGGCGGCCCGCTCGATTGGGCCGTATCGCGCATCGTCGAGCTCATGCTCTCGCTGCCCACGCTGCTGCTCGCCATCGTCATCGCAGGCATCCTCGGCGGATCTTACGCCACCGATGTACTGGTATTCGCGATTCTCTACACCCCCTACGAAATCAGACTTGTCCGCGCTGCCGCGCTGCGACACATCCACGACTCGTTTCTCGATGCGGGCAAGCTCCTCGAGCTGAGCCCGGCGCGCATCATGTTCCGGCATCTGCTCCCCATCATTCAACCTGTCGTGGTATCCGCGGTGTTCCTCGATATGTCCAACGCATTGGTCTCGCTCTCCTCGTTGTCGTTTCTGGGAATCGGTATCTCTCCACAGCAGGCAGACTGGGGAAGGCAGCTCTCCGACGCCCGCTCGCTGATCTACAGCAATCCCGCCGCGGCTATCGCGCCCGCAGTCGTCATCATCGTCACATCGATCGCCTTAAACGTCATCGGTGACAACATCGCAGCAGGCAATCGAGAGGAGGCCCACGCATGACGCCCATTGAGCTGCAAGACCTTCACGTATCCATCAACGGAACCGAGCTGATCCAGGGCGCGAGCCTCTCGATACCCGCAAACGCAACGGTGGGTATCGTCGGCGAGTCCGGGTCGGGAAAATCCCTGACCGCAAAGGCCATCTCTGGGCTCTTGCCGCGCGGGGCCCACGCCTCGGGATCACTCAAGATCATGGGCACCCCCATCGACCTCACAGCCCCTGAGCGCACCTGGGAGGCCCAGCGCGGATCGGCGATCGTCTGGCTTCCGCAAGACCCCTTCTCTTCGCTCAATCCGTTGCGCACCTGCGGAAGCCAAATTGCCGCAGGCTCCCGTCTGCCTAAGGCAAAGCGACGCGGGCAAGCCGAGCGACTTCTTGCCGACGTGGGACTCAGCCCCGCCCTGTACGATTCCTACCCCCATGAGCTTTCGGGAGGCATGCGTCAACGCGTGGCCATCGCCGCCGCGCTCGCGCCGCAGCCGCAGGTGCTCATCGCCGACGAACCCACCACGGCACTTGACGCAAGCACTCAAAAAGACGTGCTCGACCTTCTTCAAAGCACCTGCTCCAAGCACGGCATGACCCTTACCATCATCACGCATGACCTTCCCCTGGCCGCAGACCGTGCAGACTACCTCGTTATCTTCGACAAGGGCCGTGTCGTCGAAGAGGGCCCAAGCGAGAAAATCACCACCTCGCCCCAGTCGAGCTACACCAAAGAGTTACTCGAGGCGCATCGCCGTCTGCAAAACGACGATAACCCCGAAATCGGAGACACGGTGCTTTGCGTGGAGCACCTGACCCGTCATTTCGAAGGGAATCCCAAGCCCTCGGTAGACGATGTTTCCCTCGGCATCCATGCGGGAGAGATCTTGGGACTGGTCGGAGAATCCGGGTCTGGCAAATCAACCGTCGCCCGTTGCGTGGCAGGACTCGAAAAACCCGATAAGGGAACCGTGACCTTTTACGAAAAGGATTCCCGGCAGCCCCTTCCCTGGTCCCGGGAGCAGGCACAGCTCGTTTTCCAGAACCCCTTTGGCTCCCTCAATCCCGTCATGACCGTCGCTCAAACCCTCAAGGAAGCGCTATGGGCATCCGGCCGCACAGACGATGCGCAAGCCGTCAGAAACCTGATGGAATCGGTGGGGCTTTCGGCCGACCTGGCCGATCGAAAGCCCCTCACCCTCTCGGGCGGGCAGTGCCAGCGCGTGGCCATCGCGCGCGCTATCGCTCCCCAACCGCGCCTGCTCATCGCGGACGAAGCGGTCACCGCGCTCGATGCCAACATACAGGCGCACGTTCTCCAGACCCTCCTTGGCCTGCGGAGTAGCCTGAATCTCGCCATCCTTTTCATCAGCCATGACCTGGACACCGTTCGCCGCATATCCGATCGCATCGCAGTTATGCAAAACGGAAAGGTCATCGAATCCGGAACGACCGACGCCGTTTTGAACCATCCCCAGCACGCATACGTGCGCAAGCTGATCGCAGCCATGCCCCCGGCGCTCGACTGAGGTGATCCCCATGCCACCAACCTATCAAATCGTCGATTTGACGCCAGGGGCAGACCCACGCGATTCCCTACCCTCCGGCCTTTCGCTGCCGGCCAACACCCTCGCCGCCGCCCAAAAAGCTCAAGGCGCCCTGCTGCGCACGCTCTTTATCGCCGCGGACCCCGAAGGCACGGCAGCGCTGCTGGGCTACAGAAGGCCGCACACCGCGCAGCTTAAGCTGTGTGCGTTTGGCGGCGACAGCTCGCTTTTCGACCAGCTCCTCCACCACGCATCGCAGGAGACCCAAAAGCTCGGCCTCGACGTCAAGACCGAGCTCGGCGATGCATCCCAGCACCCTCTAGTGACCCCGCACGCCGTGCATCCTGCCAACTATCACCAGACGACCGAATTCACCTGCGGGCCGGTAGCGGTCCTCGATGCTCTGCTGCGCAAGGGCGTCGTTGAGCGCATTACGCGCGATGAAGAAATCGCACTTTGGCGCGAAGCCACCATGGCGGTCGCATGCGATCCCTATGGGCTTGCCCTCGCCTGCAAGCGTCGCGGCTTTACCCCTTCCGTATATGTCTCACGCACCGGATGCATTCTCGACCCCGCGAGCGGCACGGGGATTCTCAACAAGGCGCTCGCCCGCGACACACAGTTGTCTTTCGAGCAACAGGCGCATGAAGAAGGGATTCCCATCCGTGTGGGCGACTTCGATTCCTCGGATATCGCGCGATTTCTTGACGAGGGACGCATTGTGGTTCTGCTTATCGACGAATGGCATTGGCATGCAGAGCGCTGCCCGCATTGGATTACCGTGACCGGGCGACGGAATATGCGTTTTTACCTCGATGACCCATGGCATGATCGCGAATACGGCGAGAGCGTCGTCGACACCGGCGGCCTTGCCATCGACAAGAACGATCTTGACTTGGTAAGTTCCTACGACGGCACCAAGGCGATGCTCGTCTTTTAAAATGCGAATCCCCAAGCTCCTTCAAGCCAGAGAGAAGACGATATATATGGAAACGCAAGGCCAGCGTATACGACGCGAATTCGCCCAGCTTGTAAGCATGGACTCAGTATCGCTTAACGAAAGGGAGTGCGCAGACTGGCTCCGCGAGCGCCTGGAAGAGCTTGGCTTTGAGGTCAAGGAAGACGACGCGGGTTCAAAGCTTGGCGGCAACGCAGGAAACCTGCACGCCTGGCTTGAGGGCACGACGGGCGAGGACCCCATCCTTTTATGCGGACACATGGACATCGTCGAGCCGGGACGCGGAAAGAAAGCCATCTTCCATGAAGACGGCACCATCACCTCGGACGGAACGACCGTGCTCGGCGCCGATGACATCGCAGCTATTATAGAGATTCTCGAGGGGGTCCGCGCGGTCCTTGCCTCAGACCGTCCTCATCGAGGAATCGAGATCGTATTCTGCGTCGACGAGGAAGCCTATGACGGAGGCAGCAGGTCCTTGGACTTTAGCACGATAAAAAGCCGCGAGGCATATGTGCTCGATTTGGCAGGCACGCCAGGCACGGCAGCCATCGCAGCCCCGACGCTCATCTCGTTTGCCGCCACGCTCTTGGGCAGGGCCGCGCACGCCGGTTTTGAGCCCGAATCCGGCATCAACGCCATCGCGGCCGCAGCACGGGCAATATCAAGCCTTAAACAGGGACACGTCAACGACCACACGACCCTGAACATCGGGACGATCGAAGGTGGAGCCCAGGCAAATGTCGTGCCGGAAAGCTGCCGGTGCACAGGAGAAATCCGCAGCAGCAATCACGCCGAGGCGCTTGCGCTCATGGACAGCGTCGACCGGATCTTCTCCAAGGCCGCGAAAGATCTCGGAGCCCAGGTCTCGATGGCATCAGAGGTCCGCATCAAGGCATACCGCACGCGCGAGAACGCGCCCGCGGTCACCCGCTTCTTGAGTGCCTGCGGCAAACTCGGCCTTGCAGGCAACCTCGTGGAGACCTTTGGCGGAAGCGACAACAACAGTTTCGCCGAGCACGGCATCGAGGGCATTGTGCTCTCATGCGGTATGATGCGCCCCCATTCCACCGCCGAATACGTTCGCATGGAAGACCTCATCGTCGGAGCGAAACTGGTCGAAGAGCTCATCGGCTAGCGGCGTTACGTCAACACGTCCGAGCGCAACATGTCTCTATCGTGCATAGGGCATGAAGCCATGGGGCAGGGTATACTGGATGTCGACCCTGCCGTCCTTTGACAGGGTGACCATATATACGGGGAGCTTGCGGGACACGGCAGGCTGAGACCGGGCGCGCCTGCCCCGACCCGCAGAACCTGACATGGGTAATGCCAGCGAAGGGAGATTTTGTTCATGACCGAACAGCAGACCGACAACCTTGTCACACAGATGGACTATGCGCGTGCCGGGCAGATCACTCCGCAAATGAAAGAAGTCGCCGAGCGCGAGCATAGCGATCCCGAGTATATCCGCGAGCGTGTCGCCGACGGCCGCATCGCCATCCCCGCGAACATCGTCCATATCAAAAAGGGCATGCGTGCCTTTGGCGTAGGCGAAGGCCTTTCCACCAAGGTGAACGTAAACCTTGGCATCTCCGGCGACAAGGCAGACGCCGCCGAGGAGTGGAAGAAAGTGAAAATTGCCGAGGACCTGGGCGCCGACGCCATCATGGACCTCTCCAACTCGGGCAAGACGCGCAAGTTCCGCCAACAGCTCATCGACGAGACCCCGCTTATGGTGGGGACCGTCCCTATGTACGACGCTATCGGGTATATGGAAAAGCCGCTCGTCAAGCTCACCAAAGACGACCTGCTGGCAACCGTGCGGGCGCATGCCGAGGACGGCGTGGACTTCGTGACCATCCATGCAGGCATCAACCGCTCTGTCATCAAGACCTTCAAGGAGACCGGCCGCCTCATGAACATCGTGAGCCGCGGAGGGTCGCTGCTCTTTGGCTGGATGGAAGTCACCGGCAACGAGAACCCCTTCTACGAGTTTTATGACGAGGTCCTCGACATCTGCCACGAGTACGACGTCACCATCAGCTTGGGCGATTCTTGCCGTCCGGGGTGCCTCTACGACGCCAACGACGCCACCGAGACCGCCGAGATCATCGAGCTGGGCAAGCTCGCCGTCCGCGCCTGGAAGCGCGGCGTGCAGGTGATGATCGAGGGGCCGGGCCACATGGCTATCGACGAGATAGCTGCCAACATGAAGATGGAAAAGCGCCTGTGCCATAACGCCCCCTTCTACGTGCTGGGGCCGCTCGTCACCGATATCGGCGTAGGCTACGACCATATCACCGCTGCCATTGGCGGTGCCATCAGCGCGAGCGCGGGCGCAGACTTCCTGTGCTACGTCACCCCCTCCGAGCATCTGTGCCTGCCCGATGCGCAGGACGTACGCGACGGCTTGATTGCCACCAAGATCGCGGCGCATGCAGCAGACATCGCCAAGAAGGTCCCCCATGCTCGCGATGAAGACGACCGCATGGGCCAAGCGCGCCGCAAGCTCGACTGGGAAGAGATGTGGAAGCACGCTCTTGACCCCGAACGCGCCCGCGAGCGCTACGAGAGCTCGCCCGCCGCAACCGAAGGAACCTGCACCATGTGCGGCAAGATGTGCGCCGTGCGCACCGTCAACAAGGTGTTTGAGGGAACAACGATCGACCTCGGCATGGATGACGAGTAATCTCTCCCCTTTTTTCGATTCTCATCGGGCCCATAGCGTTCTTCACCCGGCGCCGTGGGCCCGCTTTCACATTGCGAGGCGTTCACATGGGCACATCGACATTACCCGCCGTCCTGACCATTGCAGGCTCCGATTCGAGCGGAGGGGCAGGCATCCAAGCAGACGTCAAGACCATCGCTGCACACGGCCTGTTTGCCGAATGCGCCATCACGGCGATTACCGCTCAAAACACCTGCGGTGTGCGCAGTATCCAAAACATCGACCCCGCCGTCGTGGCCGACCAGATCGACATGGTATTTGAGGATATCCGGCCCGCAGCGGTAAAGATCGGCATGGTCTCATCATCGGCGATCATCGAGAAGATCGCCGAGCGTTTGAAGCGCTGGGAGGCGCAAAACATCGTTGTCGACCCCGTTATGGTGGCAACGAGCGGTGCCCGCCTTATCGATGTGGAAGCACAGGAGGCGCTCACCTTGCAGCTCTTCCCTCTCGCTACGCTCATCACTCCCAATATCCCGGAAGCCAAACTCCTTGCAGGCACACCCATCAAAGACGAAAAGTCCCAGGAGCAAGCCGCCCGTCTTCTCGTACAGCGATACGGATGCGCAACGCTGGTAAAGGGAGGCCATCGCGTTAACGAAGCAAGCGACGCGCTGGCATGCGAAACAAACGATAGGCTCCAAACGACTTGGTTCACCCATCCGCGCGTCGACAACCCCAACACCCACGGCACCGGATGCACGCTCTCCTCGGCTATCGCCTGCGGGCTCGCCCAAAATCTGCCGCTCGTCGACGCCGTAGAAGCGGCGAAGCGCTATCTCATCGGTGCCCTTGAGGCTCAGCTCGACCTTGGCCAGGGCTCCGGCCCCCTTGACCACATGTGGCGCTATCGCCGATGATATCGCTAGAGCCTCGCAAGATCCCCAGATGCAAGGTTTCAAAAACCCGGGGCAGCATCGCCTGAAACCGTTCGAGGGTGGGGCACATGAGCTTTTCGTTTTTCATCCAGTCGGTTGAGAAAGTCGTTCTCTCCACCTTCTGCAACCTGCTTCGTTACGTGATCTGCTCGGTGCCCCTCATGTACCTGCTGGGCAATACGATGGGCGTCCAGGGCATCTGGATCGCTCTCGTGGCGGCCGACGCCATCACCGGAATCATCTCCATCGGCCTTGCGCCGAACGAGCGGAAGCGTCTGAACAAGCTCATCGGATAACGGCACCGGAAGCAACGGCCCTGCCCATACGAAAGAGGCGTTCCCTCTCAGGAGGACGCCTCTTTTTTTCATCGGTTTTAAGACAAAGCCGCGATGAGCAACGACGGCTAGCGAACCGCCATTTCCTGCAACTTGGTTGCCACAGCAAGTCCCAGAGCATGATGGCCGTCAGCATCCAGGTGAACACCGTCGAAGTCACCGACATTTGCCACCTTCCCCGCATCGAGAAAGTCGCACCCCTCAAGCTCTGCCACGCCGGCATATGCGTCCGCAAGCTGCTTTGACAGCTCGACGCTACGAGCGTCAAACTCGGCCAGCAGCCCGCATGTCGCCGCATCTGTCAAAGACGGAGGGGACACGAGCAAAATCTGCGGGCAGGGCGCGCATAGCGGCCACGGAAATTCCCAGACCGCCTCGGCGAGCACCGCCATACCGCGGGCGATGTCTGCAAGCCCAAGGCTATACACGGGCTTGAGGTCGTTCGTGCCCAACATGATGACAACCACATCGAGGGGAAGGTGCGATTTAAGCAGGGTGGGCAAAAGCGCCCCGCCAGAAAGATGGGTGGTCAGGCGGTACGGGTCTTCATGAACCGTCGTGCGACCGTTGAGCCCTTCCTCGATTACATGCCAGCCCGAGCCCAACTCGCGCGCAGCCACGCCGCACCAGCGAACATCGGCCGGGAAGCGCTCGCCTGTGCCGGCAGCGCGGGATTCGGGATCGAATCCGTACGTGTTGCTATCACCAAAAAACAGTATGTTACGCATAGCGCCTCCCGTCTCTTCGCACAGAATATGACAGAACAAACCTGTGGACTTTTGTCATGTTTATTTTAGGTATGCGCGCCAATCGTCGTCATCATCGTCTTTATGGGCTTGAGCCTGAGCTGCCTCTTCGCGCGCGCGGGCATCCTCATACGAGGTCTCGTTTTTGGCGGGAAACGTCTCAAACGCATGGGCCAGGCGCTCGTGATTTTGGCCGAAGCGCTCGCGCTTGACGGCAAAGATCACCGTGGTCGCCACGTGCTCACCGCTCGCCAGCTCCTCGCGAAGCATCTCGGCCACAACGGAGGCATCCCAGCCGCTCGCATCGCAGCCGGGCGCGCCCAGGACAAGCTTCTCGTGGCCCAAGCTGTCGGCTACCGCCAGGGCAAAACGGATGCGCTCGCGCATAGCGTCGGCAAGCTGCTCGTCGCTCATGTTGTACTCAGAGCGCGCGCGGCGCACATTGGGCGCCGCAAGAACGACGACGTCTGCATAGGCGTGAAGACGATCGCGGGTAAAACGAACAGCGGGAACCACCAGCGCGCGATCGCGATAAAGCTCGCAGTTGATGTTGCGGCGGCGGTTTTCGCCATACCAGTCGCGTTGCTGGGAAAGGACGTTATAGAGAAACGAGTGCTCGCACAAAGACTGCTCGAAACCCATGAAGCCCTTATCGAATCCGCCCGCGGGATTGGTATACGAACCAAAATCGAGGACCGTCAGGTCGCAGAACTGGGCGCGGCCTCGGCCGTTTTCCAGAATTGCCGCGCAGGCGTCGGCATCGAGGACACGAACCTCGGGCAGACGCGGCCGCTCGCCTTCCGTCGCCTCTTTTGCCGCCGAAGCGGGCACGCCGTCGATGCGCTGGCACTGCGCGCAAGCGCGATCGATCTCGGCCGCAAGACGCTCGCCAACCTGGCGGGTGTAGGCCTCACGCTCGCGAGCGCGCTGCTCACGCCTTCCGTCACGCGGAGCCCCATCCCTGCTACCCGCCCGATTACGTCCGTTCGTGTTGGTGCTTGCCATGCTCGTCTTCCTTTCGCCTTTGCTGCCAAGGGGCGCATGATATCGAACTTTGCCCATGATAGCGCGTAGGCGACGCAAAAGGAGAGCGAATCTGGCGTGATGGTGATGAGCGCTGTACGCTGCGCGCATCTAGGTATATGGGGTATCATGGTATGACTTGTGCAGATAATCGCCCCACCCGCTCCATTATCTGCATGCATCTGACCATCTACCAGACGGGCGTATTACTTTTCGCATGGAACGATTCCTTCCATATATCGCCGTGGCAGCCACGGCGTTCGTTGTAACCTTTGTCTGCACACCTGCAGCAAAGCGCTTGGCCATACGTCTTGACGCCGTCGACTACCCATCCAAACGACGCATCAACACGCAGCCGACGCCTCGCCTCGGTGGAATCGCCGTTTTCCTCGGCCTTCTGGTCGCAATGGTCGTTGCCGTCTTTGGCGGCACGCACCTCGGATGGCCGTCTGTCCTGGTATCGCACCCCAGTCTCGCCGTCGATTATCATCTGCTCGCGGTCGCCGTCCTGCTCATGGTGGCAACGGGTACCGCAGACGATATTGTCCAGCTCTCCCCAAAGGCAAAATTTGCAGGACAGATCATCGCCGCAAGCGTTGCCGTTGCGGGAGGCCTGGTGATTCACCAGATCGTAAATCCCTTTGCAGTTGACACCTATATTGAACTCGGCTGGATCGCTTACCCCATTACCGTCATCTACCTGGTTGCCTTTACCAATATCATCAATCTTATCGATGGCCTGGACGGACTCGCCTCCGGCATCTCCTGCATCGCCGCGCTCTCGATGTTCTCCTTTGCCATCCTCGCCGGCAGGCATGATGCAGCAGCGTTTTCCCTTGCGCTCGCCGGCTCTTGCCTCGCCTTCCTGCGCTATAACTTCAACCCCGCATCGATTTTTCTCGGCGACTCGGGTTCGCTGCTGCTGGGATTCTCGCTAGGCATCATCTCGCTGCTCAACGTTTCGCGCACTGCCGCCGTCACCTCCCTGCTCATCCCGCTGATCGTAGCAGGCGTGCCCATCATCGACACGTTCTCCGCAATCATCAGGCGCACGCGTGCGCACGTGAGCATCGGTCAGGCCGACAAGGGGCATATTCACCATCGCCTGATTCAAGAGGGCTACAACCAGAAGCAAGCCGTGTTGCTCATCTACGCGTGGTGCATCTTGCTCTCGCTGGGCGCCGCGGCCATCAATCAGGTGGGCGTCGTTTGGCGCGTCCTCATCTTCTTGGCACTTTTAGCATGCTCTGCCGCCTTCGCAATACACCTGCATCTCTTCGAACCCGTTTTGCGCCATCACTACAACGCAAACACCCATGAAGACGAAATAGTCACCCCCGACGACCCCGCATTCGCTGACGAGGAAGCCGCTGCAGAAGCCAAGCACCCCCTGCATCAAAAGAAGCATAGAAACCGTAACGACCACCGCGGCGATAACCGATAGGAGACCATTCGCATGCCCAACGAGAACAGCTACGAGGTTGCCCTCAAGAAATCTGACGCTATTCGCGCCGATCTTGACGTGAACCCGCAAAACTACACCATGCTCACCGGAGACCGCCCCACCGGCCGCCTGCACCTCGGCCATTACTTCGGCACCCTCAAGGGCCGCGTCGAGCTTCAAAACAAAGGCTGCCGCACCAACGTGCTCATCGCCGACTATCAGGTGATCACCGACCGCGACACCACCGATCAAATCCAAGACAACGTCTACAACATGGTCATGGATTACCTTGCCTGCGGCATCGATCCCGACAAGACCATGATCTATGCGCATTCCGCAGTGCCAGCGGCAAATCAGCTCATGCTTCCGTTCCTCTCGCTCGTCTCCGAGGCGGAGCTCCTGCGCAACCCCACCGTCAAGGCCGAGCAAGAGGCCAGCGGCCACGAGCTCACGGGTCTGCTCCTCACCTATCCCGTGCACCAGGCCTGCGACATCCTCTTCTGCAAGGGCAACGTGGTTCCCGTCGGTCGCGACCAGCTGCCGCACATCGAGCTCACGCGCACCATCGCCCGCCGCTTTAATAACCGCTTCTGCAAGAACTGCGACCCGGTCTTCCCCGAGGTCGACGCCCTTCTCTCCGACGTGCCCCTGCTTTCCGGCCTTGACGGTCGCAAGATGAGCAAGAGCTACGGCAACGCCATCAACATCTCTATGACGGCAGAGGAGACCGCCAAGCGCATCAAGAAGAGCCAGACCGACTCCGAGCGCATGATCACGTTTGATCCCGAGAACCGCCCCGGCGTATCGGGCCTTCTCTCCACGGCCGCCATCTGCACCGGCAGGTCCGAGGTCGAGATTGCAGAAGAAATCGGCATGGGCGGATCTGGCCAGCTCAAGAAATACGTCACGGAAGCCGTCAACAGCTATTTCGAGCCGATTCGCGAACGCCGCCATCGCTTTGAGAACGACCTTGACTACGTGAAGGACGTCCTTGCCGAGGGCAACCGCCGCGCCAATGAGATCGCCAAGGCAACGCTTGCCGAAGTGTCCGAGGCAATGGGGATGGTCTATTAATGTCTCGCTACAAACTCGTCGCAAGCGATATGGACGAAACGTTCCTGCACGACAGCCGCATTATCCCCGAGGGCAACAAGGCCGCCCTCGCGCGCATGCGCGAACTGGGTGCGCTTTTCGTCCCCTGCTCTGGACGCGCATATAACTCGATTGCCGCGAACCTCGACACACTCGACCCCGAGCTTTTGGGTGAAACCTATATCATTTCTTACAACGGCGGTTTTATCAATCGTTATGGCGACCCTAAGCCGCTGTGCACCTGTGGGCTTTCCCATGAAGCCGCAGACGCGATTTACCGCCGCGGACGCGAGCTGGGACTGTGTATCCACATTTGCTTTGACGACGGCATCTACAATGTCTTTGACCCGCCAGCCTCTGAGCGCGATTTCCTGGCTAGCTATCCGTCGATTCGCTATCAAACCTGCGAGGGTCACCCCGACCTTTCCTTCCTCGAGGCAAGGCCCATCGTCAAGGTTCTCTACATGAGCGATGACTTTGATGCCCTGCGTAAGCTCGGGGCCACGATGGACGATTTTGCCGAAGAGCTCGGAGCGGCCATCACGTTTTCCTCCAATCGCTACATGGAGTTCATGCCCCAAGGCGTAACCAAGGCAACGGGCTTGGCAAAGCTTGCGAAGATGCTGGGCATCGGGCTCGACCAGATTATCGGTTTTGGAGATTCGGCAAACGACATCGCCATGCTCGATGCCGCAGGCCTGGGCGTCGGCGTAGCAAACGTCACCGACGATGCCCGCAATCATTGCGACATCGTGCTCGATTCGACCTGTTTCGATGGGGCATTGCACGAGCTCGTCGAGCGTTTTTTGGAACCCTAGCCTCATACCTTGTCGCAAACGCACGCTTTACTAATGAAGGCGGGCCGCCACCTTGAACCAGGTGGCGGCCCGCCTTCTAAGTACACCGTTGATCGCACAGAGGGGAGGGATGCAATCAAACTCCAACGAAACGATCGAATATCGCCTGTGACCTGTTTCGTCGTTGAGTTAACTATAGTAAACTTAACGCGCTTCCCTCTCCTCAATCTGGGCCTTCATATACTCTTCATATGTTAGCTATGGCTAATCTTTGACTCATCCATGAAGAGCGGCGCGCCCAAGCGCGTAAAAAGTGCGAGCCAGATCAGGGAGGCGCAGAAACCTCCTAGCACATCAGAGGCATAGTGTACCCCCAGATAGATACGACTGACGCCGATCATCAAGATGGTGAAGCCAAACGCGATAGTGAACAGGTTACGTTGACGACGATCCTTTTCGTGCCGCCAGATAAGCCAAACAATCAGACCGTAAAACGCCATAGCCGCCATAGAGTGACCCGAAGGAAAACTAAAGCCAGTCTCGACCGCAAGCCTAAAACCCTCGGGGCGAGGGCGTTGTACAAGCGATTTGATAAAAACGTTGAGACTCGCGACAAGCACCAGGTTCACCGCGCAGCACCATCCCGGTCGCCTACCGGGCGCAAAGGCCGCAATGGCAAGGGTCATAACGACCAGCACGACCGGTGTCGCTAGGGCAGAAAAGCCCTCCATCACCGGGGTAAGCGCATCGCTGCGCAAGCGCTCGACAATGAGGCTATAGGCCAAGGAGTCAAGGCGCATGATTTCGCCTTCAAGTACCTCATTGAGCAGATAGAGAAAGACCGCAAGACATGAGGCGCAAACCACGACGCGCCAATTGGTCCGTATTAGCCTTTTAAAACGTCGAATAATGCTCGACACGCGCGCGCCGTTTTTGCTTGGCGTCTGTTCCATGCTCATCCTTTCCAAGGGGCATCCATGCGGCACGCATAGAAGAGCCGTGCTGCACGAGCGGTATTGTTCCCCGCAACAGGGAGAGTATTTGCCTGGACAGGCAAGCCACGCAGGCAGTACGCAACCACAGCTGCGAGTGCTGCAAACCTAGCTTCGCTGCGCCTTTCGCTCATCGCGCAGCCGCGCGCGGTCCATTGCCGCCTCAGCTGCCGAAAAGCGGCATCCGCAGTAGTTTTGACGATACATCCCCAGCTCGCGCGAGCGAAGCGTCGCTTGAGGGTACCAGGGTCGAAAATCGCGTATCACCGGTGTGAGACCATGGGCCCCAGCGAGGCGAACAAGGACGTCGTTGCATGTCTCAAACAATTGGTAGGGAGACACCGCCAGCGTCGTGGCAACATGGGTAAACCCCTCGCGCTCCGCCACACGACACGCCTCTGCCAATCGAAGACCGTAGCACGCACGGCATCGACGTTCGCGATCTCGCGCACCGATAGGCGCGACCGCTCGCTCCCATGCGGCGCTGTCCTCGTCTGCCTCGATAAGCGCGATTCCTTCTGCCGAGCACCAGCGGCGAAGCTCCGCCAATCGACGCTCGTGTTCCTGCATGGGCTGGATATTGGGATTGGTCCAGCAGATCGTGGGCGCAAACCCCTCCTCCATCAAAAGACGGACCGGCTCCAGGGAACACGGGGCGCAACACGCATGCAGCATGAGCGGTGTCACCGTTTTGCTATTCACAATCATTTCCCTCGTCCTTCTCCTCGCCATAAAAGCGAACGCCCCAGGCTTCGTCTTCGCACCAGCGTATCCGGGGGTCGGAAACAATGACGCGCGCATAAAACCAGTCGCCGGTGCACCCAGAAAGATGGAGCACGCAAACCGCCCAGGAAGCAAGAGTGCATCCAGAAAGAACACCTAAGGCGGCGATGATCCCGGTCACCATGACGGTCGGCGCAAGCACGATGACAAGGTAGCGCCTTCTTGAATAAACAATGCCCTCCGCGCAGGCATATATCATGGCAACGTCAAGATTCCAGCCAAAGGTGACACGCGAACCAGCAGGACCGAGTACCTTGAAAAACAGGGCATGGACGCACTCATGAAGTGCAAGGGAAGCGAGCGTCGCCGCCACAATGCCGGCAAGCAGAAGTACCACGTCGCATGCGCCTGCGGCAATGGCGGCAGGCAGTTCGCAAGGGATACCGCAAAGAAAAAGAACAGCCCCGCCGAGTGTCCCCGCCAGCAGCACCGCATAAGACACCCGGCAGATGGACTGCCGGAACGTGGAATCCTCAAACGTATGTATGTTACCGATTTCGTGCATGCCATCCAGCATACACGCATTTTAGGCACGGTCGCGCCGCATGTGCGATAATGCTACGGATACCGAAGAGCAGCAAAACCCGCCTAGCGGGAACGCATTGATAGGAGCCTTATGGCCGCAACGTATGATATGAAATCCCGTCCCGCCTGGCCGCGCCGCGCCATCGTCACCGCTGGCGAGCCCTATGGCAACAAGGGCCTGCACTTTGGCCACGTGGGAGGCGTCTTTGTGCCCGCCGATTTTTTCGCGCGCTTCTTGCGCGATCGATTGGGGCGCGAGAACGTGATCTTCACCTCGGGCACCGACTGCTACGGCTCCCCCATCATGGAGAGCTACCGCAAGCTTCGCGAAAACGAAGGCTACGACAAGAGCATCAGCGAATACGTCGAGTCAAATCACAGCCGTCAGGCAGCGACTCTCAACAACTACGGCATCAGCTGCGATATCTATGGCGGCTCGGGACTCGAGCCCGCAGCCCCCATCCATGAGCAGGTAACCGCCGAGGTCGTCAACCGTCTGCATGAGCGCGGCGTGATCTCGAAGCGCAGCACCCTGCAGTTCTTCGACACAAGCGCGAACACCTTCCTCAATGGCCGCCAGGTTATCGGCCGTTGCCCCATCCAGGGCTGCAAGTCCGAGAAGGCCTACGCTGACGAATGCGATCTGGGTCATCAGTTTGAACCCGAGGAGCTCATTGCACCGAAAAGCCAGCTCACGGGTGAGGTGCCCGAGCTTCGCCCGGTCGACAACCTCTATTTTGACCTGCCTGCCTACCTCGACTTCATGAAGGATTACACCGCCGAGCTCGCCCGCGATCCACAGGTTCGCTCCGTTGTATCCAAGACCATGGAGGAGTGGCTGCTTCCCGCTCAGCTCTATATTCAAAATAAATTCCGCGAGGCATTCGACGCCATCGAATCCGAGCTGCCCGAGCACACCGTCGTGGAGCCCGAGGGCAACAAGAGCTCCTTCACCGTGGTCTTCCCCAGCTGGAAAGAGCGCGACGAGGCCCATGTGGTCTTGGGACGCGGAGGCGTTCGCTTCCGCTCCGGCAAGGCGCTTGTGCCCTTCCGCATCACCGGCAACATCACCTGGGGTGTCCCCGTTCCCGAAATCGACGGCGTGCACAACGTCACCTGTTGGTGCTGGCCCGAAAGCCTCTGGGCGCCCATCAGCTATACGCGCGCCGTTCTCGCCCGCGATGCTAAACGCCTGGGTATCACCGAGGGCGTGGCAGCACAGGATGCAGCCCTCATGGGCGAGCCCTCGGCCGATTCCACACAGGTGCCCGAACCTCCATATGCACACGGGTCTCTCGACTGGCATGACTGGTGGTGCTCCGACGACGCTGCCATCTACCAGTTCATTGGCCAGGACAATATCTACTTCTACTGCATCGCACAGACCGCCATGTGGGAAGCGCTTGACTGGAATTTGCATCAGTCGACGGTAAGCGCCAACTACCACCTGCTCTACATGGGCAAAAAGGCAAGCTCTTCCTCGCAGACGCCTCCCCCGCCGGCAGACGACCTGCTCAACCACTATACGTGCGAGCAGATGCGCGCCCACTGGCTGTCGCTTGGCCTCTCCGAGAAGCCCGTCAGCTTTAGCCCCAAGGCGTACGACACGCGCGTGAGCGGAAAAGACAAGGACGGCAACGAGATTCGCGCATGCGACGACAAGCGCGTAATCGACCCCGCCCTCAAAGAGGGCGCGCTTCTCACCGGCGTGTTCAACCGCCTTGCCCGCTCCTGCTTCTACGGGGTCGCCGTAAAGGAAGGCGACGAGGCAAGCTACCGCACTGGCTGCATCCCCGCAGGCGAGCCCAGCGCCAAGGTCATGGAGGCCTCTCAGCAGGCCGCCCTCGCCTTCGAACAGTACATGTACAAGTTCGAGACGCACCATGCTCTTTCGGTATGCGACGAGTATCTCCGCGCTGCGAACAAGCGCTGGTCCGATGCCTCCAAGGCCGCAAAGAACGCCGAGGACGACAACGCCATGGCGCAGGCTCTCGTCAACGCCTTCCACGAGCTACGCGTAGCGACCATCCTCATGCATGGCATTGTTCCCGCCGGCTGCGAGCTCATCTGCGAATACTTTGACATCGACCCCGTTTCCTTCTTTAGCTGGGATCACATCTTCGAGTCCACCGATTGCTTCATCGAGAGCCTGGGCGAGACAGCAGGAGAGCATACCGTCGAGCCGCTCCCGCCGCGCTTCGATTTCTTTGCCAAGCATCCGAGCCAGTACTAAGACGTCGGCGTCTGGCGTGTCCCAAACAGTTTCGCTTTGATTGAAGACCCTGCCTGTGCAGGGTCTTCTTTTTTGAGAGCCTGAATCAACCAAGACGCCCTGCTGGGAGGCCCCGTTTTCGCTCGGTCAAGTCCTGGCTCGCACGAAGAGCACATTTAGTGCTCTTCGGCTCGTGCGGAATCTACGAAAACGGGGCCCAGCAGGGCTGTCTCAATGTCGCAGAATCTCAGGCGCTCTATCCCAAAAAGACCAGCCTCACACTAGCAGGAACTTGGGTCGAATCGAGCTGGCTCGGGCGTCACCAATCCAACAGCCCCATCTGCATCCACCAGGCTCACGCAATAGATCGTGGGATCGTCGTAGGTGTTGTAGTAATACATCCCTGTCGACGCCTCAAAGCAGCCCGTATAGATAGTCTTCTCAAACTGACCGTCAGCCATGGCGGCAGCGCCCTCGACCATCGATACATTTCCCAACGTATGGAACATGCGGGCGATGTTGCCCACCGTACCGTCTTTTGTCGGGTAGTTCGCATTGAGGAAGGCCATCTTGACAAAACGCGAAGGCGAATAGCAGTCACCCGGGATGCCGCGCATGCCCGCACCGGCACCAAAGGGCTTGAGCTCGGCCTTGCTCCACATGGCCGCCTGCGGAAACCCGTTATTGGCGGTGATATAGGTGCGGAGGTTTTCCATATGCCAATCGAACGCGGGCTGATTGGCAAGAACATCAACCGGGTCGTTATGAACATGCAGACCGTCTGCCATCTGCTCGACCACGATGCTGCGGTTTGCATCACCGATAATCCAGTGCAGATACGAAATGCCCAAACCCTCGCCTGCCGGCTTTCCCACGATCACCGTATTCGCAAGCGCCGCCTCAACTTCGTCGACCGTCGAGAAGTTCGCCGTTACCCAAAAAGGAAACTCATACGCGCAAACGTTCGTGGCACCGTTCTTGGGCGCGGAAGGAAACTTAGCATATCCGGGAAAATTAAGGCCTGCAACAGCAAGGCCCGCGTCGTTTCCGCAATCAAAGAACATGGGATAGCCCTGATAGTCGATGCACATGCCAATCACGGCATGGTCTGCAGGCGCGTCATCCAAAAACATATAGGGCACACTTGAGCCCTTTGACCAAACGCGCGGGCGCTCACCATATCCAAACGCCCAGTCAAGATTTCTGCCCAGATACATATTCCCCTGGGCATCGGTAAACCTAACGGCAGTACACATACTTCACCCTCATCTCCAAAGCGCATCGAACTGCTATTTCTCCTACTATGTATACCCATGCAGTGAGCAACCCTGCTTCAAAATACCGGACGCCCTCATATCTTCCAGATACAAAACGCCTAAGTGCTGCTATCGCTTTTTCCCGTGACTATTCCGCCATATCTCACGGCCAAGACCCAATGCAAGGATCAATGCCGAAAGATAGCCGATAAAGCCAATGACCGGAATACCAAAAACCACCGGCTCGATTTTTGCAAAGTAAACCACCGACGAACCGATAAATAGGCCAGCGATAACGATAGCCATGGACATGCGGTCGACGATGCTGCCAAGATGGCGCAAGACAGCCTCGGAGCCCAGCAGCTGAGCGTTGATCTTCAGCTGGCCTCGTGTGAGCATGCGCGATGCAAGGCCAAGATACTCGGCTGCCTCGAGTTGGCCCTTTGCCGCCCGATAGGCACCATGCGCCAAATCCTGAGCAGTCTCCTGCATACGCCTGTAACTGCTCTTCTCGTTCTTGATATGCGCCGAGATAATCTGGACCATATTGACATTGGGCATATACTCGGTCAGCAAGCCCTCAAGCGTCACCATGCCGCGAGCGAACATCGTAACCACACTGGGGAGTTCGACATTGTTCTTGCGCGCAAGGCTCACCAGCGAGGTGAGAAACTCTCCGATATCCAAATCCTTAAGGTCAAGGCCGGCAAAATCGGCCACAATGAAATCAAGGTCAGACAGGAAGGCGGTGTGGTCGAGCGAGGCGGAATCGCCACGCGTGACCGCAAATCGCATCAGCGAATCCTTGAGCTTGGGGACATCGCCCTCGGCAACGGCAAAGATCATGTCTTTCACGATACCGCGGTCATGACTCGACATGCGCCCAACCATGCCCAAGTCTATAAAGTAGATGACACCGTCTTTAAGAATGATGTTGCCCGCATGAGGATCGGCATGGAAAAAGCCATCGTCGAGCACCTGCGTGGAATAGTCCTCCACAATTTGCCCGCCTATCTTCTCCAGGTCGTAACCCTCCGCGCACAAACGATCGGGATCGCCAATCGAGACGCCGTCGATATAATCCATCACCACAACATGCTCAGTGCAGAACTTCAAATATGAGCGCGGGCATGAGATACCGCGCGTGTTCTTGTGATAGGCGTAAAAATCGTCGAGGTTGCGCGCCTCCATAAGGAAGTTAGTCTCCTCGCGGAAGGATTGCCATAGCTCTTCGACCACGCCCTTGAGGTCCACGAACTGATCGGTTTTCACAAACTTAGAGGCATGACGGACAATCGAGCGCATGATGTCGATATCTTGAGCCATAACCTGCTGCGCGCCGGGTCGCTGTACCTTGACGGCAACATCCTCGCCCGTTGCCAGGCGCGCGCGATGCACTTGGGCAAGCGATGCGCTACCCAAAGGGTTCGGGTCGATCGCATCAAAAATAGTGCCGAGCTCCTGACCATACTCAGCCTCAAGGCACTCTAGGACCACTTGATAGGGAACCGGGTCCACATCGGAGCGCAAGCGGCGCAGCTCATCGCAAAATGGCTGGGGCAAAATCTCGGAACGGTTGGCGAGAATCTGCCCCATCTTGACAAACATGGGGCCAAGCTCTTCGATCAGGCAGCGCAGGCGAACCGGCGTGAGATTGTTCCACACCTGGTACTTGCGCACTAATCGGATAATCTCGGCGATACGCTGGCGTCGACCGGCGGCAGAGAGCTGATACTCCTCCGCGGGAGCCATGACCTCCGGCTCCTGTGGAAAGACATCGGCAGCGCGTGAGTGACGCTTCCCATCACACGCCTGTGCATCCATTTCCTCCATCACCGCAGCGACGTCGGCGTCGACATCATGCGTATGGGTTTCGTTCACGTTGGAGGCCATATGCGGCTACTCGTTCTGGTCCTCTGCCTGATTCGTCTCATCTGCCTCTGTATCGGCGGACTCGACCTCGACCTTGACCGTCACCGTCGCATCGTCGACCGAATCAACCAGATCGCGCACGTGAGCCAAAAACTCGGTACGCGCAGCTTTGGTAAGGAAACGAACACGCGCCAAGATGAGCTCGTCGAGCACGCGCTCAGCCGTCGACTCGCCCTTTGCGCCCAAACGCTCGGTCACATCGGAGAACGTGCCGCCCGCCTGTTCGAAGATGTCAGACATGGAGCGCGCGAAGTCGGGCGCCGTTGCATCGGAGCGAACCTGTTCCCCCTTGGCATTCAGCGTGTCAAGCACCTCTTTGCCCTTCTCGGCCGTAAGTGCCGCAGCGCCAAAGCCAATGTTGACCATACCGTGAACAAGCTCTTCGAATTTAGTAACCATCAGTTGCCTCCTCGAAACAGAGCAACGCTTTGCTGTACATACCATTGCCCCTCTTGTACCCCATTAAACGGCGCCATAACAGCGTTCTCGTTTCTGTTAGTTATCCGACATCGCAAAGTGGTTTTTCATGGCAAGGCTCGTGGTATAGAGCACCTTTGAAAGAAGGGCATCGGTTTGCTCTCGCAGATAATCTGCCATGCGCAGATTTGCCGCTGCAAGGACCGCTTGGACATCTTCCTCGGGGCAGCAGGCCAAGGCCTCATCGGTCTCGTGAATCAGCTTATGCCCAAACGCGCCAACCTTCTCGCGATAGCGATCGATAGCGTTTTCGTTATCACGAAAACGAGCATCGGCAAGGGCTGCAATCAGACGATTTGCCCAATAGAAGCTATCGGTCGAAACACGCGCTGTCGTGTTTGCCAGATACTCAGGCGCTTCGCGCACATTGGTGAAAAACGGCACGAGAGCATTGAACGGATTGGAGCCAAACGACATCCACTGAACGCCGCGATGACTCTGAGGAACGCAGGGGCGGATCTGCAAGACAGCAAGCTGACAGTTCCTGTTGATACCGATAGGACGATACATCGAACGCGTCTTGTCGGTACCAAGCGTGCCATAGGGGTCATACGGCGTTCCCTGATAATGGGCGGCCAGGACATAGCGGATATCTTCAATCGTCACCTTACGCTCCGGAATCCGGCTCCAGGGGATATCGTCGGACTCGGGTGTGAACACCGCCTCATCGCCGTCCCAGCAGTCGCTAGGGTTCAAGCAGCGCTGCATATACCATGCGCGCGGTGTGTTGTAAACATGGTCGGAATCGCTGTGCGAACCAAATGCCTCGCGCGGGTTGAAGATATCTTCTTCCTCCCCCTCCTCACGAAGCGTCAAATCCAAATGATGCCTATTCATCCAAGCGCGAAGGTCCGCGCTCGCCATATGCTCCAGCTGTTGTCCCTCGGCATCTGCAAGATCAAAGGAATCGATACCGAGCTGATTCGGCATCGTCACATAGGCGTCATCCGGTACACGCTTCGCAATCCAATGATGGCCGCCAACCGTCTCGAGCCACCAAATCTCATTAACATCCGAGATTGCAATACCATTCATCTCGTACGTTCCGTACGTCTCGAGCAGCTTTCCAAGCCTACGCACGCCATCGCGGGCAGACGTAGCGTAAGGCAGAACGAGCGTCGTAATGTCTTCTTCGCCGATACCACCCGGTACCTCGGGAATATAGCCCTCCTCACCCTCTGCACCGCACGCGGGAACCAGCTCGACCAAAGGATCGGCACCGAGCACGCGCTCGTTCGAAGTGATGGTCTCGGTCGCACTCAGGGCCACATTGGCATCGTTGATGCCAGCCTCGGCCCAAATTCCGTCCTCGCGAAGCGCATCGGGGACTGCCGTGTATCGCATGGGTTCCTCGTCAAGCTCGATAGCCAGATGCGAGATAACGCTTTTGTAGTGACGGGGCTGCTGTGTGGGTTCGACAACAATCATCTGTTTTGGCGTGAACTTGCCGTTGCTTGCATCTTCATTGCGCGCAACAATCGTCGAGCCATCATAGCTTGCTCGCTTACCAACCAAAATCGTCGTACAAGGCATTGAATCCTCCTTCTTGCCGGCAGAGCCAGCAGGTGCGTTTGCCTTATCGAGTGTCTAGTGTAAACCTCCGGAAAACCTTTGTAACATCATTTGTTACCAATTGAGTTTTATGAAATTCACTGCGTCGCACTGGAGTATCATGACGCACAACGTGCAGTTTGCGCGCAGCATTGCCCCTATGGGCGCAGAAAGAAAGGTCACTCATGGCAACCGGTACGCTTAAAAAATCGTTCTTCCGCGAGAAGGGCTATGGTTTCATCGCTCCCGACGAGGCCCAGCAGGACAGCGCGAAATCCGATATTTTTGTTCACTTTAGCGCTATCCAGATGGACGGCTTCAAGACCCTCGATGAGGGAGATCGTGTTGAGTACGAGGTTGGCCCTGGCAAAAAGCCCGGCGAGACACAGGCCATCAACGTGCGCAAAATCGGCTAAAGCAGGGCCACCCTGTATAGCATCTGCCTACACAGGCAGTCCCATAAAAAGCCCAGGTGTCTGCCTGGGCTTTTTTGATGCAATAAAGTACACGTGCGGGGTTACTGCATTGTGCGGGCAACATGCCCACAAGCTTCTTCCGCAGCGCAGATCACATGGCGCGCAAGTATCGCCGTCGTCACCGCGCCAACCCCTCCAGGAACGGGCGTCACGGCATCGACAAGAGGTTCGACAGCCTCAAAATCAACATCGCCCACAAGTTTTTTGGCCTGTGCATCCCAGTTGATTCCCACATCGATAATAGTTTGGCCCGAGCGCACCGCATCCGCCCCCAGCGTACGGGCATGACCCGCAGCGGCAACGACAACATCCGCTCGACGGCACACATCGCTCAAATCCCTTGTGTGCGTATGGCAAGTAGTTACCGTGGCATTGCGCGCAAGAAGCATGGAAGCAACCGGCTTGCCAATCACCAGCGAACGGCCGACCACGACAACGTTCGCACCATCAAGGTCGATTCCGTAGTGGTCCAATATCGCCAGCACCGCCTCGGCAGTGCAGGGCGCATAACCAGCACCAAGACCACTCAACGTCGACAGCAACGACGCGGATGTCATGCTATCAGCATCCTTTTTTGGCAAAAGCGCTGCCGCGACCACGTCTTCCTTGAGATGCGCCGGAAGAGGGCGGAATATCAAGCATCCATGAATAGAAGGGTCCTCATTGACCTCGGCGACGACGCGCAGCAGCTCTTCTTGAGAAACGTCTGCAGGCAAAAGGAAACGACGACAGGAGATGCCAACTTTTTCACAGCGCTTAAGAGCCCCACGCTCATAGGAAAGGTCGTCCTCGCGCTCACCTACGCGCACGATAGCCAACGTAGGCACGACCCCCAGCGATTCCAATTTCCGCGCCCGCTCGACCAACTCAGTGGTAATCGCCTTTGCAACAGGTGCACCTTTAAGCAATGCAGCCATATCAGCTCCGTTTCCTTGCGGCGTCAGCCGCGCGTTTGGCAAGACCATCCGCCCGCGGCAACCAGGTATCGAGCAATGCATCGCACTCGCGCTCGAGCTCCTCGGCACGCTCGCGATCCTTCATGGACGTCGTGTTCGCAAAAAGCGTCAGGCTTGCGCCCTGCAACGCAGCGCGGCAAAACACAGCGCCGCAGGCAACGTCTGAAAGTAGTTGACGGGAGCCCTTATCGGCCATTTCCTCAAGCAGGGCAAGCACGCGCGAACAGGCGACCATAATGCGATAAGGAGGCAAGGCGGCCTCGTGGAGAGCATCCTGAATCACCTCGGAGCGATGCGAGTTGTCTCGCTCCATTCCATATGCCGCAGAGACAAGGCCGTAGGCTCGCACGTCTTCCTCCACCAGCTCAAGCAGCTCAAAGCCAATACGACCCGAAGCTGCAACAGCACGGCGAAGGTCATCCTCAACCTCGGCAAAACGGGGATTGCTGGCACCATAGCGCGCGACCATGGAGCACAGAGAAGCGCCCAGAGCCCCCACGTAAGCGCTTGCGCTCCCCCCGCCCGGAACCGGCTCTCGCGCCGCCAGAGCCTCGGAGAAGTCTCGGCACGTCTTATCCATCATCCTTTGCGACATTTTGATAGCCCCTCATGTATGCACCGCATCCATAATGCGTTTGTGCGGTTCCGTGAAGTGTAGTCCATAACTAAAAACTTGTCAGCAAGCAGCACCATCGTCGTTTCCTATCGATAGCCATAAAAAGGATGCGACCCATCCAGGTCGCACCCTCGCAAGCAAGCTAGAAAACACCGGCACCGAAAACGGCGCCCAGCTTAGAACAGACCGGTAATAACGCCATTGTCGTCGATATCGATATTCTCGGCGGCCGGAACGCGCGGAAGGCCCGGCATGGTCAAAACACTGCCGGTGAGAGCAACCACAAAGTGGGCTCCGGCAGAAACCTTGAGTTCACGCACCGTGATGCGGAAGCCCTCGGGGGCACCGAGCTTCTTGGCGTCGTCACTAAAGCTATACTGCGTCTTGGCAACACAGACGGGCAAGTTACCGAATCCATTCTCGCGCAGTTCAGCGAGCTGGCGCTTCGCCGCCGGCGTGAAATCGACGCCATCGGCATGATAGATCTTTGTGGCGATAGCCTCCAAGGCATCAGCGACATCGGAACCCGTCTCATACGTAAACGCAGGCACAGGAGCAGGCGTCTTCTGGACAGCCGCAACAACCTTATCTGCAAGATCAAGCGTGCCTTCACCGCCCGCGGCCCAGGCATCAGAGAGGGAAACACAGATGCCGCGTGCGGCACATTCGTCCTCGATAATCTTGAGCTCGGCTTCAGTATCGGTCGGGAAATGGTTGATGGCGACAATTGTCTCGACGCCAAAGACATCCTTGATGTTCTGTACGTGACGGAACAGGTTGGGCAGGCCAGCGCGAAGAGCGTCGAGGTTCTCTTCATTCAGATTGGCCTTGGCAACGCCGCCGTTGTACTTAAGGGCACGAGCCGTTGCAACAACAACCACAGCACGCGGATAGAGACCCGTCATGCGGCATTTGATATCAAAGAATTTCTCGGCACCGAGGTCGGCACCGAATCCAGCCTCCGTAATCGCAATGTCGCCAAAGCACAGAGCCATGCGCGTTGCCATGACAGAGTTGCATCCATGGGCAATGTTTGCAAAAGGCCCACCATGTACAAAAGCAGGCGTGTGCTCGAGCGTCTGAACCAAATTGGGCTTTAAGGCGTCTTTCAATAGAGCGGCCATGGCACCTTGGGCCTTAAGATCAGAGGCCGTCACGGGCTTTCCCTCATAGGTGTAGGCGACCACAATCTCGCCCAGACGCTGCTTTAGGTCGGCAATAGAGGTCGCCAGACACAAGATCGCCATAACCTCGGAGGCAACGGTGATATCAAATCCATCTTCACGCGGCACGCCCTGAGCCTTGCCGCCAATACCGTCAATCACATGGCGCAGCTGGCGATCGTTCATGTCGACAACGCGCTTCCACATCACGCGCTTAACGTCGATGCCAAGCTTGTTACCCTGCTGGATATGATTATCAAGCATGGCCGCCAACAGATTATTCGCGGCACCAATAGCATGGAAATCGCCCGTGAAGTGCAGGTTGATGTCCTCCATAGGGATAACCTGAGCGTAACCGCCGCCGGCAGCGCCGCCTTTGACGCCAAAGACAGGACCAAGCGAAGGCTCACGAAGTGCAACAGCGCTCTTCACACCGCGACGGCGCAGGCCATCAGCAAGGCCGATAGTGGTCGTGGTTTTACCTTCGCCCGCAGGAGTCGGATTGATGGCGGTCACCAAAACCAGGGCAGAAGAGGAAATCGAATCCGCATGCTCAGGACTATTAAGAAGAGCATAGTCGACCTTGGCTTTATCGAATCCATAGGGCGTCAAATAGCTCTCATCGATACCGGCCTCTTGGGCAACCTGAGTGATGGGAAGCGGCTTGACAGAGTGAGCAATCTCAATATCGGTTGGCATATGAAGGCCTTTCTCGCGAATTGCACAGTGCTCTTAGCATACAACGTTTCTCAAGAGCCTAGACTCCAGATGGTGGGGTAACTCCCAAGTGGTCGAAAGCGGTAAGAGTAGCGATGCGTCCCTGGGGTGTCCTGATGATAAGTCCACGTTGGAGAAGATAGGGCTCATATACATCTTCGAGCGTCGAGGGGTCTTCGCCCACAGCACTCGCAAGCGTCGTTAGCCCGACGGCGCGACCACGAAATGTTTTGACGAGCGTCTCAAGGATGCGAATGTCCATCCAGTCGAGACCGAGCTCATCGATCTCAAAAAAAGAGAGCGCTTCCCGTGCGATATCAAGCTCAATGGGACCATCCCCGCGCACTTGGGCATAGTCTCGCACGCGTTTAAGCAAACGGTTTGCCAAACGAGGGGTTCCACGGGACCGAGAAGCGATCTCCAAGGCAGACTGGCGATCGATAGTGACCCCTAGGATGCTTGCCGAACGCGCGACGATCTCTGCAAGGTCTTCAACAGAATAGTAGTCGAGCCTAAATGAGATACCAAAACGGTCGCGCAGAGGACCCGTGAGCATACCCGAGCGCGTCGTGGCTCCCACCAAGGTGAAATGGGGAATATCAAGTCTAATCGAACGCGCGGCAGGCCCTTTACCAATAACGATATCGAGCGAAAAATCTTCCATCGCGGGATATAGAATCTCTTCGATGGAGCGATTGAGGCGATGGATCTCATCGATAAAGAGAACATCGCCCGGTTGAAGATTAGTGAGAATCGCCGCGAGGTCCCCCGTGCGAGCAATCGCCGGTCCTGACGTTGTTTTAATTTGTGCACCCAGCTCGTTGGCGATAACAGTCGCCAGGGTCGTTTTGCCCAGGCCGGGAGGTCCCGAAAAAATAACATGGTCAAGACACTCGCCACGGCTTTGAGCAGCCTGGATAAGAATACGGAGACTTTGCTTGATATGCTCCTGCCCGCAGTAATCATCAAGACGTTGGGGGCGAAGCGAGCGTTCCACATCAAGGTCATCGGCAGTCAGGTCGCCCGTCACCAAGCGCTCGGCGTCTTCCCTCCCCTGAGAGGCCACATTCCCTCGCGGCGCATCAGCCCAGAGATCTTCAGATTCGTCGACTTCCCACATTATGCTTCCATTCCAAGACGACGCAGCGCGGTACCCAGCAAATCTTCAACTCGCATTCCCTGGCCATCATACCCGTCAAGCGCAAGCTCCGTCTCCTGCGGGCTGAATCCCATAGAGAGAAGCGCCTGACGCGCATCCTCAAGCACCGAAGACTCGCGCGAAAAAGTCATGACCGTCTGATTTGCAGCCGGAGCCTCGGCTGCGGCAAATGAGTGGTCCTTTGCAAACGTACTTTTTAATTCCAAAATTAAACGTTGTGCAGTCTTTTTCCCCACACCGGACACGGCAGACATCGACGTCGCATCCTCGGCCATCACAATGGAGTATAGCTGCGACACGCTGTAGCGTGAAAGAATGGCTAGCGCCAGACGAGGCCCCACGCCCGACACGCTCAATAGGTGATCGAACATCGCACGCTCTTCCTTCGAAGCAAAGCCAAAAAGCGTCATAGAATCCTCGCGCACCTGAAGGCGCGCGTAAAGACGGCACTCAGTACCCAAAGCCGGCAGCGCTGCTGCCGTCATACTCGAGATGCCCAGCTCAAAGCCAACCCCCGCAGCATCGATGATGGCATACTGAGCCATCGCTTCAACGAGTGTTCCGCGTATCAACGAGATCATGAGTAGCCGTTTCCCCTCTTTTGAACAAATTCACCGCGCGTCACCGCATCGGTATGACGCAAATGGGCATGGCAGATGGCACATGCCAAGGCGTCCGCAGCATGATCGGGCTTAGGGTCATGATCCAAATGCAGAAGATTTCTAACCATATAGGTCACTTGACCCTTATCGGCAGCGCCAGTCCCCACAACCGACTGTTTAATCTGCATGGGGGTATACTCGCCCACCTCGACGCCGCACAACGACACCGCCACCAGTGCGGCACCGCGCGCATGCGCAGTCGGAATCGCAGACCTAACGTTAACGCCAAAATAGACGCTCTCGATACAGGCCTCCTGAGGGTGATATCGCTCAACCACAGACGACAAATCATCGGCGATATGCCGAAGGCGCACAGCAAGATCATTCCCCGCCGCCGTTTCGATGCATCCGTAAGCGCGGCAGCGAACATCGCCACCCCGTTCTTCAACAATCCCCCAACCCGTATGAGCAAGTCCGGGGTCGATTCCGAGAATAATCATGCGCCTCCCTTCAGGAACGAACATCTGTTCTAATATACCACGATGGGAGGCGTCTTTTGAGCACAGTCTAATCGATGAAGCCCGAGGTCTAGTTTTGCGAGAAAAACGGGACCGTGCCGCCGGGCGTAAATGGAAACGCGCCACGAGATTGCGCGCCCCGGTTTGCTCCATCGGGTCCAGCGGAGCCCATCGCGCCTTGGGACGATTCCATCATCTTGCGCAGCATCGACTCGATATCGCCAAGCCCTTGACGGAGCTCACGCTGTCCCTCTTCGCTCTGCATGTGAGCCATCTGTTCGGGCGTTATTCCAAAAAGATTTCCAATCAAACCCATAATCTCACCGCGAGCTTGAGCTCGATGCGAAGAACCCTCCGTAGAGGAGCGCTCCTGCTCCATTTGGATAAGACCATCGACTGTCATGGGGTCTTCCCCATCGCGTCCCATATCCGACCAACCCAAAGAGATCGGCCAGCTTCTCTCGGCAAGCGAGCGAGCAGAAAGAACCGGCATGGCGGGGAGCTTTCGACGTGCCGCTTCACCATATTGAATCAAGAGCATAAGAGCCCGAAGCGCCTGGGGAGACAAACCGGCAAGTGGGTTCTCTTCAAAGTCCAGCCCTTTGTCGATATGAGCCCTCAAAGCCTCGTCGATTTTGGAGGGTGCTTGCGGGCGGAGAACAGACGCCACCTTTTCCTCAAGCTCGCCATCTCCCGTCAGCGCAGGAATCGCGCGGTCGATAATCGAGCGCATGCCTCCCTCAACCGATGCGAGAGATACGAGCGTTTCCGGAATCACAGGGGAGCGACGATTACGCCAACGTGCGATAAATTCAAGATTGGATAGATAGATATCGCCAAATGGCGCGCACACACAGTGCGAAAGACCATCCTTTAAGGCAGCAGGCGCACAAAGAGCATACTCGGTTTTTGTCATAGCGCTCACGCAGCATGCATCAACACGGCGCGCAACCCCGAGTAAAGCATCAAAATCCTCGCCCCGTGCGTTCGAGGTCATCTTACCAAGATGCTTCATCTCGCTATCGCATTCAAGGGTCGTCCACGCCTCTTCGCACCCACAGCTCGAAGGTGGCTCGCATTCGACAACCTGAATTCGAAGATTGCTTGCGACTTGACGAGCAACACGCAAACGCTCGTTCTCGGCACATTCCTCTTGAGGAGTCAATGCCCCCTCATGTTGCACGACGACGCCGATAACGTTTCGAGAGCCAACGGCATCCACCGCGAGCGCAGCAAGAAGTGACGTAGCAAGATCGCCCGACAGCAAAAGCGCAACCCTACCAGACGCCTGGCGAGCAACGACATCGCTCAGATACAGGCGAGTCGATTCCCAAAGCCATTCCTCACGATTCCAGCGTGGCAAAAGATCTGGGTCAATCGAGTCCGAGACAGACCCATGGGAGATTTCCGAAATAAGTAGGCCTTCCTCAAAACAAGGCGCCACGGCGATAACGTGCTCGGCATCGTCCATCACAAATGAGCCGCCGGTATAGACCGCACTGTCAAACGCGCCCACGGGTGCCATGCAGGCAAGCCAAAGACCCGTCTTGGCAACCGAGTCAACAAAGAAGCCATCGCGAATCGAAGCGACGGCAGCGGTCTCCTCGTTCGAATCGTCGTAGCCGTACGCAGGGAAATAAATGACGAGGTCGGTTCCAACGGGGAGAGATTCCATATCCCGAGCCAAATCAAAAGAAACGGCAACACGAGTACCGACAATGTCAAAAACGGGTGGAAGCCAAGCCTCATCCGAACGCGGGCCCCGCTCACGCGCGATGAGGGAGCGGGCAGGTACGACATGACCATCTCGAAGAATAAAAATCTCAAAGATCGGCGCACCCTCGAACGAGACGATGGAAGGGAATAGACAAGCGATTCCCAACGGCTCCAGCTTCTCTGCAAGTGCCTGCAGAGCAACAATCAAAGCATGCTGGAAGTTGCCGCACTCGATGAGCGAAGTGGGTGCTATCCCGACGGTAAGCGGTGCCGGAACGCACATAAGGTGCGCCCCATGCGATGCCGCTATCATGGCCTGGTCGAACACACGAGAGCAAATACCCTCGATGTCCCCCAAACGCGTATCCATCTGAGCCAACGCCAGCCTCATCTCGCCCCTTCCATCGATTTCATCCATTCCATCATACTCGTCCACCGGGGTTCTCGGCATAGCAACGAGGGACCACGCAGCCCAAAACTCACACTCGCACCTCACCAAAGAGAAATCGAATGCAGTCTAGACACGTGGTCCCTCGACACCGGACGAATCAAACCCTAAAACGAAGCGCTCCACAATCCATGTAGATTGCAAAATGCAAAGACGGTACCGGATTTAACGCCGCCGGCAAAAAATGTTGAAGGGGTCTGCCCTGGCTTGAGATGATGAATCTCAAGACGCCCCTCAGCCTCAAGCGCAATCCATTCGATATAGTGCTCTGGAAGCATAGGGTGCTCAACTTCGCCCACGGTAACACGGATAACATGGGCATCGCGCTCAAGCGAAACAACGGGAATATGCTTTTCGCGAGCCGCATCGACCGTTCCCGCTGTCAGCTCCTCAAAACCAGCCGGTGCGGGCATATCGCTCGAAAGCGCGGCAAGAACGTTTCCCGCCCGATCTTTATAGAATACTGCCATGCTCTATCTCCTTTCCGACGCATAAACCGTTTAGCTTTATATGCCCAGTTCGCAAGCAATGATTTCGTAAAAGAGCGATTCGATATAAAAAAGGGACTGCCCGGAGCAGTCCCTTTCAAGTGTCATACTGCAAAACGACGATTAGGCGCGAAAAGGCTCGAGCGCATCGAGCATGAAGGCGCTCGCCTTTTGGCAAAGCTCATCAGTCGGCGCCTCTGCCAAAACGCGAACAAGGGGCTCGGTGCCACTCGCGCGCAACAAGACGCGTCCGCGCTCGCCCAAGAATTCCTCGGCCGCCTCGACGGAAGCGAGAACAGCCTCGTCGTTCATGGCGACCTCCTTATCTGTCACGCGAACATTGGTGAGTAGCTGCGGATAAAGCTTGACCGGTGCGCACAGCTGAGAAAGCGTCTCACGCTCGGCACGCAGCACCTCCATAATGCGCAAGCTTGTTAGAATACCGTCGCCGGTCTGCGCGATATCGCCAAAAATGATATGTCCAGACTGCTCGCCGCCAAGGCTATAACCATTCTTGCGCATGCACGCATACACATTCTTATCGCCCACAGCGGTGGTCTCATAGGAAAGATGAGCTTCGTCAAACGCACGGAAAAGGCCGAAGTTGCTCATGACAGTAGGAACAACGGTGCCAGCCGTCAAACGGCCGTGCTTGTTGAGATAAACACCGCAAACATACAGGATAAGATCGCCATCAACGACATTACCGCGCTCATCGACGGCAAGGCAGCGATCCGCATCGCCATCGTAGGCAAAGCCAACATCGAGACCCTGCTCAACCACATGGCGGCGAAGACGGTCAAGGTGGGTAGAACCGCAATCGACATTGATGTTGAAGCCATCGGGATTATTGTTGATTACGCGAACATCAGCACCCAAGGCGTCAAAAACAGGCTTGGCAACAGAGGACGCGGAACCATTAGCGCAATCAAGGCCGATCTTAACGCCCTGAAGGGAGAAGTTAGCACTCGAGATAAGGTGGGCGATATAGCGATTTCGACCCTGCATGTAATCAATCGTAGCGCCGATGGAATCACCAGTGGCAAGAGGGATCTCAAACTCATCGTCAATATAACTCTCGATTTGCTCCAAGACAGACTCCTCCATCTTGTAGCCGTCACCGTTGACGAGCTTGATACCATTGTCCGAATAAGGATTATGCGATGCGCTAATCATCACGCCGCAATCAAAGCAACCGTCAACAGTCTCGTAGGCAACGCCAGGTGTAGGGATAACATGAAGCATATACGCATCGGCACCAGAGGCAACGAGTCCAGAAACGATAGCGGCCTCGAACATATAGCTCGAACGGCGTGTGTCCTTACCGACAACAATACGACCCTTCTTGTCCTGGCGTGCACCATAGTACCAGCCAATAAAACGACCGATTTTAAAAGCATGCTCGACATTGAGGCCATTATTGGCTTCACCGCGAAAACCATCGGTTCCGAAGTACTTCATGGCAATCCTCTCAAAAGGAAACAAAAGCAAACGTATTAAACGATGGAACTATAGTAACCCTGCATTCCCACGGATTGCGAAGTCCCAATAAATCGACAGGACTGGCATTAAAAAGATGAACCGCGGCATGGAAAAGGGCCCCGGAGGGCCCTCGGCTGAACGATATGGAGAAAAAAGAGGGGGGCGCCGCGGAGGGGACCTGCCCCCCGCGGCGCCCCGCGCCCGAGCCCGCTGCATACGGGTCGAGCGCCGTCCACCGGTCAGCGGCG
>JAFEHB010000033.1_pt1 | contig 172819 bp, 138 predicted proteins | sample 9267121 | NCBI WGS metagenome assembly JAFEHB01 (sample SAMN17103336, study PRJNA684904) | human gut metagenome | isolation source: diarrhea sample from child under the age of five | host: Homo sapiens | place: South Africa: Mafikeng, Mafikeng Provincial Hospital | collected 2019-09 | reverse complement strand
AGTTCCGCACGCAAAGAAGGCCACTTAATGTGGCCTTCGTCTTGCGCAGGACTGTTTGAAATTTTGAGGAAGCACCCGCCCTGCCGGGGCTCCCGGGCTCCCGCTTACGAGAGCGACGTTCTCAGCAACTCATTGAAGAGCTTCGGGTTGCCCTTGCCGCGGCTCGCCTTCATGCACTGGCCCACCAAAAAGCCGATGACCTTCTGGTTGCCGTCACGATACTGCTGTGCCTGCTCGGCGCAGTTGGCCAAGACCTCGTCGACGATCGGCTGCAGCGCGCCGGTATCGCTCACCTGACGCATACCACGCTCATCGACGATCTTGTTGGGATCGTCGCCGGTCTGGGCCATCATCTCGAAGACCTCATGGGCCTGATTGCTCGAGATGGCGTCACTTGCCAGCAGCTTTGCTAACGCGGCAACCTGGGCAGGCGCAATACCGCTCTCATCAAGCGTCGTGCCCGCACTCTTGAGATATGCCACAAGCTCGTTTACCAGTAGGTTTGCAACCGTCTGGGCTTCTTTACCAGACGTGCCCGCAGCTGCCTTCTCAAAGAAATCGGCATAGGCAGGGTCACCCGCGATCTGCTCGGCATCGGCTGCCTTGATGCCAAAATCGGCCTCGAAACGAGCACGCTTGGCGTCCGGCAACTCGGGGATCTCGCCACGGCAGCGGTCGATGAAGGCATCGTCCAGATCAAACGGAGCCAAGTCGGGGTCGGGGAACAGACGATAATCGTCGGCCGTCTCCTTAACGCGCATGACCACCGTACGCTTGCGGCTGGGCTCCCAGTGACGCGTCTCCTGATAGATGATGCCACCTTCTTCAAGAACCTCGGCCTGACGGCAAATCTCGTAGGCAAGGCCATCATGCAGGCTCTTGAAGGAATTGAGGTTCTTGAGCTCAGTCTTGGTACCTAGCTTGGTCTCGCCACGGCGACGAAGACTCACGTTGCCATCGCAGCGCATGGAGCCCTTCTCCATGGAGCAATCGGAGATGCCCAGGGTCACAAAGATGCGACGGAGCTTTTCCATAAACAAGCGTGCTTCCTCGGGCGTGCGCAGGTCGGGCTCGGTCACGAGCTCAATGAGCGGCGTGCCACAGCGGTTGTAATCGACGAGCGACTCGGCGGCAGCGGTAATGCGGCCCTCGGCGCCGCCCACGTGCACCATCTTGGCGGCGTCTTCTTCCATATGAATGCGAAGGATACGGATGGGCACGGTATAGGAGCCATCGGCACGGCGCTCAGGCATCTGCATGTTGGAGGCATCGTAGCTCGCCAGATGGCCGGCGCGTTGATTGCCCTCACGCATCTGCGAGGTCATGGACGTGGAAAGGCCCTCGGCATTGGCGGAGGCCGAAGCGAGACTCTCGGCCTCGGCGGCACCAAAGGCGCAGTCGGGACGCTCGGCAGCACCTTGACCGGTCACATCCAAATCCAGATGACCGTACATGGCAAACGCAACCGGACCCTGCGTGGTCTGGAAGTTCTTGGCCATATCGGGATAGAAGTAGTGCTTGCGATAGAACATCGAGTGTTTTTGGATCTCGCAGTTTGTGGCAAGACCAGCCTTGACGATGCTCTCGATAGCACGCTTGTTGGGCACGGGCAGAGCACCGGGCAGACCCAGGCACACCGGGCACACGTTGGCGTTTGGCTCGTCATCATGGCTCAGCTTGCAGTTGCAAAACATCTTGGTGTCGAGTGCGGTGAGCTCGGTGTGAATCTCGAGACCGATGACGGCCTCCCAATCCTGCAAAACCTCGGAGAGCTCCTTCATTACAGCTCGCCTCCCTTCCCGGCAAAATCAGGCGCAACGGACATGCCCCCGGCAATGCCGCGCTCAAGCGCGCGAGCGAACGTGAGCAGCTGGCGGTCCTTGAAAGCGGGGCCCACCAGCTGGGCAGATACAGGCAGATGGGTATCGGCGCCAAGACCCAGCGGAACCGAGATGCCACCGTTACCGCAGATGTTGATCGAAATGGTATACAGGTCCGAAAGATACATCTGGGTGGGGTCGGATATCTCGCCAAACTTGAACGCCGTGCGCGGGCTTGCGGGCATGAGGATGGTATCAACCTGCTCGTACGCACGGTTGTAATCCTGCGTGATGAGGGTACGCGCCTTCTGGGCTGCGTAATAATACTTGTCATACACGCCCGAGCTCAGCAGGTAGGCGCCAAGCATCTGGCGGCGCTTAGCCTCCGCGCCAAAACCATGGGCACGCGAAAGCGAGCTTTGGTCGGTAAGATTTGCACAGCCCTCTTCCTGATAGCCATAGCGAATGCCGTCGAAGCGTGCGAGGTTGGAGAACGCCTCGGCAGGGCCGATGACGTAGTATGCGGCGATGGCGGCATCGAGATGCGGCAGGTCGACCTCAACCAGCTTGGCACCTTGAGCCTCCAGCTCGTGAGCGGCGCGCTCAACAGCCTGCTTGACCTCGAGCGTCAGGCCTTCCGCCTCCATAAAGGACGGAATAATGCCCACGCGCTTGCCCTCGATGTTGTCCTCGAGGTGCTCAAGGAAATCGACCGGGCAGTCCTGGCTCGTGCAGTCATACGGGTCGTGACCGGCACCCACCAGAGTGTTCATGGCAAGGGCAACATCCTCGACCGTGCGGCCAAAGGGGCCCACCTGGTCAAGCGAGGAGCCAAAAGCCACCACGCCGTAGCGCGAAACGGCGCCGTATGTAGGTTTGAGTCCCACGACGCCGCACAAAGACGCCGGCTGGCGAATAGATCCGCCGGTGTCGGAGCCAAGCGAAAGCGCGACCTCGCCCGCGGCGACGGCGGCGGCAGATCCGCCCGAGGAACCACCGGGCACGCGCTCGGTGTCCCAGGGGTTGTTCGTGCGATGGAAGGCAGAACTCTCCGTGGAGGAGCCAAACGCGAACTCATCCATATTGGCCTTGCCCATAGGCAAACAGCCCGCCTGGAGCATGCGCTCGACACAGGTGGCGGTGTAGACGCTCTCGTAGTTCTCGAGCATGCGCGATGCGCAGGTAGTGCGCGTACCCACGAGGTTCATGTTGTCTTTGATAGCCAAGGGCACGCCTGCAAGCGGGGGCAGGGCCTCGCCAGCAGCACGAGCCGCGTCGATGCGAGCAGCAGCATCGAGAGCAAGCTCGGGGGATACCTGCAAAAAAGCCTTGACGGCGCCGTCACGCGCCTCAATGGCATCGAGCGATGCATGCGCCACCTCGGTAGCGGTAAAGTCACCCATGGCAATGCCAGAGGCAATCTGGGACGCGGTCAGAGAATCGATATTCAGCGCCATTACTCGCTCTCCCCCTCTCCCAGAATGGACGGAACGCGGAAGTAGCGGTCACGCGCGCTCCCGGCGTTTTCGAGCGCCACGTCAAGCGGCAGATCACGCGCGGGCTCGAGCTCGTCGTCTCCCATCACGTTGGACAGGCTTCCAATAGGATGGAACGTGGGCTCTACGTCGGGCAGGTCGTATTGAAGAATGGGCTCGAGAATGCTCACAGCGTTGTTCATGTACGCAGTCATCTCGGTAAGCTCATCATCGGTTAGCGCAATCTTGGCGTATTCGGCTATTCCCCGAACATCCTTCTCGCTGAGTGCCATAGGCGCTCCTTCCGTGCACAGTTTGACCGCACCATTATAGGCGCCAAGGCTCGTAAGCACGAAGGAGGCGCCAGGGGTGCAGCAGAAACGTAACAGACACATTCGCCGTACGATTAACGAGGAAAACTACCCCTGATAGTGCAGGTGCGCCTCGTCGATATTGTCGAGGTCGCGCTCGAGGTAGCGAGCGGCAAGCCACTTTGCCATAGGAAGATTTTGATCCAGGTAGTTGCCGCACTCCTCGGGGGCAGCACCGGGAATCGCGCCCTCGAAGTCGCGCACAGACACAAAGAGCTCGCGAACGAGCGGCAAGATTTCCTCGGAGCTCACCTGACCAAAAACAACAAGGTAAAAGCCCGTGCGACAACCCATGGGACCAAAGTAGACAATGCGCTGCGACCACTCGGTGTGGTTACGCAAAAACGTAGCGCCCAGATGCTCGATGGTGTGGCACTCGGCCGTATTCATCACCGGTTCGCAGTTGGGCTTGGTCAAGCGCAGGTCAAAGGTGGTGACAACGCACCCCGTTGCCTCATCGCGATCCTGGCGCGAAACGTACACGCCCGGATCGAGCAGCAGGTGGTTGACGGTAAAGCTCGCAATGGTCTCCATGGTTACCCCCTAAGCGCGCGTCGTAGTGCGCGCGGCGCTATTTGCATCGGCCTCCATCGTAGCTACCCGGCCCAAATACCGATGCCCACAAAGAAGCAACACCATAGGAACTGCCGCAACGATACAGGCCGCGCCCACGAGCGTCGACTGTACCCCAAAGCGCGCGGCAAGCCATGGCGCTACCACAAGCGGAGCCACCCCGGCAAACATGTTGCCAAAGCTCATTACCGAGTTCACGCGCCCCAGCTGTTCGAGCGGAGCCGTTGTCTGCACAATGGTGTTGTGAAGCGGATGGATAACTCCCCATGCCACCCCCAGGGTAATCTGCCCCACCAAGGCCACAGCAACATAGGGTGTTCCCACATACACCAGGCTACCTAGCCCCATCGCCGCAAGCGCCACGAGCAGCGTCTTGAGATTCACGAGGCGTGCGGGCATGCGCAGCACCAACAGCGCGCCCACCACGGCGCCCACGCCTGATGCAGAAGAAAGCCACCCCATCCATTCCACGCCAACGTGCAAAACATCACGGTAGAAAAACGACTCCAACGGATCAAACGCGCCGTAGCCAAAGTTCGTAAGAAACATGATGACGAAGAGGAGCAGCAGCAAGGTATTGGTAAAGACAGTCTTGACGCTCATCGCAAACGAGGCGTGGGCGCCCCCGGCCTCCCCATCCGTCTTCTCATGCGCAGCAGTATCGGATTGAGCCGACGCCATTTGCGGTCTAAAGCCCCAGCCGGGAATAAGCGACAACGCGGCAAACACCATCATGAGCGGAAAGACGGCAAGCGAAGAGCCCACAGCCGCTACAAAACCGCCCAGAATAGGTCCCACGATAATGCTCACGTTGGAAAGCGTAGTGAGCACCGAGTTGATCGCCTTGAGCTCGGCAGGGTCGCTCGAAAGATAGGCAGGATACGATGTGGCCGCAACCTGCGAGTATCCGATCATGAAGCCCAAAAGCGCCGCGCCCGCGATGACAGCCATAGTCGCATGTCCAAAACACATAAGCGCGGTGCCCACAGCAAGCACGCCAAAAACATCCGTGAAGTAATGCCTGCGTGGACCCCATGCATCGAGCGCCGAGCCACCTGCAAAGGAGCCCAGAATCACAAAGACGTTCATCAGTAGCACCGCCGCCGACGTGAAAGCGACAGACGCGCCATCCGCATAGGTAAGCGTGCCGATAACGCCGATGAAATAGCTCGATTGAAAACCGGTGTAGATAAGAAAACGTATTGCCACCAGGCGTTTTGCCTGTGCCGAAAGCGCTGGACAAAGGTGGGAAGACATGTGTGCTCCTTGGCTGCTCGCAAACAAAGGCGGCGGCGCAAGCCGTCGCGTATCAGTCGGTCAGTTGTCTGTGAGCCGCATTAAGGACGCATCGACCCTCAATCCCCACAATAAACCGTGCAATCAAATAGCGTCAGTATACCATCCTGCAAATATGGTGCCGGCGTGTGCGGATTCTGAACGGCGTATGGAGTGCACATGGGCATGTTTAACGCACGCCCCGGGCGGTACATATATATCAAGCGCAACGATAATCGACCGCCGGTCGCTCGTACGCCCGGCAATGCTGAACAGGAGTTGATCGCATGCGCACAACAACAAAGCAAAAGGCAAAGCCTCACCCGGTATTTGAGCGGACGGGAGAAAATTCCATCCGCATTAGTGCGCTTCCCAACCGGGCCGATGCCCAGCGTATGAACCTCAAGCGTTCCTATCACGCGTTCATGCGCGCGCTTCCCGCCACCTCTGCGGCAACAAACAATCCCGCGCCGTCGGAGATGTGGCCGCAGCGCCCCTACGCAGCTTCTGCGTAGGCCACCCTCGACGACTCGCTGGCAGCGCCAACCCTGCGAGAACGTCTCAACATATCGCCTTCCTTTCCCTTGGCCGCCCGGTGTATCCCCCCGCACCGGGCGGTTTTGGTTTAATGTCCGCAACTGCAGCGATGCATGCCGCCAATGCCGCCCTTGCGCACAATTACACCTTCGCTCGTGTCTATAGCTGCACTTTCAACTAGACTGTTTCCTAAGAAACCGTTGGCTCGGCGTGTGTATGCACGCACCCGATAGAAAGGAACACGATGTACTGCACTGAATGCGGAGCGTTTGTTCCCGATACCTGCAAGTTTTGCACCACGTGTGGCGCACCCCTATTGGCGCAGGGCGCAGACGCACAAGCCCCGGACGGTGCCAGCGCGTCTGCAGGCCAGACGAGCTCCGAGTCCCAGGCGGGCACCAGCGCTGCCGAGTCCTCCCAGGCGCCCGATGCGACCGCAGGAAACCAAGCCCCTGTGCCCAATTCCTACACTCCAGCGCCCCCTGCGTTCCAGGCGCCAAAAAGGAGCAACAACAAACTGGTAATCGGTATTATCGCGGGTATCGCAGCTCTTGCCATCATCGGCACGCTTGTCTTTGGCTTTGGCGGATTCATTCTCGGTGCCGCGATGACCGAGACGGCAGACAGCGCGGACGCTGTTCTGGACATCGACGATGTGGACGATGACGCCTTTGCAGACTATCTCTCGCGCAAGGTCGATACAGATGGAGACGGTTACATTTCGCAAAAGGAAGCGGACCGAGTAACCTCCATCGGCAATCTGTCTCAAGATTTCACCTATGGAAACGGTCTATGCGCCGCCGGCATCGAAGACCTTGATGGCATCGAGGTATTCAAGAATCTCAAGGTTTTACTTGTCTGCGACAACGAGCTTGAATCGCTCGACCTTTCACACAACACCAAACTGCGTTTTGTGGACTGCTCGGGCAATTACCTTGAGGACCTTGAGCTTCCTCATACCGATAAGCTCACCACCCTGTGGACCTACGACAATCGCCTGGACGAGCTCGACGTCAGCGGCGTCCCCGAACTCGATGACCTCCTCGTCGACCCCGGTGTCGAACTTGAGGGGTGGCATGGCGACACGGGCGGATGCTATGTCTATGACGATGGCAACGACGGCGGCCGCTACGGCATCTACGACCATGACGATGGCGACGGCTATCTCTATGGAAACGACGATTATCAGGAGACCTCAGGCCGCCCGGATGCGCCGATTCTGGCGTAGCTGCCATACAATCACCCAAAGGCGGGAAAAGCATGAACGATGTAGTCTTGGGATATGCGCTCATGCTTGTACGCGACAAGTTGCAACAAAGCGAACGCTAGAACAAGCAGTGTGCACTAGCGTCAGCTGCCCTTGGTACCAGCGGCCGTTCTCCCCCCGTGCCCGCAAATCCGTACAACAAAGCAACCGCCGTGACTCGCTCGCGACGGGCGCAATCAATCGCCTACTCTAAGGGCCGACCGCTCTACAGACGCTCGGCAAGTTCGCGAATAAGAGCCTCGGTCTTTTCCCAACCCAAGCAAGGGTCGGTGATGGATTGACCAAATACTGCGCCATCGACCGCCTGGTTGCCATCCTCCAGATAAGACTCGATCATAAAGCCCTTGACCAGACCGGCCACGGCCTCATTGCGGCGGCAAGAGTCGAGCACCTCCTTGCAGATACGGATCTGCTCCAAGGGGCGCTTGCCTGAGTTGTCGTGGTTGCAATCCACCACGACAGCAGGATTCGCGTACTTCTCCGAGGTATAACGCTCGGCCAGGCGCTCCAGGTGCTCGTAGTGATAGTTGGGATAGGTGCGCCCATCAAGACCGATATAGCCGCGCAGCACAGCGTGCGCCAGCGGGTTACCGTCGCACTCGACCTCCCAATTGCGGAAGATAAACGACTGGTGCGCCTGAGCGGCATAGATGGAATTGAGCATGACGGAGGTCGAGCCAGCCGTGGGGTTCTTCATACCCACGGGTACGGGAATGCCACTCGCAACCAAACGATGTTCCTGGTTCTCGACCGAGCGAGCACCCACCGCTACATAGGACAGCAGATCGACGAGGTACTGGTAGTTGCTGGGGTAGAGCATCTCGTCGGCAGTGAACATGCCCGTTTCCTGGATCACACGGAGATGCATATGGCGGATGGCCTTTACACCTGCGAGCAGATCGTCTGGAGACTCGGGGTCGGGATTGTGCAGCAGACCCTTGTAGCCCGTGCCCTTCGTGCGCGGCTTATTGGTGTACACGCGCGGAATGATGAGGAGCTTGTCCTTGACCTCCTCGGCAAGATTGCCCAGGCGCGTGGCATATTCGAGTACCGAATCCTCGCGATCGGCAGAACACGGGCCAATGATGAGCACCTTACGGGGATCCTGGCCCGCAAAGATGCGCGCAACCTCGGCGTCGAAATCCTTCTTCTTTTCCACCAGCTCGGGACCGAGGGGCAGCTCTTCGCGAATCTCCATCGGAATGGGAAGCCTGCGTTTGAAATTCATAGCCATGGCATGCACCTGTTGCTTTCGTATTGTGGCGCCTTGGTACTGGCGCAAGAAAAATCGAATGTGTTGGATTATCCACTTTTGCCCACTAAAGCGCAACGCCTTTTACCGGCAAAAATGACATCTCGGCCACATATGCGAAATATAACGTCGCGCCGCAGGGAGCACAGTGCATTTGCCGAGGTATCGGTCACCGATGCCGAATCGGTGGCACGCCTTTGCGCAACTCATGCATATCATTTAGACAACCCCCTCTATCAAGGAGTTTGCAATGGACTTGAACAACGTTGTGATTCGACCGGCAGAGCTTGACGACATCGATGCGATCGCTGATATCTACTCGGCGCTGTGGTGCGGCTGGCTCAGGCGCGAAGAGCATGCGCAGGATGAACGCCTCGTTGCGCGTTTCAATACCGTCATGCAAGCACAGTGCTCCCCCATTGCCCTGGTTGCCGATCTGGACGGCAAGATCATTGCCGCGTGCTATGTGGGCGTATATGACAAGGGCACGCCGCGCACGAACCCCTATTGGCAGCAAACGTACGACGAGCTCTTCGAGCAGGCAACCGCTCGCGCACAGACTGCCGACGACAATCTTGAGGGCTCCCTATTTGGCGACTCGCGCGAGAAGGCAACCGGCAATCGCTTTGGCGCATCCGACAGCGTCTACGCCGATGGACAGCTCAATTTGATTATCGTTTTGCCCGAATACCAAGGTTGCGGCCTTGGACGTCGTCTAATCGAGGTCGCGCGCGAGCATATGCGCGAACTTGGCTGCAAACGTTTCTTCCTCATAACCGACAACCGCTCCGATTGGGAGTTCTACGAGCATCTGGGTATGGGGCGTGTTGCCGAGGACCACAGCCAAGACACTGGCGACAACTTTATCGTCTACATCTACGGCGGCCTTGCTTAAAGGCACCCCTTCAACGTACAGCGATCCATCAAACCTCAAAGGGCCAGCCTCGATGCAGTTCAATCTGCTGAGGCGGGCCCTATGCATTGCAATGGAAATGCGAGAGCGCCACATCGCCTTTGTCATTGACCAGAAAGGCCGGGCCTGGGTCACGGATCCAGGAGTCGTTGTACTCCATATGGATCACACGAACGTTTTCTACGCCATCGAAGATCTCGCACACTGCAGGAACGTCCTCGCTATTCACGCCTACCGTGATGGGCTGGAAGCGAGCGATGGTCTTGATGATCTGAGTGAAGACCTTCTGAGCGGGCTTGGCACCGCAGCGCCACACGTCCGAACGGTGCGACCACAAGATCCAAGTGCGCTCTTGCTCCTCGTACTCACCGGGTATATAGAAGCTGTCTTTTTTGGGCGTCGATTCGCTCTCGTAGATGGTCTTCATGGGGACATCTCCTTTCGAAAAGCCTTTTGTGGACAGCGCATAGCATGCCCCTGCGGAAAAGACCCCTCAATGGTCCTTATCTCCCCTTTCGCCGAACGAATGGACATCTTTTGTTACCCTAAAGATCTAGTGTTCAACAGCGTGCGATAATAGCCGCAGATGGCCGAAATGCAGGAAGCGCGCGGTGGCGCACAACGAACTTGACCCGAAGCAACCTCTGGACAGCAAAACATGGGAGGCAACCAATGAGTTCTCCCTATGGCTTCACGCACAGCATGCACTTGCGGATGTTCAACGGGGAAGCCTTGAGCGCATCAAAACGATCAAGTAGCCAGTCGCCTCGCCGTTTGCATCGCGGGTGATGATGGTGGTGGGTGTGGTGATGATCCTCTTGATCGAAGGCGTTGATCATGAATGAGCCGCCAACGTAAGCCTCATCACGTAGCGTGCGTAAAAGCTCTTTCGCGCCAACGGCTTGCTATTGCGGGAGCAGACGAAAATCATGCCAAACGTCACGAACATGAATAAGGAGCACAACGCATAAAAGGCGAGCTATTTGATTGAATCGGGCTGTAACACAAGCGACATGGCCTCGAAAGCAGAAAAGGCGATGCAGGGCACGAGCACGTGAAGCCGGCTCGTCTTGTTTACGTAGAACGCGCTCACTACCGGACCTTTCGCTCATTGATATGTGCTGTGGATGACCTTTACGCCAAAGACATGCAGATCGCTGTCTTCAGCGCAAAATCCAGCCAAAGAAAGGAGGGGTGGGAGACGCATATCCCCCACCCCAGCGCATGGGCGAAACTAGCCCGTGATGCGGGTGCCGGAGAGGCCGGCCATGGTCTCGGCGGCCTTGTCCAGGGCGCCGATGATGCAGGTGCGGCCCTTGCGGGAGCGGGCGAACTTGATGGCCGCACGGACCTTGGGCTCCATGGAGCCCTTGCCAAACTGGCCCTCGTCGGCCAGGCGCTCGGCCTCGTCGGCGGTGAGCTCCTCGAGCTCCTGCTGGTCGGGCTTGCCAAAGTTGATGGCCACGTGCTCGACGGCCGTGAGCAGGAACAGGACGTCGGCGGAGCAGTCCTCGGCGAGCAGCTCTCCGCCCAGGTCCTTGTCGATGACGGCGGGCACGCCCTTGTAGCAGCCCTTGTTCGCGTAGTCGCGCACGACGGGGATTCCGCCGCCGCCGCAGGCGATGACGATGAACTCGTTGTCGAGCAGGTTGAGGATGGAGTCGGCCTCGACGATCTTCTTGGGATCGGGGGAGGCGACGACGCGACGCCAGCCGCGGCCGGAATCCTCGACGAAGACCTTGGAGGGATCCTCGGCCATGAACTCCTTGGCCTGCTCCTCGGTGTAGAAGGGGCCGATCGGCTTGGTCGGGTTCTTGAACGCGGGATCGTCGGGGTCGCACTCGATCTGGGTGACGACGGAGGCGGCGTGCCAACGCTTGTAGCGCTTGTGCATCTCGCGGCCGATGCCCTGCTGCAGGTGATAGCCGATGTAGCCCTGGGACATGGCGCCGCACTCGGGCAGCGGCATCTCGGGGGTGCCGATGGCGTCGTGGGCGGCGGCGAAGGCGTTCTGGATCATGCCGACCTGCGGGCCGTTGCCGTGGGTGATGATGATCTCGTTGCCCTGCTCGATAAGGCCGAGGAGCGCGTGGGCGGTGTTGCCCACGGCCTCGATCTGCTCGGCCGGGGTGTTGCCGAGGGCGTTGCCGCCGAGGGCGACGACGATGCGGTCGGGCTTGCCGAGAGGCTTAGACATAGCTCGTTCCTTTCGAACCAAAGAAGGATGAAAAACAGACGGGCGCCCCGGCGCAGAGTCGAAGGGGCGCCCGAATAAGGCGTTTTATTACGCGGCTAAATATGACAAATCAAGTCTGAGGACTTTTGTCACATTAAGCGGAAGGCTCCTGCTGCGTGATGCAGTGGATGTTGCCGCCGCCGAAGACGACCTGCTCGGACTGAACGCCGACGCACTTGTAGACGCCCTCGCCCCAGACCTCGTCGTAGATCTTCTGGAGCGTGTCAACGGCCAGCTGGTCGTTCTCGTCGCCGTACTGCGGGACGATAACGCCGTGGTTGGTGACCAGGTAGTTCATGTAAGAGGCGATCAGCGGCTCGTCGGGGACGCGCGGCTCGGCGTTCTCGTCGGCGTCGATGGTGTCGCAGGAAGCCTGGTCCATGAACAGCGGGTTCACGGGCATGCAGAGCTTGTAGACCTTCATCTTGCGGCCCTTAGCGTCAACCGCGTTGGAGAGGGTCTCGTAAGCAGCGTGGCACTGATCATAGAACGGGTACTCGGGATCGTCGGTCCAGATGCAGGCCATGACGCCCGGGGCGATGAAGGTAGCAACGTCGTCGATGTGGCCGTTGGTCTCCTCGGGATCGATGCCCTCCTTGACCCAGATGACCTTCTCGACACCGAGGTAATCCTTGAGGTGCTCATCCATGTACTCGCGAAGCTCCTCGCTCCAGGGCTCAAACTTCTTCTTGAACTTAGGCCAGATGGACTCGGGATCCTCTTCCTCCTCGAGCACTGCAGAGCAGGTGCGACCGGGGGACAGGAGGCACTGATCGGTAACGACAAGGGTGCCCTCGCCGTCGACGGTGATGGAGCCACCCTCGAGAATCATGTCGTCGGGACGATAGCGGCGGCAGCCGGAGAGCTCAGCCATCTTGAGGGCGATCTGCTCATCCTTGTCCCACGGGAAGTACAGGCCGTCGACGAGGCCGCCATAAGCGTTGAAGTGCCAGTGGTTAGCGCGCTTCTCGCCCTTGCCGTTGATGACGTAGGTGGCAGCGGTGTCACGGAACCAAGCATCGTCGGTGGTCATCTCAATGACGGTGACGTTCTCGTCGTTCTCGAAGACAGCCTTGCAGTTGGCGTAGTCGACCTGGTTGGCGCACATGAAGACCGGGGTGAACTCGGCGATAGCGCGAGCGATGGCGGCGTACTGCTTCTGAGCGGGCTTGGCGCCATGAGCCCAGGTGTCGGTGCGGTGGGGCCAGCCCATCCACACGCGATCTTGCGGAGCAAACTCTGCAGGCATAAAGAAGCCGTCGGCCTTAGGAGTGGATTCGGATTCAGTGATCGTACGCATGTGATTTCCTCCAAACCGTAGCGATCGCACCGCAGGCGCGAGTGCCTGCAGCAAAAACACCAAAGTGCGGCGGGTTTGTTTTTAGTCGCACCCGCCGGACGACCGGTTAGCCTGAGGACCCGATGACGTCGAGAGAGAGGAGAAGAGCACAGGAAGAGCTCAAGAGCAACGCCACTTGATTACCTCAACGAGTCGATATCCGCACTCGTGGGCGGTGGGTTCGGGCTGCGCGAGGAGACAGGGGTGCACAGCCCATCTCATCGAACATAAGGTGGTAAGAACCAAGAAGGGGCAAATGCCTTACTCCTCGTCGCCAGCCTCGGCTTCCTCAGCCAAGCGCTGGGCTGCGAGCTCAGGGGTCAGGCCCTTGTACTCTTCCTTGCGGCCCTTAGCGGAGACAATACGGACAACCTCGCCGATAAGCATAAGCACGATGAAGATGACGATCATCGGGATCTTGTCGCCAAACTCGTCGGCAGAGAACGGAACCAGGGTTGCAACGATGGCTAGGATCAGCTCGATGCAGGGGATGGCGAGCATGACCTTCATCATCGCGCCCTTGAACGGGAACGTGAAGATGCGCTCACGGTTGGGGTCGTTCTTGCGAAGGTTGAGAAACGCCGGGAACATCGGGATGTAGGTGAGCAGCAGGAAGACGACGGAGGTACCAAAGAGCATCCAGAAGACACCGTTGGAAATGGCGTCGATGGGCACCAGCTGCAGGCAGAGAACCAAAGAGGCAACAACAGCGTTGACCAGGTTGGCGCCATTGGGCATGTCATCCTTGGAGATCATGGAAGCGAAGACCTTGGGCATGTTGCCGTGCTCGGCAGCATAGCGAGCAACGGAGTTGACGCCAAAGGACCAAGCGGCCATGTTGGCAAACAGGGTGATCAGGAAGGCGATGCAGATGACCTTGAAGAGCATGGAGTCGCCCACCATGGTCTGAACTGCGACGATCATGCCGTAGTCGGGATCGATGGAATCGGCAGGCACAGCCGCGCCGATGCCAAAGCCAGCAAACAAGTAGATAACAGCGATGGACACACCGCCGACGATGATTGCCTTGGGGATGCCCTTGGCAGGATCGGCCATATCATCGGTCATGGTGCAGATAACCTCAAAGCCCATGAAGTTGAAGATGATGATGGACAGATAGCCCAAAGCGTTGGTGTTGGTGAGCTCGGGGAGGAAGGTGGTCGCGGACATATCGTTCGCAAAACCGTTCTCCATAGCAAACCAGATGCCCAGAGCGCCAACGATAACAGCCACGACGACCTTGATCAGGGCGCCACCGTTGAGGACCCACTCGGAGTCGGCAGCCTTGGAGCGGCCCATGAGGTAGACGATCCACACAAAAGCAAGCTCGATACCCATCTTGGCAACGATGTTGAACTCAACACCAAAGACCATACCCAGGATGTCGGGGAACATGGTTGCCAAAGAAGCAATCCACAGGGGGTAGTTGACCCAGTAGTAGTAAGAGATGCGAGCGCCCCATTTATCGCCCAGGCCATCGCGGACCCAGTCGTAAATGCCGCCGTCACCGTCATAGGTGGTTCCCAGCTCGGCAACAACCATGCCGTAGGGAAGCAGGAACGTGAGGATCAGGAAGATCCACCAGAAGAACTGCTGGTTGCCGATAGCGGCAGCAGGAGCGGCGGCCTCGCACACGAAGACGACGCAGATGATGGTCGAAATAACCGTCAGGAAGGAAAGCTTTTTCTTTCCGTCACTCATAATAAGTCCTTTGCTCAGTCGTTTTCAGACAGGGCGCCAGCGCTCATGCGCAGTGGCGCAAATGATGGGCGACAAGAGACGAGCATCTGCCGCCCATCAGAAAGAACGGCGATAGCTTAGAGCTGCTCGAGAGCGTCGAGAGCGGCGTGGAGCTCGGCCTTGGCGGAGTACTCGACGTTCTCGTCGTTGAGCGGGGTGCGGTCGCCGAGGGCAGCCAAGATGGCGCGGATGGAGTGCTTGCGGTTCTCGGCCTCGACCCAGCACAGGGAGCGCTCGGGATCGTCCATAACCTCGTCGACAACTTCCTCGTTGCGGGTAGCGGGCAGGCAGTGCATGAACTTGGAGTTCGGGCCGGCGAAGTTCATCATGTCCATGGTGACCTGATACTTGGGATAGAAGACGTCCATGTAGTTCTCGCCCTCGACCTCCTCGTCGTACAGGCCATACCACACGTCGGTGTAGACGAAGTCGGCACCCTTGATGCAGTCGATCTCGTCGGAGATGACGACGGAGCCGCCGGAGACCTTGCAGTTCTCCTCACCGATAGCCATGAGCTTCTTGCCAAACTCAGCACGCTCCTCGGTGGTACCAACATGCAGGGCGCCGTCGCAGATCTGGTGACCCTTGGGGCCAAACTGCACGAAGTTCATGCCGATCTTGGAGCAGATGAACATGAGGGAGAGGCAAACCTGGGTTGCGTCGCCGATAAAGGCGAGGGTGCAGTCCTCGATCTTCTTGCCCTCAGGGAGGTTCTCAAGCATGGTCATGAGGTCGCCCATCTCCTGAGTGGGGTGGTTGAACTCAGACATACCGTTGATGACGGGCACAGCGGAGCCAACGGCGAGGCCGACGACATCCTTGTGACGGTCAACGCGAGCCATCATGATGTCGAGGAGGTCGCCCATAACGCGAGCAGTGTCGCCCAGGGACTCGTGGCCACCGAGCTGGATGGTGCCAGGACCATAGAACTGAGCATGGCCACCGAGGTCGCACATGGCGGTCTCGAAGGAAAGACGGGTGCGAGTGGAGACCTGCTGGAAGATCATGCCAAGGCTCTTGTTACGGAGCAGGTGCGGATAATAGCCGTCAACCTTGATGGCTTTCTTCATAGCAATGCCGAGATCCTCAATAGCGAGAATCTGCTCTTTGGTGAAGTCATTAGTGTCGAGAAAATCCTTGGGCAGCGCCATTGCGATTCCTTTCCGTCGGCAGCACCGACTTTCCTTATGGACACGATCTATTTCGCATCCGCTTTGTCGCTAACTCCATGATTTCCGCATCGGCGGAAAAGCGTTAGTTTATTCGAGATTAAAGGCCGCCTAAAGAAATAGACCTTCCCTAAACCCGAACAAACCAGCAGGTAAATGCAGTATGCCTGTTATTCATTACATCTTGAACAACCGTTCACCGTTCATATACGGTTTATCTCCAATTCGCTGACTTTATCTGGTTAAAGCATTTTCAAACCCTTTTTTCCATCTCCAGACCGTCTGCTTCCGAACTAAACCTTTCTCATCCCTGTCGTTCGGATTGTTTAATTATTGTGTTCTCGAGTTGCATGTATTGTGCGCATCGAGACTCTCATTTAACGGGAGCAAACGCCCCCAGCGCACTCCCGCTTGGTAGATTTGACAACATGCCCAGGCACATGGGCTATAGACGAGCGACTTGGAGTGGCAGTGGCAGCGATCCGTTCCTTTGTTCTTGCGATTCAGACCTATTTTGCAGATCTTTGCTCCGCATGCGCTTTTGATAGCTCTTCTGCGCTCATGCCCAAAGGAACGATGGTGGCAACGATAGCCAAAACAAGCTCGATTACAGGTAAAGCTAACGCTTCGACCAATACCTTGCCCTCAAACGGAGCGCGAAAAACGCGCTTGGTCTTACTGTCGTATGTACGTAAGCACCAAAAAGCAGGAAACATCGGAATATAGCTCAAGAGCAAAAATACGGCGTTGGTGGAAAACAAGACCCAAAACACGTCGGAATCCTCGCCCAAGAACACCTGGAGCAGCGGGCGCGACGCTTGTCGCCCAGACCCTCGCGGACCCAGTCGTAGAGACCGCTGCACAAGTCGTATGCGGCGCCAAGATCTTCGTCCCAAAGGCCGCGAGGCGTTAGTTCATTCCGGATTAAAGTCCGCTTAAAAGGTTATAACCTGAATAAACCGGTTTAAATAAGCAGCTTACATTACCAGTGCATGGTTTAGGATTTTTTTGATGCACCGTTCGCCAAATAATGCAGGGTCCTTTTGTTGATGCTCCCCCACGTGCCGAGGGATTAGGAAGGAGCGCTCATGGCAAGCTCGATTTTCTTCTTCTATACCCTGGGTATTCTGATCGTTTTTATTGTCACGTCTGTCCTGTCAATTGCTGCTTGGGCATCTTCTGGACGCAAGCTCTTTATCTACGCTTCGGGCGCCTTCATTTGCTACACGGTGGAAATCATCGAGATTTTCTTCAACGAGCATATCTTGCAAAACCTCACCTTTACCATCTACGAATACTACGCCGTAAGCATGCCTATCCTGCGCACGCTCATCGCCACACTCTCCCAAGCGTTTATCTGGGCCACAGTTTTGCGTGCCCTCGACAAGCATTCTCAAAAGCTCCTTGTTATCCCTCCGACCGTCTTCCTTGCTGCCGAGGCCCTCATCCTTATCCTCATGCCGGCGGGACGTTTTATGCAGTTTGCGTACTACACCACGCGCCAGATTTTCTTGTTCTTTGTCCTGAGCTACATCGTGTATCACTACGCGACTACCAAAGATGAAAATCAACGCATGCGCCTTGGCCGCTACAAGAAGCACCTCGTTGTTACCGCAATCATGCTTGTATTTGTGCTCCTAGAAGACGCCTACAATATCCTTTGGGCACCCATGGGGACCAACTACCAAGACATCATGCTCTATCTCTCGGAGCGCAATATCTCCGAAAATATCCTTGCCTGTTATCTCGCCGTGCTCATCATCCGCTATGCCTTTAGTGTGCTCTCGATTCGCCTGCGCGAGGCACCCGACAAAAACGATGTGACCGACCTCGAGCGTCATGTCGATGAGCAGATGGAGTTCTTTACCTCCAAGCACAAGCTTTCAAAACGCGAATCGGAAGTTCTCAAGCTCGTCGTACTGGGCAAGAACAACCAGGAAATCGCAAAGGAACTCTTCCTCGCCCTGGGAACGGTTAAGACCCACGTGCACAACATCATGGTGAAAACCGGTTGCGCCGATCGCGCAAGCCTCACCAAGGCTTTTTGGAACAACTAAAAAGATGCTCGCCGGGCACATTGCCAGCGAGCATCTTTTATCCGACTTGCATGTTTTTGCTACTAAACGGCAGCGGCAATGCCCTATTCGGTATGGCGCACGCGCACGGCCCCCCGCACGATGCTCTTGCTCATGCCATAGGTAAGCGCAAAGTAGCCACCATAGGCAAAAAGAAAGACCGTACAGATAAGACCCACGGTACCACCGATATCAAACCCGCCAAAAAGCAATACCAAGCTAATGATCACCCGCAGCGCGACCAGCGAATGTGCCAGACCGACACCCAGCGGGAAGAAAAAGAGCACCGCCTGCTGCAAAAGAATCGAATGGTCGATGGCCAGCCTATCGCATCCCACCTCAGAAAGTACGCGGACGCTCTTGGAAGAATCAGCCACGCTTGAGAGCTGCTGGATGGAAATGATAGCCGCACAAGCAATTACCAGCACAAAACCGATGTATATGCAAAGATAGCTAATCATGCCGTTCAAGCCATCGGTTTGCTCGATCATATCGTTGCGAGTAATCGAGTTGCCCCAAAAGCCAATATCGGAACCATCGCTTTGGTAAATATTCGTACCGACACCGATTCCAGCATCCTTCAAGGAGGACAAATCTGCAAACTCGGCATCGATCTTCTGGGCATCGACCCCATCCTTGTAGTTGACCAACAGCGAGCTGTTCTGCAGGGCAAATCCCATCTGATCCACAACCGCATCGGGCAAAACCACGGTGCCAGTATTTAGGCCCATTGTCGAATTGCGAAAAGCCCCCGCCTGCGGGTCGACTTTGTCCGCCCCCGGGACAAGCGTCTTGCCGCCCAGCGTGATCGTCGTACCAGCAGAAAGAATGCTATTGAACATGTCATCAAGCGTATCGCCCATATCGCAGGTGATGAGATACTGATCGTCCGCCAAATGAAGTTGGTCAAAACCACGAAACGCCAAATACTTGTTGTAGTCGCTAAGCTTAACGACAGGAATACCCTGATACATGACGGTAGATTCGTCCATGCCTGCCGGCAACGTTGTTTTTGAACGGCGAATTAAATCGTCAAGCATGATCGAAGGGTCTTCTTCGCCTGCAGGAACCGAAGAATAGATATCGACCTGTTGGACGCCCTTGGCAATCTTTGCGAAATCGACACCCCGCTCCTCCAGCGCCGCCTGCACATCGTAGGGCTCACTCGGCATAACGTACTTCGTTATCTCGCCATCTTCGCCCGAGTCGACGAACTCGGAGTTGTTGTACATGACGTCGCACGAAACATCGGCCGGCGTGCAGCGAAGAAGGCTCACGTTCATAGCGTTCACTATAGACATACCGCAGGTAACCGACGTAATTGCAAAAAACAGGATCATTGCGATGATTGCCATGGACATCGAGATGGTATTGATCTTTGCTGCCAGCTGGCGCACGGTAAACATATTGAGGCCGCGCCAGTACACTTTGCGCATGGCCTGCAAAAGCTTGAGGAGTAATCCCGAAATCCCAAAGAAAAAGGCAACCGTGCCCGCAGTCACCATAAGCGTAGTGATTCCAAAACGCCTCATGGCAAAATCAAGCTGGTCTGCCGAAGCAGTAACCGGCAGGCCATCGTGCAACAGGCGGCAATATGCCCAAATGATCAGTGCGAGGCCAACCAAGCAGATGATGCCCGACAACAAGGGGTTTCTGGTTTTGATGCTCTCATGTCTGCGCTCGGCGCCCATGAGGTCCACAAGCTTGACGCGTGCCACAACACGCAGGTTGAACAACAACGTCACTACAAAAATCGCGACAAGACATCCTATCGTTATAAACAGAGCGCTCGGCGAGATAAAGAAACGGAAATTCGAAATCTGGGTTTTAAAGAGCGATGCGGTAAAAAACACCATGAGCTGCGAAAGGGCGATGCCGCAGATGATGCCAAGAACAAGTGCCGCCCCCGAAACGATAAGCGTCTCATAGGCCATTGTGCGCGCCACCTGTCCGCGCGTCATTCCCAATACCTGGTACAAGCCAAACTCGCGCTTACGGCGCTTCATGATGAAGTTATTGGCATAGACCATCAAAAAGCCCATTACGGCCGCAAGGAAGATGGTGAGCCCGGAGAGCAGCTCGAGCATGATCTCGCGCATGCCGGCAGTCTTGATGCCCGCAATATCAACCTGCAGTGAAATCGTATTGAAGGCATAAAAGACCGTCACGCCCAAAGCGAGCGTAAGCAGGTAAATGAGGTAGTCGCGACTGGCACGGCGAACGTTTCCCCAGGCAAGTTTACAAAGCATCGGACACCTCGCCACCCATAATGGCAACTACATCCATGATTTTGTTGAAAAACGCTTGACGCGAATCATCGCCACGACGCAGCTCGGTAAAGATGCGGCCATCACGGATGAACAGCACGCGATTGGTATAGCTCGCTGCATAGCCGTCGTGCGTCACCATGAGCACCGTTGCATTATAGGTACGATTGAGGTTCTCGAAGTTCTCTAACAGCATGCGAGCGTTCTTGGAATCGAGAGCGCCCGTGGGTTCATCGGCCATAACCAGCTTGGGGTTTGTCACCAAAGCGCGTGCAGCAGCCACACGCTGCTGTTGGCCGCCGGAAAGCTGGAAGGGGTATTTATCCAGTACTTCGGAGATATTGAGGCGTGCAGCCATCTCCTGCACGCGCATGAGCGTCTCGTCAGCAGAAAGACGCCCGATGGTTAGCGGCAGCGCAATGTTCTCGCGCGCTGTAAGGGTATCGAGCAGGTTTGAATCCTGGAAAATAAAACCCAGCTGCTCGCGGCGGAACTTTGCAAGCTTTGCGCTCTTGATTTTCGTAACGTCTTGGCCGTCCACGAAGATACCGCCGCTCGTCACGGCATCGATGGTAGAAACGCAGTTGAGTAGTGTCGATTTGCCGGATCCCGAGGCACCCATGATGCCCACGAACTCGCCGGTTTCCACGACAAACGAAACATCGTTGAGTGCCCGTGTCACAGCGCCACGAGAACCGTATACCTTCTCGATATGGTTTACTTCCAAAACGGGCGGTGCGCCAACGCGCACGCTGTTCGCCTGTGCCGAAAACACTGGGGACATCGTATCCACTCCTTAGAATCAGCTTTCATCGTACGTCAAGAAACAGGGCATATGCTCGCTATCTATAGTCGTTTCTTAAGGAGTGGGGTGCCATCGATTTGGCTTACAGGGCCCTTGCACTTTTGTAAGACTGCATGGCGTGCCCACTTGCATGCACGCCCCTTCGGGGAGAAAATAACCGCATCAAACTCGATCAACATACCGCAAAGGAGACCGCCACCTGTGAAAACCGTGCATGTAGCCGCCGGCATCATTCGCAATCCCCAGGATAACTCGGTACTTGCCGTCCAGCGCGGTTACGGAGACATGCAAGGACTTTGGGAGTTTCCCGGCGGTAAGGTGCAGCGTGGAGAAACTGCCTACGACGCCTGTATTCGCGAGCTACAAGAAGAGCTCTGCGTCGAGGTGCACAACCTGCGTGCCTTCTACACGGTTGAATATGACTATGAGGCGTTTCACCTATCCATGGAGTGCTTCTTTTGCGATATCGCGCGCGGAAAAATCTTAGCCGCCGATCAGCAAAAGGCCATCCGCTGGGTGCCGCAGCGCTCGCTTGCAGACCTCACATGGATGCCCGCCGATGTCGAACTTGTTCGCGCACTCATCGCCGCCGCAAAGGCAACCGATATCGCCCGCGAAATTCCCGATGCGGACCTGGAGCCCCCTGCCCCCAAGCGGCCATCATCCGCCAAAAAACGCACCAAGAAAAGCCTGGTAGACACTTTAGATACACAAGGGCTTTCTGCAAGCGAAACCGAGCTCGTGCGTCGACGCGCCGCCATCAAAAAGTCCATGCAGGGCAACAAGCGCGCCAATACCAAACCCGAGATGCTCGTGCGCCAGCGTCTGCGCCAAGCGGGCCTCACGGGCTATCGCCTGCAGTGGAAAAAAGCCCCCGGCAGGCCGGACATCGCTTTCCCCGGCCGCAAGATCGCCATCTTTGTCAACGGTTGCTTTTGGCACCGCTGCCCACACTGCAACCCCAGTGTACCTAAGCGAAACGTCGAGTTTTGGGAAGCGAAGTTCACGCGCAACGTCGCACGCGACGCCAAGGCGCAGGCGGAACTCACCGAAGCCGGCTGGACGAGCATCGTCATCTGGGAATGCGAGCTCAAGCGCGATCGCATCGACCAGACAATGGAACGCGTTATCGACATCGTTCGCTCGGCACGGTAGCTAAAGGCAAGCCCCCGCACTAGCGAAGTGTGACCGGCTGAGCCATGATCCAATCCAGATCTTCGTCGAGTTTGGGCATGTGCTTGACCTTGAGGCCGTCTGCTAGCACGCCACGGCACATCACATGCTCAAGGTGGCTTAAGCGCGAAAGATCTTCCAGCGGGTTGTTACGGCAGACGATGATATCGGCCGCCTTACCCACCTCGATAGTTCCCGTCTCCTTGCCCAGGCCCAAAAGCTCCGCATTGACCTGCGTGGCGGTATGCAAGGCAAACGTCGTGGATACACCCACGTACTTGGCAAAGTAGGCAACCTCGCGCCACATGTCGTACTGGGTGACATATGGACAGCTCGAATCGGTTCCCAGGCCCACGGGAATACCCGCATCAAGTGCCTCGCGTGCGCATTTGATGATTCCCTCGCACACAATGTCGCCGTTGAGCTTTTGAACCTCTGTCGACGCCGTTTTCTTGGGATCAAGCAGCACAAATGGCAGGGCCGGAGAGATGGTACACGTGAGCGACGCGGGACGCCCAGGGAGCTGCGTTCCCGCCGCACCGAGGAAAAGATCGCGCACTTCGTCGGTCATGGGTGCGCCGTGCTCGATAGTATCCACACCCGCCTGCAAGGCAACCTTTGCGCCCTCAGTGCTCTCGGCATGCGCCATAACGGGGAGCCCAAGGTTGTGAGCCGTTTTGCACGCAGCTCGCGCCACTTCGAGTGACATGCGCAAAACGCCCGGCTCTCCCGGAACCTCGGCGTCAAAGACGCCTCCCGTCACGAAGAGCTTGATAGCGTCGGCACCGCGCGCGGACAAATCGCATACGTAGTCGCTCGCCTCTTGCGGCGTTGTGGCCACCTGGGCAAAAAGGCCTGCACCATGACCATTGGGCACGGTAATGCCCGTACCCGGCGCCACGATGCGCGGGCCAAGATAACGTCCAGCGTTGATAGCATCGCGCACAGCGATATCGGCATACAGAGGGTCGCCCGCACCGCGCACACACGTCACACCGCTTGCAAGCTGCTGCTGGGCCGAGCCTTTAAGAATATGGCGCACAATCATGCGGCCGGGCGCATTATCCAGGCGGCGCATGAGGTCACCGGCGTTTCCCGCCGACACGGGCCTGCCCGAGCCGCATAAATGAACATGCATATTGATAAGACCCGGCAGCAGATAAGAATCATGCAGATCGATCACCTCGGCTTCGGCGGGCAGCTGGGCTGTCGCCGCAGGCTCAATGCGCACAATGTTGCCCTTGTCGACAAGCACAGACATACCGCGCTGCGGCTCCATGTCACACGTGCCATCGAGAATCGTCGCATTAATGAATGCAAACATGCGCTGCTGATTCGCTGCCATGGTAACTCCCCTGCATCATTGGAATACATGTGTTGCTTAACGTTTGAGTATACGGGAATCAGCCGTGCAACAGCTCCATAGGGCCCATCAATCCACCAGCGGCGTTTACCGCGCAGTCCCACGCAAAAAAGCCCGTCATCCCAAACGGAATGACGGGCACGCAAAACCAGCGTCTCCAACCCTGTTTACAGCAGGGAAACCCACTGCAAGGAACTACTTGAGCGACGTTCCGCAGTAGATGCAGAAGTTCATAGATTCGTCGACTTCCTTGCCGCAGTTAGGACAATGCGGGGCTGCGGGGGCAAAGAGATCTGCCACCTTGCTTCCGCAACCGGCGCAGAACTTGTCAGTGGGCTGAAGAGTCGTGCCGCACTTGGGGCAGGTGCGAACCTTTGCGGGCTCGGGCTCGGGCTTGGCTGCGGGCTCGTCGACAGGCTCCGACGGCTCTTCCACAGCAGCGGCTTTCGCAACAGCAGCGGCGGCCTCGGCTTCGGCGCGCGCAGCCTCTTCGGCGGCTCGGGCAGCCTCTTCCTCAGCAATACGAGCCTGCTCGGCCTCATACTCGGCACGGACGGCCTCAATCGCCGCGTTCTGTTCATCAATCGCCGCGATAATGGCGTCTACCTCGGCAAACTCATTGGCAAAACGGGTAGCGAGCTCGGTTTCACGCGCGACCGGGTACAGCGCCTCGCCCAGCTTGGCATAGGCGGGACCAAACGTTTCGCGCAAACGCGCAATCTCATCTTGCGCAGCCTGTACCTGTACGTTCAGCTCTTCTTCGGTCATTATGACACCTGCCAATCTTATATGAGCCAAAGGCATAGCTACCATCAAGTTGACGCTATTGTATACCGCGCCGCATGAGCTTTGCCTCGCACATCTACAGAAGCGCCGAACCTAAGCGCAGGCAGCGCAAGCGCTACATTAGTTTCGTCTCTTCGAGCTTCTCGATAATCCAGTTGTTCGCACGGATCACCGGACGTCGGAACAGCAGGCCAAGCGCCAAGGACGGCAGCAGGTACAGGGCGAGGATGCCCATCTCGATCCAGACTTCAGCCCCATATGAACCCGCGATGGCCGCGTGCATGGCCGCAATACCATGCGTGAAGGGCAAGAACGGATAGACCGCCTGGAAGAACGGCGCCGTCATCTCGATGGGGAACGTGCCGCCCGAACCGCCTACCTGCATGACCAGCAATACCACCGCGAGCGCTTTGCCGATATCACCAAACGAAACGGTAAAGGTGTAGATGATATTGGAAAACACCAAGCTCGCGATCCATGCTGCCAAGATGAACTGGAACGGATGGATGCACTGAATGCGGAAGAACAAAATGTCGCCCAGACACACGAGCGTTGCCTGACACAGTGCGAGCATGCCAAAGAGCATGTAGCGGCCCAGATAAATCTCGTGCAGGCGGAACGGCTTTAGCTCGTTGAGCAGTTTATCGTCCACCGAGACCTTCATCATGGCGGCAAGAACGATGCTTCCCACCCACAGAGAGAGAATCGTGTAGAACGGTGCCATGGAGCTGCCATAGTTCTTGATGGGATAGATGGCCTTGCGGTCGATTCCCACCGGCGCCGCAAGGGCATCGGCGAGGCCCTCGGGATCTTTGCCGATAATCGCGCGGATGGACTCAAGGTCGTTGTTGGCAACCGCGGTATCAAGCTTTCCCTTGATGGTGGAAAGGTCCTTGCCCGCTTTGGTGAGTGCTGTTGCGGTGTCGCTCAACACACCATTGAGGTCGTTGAGGTTGCCGCTCAGCGAAGCGGCTGCATCAGAAAGCGATGCCACCGTGTTATCCAAATTCTTCGAGATATCGGCGCTTGAGGTGGCAATGCCCGAGATGGTGGACTGGAGCTGAGAAGCCTGATCTTTCAGGTTACCCTCATAGTCGTCTTTCACGCCGCCGATGCCCAACTTGACCTGTGCGATCAGATCGGTGACCTCTTTTTTGGTCGCAGCGACGTCTGCCGCACCGGAAGACAGTTTAGAAGCCGCATCCGAAATGCCGCTCGACAGCGTATCGTACGAACCGGCAAGCTTGCCCACGCTCGCAGCAACCTGGTCAAGTTGGGCGGAAACCTGCGGGAACTTGGTCTTTAGATCCAAGATCTCCTGCTGGATACCGCGAATCCCTTCGGCATGTGAGCTCAAGTTATCGGCGATATCGTTAAGCTGGCCCACGGTAAGGTCCACATGGTTGCCTGCGTCAGTAAACGCCTGGTCCACCGCGCTCGATACCGCATCAAAGCTGCCGGTACTATCCCGCAGTGCCTGATTGATGGAAGATGTGGCCCCCGAAAGCGCGGACTTGATATCGTCAAGTCCGTTTTGAGCATCCGTGAGAAGCTGGCTTGCCGCGTCAGATGTGCTCGAATTCTGCGATAACGAAGAACCGGCATTGGCAAGCAGACCCGAGGAAGACGCGAGGACGTTCGAAAGGGAGGATACCGACTGGCCAGCACGCGTCAGCTCATTGGCCCCATCACCCAGCGAGGAGGACAGATGCGCCACGAAGTTCGCCACCTGGTCGCTATCCATAAACTCAAGTAAGCTCGAGGCGGTTGCCAAACCGATATTGCCAACCGTTTCGGTAAACGTCTTGTTGATCTGGCTTTGGACAGCGCCGGAGCCCTTTTCGGTCACGATCTGCGCGATCGCGTTGACCTTTTGGTTCTCGTAATATTCGATATCCGAATGTTTCACCTCAGTAGAGAACAGCGTCATCATATTGGCGCTGAAGTCGGATGGAATCACCACGGCGGCATAGTACTTACCCGATTTGACGCCATCGACTGCTTCGTCCTTATCCACAAAGGTCCAGTCAAAGCTATCGTTGGCGCGCAGAGAGTTGACCACCGAGTCGCCAATGTTCACCTCGACAGGGATCAAATCGCTCTTGTAGCCTTTGTCGGCATTGGCAACAGCCACTTTGAGATTGCCGGTATTGCCATACGGATCCCAGCTGCCCGCAATGTTGAACCAAGCGTAGAGAGCAGGAACCACAACAAGACCCACGACCACGACCATGCCGATAACGCTATGGAGCACATTTTCGCAGTCACGACGGAAAAGCTTCAGGATATTTTTCATTCGGCATCACCGCCCTTCGTGTTTGAATCGTCTTGCTTGAGGTGCGCTCCCGGCAAGGGGGCGGTTACATCCAGATCTTGCGCCGCGCCCGGTTCCGCATGAGCGCCGAGAGGTGCGGAGTTAGCAGCAGTGTCCTCATCGGCATCGTCAACGACGTCAGTGGGTTTTTTGGCAGTGGTTGCTGTAGGCTGCGGTGCCACCGACACGCCAAACATCTTTGCCACTCCAGGCATGGCCGAGGTGTGCTCGCGGATCTCGTTGCGCAGACTCTCGTCAGACAGAGCGGAGACGCGCATCTGCGTATTAAGGCTCTCGCGCACGTACTCCAGATTGATGAGATAGGCGGCGATGAGAATAACGCTGACGATCCACAACACGAGCATCCAGATGCGCCCGTTGTTATCCAAATCGAGCGTGGACGTCAGGATAAAGAGCAGGACCTGTACGCCAAAGATGGCGAAGAAGCCCGCCTTCACACGACTGCCGTACGTACGAGCGAAGCGCGCTGCGCGCTCGATCAACGCCTGGCGGAACCCGGCGGTATCGAGAATGGCACGCATGGCCGTGCGCAGCGAGTAGCGCTGGCGTGGCAAGTCGTCCTTCTCGCAGATCATCACACCGGTTGCAGCGAGCTGGCGATCGAACAGCAGGTTGAGATTGAGCAGCAAGGGGCGCAGCCACACGCCGATCCCCAAAGCGATTGCCACAAAGATAAGCAACACGCCCAGATTGATGATGTAGTTCATGCCATACGTGCCGCCCACGCACTCGCGCATGGCGTTAATACCGTAGGTAAAAGGCAGCAGCGGGTGCAGCCAGTTAAAGAAGGGCGGCATCATTTCGATGGGATACATGCCCGAAGATCCCGGAATCTGCACGATGACCAATATGACGCCGATAGCCTTGCCAATGTGCTTGAAGGCCACGCTCAGCGCGTAAATGATATTCACGTAGACAAACGAGATGCACATGCCCGCAAGGACAAACAGCACCGGATGCAGGCACTGAACACCAATGATCAGGTCGCCCACGCAGACGATAATCGCCTGCATGATTCCCAAGAGTATCATCAGCAGCCAGCGGCCAAAATATCCCTCTTTTGCCGTGTAGGCGCCAATGCCCTCGCGGTCGACCTCGAGTTTGAAGATGGCGATAAGCACGTAGCCGCCCACCCACAGGGCGAGATTGGTGTAGAACGGCGCGATGCCCGAGCCAAAGCTCGCCACGGGGTACACCACCTTGCTCTTGATCTTCACCGGCGAGGTCATGAAGTCGGCGATGTCGTCGACATTGACGTTGAGCAGGTCGGCAAGCTGGCCCGCCGCCTCGGAGCTGCGCAGCGCAGCGACGTCGTTTGCAGCCACATCGAGCTTTTGCCGAATCGTCGCCAGTTGATCGCTCGTGTCGGCGAGCGTAGTCTTCGCCTGGTCGAGCAGGGAAGAGAGCTGGGTGAGCGACGAGCGCGCCTGAGAAATGGTGGGAGCAAGCGAAGCCAAGACGCCCTTAAGATCTCCCGAGCAATCAGAGAACGAATCGAGGCCCGAATTGAGCTGCGGAATCACGCTGGCATTGAGATCTTCTTGCATCTTTCCCAGCGCCGTCACGCCGTCTTGCACACTCGTATTGATGGAATCGGAGGCGTTGGCAAGATTGCCAGCATCCGTCTTGATAGCGTCGCTTTGCGCCTGAAGGGCGCTCACAACACCGGCTAGGTTGTCGTTTTGCTGCTGCAGCGAAGAGATGATCCGCGCGATAGAGCTATTGAACTCGGCATCGTCGGGCAGCGTACTGCGCAGCGCCTCGATGGCGGCATTGTTCTTATCCACGAGACCCTGAACATCCGAGAGGGCAAGGTCGACCTTGGTCTGGGCCGCAATCACCGTACCGGAGAGCTTGCCCACGGCGGTATTTGCCTTTGACGAAGCCTGCGCGAGACCTGTGCTGCCCTGCGCAAGAGCGCCCGAAAGCGAGGTATGGAGCTTGGCAGCAGAGGTACGAGTCGACGTAAGAAGTTGATTTCCCTGGTCGAGAGCATCGTTGAGGGAAGGCATCTGCCCACTCAAGCCGCCGAGTGCGGCGTCCGCCGAAGCAATGGCATCTTTGGTGGTATCAATCGTGCCGGTCATGCCATCGAGTGCATCGCGCACCTTCTGCACCGAGCCACCTGCGTTTTGAATGGTCCGGACAAGGTTGTCCTGGGCGGTCTGCGCGCCCGCCTCCAAGTCGACGCCCGCCTTCTGCGCAATCTCCACCACTGTCTGGCTCACGGTGGAGACAAAGGTCTCGTTAACCTGTTCTTCCACCGTATTAGCACCCGTATCGGTTACTTTGACGGCAACGGCGCTCTTCTTCTCGTTGACGTAGTAGGTCAGTTTGGGCTGGTGGAAGTCGCCGGAGAGCATGCTCAGCATGCCCTTGCTAAAGTCGGATGGGATGACGAGCGCGGCGTAGTACTTCCCCGCCTCGACGCCTTCTTTGGCCTCCTTTTCGGAGTCCACAATGGTCCAGCCCAGCTGGTCGTTGCTCTTGAGTTTGTCGATAACCTCGTCGCCAGCATTAAGCTCGCCCACCAAATCGTTAGTAGTGCCTTTATCGTTATTGGCGACAGCGATTTTGATGTTTTGGGTGTTTCCGTACGGATCCCAATTGGCAACGATGTTGTACCACGCATAAAGCGACGGAATGATGCATACGCCGATAGTGATGACAAGCGCAACGGGATTGCAGAGCAGCCGTTTGATGTCGCGCTTGAAGATTGCGAGGGCTTTTTTCACGCAGAGCCGTCCAATCACGAATTCGAGTGAGCTACATTTAGGCCTATTCTACGCGTACATCCGTACATCTGTACATCTGCGCAGCCCAGGCCTTATTTTTAACGCAACGAAATATACTACAAGTGTATATAAGTGTACACTTGTGGAAAATCTCTCCAAATCGTTTCGATATTTGAAAAGCGGGCCCTCCGTCCCCCCTCTCTCTGAGATGTGGCTTCACGAACATCTCAGAGAGGGGGGGGACGGAGGGCCCAGGCTCAAACGAGACGGGACTTCATCCACTAAGTTGTGCCACAAGCAGATATTCCCGCAGTAGATTCCCAACGCCGTAAGAGAAGGGCCGGTCCCCTTCAGTCGGGCGAACGTTCGTGCAACCATGTTCGACTGACTGAAGGGGACCGGCCCGAAGGGATTCGCAGGCGTTAATCTACGCCAATCTACATGAGCTCGCAGACGCTTGCGGCAAACGCCACGGGGTCCTCAGGAAGAATGCCCTCAACCAGCAACGCCTGGTCATACAGAAGGCCGGCGTACAGCTTGATCTTCTCGGCATCGCCTGCCTCGTTTGCAGAAACGAGCTTCTTAAAGACGGGATGCTTGACATTGAGCTCAAGCACTCGCTGGCTCTTAGGCATGCCCTCGGCCTCGGAAGACGGATCGCGGCGCAGCACGCGCTCCATCTCCAGCGAAAGCGGTCCCTCGGTAGTAATGCAAGCGGGAGCATCGGTCAGGCGCGCAGAAACAGCCACCTTCTCGACCTTATCGCCCAAGGCCTCCTTCATCGCCGTGAAAAGCGACTCGTTCTCCTTGGTAGCCTCCTCGGCATCCTTCTTCTCGTCCTCGGTCGCAAGGTCAAGATCGCCCGTTGCAACGTTTTTGAGGTCGAAAGTACGGTCCTCGGTCTCGGGCTCGGCGCCGTCGGTCACCGCTTTCTCAGCAGCCTCACGGGCGGCATCGTCCTCGTAGACCTTGGGCAGATCATGGGCATGGTAAGAACGCATGGCCTGGAAGGTAAATTCGTCGACATCGGCCGTGAGCAGCAAGACGTCGTACCCGCGGGCAAGCACACCCGTCACAACAGGCATCTTAGACAGACGCTCGCGCGAATCACCAGCAGCATAGTAGATAGCCTTTTGATCGGCAGGCATCGCCCGGGCATACTCAGCCAACGTGACCATCTTCTGCTCTTTGGCGCTGTAGAACAAAAGCAGGTCGGCAAGCTCGTCTGCCTTCATGCCGTAGCTCGAATAGATACCGTACTTAAGGCCACGACCAAAGTTCTCAAAGAACTTCTCGTACGCCTCGCGATCGTTATCTCGCATATCCTCAAGGTCGGAAGAGATCTTCTTTTCCACACGCTTGGCAATGGCTCGCAGCTGACGATTTTGCTGCAGGGTCTCGCGGCTGATGTTGAGCGAAACGTCGGCAGAATCGACCACGCCACGCACAAAGTTGAAGTAGTCGGGCAGCAGATCGGCGCACTTCTCCATGATCAGCACATTGGAGCTATAGAGGGAAAGGCCCTTCTCGTAATCCTTGCTATATAGGTCAAACGGCGCGCGGTCAGGAATGAACAGCAGGGCATCGTACTCGAGCGTGCCCTCTGCATGGAACGAGATGGTGCGCGCCGGGTCCTCGAAATCATGGAACGTGCTCTTGTAGAACTCGTTGTAGTCCTTTTGCTCCACGTCGGAGGCGCGCTTCTTCCAGATGGGAGTCATGGAGTTGACGGTCTCGAGCTCCTGATAATCCTCCCACTCGGGCGTATAGTCGTCGCCAGCGTCCTCAGGCTTGGGCTTCTCGCGATGCTTGGTAACCATCATCTGGATGGGATAGCGCACGTAGTTGCTGTACTGCTTGATCAAGTTCTTGAGGCCCCACTCGGACAGGTAGGTATCAAAGCCCTCGCCGTCTTCGCCGCCCTCGTCCTCGCGGATCGTCAGAATAACATCGGTACCATGGATGGCGCGCTCGGCGGGCTCGATGGTGTAGCCCTCAAGGCCGTCGCTCTCCCACACGTTGGCTTCGTCAGAACCAAAAGCGCGGCTCACAACGCGCACACGGCTCGCTACCATGAAGGCAGAGTAAAAGCCCACGCCAAACTGGCCGATGATATCCACATCGTTGCCCTGGCTTTCGGCGTTCTCGGTCTTGAACTCCTGGCTGCCGGAATGGGCAATGGTACCCAGGTTCTTCTCCAGCTCCTCGGCAGTCATGCCAATGCCGTTATCCGAAATGGTGAGCGTACGATTGTCCTTATCAAAGGAGACGCGGATGGCAAGATCGGCACTGTCGATATCCACATCATTATCCGTAAGGCTCTTGAAGTTGAGCTTGTCTACAGCGTCGGAAGCGTTGGAGATAAGCTCGCGCAAGAAGATCTCTTTATTGGTATAGATGGAGTTGATCATCAGATCGAGCAGCTTTTTGCTCTCAGTTTTGAACTTGCGCATATACGCATCCTTTCGCTTTGACGGCGCCCGAAAAACAGCCCGACAGGCGGGCTGCATCAGACCTCATACGTTGAGACTTAGATTTTATATCCCAACAGCGCGCATATATACATTGCCAGTCTATTTTTTGCATAAAGCAAGGACGGAGAGACGATAAGCCTCTTCAAAACAACCGGTCGCCGGAGGAACTTCCTGATTTCAGTACCAGTATTTGATTTTGCCTAGTAGACTCTATAAATAGCGTTTCATTATCTGGTCTTTTTCTTTGAAAAAGACGCCTCTACTCAGCGAATACCCATACTGCTACTGAAATCAGGAAGTTTCTCTCGACGCGGCTTGAATGGAGCGGTTTTAATGCCTCAAACCGTCTGCGCACAGAGCGCTTTTCGCTTTCACCGGGTTCCCCCACAACTCCGAGCGCTCTATCCCCCGTTACCGGGCACATATCAAGACTCGAATCATCGCAAGCTCGCATCGTGCAGCACGGCTTCTGACCTGCTCGGTACCCCCATTCATCGCCTTGTTCGCGCAAGGTCCGCTGTTAATTCCGGCGCCACCTATCAATCGCATCTCGTTGGCGGCGAGCTTCCGTTTGGCTGCATCCAAGAAACCGATCACGGCTTTTTGCTCGCCGGGCCCGAGCTTACGCTTCTTACTATGGCTCCCAGCATCGACCGCATTGAGCTTTTGATGGCAACCTATGAACTTTGCGGCTCGTTCTCCGTTTTTCAACCGACAGTACAAACCGAAAACTTGCTCAAGGAAGCTGCCGATCAGGGCTTTATCCCCGAAAACGCCGGATGGAAACGGGTCGTCGATACGAAGGATGCCCAGACATCGCTCTGGAAACGAGACCCGACGACCAGTCCCGAATCGCTTCGTTCATTCCTCGACCAGACAAAGGGTCTGCGCGGGTCCAAAAAACTCGCCTGGGCCATCGATCGCGTAACAGGGACCTGCGCTTCCCCCTTTGAGGTACAGGCATCCATTTTGCTGGGCCTCTCGCGAAGGCTTGGGGGCGAAGGTCTTCCCATCCAGAACAATCACCGCATCCGCCTTAACAAGCAAGCCCGAGCACTCTACGGACACGGCCATTGCTTTGCCGACATCTATATAGAGGCAAGCGGATCGCATCCCGCCCTTGATATCGAGTGCCAGGGCCGCAGTATCCACGATAGCGAAGCCGCAGGAATCTCCGATGCCGATAGGGCGGCGGCGCTAGAACGCATGGGGATCCAGGTCATCCAACTATCTTTTAAGCAGTTCTCAAACGAGCGCAGCTATCAAGCGGTAAAGGAGCTTATCGCACTCAAGCTTGGCGTACCCGTCAAGCCAAAGACGCCAAAGGAGCAGGCAGCAGAAAAAGCCCTGCGTCACAAGCTCTTTATCGATTGGAATACGCTTGGCACAAGAACTCGATAGCAGCCGTTCCCACACGAAGCACGCATTGGACAAAGCGAAGCCTTAACTCCAAAGCGAAGGGTCCTGCACGGGGAAGAGCACCGTGATGGTTGTGCCCTGCCCAAGTTCGCTTTGCACATCGATCTGCGCATGGTGAAAAACCGCAGCATGTTTGACGATGGCGAGTCCTAAACCTGTACCGCCACGTGCCTTAGAGCGGCTTTTGTCCACTCGATAAAAGCGCTCGAAAATCTTGCCGCACTCCTCGGGAGCAATACCGATGCCGGTGTCCCGCACGCGCACATACGGATGGCCCTCATCATCGGCGCCACAGTACAGGTTGATCGAACCGTTCTCGCGGTTGTAGCGAATGGCGTTATTCGTCAGGTTGTAAATCATCTCGTCAAGCAGACGTGGCAAGCCAAAAACGATTACCGGGTCCGTATCTTGTCCCAAGGTAATGCCGCTCGCATCTGCAACCGGCTCCAAGCGCTGACAGACCGCATCCACGACACGTGATAGGTCAACCGGCTCGGAGGCGCCCCAAACGCTCTTCGAAACCTCCGCGTCGCCATGCTCGACTTCATCGAGACTCGAAAGGGTCAAGATATCATTGACGAGCGCCGCGAGACGCGTGGCCTCGTTATGGATACGACGGCCAAAATCACGCTGGTCGTCCTCGCTCGCCACCAAGCCGTTCTCAATCAATTCGGCGTAGCCCGAAATGGTTGTAAGCGGCGTTTTGAGTTCGTGGGTTACATTTGCCGTAAACTCGCGGCGCATACGGTCGTTATCGGCCAAAACGCGCATCTGTCGTTTAAGTTCCTGACGCTGCGATTCGATACGCTCGAGCATGGGGACCATCTCGGCATACGCGGCGTCAGCATTCCGACGCGGATGGTCAAGATCCACATCGCGCAGGGGCGCGATGATCGCGCGGGCCTCGCGGCGGGCCACAAAAAGCAAGCCGACGATGCAGACAAGAGCCATAGCGAGAATGGGACCGATTACCGAAAGCAACACGGTCAAAAAGCCTGACTGGGCCTGCGAGAGGCGAACCACGCGCCCGCAATCCAATCGCTTCGCCTCATAGAGCATGACCTCACCAAGCGTTGAACTCGAACGCTCGGAAGAGCCCCTGCCTTCTTTAAAAGCCTGAGAAATCTCGGGGCGATTTTTATGATTGGGCATCATTGCGGGGGATTCTTGACTGTCGTAGAGCACGGATCCATCGAGATCCACCAACGTGACGCGCGCATTGTCAAGCTCAAGATGAGACAGCATCGCAATCTCGTCTTCCGACCCATTGAGCGCCGCCGCCACGACATCGAGCTGGTTGGAAATCTCCTCATGCGTAAGCGTCACCAGCCGGTTTTGAATGAAGGCCGTACCTACGCCCGTAAGCGCCACGATGATCACCATGGCGATGGTGAAGATAGTTCCAAACACACGCTTCGAAAGCGACCGATGCACCGTCGCAGCTATTGCCGCCGCCATATTCGACTACGCCTCGTGGCCAGCAAAGCGATAACCCACGCCGCGCACCGTTTCGATGCAAGAGGCATGATCGCCCAGCTTTTGACGGAGCGTCTGCACGTGTACGTCAACCGTGCGTGAGCCGCCGTCAAAGTCCCAACCCCAAACGCTTTGCAGCAGGGCCTCGCGTGAAAAGACGATGCCGGGCTTGCGCATAAGGTACTCAAGAAGGTCGAATTCGCGCAGCGTGAGCTTGATCTCGTTGCCGTCAACCGCCACTTCGCGTCGACTGGGAGACAGCGTGATGCCCTGGGAGGACAACGTGTCGCTCACTTTTTTGGTCATACCTCCGCGGCGAAGGAGCGCGCGGCAGCGGCTGGTGAGCTCCATGAGCGAGAAGGGCTTGGTGAGGTAATCGTCGGCGCCGCCGTCAAGGGCAACAACCTTATCAAGCTCGGTATCTTTTGCTGTAAGCATCATGATGGGCACCGTTGCGGTTTCGGAATCGGCGCGAAGGCGACGCATGATCTCGAGGCCATCGGTGTCGGGAAGCATGATATCCAAGAGCACGGCATCGGGCACGCGACGCGCGACCGCCGCTTTGAACTCGCTGTCGCACGAGAACCCCTCTGCCTCGATGCCTTGCTGTTTGAGTGCATACAGGGTAAGCCCTCGAATGTTGTCATCGTCTTCCACGTAGTAAATCATGAGGTACTCCTCCCGTTTGCGTCTGTGTGCCATCATACACCGGCAACATACGCCACCGGGCCATATCAGCCAAAGCGGCCCATCAGGTAATCGGCCGTACGCGAATCTCTAGGAGCGCGGAACAGCTCTGCCGTAGGCGCATGTTCGACCAGCTCGCCCAGCAGGAAAAACGCCACCGAGTCCGAAATGCGCGAAGCCTGCTGCATGTTGTGTGTGACCACCACGAGCGAGTACCGTTCGCGCAGCTCACATGCGAGTTGCTCGATCTGTACCGTCGAGACGGGGTCAAGGGCACTCGTGGGCTCGTCCATAAGCAAGACCTCAGGCTTGACTGCAAGGGCACGCGCGATGCACAAACGCTGTTGCTGACCACCGGACAGGCCCAGCCCCGATGCCTTGAGCTTGTCCTTGACTTCATCCCAAAGCGCGGCGGAACGCAGAGACTCCTCGACAATGCCATCGAGCTCAGAGTGGCTCTTGATACCAAGTCCGCGCGGACCGTATGCCACGTTATCATAAATGCTCATTGGAAAAGGATTAGGGCGCTGAAACACCATGCCCACCCGCTGACGCAGGCGCGTGACGTTGTAATCGCGATAGATATCGCGGCCATCGAGGGTAATCTTGCCCTCTACGCGACAATCCTTTACGTAGTCGTTCATGCGATTGAGACAACGAAGCAGCGTCGACTTTCCGCAGCCAGAAGGACCGATAAACGAGGTGATCTCGCGTTCGCGAATGTCGATATTCACGTTTTTGAGGGCCTGGTGATCGCCATAGAAAAGGTCAAGATGCGACACCGACATGCGCACTTCATGATGAGGCAGCCGCACTGCATCCTGCGGCATCTCCCCCATCATTTCGCGCTCATGCGCCTCCTTGGCCGCCAGGGCCATGGCATCCGCAGGATCGAGGCCAACCTCAACAGGCGCTATATCAACAGCAGGTTCACTCACGCGCGATACCTCCTCAATCATTTCAACGATACCTTGCCGATGGTACGCATACGCTTTCATGATGAAATAAGCGATATGTCAGGGAATCGTAAAGACGCAGGTTGCGAGAGGTTTTGCCTCAAGTCTGGTTTGGGCAGGCGGGGCGGGCCTGTATATCGTCCTGTGCTCAAACATACTCGAGAGGGTTCACCCGTTCGCCCCGAACGGGTGAACCCTCTCTGCGTAACTGCGCCAGGAAGATATACAGGCCCGCCACGCCCGACCCAACCGCCCTCTCCAGGTCAATTGCAGCTATACTGGGAGCCGTTGCGCGACTGCGCCGATATCACCCTCCGACACTGAATGAAAGCGAGCGATTGTGAGCACCCGCCATAACGCCCTGAACCTTCGTCTTTCCGCCTTTATGGCAGCACTTCTTTGCGCCCTGTGCATCACAGCCATGCCCGCCGTTGCACTGGCCGACCAACCCGACACCGATATCGTCTGTGGCACTGCCGAATCCGAACGCCAGGACGCCGCGGCCGACCGTCCCGACATCTCGGCACTTCACGCCATCGTGGTAGGCAAGGACGGCACCGTCTATTACGAGCGTGCGGCCGACGAGCAGGTAAAGATTGCATCGATCACCAAGGTCATGACCGCCATCGTGGCGCTCGACAATGCCCCGCTCGACACCACCATCACCGTCGACCACGCCGCAGCAACCGTGGGCCAGTCCTCAGCGGGCCTCAAAGAGGGCGACACCATGACACTCGAGACGGCACTGAGGGCACTTCTCATCCCCTCGGGCAATGACGCCGGCATGGCGATTGCACGCTCCATCGGCGCGATTATCGACCCCTCTTCCGACGACCCCTACGGCACCTTCATCGACGCCATGAACAAAAAGGCCCAGGAGCTGGGCATGGGCAGCAAGTTCACCAACCCTCACGGCCTTGATTTCGACGGCTGGGAAGGCGACATGCACTCCTCTGCACGCGACGTCGCAACCATGTTCTCCTACGCCATGCGCAATGACGACTTCCGTGCACTTACCTCTTCTACCGATAATGTCGCGCACGTCACCGGCGCCGATGGTACCAAGCGCGAGATCACGATGATCGAGCGCAACAAGATTTTGGGCACGAACGGCAATATCGGCGGAAAAACGGGCGGCACCTACGAGGCCCTGCAGTGCTTTGTGGGCGCGTTCTCGCGCGAGAATGGCGGCGAAATCTACACCGTTGTGCTTGGATGCAATGGCGACGAAGTGCGCTTTGCCGACACCCTCACCCTTGCAAACTGGTACTACGACCACATCGTCGACTACCCCGCCGTCACCTCGAACATGACCGCAGCGGATGGCCAGCCGCTCGTGGCGCGCGCCACCGACTCCGACTGGACCGATAAAACCATCGACGTCACCGCCGAGAACCCCACGCAAACGGCACGGATATTCAACCTTGCCGGAGAGGTCAAGCAAAAAATCGACCTCAAGACGCTCTCGGGCGATATCAAGCGCGGAGACGATGCGGGCACCCTCACCCTTGTACAGGACGGCCATACCGTCGCCACCGTCAAACTCGTCTGCGCCCAAGATCAGGCAGCGCCAAATCCTTTAGAGTGGTGTCTGGTCCAGCTTGACCGTCTCTTCCGCCTGGTGACGGGTCAGCCGCAGCAAGCAAAATCCAGCCTCGTCGCCACAGCGCCCTCGCCCCTGAAAATCGACAGCACGAAGTAATACGTCCCGGCATATCGATACGCACAGCGAGCCCGTGCAGGACCACAGTCTTGCACGGGCTCGTTTTACATCACACTTTAAATGGCCGATGGCGCCGAAAGCCCAATCCTATTGCAGCGTTTGCTCGATCTCGAAAAGGGCCTCCAGGCGCTCGGTAGCCTCCTGCGGCGCCAGATACGCGGTACCTAAACAAGGAGCCGAACTGTAGCGTCCATGGAAATCACTGCCGCCGGTGACGAACAGGCCAAAACGCTCTGCCGCCTCAAAGGCGCGATCAACGTCTTCGGGCGTATGCGAAGGATGATACGCCTCGATGCCCATAAGACCGCAGGCAATCAAATCGGGAATGGCAGACCACGAGTCTTTTTGACCCGGATGGGCAAGCACCGGCACGCCGCCCTGCTCACGAATGGCACGCACAACCTTTTTTACCTTGGGATACTCGATGGAACGCGCAGCGATACCGTCCTTTTTGAAGAACACGTCCCAGCAGAACTGATAATCCGGATCGTTTTTAGGGCGGCCCGTCAACGCCTGCATGATATGCGTCTTGTAGACGCTCGTACTTTGGGCGGCAACCTCACAGACCTCATCGATGGAGAGATGCTTGCCCGAAAACTCAACGTTTGCCTGCTTGAGGCGCCAAGCCTGCCACAGGCTGTTCGCCGTGCGCAAGTACTGCGTTTGGGCAACAATGCGCTCAAGCGGACCCGAGCCGTCGGGTGTAGCCTCAAGTCCGTATGCCAGAATGTGAATCTTCTTGCCGGTCTTGGGATTGACAGCCGAGACCTCGCACCCCGCAAGCACCGGGAAATCGAGGGCGCGTGCTTGATTGCGAATGAAGGATAGCTGAGACACGCTATCGTGATCGGTGATGGCAAGACGCGCCAATCCGCACGCACGTGCCTGCTCGATAAGCTCCTCCACCGTATATTCGCCGTCCGAGAACGTCGAATGGGTATGCAGGTCCCATGAACCCTCAAGGCGATGATTATCTGCCTGCTGCGGCTCACGATACGGAATAGCCGCAATTGCGCCTGCGGTTCCCTTAAGCTCACAAGGCTTTTTCTTAGACATAGAACCCTCCCTCTCGTGATGGTTGAGGCAATCCTACACCGTCATCGCGCGGGCAGACAATTCGATTGCCCGCGCATTACAAAAGATGCCGAGCCTACAGCCCCATCGCGAGCTTGACATGCGTACGCTCCATCCCCCGCGCTTCATAGAAGCGACGGTTTGCAAGCGCATCGGCAATCTTGTGCATGCAAACGGGATATCGTGCTAGAAGCCGAGATTAGACGTCCGAGCGATCGGCAAACAGACGCTGTGCGTTATCCCACGCTGCTTGCGCGATAACCTGGGCAGATTCTCCCGTACGGTCGACGCGATCGTTAATAAGGGCATGGGCCGTAAGGCCGATCATCGCAGGTTCGCACTCAAGACCACGAATGGGCTCGGGTGCCATATAGGGGCAGTCGGTCTCAAAAAGCAGACGATCGAGAGGCGTTGCCGCAAAGGCCTCGCGAACCTCGGTATTGCGCTTGAACGTAGCCGCTCCGCCATAAGCGATATAGCATCCCAGGTCGCAAAAGCGCTCCATCGTAGCACGGTCCTCGCCAAAGCAATGGAGCACGCATCCCGCCCGCGGTATGCCCACTTCGCGCAAGACGCGTTCGGCATCCGCATGAGATGTACGCTGTTCGTCGGAAGCTTCGTGGCGCAGATGCAGCTCGACCGGCACGTTATGCGCACGGGCAAGTTCAAGCTGACGAGCCATGCACGCCATCTGCACGTCGTGATCGCACGGCGACACATCGTCTTCGGCATCGAAGTGATAATCAAGGCCAATCTCGCCGATCCCCGCGCAGAGAGGATCGGCAAGTGCTGCCTCGATGCGCGCATGGATATCGTCCGTATAATCGAGCGCACCATACGGGTGCACACCCGCCAGATATTTGAGAGTGGGAATCTCCCCTGCCGGTACGGCCTCAACAATCGATGCGCGCAACCACTGTGAAAAAGCAGCCGCATCCATCTTGTCGCCCACGGGATCGATGAGCGTCACCAGGGCATCCACGCCGGCACGGTGCGCACGCCTCAAACACTCAAGCGGGTCCTTATCCCAAAACGAGAGCAGGTGCGCATGGGTGTCGTACAAAGGGGCCCACGGCTCAGGTGCCTCGATGGTCTTCTTCTTTTTGATGAATGTCGGCGGGTTGATGCTATCGAACACGTTCAAGCTCCTGGGCAAGCGCGATGAAATCGGTGGTTGTAAGCGTCTCCGCACGCGTCGTGGGTGCGATGCCGGCGGCGGCGAAGGCAGCATCGAGCACGTCTTTCTCAAACCCGTTTGCGCTCATGGAATTACGAATGGTCTTTCGGCGTTGGGCAAAGGCGGCATCGATCACGCGCGCCACCTGTTCTTCGCCCAGGCCATCGGGCAGTGCCATGTCCACGCGATCGATACGGACCACGGCAGAATCGACATGCGGGGCAGGCATAAAGCAGCGCGGCGGCACCTCAAAGCGCCCCGTCACCGTGCCATAGAGTCCGAGCTTTGCCGTATAGCCACCGTACGTCCTATTGCCAGGAGCTGCGGCAATGCGATCGGCAACCTCTTTTTGAACCATCACCACCGCGCGCTTGAGCGCAGGCATGGTTTGGAAGAACTGCAAGATAATCGTCGCGGCAACGTTATAGGGCAGGTTTGCCACAAAGACCGTGGGCTCGCCTTCTGCTACCTGTGCGATCTGCTCCGGCGTCACGTTAAGGGCGTCGCCCATAATAAAGCGGAAATTATCGGTATCGTACTCGTGCGATGCCAACACCGATTCCAGCTCGGAGTCGGCCTCAATAGAGACCACGCGCGATGCCTCCTGAGTAAGCGCCAAAGTGAGGGTGCCAATGCCCGGCCCCACCTCGAGCACCAGCTCGCTTCCATCGAGCTCCGCAAGGTTGCAAATGCGCTCGATTACATGATTGTCGATCAAAAAGTTCTGACCCAGGCGATGCTTTGTCGCAAGGCCAAACTCTTCAAGGAGCCGGCGCGTGGCAGAAGCGCTTGCAAGCGGCGATTGCGTCATGAAAGTATCCTCATTCTCGTCGAAGCGCAGGTATGGCGCGCGTGTTATTCGGAGTCCGCAGCTTCCTCACCATGAGGAGCAGAGGGACTCGCCTTCATGGCCTCGATAGTCTTTTCCATCAATTCGGAAAGATCCCAACCCAGGCGCTCGGCACCTTGAGTAATAACCTCACGCGAGCAGCCGGCGGCGAACTTCTTGTCCTTGAACTTTTTCTTGAGCGATTTGACCGTCAGATCATCAACGCTCTTGGAGGGGCGCATCAGCACTGCGGCGCCAATCAGGCCGGTAAGCTCGTCGGCTGCAAACAAGACCTTTTCAAGATCGGACTCGGGCTCATAAGGCGTGCCTGTGAGGCCCCATCCATGGCTGCAGCAAGCGCGCACCACAGCGTCGTCGATACCTGCCTCGCGCATGAGCTGCTCTTCGCGCACACAATGCTCGTCGGGCCACATCTCAAAGTCCAGGTCGTGAAGCGTGCCCACACTCTGCCACAGGTCGGCATCCTCCGCGTGGCCCATATCTGCGGCATACCAACGCAAGACCTCGCCCACAATGCGCCCATGCGTCAGGTGGAACGGGTCGGAGTTGTACTGTTTGAGCAGCTCATAGGCTTCTTGCGGCGAAGGAATCATATACATCTCCTACTTTTGGCATGCATCTCGCATGATTTTACTTCTCTTCATGCAAGTACGCATAAAAAAGCCCTCGATTGCTCGAGGGCGCGACATCGCGTTATGGCAAACGCCTGCGGCGTTTACTTGTCGGCCTGAAGACGCGGGAACAGCGGATCGCCCTTCTCTACGGGAGCACCGCCGGCAAGGCCGCCCCATGCGCAAGCGGTGTGCAGGTCGTCACACTGGGCCTCATCGGCGCAAGCGATACGACGCAAGGCCTCCGCACTCGTCTGCGGCATAAACGGCGCCAGCAGGTGAGCTGCGATACGAATCGCCTCGAGGAGGTTGTAGATCACAAACGCAAGCTCGTCATGCTTGGCCTCGTCCTTTGCCAGGCCCCAAGGCTCACAATCCTCGATGTAGTGGTTGGCCGCGTGGATAAGCTCCATCACAGTATCCTTTGCGCCCACGTAATCGACCTTGTCCATGCAGGCGGCATAGCGGTCATAAAGGCCCTCGGAGATTTGCGCCAGCGGGTTTGCGAATGCGGTGGGGTCGGCAGGACGGGCGGGAGCGCAGCCATCAAAGTACTTGGCGCTCATGTTGAGCGAACGGGAAATGAGGTTGCCCCAGCTGTTGGCGAGGTCGGCATTGTAGACCTGCTGCATACGATCGAAGCTGATGGCACCATCCGTACCCGGAACGACATCGGTCATGAAGTAGTAGCGGTAACCCTCGACGCCGAGCATATCGATGACCTCGCGCGGAGCGATGGCGTTGCCGCGGCTCTTGGACATCTTCTCGCCCTTGCCGGTCTCCTCGTTGCGCACCATGAGGAAGCCGTGAGCGAAAACGTGCTCGGGCAGGGACTCGCCGATAGCCATGAGCATGGCAGGCCAGATCACGCAGTGAAAGCGGATGATGTCTTTGCCCACGATATGGAACTGTGCAGGCCAGCGATAGGCAAACTCGGCCTTGGCCTCCGGCGTATCGACGCCGTAACCCACCGAGGTCATGTAGTTGAGCAGGGCGTCGAACCATACATAGGTGACATGGTCCTCGTCAAAGGGGACGGGAATGCCCCAGTCAAAACTTGTGCGCGAGACGGAAAGATCATTCAGACCGCCCTCGACAAACGAGCGCACCTCGTTCATGCGGAAAGCGGGCTGAACAAAATCGGGATGCTCGTCATAGAGCTTGAGCAGCTTGTCCTGGAACGCGGAGAGCTTGAAGAAGTAGGACTCCTCCTGCACGCGCTCGAGCGGACGATGGCAATCGGGGCACAGATGCTGACCCTGGCTGCCATACTCCTCGTCGCCCTTCTCAACCTGGGTCTCGGTGAAATACGTCTCATCGGGCACGCAGTACCAGCCGTCGTAGCTGCCCTTATACAGGTAACCCGACTCCTTCATGCACTCCCACAGGTACTGAACGGCATCATGCTGACGCTTCTCGGTGGTGCGGATAAAGTCGTCGTTTGAAATCTCAAGCTCACTCCACAGGTCCTTAAAGTGCGGAGCCTGGCTGTCGGTCCACTCCTGAGGAGTCATGCCATGTTTCTCGGCAGCCTCGGCCACCTTCTCGCCATGCTCGTCCATGCCGGTGAGGAACTTGACGTTATAGCCGGCAGCACGGCGATAGCGCGCCTGTACGTCGGCAAGGATCGTGGAGTATGCCGTTCCCAGGTGCGGATCGGCGTTCACGTAGTAGATGGGCGTGGTGATGAAGAAGGAGGGCTTGTCTGCCATAGATGAACCTCTTTTACGAACGTGCGGCGGCATATGGCGCCCCGCAGGCGAATGAGCCGCAGGTCATTGTATCGCAAAGTGCGACGTATGCGCAGGTGTAGATGGTGTTGAACAAAAGCTCTAGCGTGCGACAGCGTTCTGCTCTTCCTGCATGGCAAGAACGCGCGCATACACTTCGCGCTTGCGCAGGGAGTACTTTTGCGACAGACGCTTGGCTATAGCAGAGGCGGGTTCGTCCGCCTCAAGGGCGCACGCGATGTCTTTTGCCAAAAGCTCCTGCTGATCGGAAGCGTCAACGTGCGCCGCGATGCCCGTCATCTCGTCGGGAGCGGGAGGCGCCACGACAATGACCATCTCGCCGCGCATCTCGCCGCGCGCAAGAACCGTTTCCAACAATGCCGGGGCTTTGTCGCGCAAAACCTCTTCGTGCAGTTTGGTAAGCTCGCGGCAAAGTGCCACCCGGCGCTTGGGGAACACCTGGGCTATCGCCTGGAGCGAGGCGGCTGCACGATGAGGAGACTCGTAAAAAAGCAAGGCGCCGGGAACGCCCGCGAGCTCGCTTAGGCGACGCACGCGTTCTCCGTGTTTACGCGGCAAGAACCCCTCAAAGAAAAAATGCTCGCAGGAGATACCGCTCGCCACCAAGGCGGTTACGCAGGCAGAAGGGCCGGGGATCACCTGCACCTCGACGACCGCATCGCGAGCCGCGTCAACGAGGACCTGACCCGGATCGGAAACGCTCGGCATGCCTGCGTCGGAGGCAAACGCCAAAGTCTCGCCCGCCAGCAAGCGATCAACGAGTTCGGGAGCGCGCTGGACGATAACGTTTTCGTCGCAGCGAATAAGCGTCTTGGATATACCGAGATGCGCCAAAAGCTTGGACGTCACGCGAGTATCTTCGCAACAGATAGCGTCCGCGGTACGAAAGGCCTCTGCCACGCGCGGGCTCATATCGCCCAGGTTGCCGATGGGCGTGCCCACCATATACAGGCATCCGCTCATACGATGCGCTACCTCTCTCTTTACCGTCAGTCGATCATCGCGCGCTCAAGCGGCGCAAGCGCCACGCGAGCATCCCACGCGGGGATGCGCTTCTCGGTCTTCCATGCCTGGAAGTACCAGCCCCATGCGGTGTCGAAGCTCGCCAGTTGGCTCGATACGAACACGCGCTCGTAGGCAGCGCGGCCTTCGGGGGTCATGCTCGCGCTCGAAAGTACGGCAGCAGCCGACCACTCACCCACCAGAATGGGGAAACCGGTAGAAACGGCTTCACGCAATAGCTTCCTGTTACGCGCAATCGCCTGCGATATGCCCTTGGGAGACGTGATATCGCAAGCCGATTCATCGCGATAGTGATACAGGTGGAGGTCCATCACGACGTTTTTGTACTTGCCGGCGCGCATAAAACCCTTCCATAGGTCCGGATGCCCCGAAGCAGAAAACACGATGGCCTTCTCCTTGGGCATGTGCACGCGCATGAGTGCGTAGGCATCGCGATAGAAATTGCGCAGGTAGTGAGCAGGAATGCCATCTGTCATGGTAAAGATATTCTTGCGAACGCTCACCACAGGCGAGTCCAGCATCTCGATTCCCAGCAAGGACACGGCAGACCCATAGCGAGCGGCCAGCTTCTCAAGCGTAGCAAGCGCAACGTGACGCCCATTTTTAGAGGAATGCCAGTCCGCCGTGCTCTCGGGGGTCGTAGGGCTCTCGTTGGAATCCCCTTGGCCACCGGGCACCGTTGCCAAAGAAAGCAAAACGTTTAGCTCATATTTCTCGGCCCACTCAATCGCACGGTCCACATAGTCGATTGCGGGGATATTCGTGAACGCATCCTCCCGAGCGCCAAAGACATGCCAGGGCACGGGAATGCGCACCGAATTGAAACCGATTGCGGCGATACGGCGAAAATCATCTTCGGTGATAAAGGTCTCAAAATGATGGCGCAGGCGCTCGCTATACACCGCCGGACCCAACGCGCGTTGCAGCTCAAGCGCGTTGGCGGCGCCCGTCGCCGCAAAGAGCGAAGGCGAGACCCACGTCTCGGGTATAAACCAGCCGGAAAGGTTGACGCCGTGAATTCTCTGTGCCATACCGACCTCCTATCGAACGGAGCGATAAAAAAAAGCGCCCGGCTCGATGCCGAACGCTTTTCAAAATTCGAAGGGTGGCCAGAGGGGGAGTCGAACCCTCGACACGCGGATTTTCAGTCCGCTGCTCTACCAACTGAGCTATCTGGCCACTATGTCTGTCGCGAACGACAGCTTGATTACTATACCAAATCGAAGATAGGGGTCAAGCGGCAAAATCCAACTTTTTTGAAAAATGCCTGTCTTGGGATTTTGCAATCGCAAGACAGGCGCGAGTCTTCTAGTCTTGACCTGGGGACTCTTTAGTCGATACGCGCTCGATCGCCAAACTCGCACCAGGACAAAAAATCAGACGCCCCGGCTTCACATCCCAGTAGACACGCAGCATGGCACCCTTGCGATCCAGAAAGACAATATCGAGGTTCCGCTTCATAAACCACGTGTGTACCGAAGAACAACAAGGAAAGACAATGGCAACCCCGTCGGCGCGCATGCCCGCCCGATAGACAGGAGCAAGCAGCCCCAAGAGACGCTCGAAAAAGGTCTGCGCCGTGACCACGCGCACGTTTTTCCAACCAAGGATGCGCAACACCGGGTCCACTTCCTGCAAAAGCCAATCGGTCTCCCCTCGCGTTCGGAGCAACCTCACAAGACCACCCCCGGCCTCCATGAGTCGATTACCACCGTTCGTTCATGCTTAAGTTGAAGAGGCGACCCCAACGCAACGCCCGCAATCGCGATGTTTTGCGGCCAGGGCTCGAAGGTCATCTCACAGCGATACCGCTGCGGCGCAGCAACAAGCGAAAGCAGCTCCGTGCCCGACGCCTCATCCGCCTCGCTTGTCACCGCCACCCGCACCGTATAAGGGTCCATCGCCTCTTGCAATGCAGATTCCACCGCCACGGTTTTACCCAAGGTGGCATCGCCTTGGGGAGACACCCCTTGCGCCAGCACGATATCTGGTGCCGCGCGATCAAAGCGAGCTACCGCACAGGCAAACTGCATGAGGTTGTAGACGATAAGCGCTAAGATAATCATCACCGGCGCCACAACCGCCATCTCGACCGTCGCCTGCGCGCGCTTCTCCCTCAATATGCAAGGCATCATCTGTCGCCTCCCGCAGCGCCCACGATGTCACGCAAACGTATGGTGAGCGGAATCGACCCGCCACCGGGAAGGGGAATCTCCGCAATCGTAAACTCCTGCTGCGCGATGTACTCCCCCACCTGATAGCCCAAGGCCTGCATGAGCGCTCGCGGATCCGTCGAGCTCAAGGGAATCGAACGTACCGCCTTTTGAACCTGCGCCACGGCAGGAATATCGGCCTTTTCAATCACTTTGGCAGAATCTACAAGCACCGGCTTTCGAAGGCTCAAGTCCACCGGTTCTAAGTCCAATGCGCGGACGGCATCGGTCAGGCGGCCTTTGAGCCAAGAGCCAACCGGGCCAAGGCCCATCCCATCGAGCTTCGAGGTCAGTCCATCAAACGTCGAATTCAACCCAGAAGCCATATCGCCGTATGAAACAAGCAGGCTTCCCCACAAGTCCATGACGCTCCCCACAAGGCCCATCGGCCCTTGATCCGAACTTCGTTCTTCCACTGTGGAGAAGAACTGAGAGAGCACATTGTTCTCCCGCGTTGCCGGGTCCTTTGCCAGCGCAGAAGCGGAGACGGCAGCGCGCGATCCCAACGAGGGGCTCGCCGCAAACGATGTACCAAGCGCATCGGGCGCCTCAATCTCGCCACAGGTGACCGCCGCCACACAGCCAAATCGACCGGGCGGCGCAATGCGCGGACGCTTAGAGGAAAGTGCCGAAAGCGCCTCCTCGAACGAATCTCCCGCCTTCTCCGCCTGGGTTTGCGCCTTTTGCTCCAATTCGAGCTCCCGATTTCGGCAGTCAACATATTCGTTAAGCGCAAGGGTGTACTCACGCAGATGGTATTCATATCCATTGTCGATAGAGGTCGAAGCCGCAGGGGTCTTCCCCATATCGCTCGTGTCAAAATGGCATACTGTGCATGTGCGCGCCTGGCCACCATCCGCCGCCGATAGCGAAATAACGGGGCCCGCTGCCCCTGTCGCACCAGGGCAGTCGACACCATAATGGATTGTTTGCCCCTCGGGCTCATATGTTGTGGGCCACAAAGCCTGGGTATAAAGGGCCGCCTGCTTGATCTCCTGCTTGTTGCGGGGCAGCAATGGAACCGTAGAGACCACACTCCCGTCATACTCAACAACCTGAGCAGGCTCAAACGCATCGAGCGCATATCGGTAAAACGCACTTCTCGCTGCGGAATCGACCGCCGCCTCGACGCTCGTGCCGTCGGGCTTCTCATGATCCAAGCGCCACTGGTAATAAGCCTTCGTGCGTGCGATGCCAACCTCTGGGCTCCAGGCCACACTCGAGGCGTAATCTGGGTTCTGTTGGGGCGAAAGACCCGTCAAGCTTGACGCACGCTCCTGCATGTTATGGCCCTCGCGGCCACAGTCGGCAATCCAGGCTCGTTTTCTTGCCTGCGCCGTCTCGCGCGATGCTTCCTCAAGCTCGCTCGCGGTTTTATCCAGATCCGACGCCGCCTCGCCCAATGCCTCGAGATTGACACCCTCACCTTCAAGCGCGGGAAACTCGGATGCCGAGGCAAAGGGTACCGCAAGCGCTGTACCGGTATACGTCATTGCATCCGTTTTGCTCTCCGCGCACAGGCGCGTTGCATTTGCCGCAACAAGATACGGCAGCGATGCCTCGAGCGTCTTTAGCCCTTTGGAAGCAGAACGCGCGAAGTCGTTTCTCATGTCCAAAATGCGCAGCCCGGCATCAATCGCCTTCACTCCCTGAGAGCGAGCACCCGGTATGAGCAGCGCGACAAGTCCCGTTCCCGTTATCGCAAGGCCGGCAAAACCCAGACTTGCAATACTCGCATCGACAACCGTTGCCGCCGTATGATAGGACGACACGACGTTTGACCCTGCAAGCGCCGCCCCATCGGCAACTGCTTGCACATCCGCGCTGCGAGATAGACTCCATACCGCCGAGACGGCCGAGAAAAGCAAAGCGAGCACGACGAGCATCGCCACTGCAGATGCCACTGTCGTATAGGCGCCCTCTTCCGTGATGAACAGATCGATTGCACACAAACCGCTTTGCGCATCGGCATCTGCCCGCTCCTCACGCTCCCCATGAGGAAATCCACGTTTCGTAATCACCCTCCAGCCATTCTGGGCGCGATGCATACAGCACCTCCACTTCAATCGCCACGTTTCCTTGGGACTCACCGGCTGCAAACGCACTTACAAATGCACCAAGGATCGGCAGGGGTTTGGCAACGCCGCGAATCTTCACGCGCGAGGCCCCTTCGCCATTCGCATGTCCAAACTCGATATCCCACGAAAGGGGCCCTCCCTCGTGAAAGATGGATACATTGGGCACGGCCTGAAGCCTGCGGAGCACAAACGCGCGGCACGCCTCGTCGGCGTCTTCCCCCGACGTAGTCATGATTCGCGCTGCACTCGAAGCTGCCGATTCCATAACCGCTCGCGTATATAGCAGGCATACCGGTTGGATCATCAGCAGCAAAAGAATGAGAAACGAGGGCAGCAGCAATGCGGCCTCCACCGTCGCCTGAGCGGAGCACTCGCGCACCAGCTCAATACAAGGAGATGTCGATAAGCCCTCCCGCGTCAAAGCCGTGCGATGCCGCGGCCTCCACCAACGTTGCCAAGGTTCCATCCTGCCCTGCACGCCACAGTAGCCCCAGTGCCAAGATGATCGCCAAAAGTGCGAACACCGTAAGCGCATATTCCAGCGTCGCTTGCGCCGATGTCTCGCAAAGCACCTTCTTACAGCGCTTCGTTTCGTATGATGACCGCGCCATTTCATCCATATGCACCTCACCCCACGTTCTCGGCAGACAAGCGCACGATACGCAGCGTACTGGCGGCACCGTCCTCGGTGCTTGTGACATAGATGATGTCGACCCATGTACGAGACATAACGATGCCGCTCCATACATTTCCCTTGATATCCATGTAGCCACTGCACATAAGCTTGCCTTCGCCCTGTGCCCGATACGCTTCGAGCGCAGCTGCCGCACTTTGCGGCACGTCAGACTCTTCCCGCCAGATCACCGCACGCGATTGCCCTTCGGCCCCAACCGATCCCTGTGCCTGCAAATCATCGAGAAACGTCGCACGTGAGCTTTCTTTTGCCTGGGCGTTTTGAATTTCTCGCACCGCCTGCCGCTCTTCTTCGGAAAGCTCGACACCAGCAGACGATGGCTTCTTATCTTGTCTTTGCGCAATCAAAAGAAGTGACACCGAGACCAGCGCTAACGCAAGCGCGATCCACAAAATGCGACGGGAAGATGACCTCATGATCTACAGACTGTTAATTCCCGATGCGATTGCATCCCACAGTTCGGTCACCTTGCCGCGAAACGCAACGATGGCCAAAATGGCAATCACCACCAATACACCAACAAGAATGGCGTACTCCGTCGTCCCCTGCGCGCTGCGTTCGTTTGCAACGATGCGAACCATACTCGCAGCCTTCTGTACCAAGAAAAACAATCTTTGCTTCGCGCTCTCAAACCAATGCCCCATCTCTTTCCTCCTTAGATCATTCCGCTCGCAGCAAGCAGCGGACCCAATATGGACAGCAACAAAGCAGGCAATATCAGCGTCCCCGTGGGCACAAGCAGCTTGACGGGAGCGCGCTCGATCTGGCGTTCGACATCTGCCCTATGGGCGCTTCGCATCTCGATTCCCTGGCGAGCGAGCGTATCGGCAAGAGGGGCACCAAGCACATGCGCCTGTCCAACCGCTGCAGCAAACGATTCGAGCTGACGCACATGCGTCACCCGGGCGACCTCGGCAAGGGCATCCTCGCGCGAAGCCATACCCGTCTGCCAGCACATGCGGGCGCGAGCCAGTGAGCGCGAAAGCAGGCCCGTCTTATTCGCACAGTACATCTCGAGTGCAGCATCAAAAGAAAGCCCCGCCAGCAAACCCAGGCGCACGATATCTGTCATCTCGGACACATCCGAGAGCGAGATTTTTTCGCTCTTCGCACCACTTTCCATAGACGCCGCACGCTTCCCGTACGCAATGACTCTCGAGCACAAGGCCAGCAACCACCGCCGAACATCAGACGGCATAAGACCACCTGCCGTCCAAACGCATACGCCCCATGCGCTACCCACAAGCAGCACCATCGCAGCATCCACCGACACGTTACCTACACCTCCACATGCATGATCTTTCGAATAGCAACCCAAGCACCGGCGTTGAGCGTCAACGCCACGGCAATCGACATTGCCCCCACGGTCGTTGCAAGACCTGTCCTAAAATCCGTCGACAGCAGCGTCAAAAACGCGACCATCGCCGCTGGCATCCCTGCAACAAGCCGGGCAGACATACGCGCCTGCGACGTCTTTACATCCAGCATGCGCTTGAGCTCCAGTCGCTCATGACACAGCTGGGCCGCTTCGCACAGCAACTCCCCCAAAGGGGCTCCCGTGCGTTTGGATACCTTGAGAGCCAAAACAACAAGCTCGAGTCCAGGGGCATCGAGGCGTTCGAGCATGGCATCGAGCGCCTCTATTGCAGGCACACCGCAATTCACCGCAAACGAGACGCGCATGAACTCCGTCCGAATAGGTTCCGCCGAACGCGCCCCGACAAATCGCATCGCCTGTGGAAGCGAATAGCCCGAAGCAAGCGAGATGGCAAGGGAGCCAAAAGCCTCTGGCATGGCAACTTCAAGTCTTCTCGCGCGATCGCGCAAACGACGAGAGCGCACCAAGCACAGAACAGCCGGGGGCACAATCGCAAACAGCACGCCCCATGGCGACCACGCCAAGAGAAGACCGAGCACTCCAGCTGCAAAGACAACCAACACAAAAGCGCCCAGGCGTTCGGGAAACGAATACAGTGCAAAGGGACGCTTGCCGCGCCACGAGAGTTCCTCAATCTCGCTCACTGCCCCGTCCACCCCCGGGAGCAACCTCAGCCGTCGCGCAAGACTAAACGATCCCAAGGACCGGCACCACGCACGCAATGAAGACGGCTTCGATCCCCATGCAGGAGCAGGCTTACCGGCAGTTGTCCCAAGCGCTATCCAAACGCTTAGGTATACGAGGGCTCCGCTTCCCGCGGACACAAGGATCTCCATCGCTCGACCTCCTCCCGAGCAATCGCGCCAGAGCGCACTCCCTCTGCAATAAACGGCGGCTCTCGCAAGAGCAACCAGGTTGTTGTCGCCGGATCAAACGAGACATACTCCTCTAGCCGCACGCCGCCTTCCGGGGCGCGTGTCACGCCCGTAAACGACGACACGAAGCGCCGTCCATCCGGCATGCGCTGCGACATAACGATTCCGTCAAGCGCCATGGCGATCTGCTCCTCAATCAGATCACCCGGAAGATCGATGCCATAACGAGAAAGCAGCGTCAGGCGCACAATCACCTCGCGCGCTGTACCCGCATGCAATGTGGTGAGCGAGCCATCGTGGCCCGTATTCATGGCCTGCAGCATGTCAATGCACTCTTCGCCGCGCACCTCACCTACCACGATACGATCGGGGCGCATACGCAGCGCGTTTGCCACCAGCTGCCTGATACTCACCTCTCCTTTGCCTTCTATCGACTCCGTGCGAGCCTCCAGGCGCACCACATGGGGATGACGCGCAAATTTAAGCTCCGCAGAATCCTCGATGGTCACGATGCGCTCGCCTAAATCAATCTCGCAGGAAAGAGCATTGAGCAGCGTGGTCTTACCCGATCCCGTGCCGCCGGCAACCGCCAAATCTTGCCGCAACGAAACCGCGCAAGAAAGCAGTTGCGCATACCACGAAGGCAAAGAGCCCAATTCCACCAGCTCGCCCAAAGAGGTGATCCGGTCAGAAAACTTCCTAATCGTGAGCACCGGCCCGTCAATTGCAATGGGCGGAATCACCGCATTCACGCGATACCCGCTTGGGAGGCGAGCGTTCACGATAGGACTCCGCTCATCGATACGGCGACCCAATGGCGAGATAATCCGGTCGATGATCACGCGAATTTGCTCATCGTCTGCAAATACGTCGTGCATCGGATAGAGCTTTCCCGCGCGTTCGAAAAAGATCGCATCGCACCCGTTGACCATGATCTCGCTCACGCTGTCATCGTCTAGCAACTCTTGCAAGGGGCCGAGTCCCACTACGTCATCGAGAATCTCACGGACAATCCGCGTTTGCTCCTGTGCCGTCAACGAGACCGTCTCCCGCGCGTTGAGCACGGCTTCGATTGCCGGGCGCAACTCCTCGCGCGAGCGTTCCGACGAAACAGCCGCAGCCATTCGCGACACCTCGTCATAGCCCACGCGCTCCAGCATCTCTTGCTTTACGCTTCGTTTTAGCTCCGCATAACGCAAGGGCATGGGCGAAGATGCGCTCGGAGTCGACTCGGCACGTCGAACGCGCTCCAACACGCTCATGACTTTTCACCCCGCTGCTTTTTGCGCAAAAAGCGTCGGCGCCCGCGTCCGTTTGCCTGCTGGGTTCGCGCCTGGTAAGCCTGCTCCCATGCTCCAATATCGCAACCGAGCTCCTTTGCCACACAACGCACAAGCTCTGTCACATCACGAGAAAACGCCGACTCCTGTGCTACAAATTCCCCCAAGCGACCAAACGCCTGCATTTGCTCCAGGGCATCGCCGCCTTCGGATACGCGCATGCGAGAACGCAACGAGATCGCCATTTCAAAGCGAAGCGCTTGCTCCTCCTGATTGCCTGCGCATCCAAACCGATTGAACACCGACGTCATCTTTGTTTTTGCCACGCCGATTCGGCTTGCCAGCTCAATCGCACGAACCGCCGAAGATGCGCACCCCGCCTGTCCAACGACAATGCAGCGATCGCATTGCGCGACAGCACAGGCAACGCCATCACCCCAAAACGTCGAAGTATCGGCAAAGATAATGTCCGCTTCTTGTCGCAAAAGCCCAATCAGCCGCTCCACAGGACCCGAAAGCAATTCGGCACGCTCGGGCAAAAGCGCCGGCCCCCACAAGGTCACCCCTGGAGCCACGCGCATGGCTGTTGCCTCAGCGCCAGCCTCAATCCCCTTAAAATCGGGGTCTTCCACAGCAAGAGATGCCAGGTCATTTGGCTCATCGACTCCCACCATGTCGTACATATTTCCAAACATCAGGTCCAAATCGAGCACCGCGGCGCGCAATCCCATCGACGCCGCAGCAAACGCCATTGCAGCCGTCAACGTGGTCTTGCCCACCCCGCCCCTTCCGGATATGACCGCGACAAGCGGCGCCCCGCCAGAAAAGATGGAGACGGGGTCTGCGATCTTCTCCTCGAGAACCGTACCCGTATGCGCGGAAGACACCACTTCCCGCTCGCAAGCTTGCTTGCCATCCACCGAATCAGGCCCCATTGCCCCCTGTTCAGCTAATTCATCTCCTACAGCCATCTTTGCAAAGGCAGGTACCGCCATCGGCGTCGCCACGCTGCGCGAAGCCTCATCGACCTCACGCGTATGGGACGCCATGTCCCCGCTTTCGGGAAACGGCCCCGTCACCCCATGCGGCTCGACCCATGGCGGTTCCTCCAGATCAGCCGCAAAACGGTCGATCTGCCATTCGGGCACATCCCCAAGTTCATCTGCCTCCGCCGGGTGCACTTCTACTTCTTCATGAGTTCCAGCAGGGGACGCGGCCACCTCTGCGTCGTTGGGACAATCCTTCGTCTCTGCCCTTGATATAGGTGAATCACATGCCGCGCCCTCTGCTGCAATCACCTCCGTAGCACCCGCGGCAAACAGGTGTGCCGCCGCTTCTACATCCTTGCGCGCAACAAGAACCACAATCGGAGCGCTCCAGCCCGCACCGACAAGCTCGCGCACAACGCGCTGCGCCGTCGCCGGCCCATCAAACGAGACAGCCGCCCCCACCGCCACCTGCGATAGCACCCGAGCAACGTCGGATATGCCCTGTTCGCACCCCATGCGCATCAGCTGCGCGCGAGGACACCGGCGTTCGACCTCCTCCGTCAGTTCGCGCACATTGGATCTCGCGGCGCACAGCAGCCACACCGAACTCATGACGTGCCTCCTTTTTCTGAAGCGGCCCCCGAAGAGAAAGCACCGCCTGTTGCAATCGTCACCATCCCCTGAGAGGTCACTGCCAAAAGCTCCGGCACCCGCTCGGGCTCCACCCCAAGCGTTACCCAGCTCAACGCAGCGCCCCCAACACGCTCCGAACTCGTATCGAGCACCTGCGCCGAAAACAACAGGTCTGCCACGGAGTCGCGCGAGGCATAGACATCCACGCGATCCCCCGCCTTGATCGCCCCGCCCAGGGCATGCTCCTCATCGCTTGCAACCGACACCGCAACCATTCCGTCTGGAACCTCCAATGAGCCCACCGGTTTCTCGATAAAGTACGCAGCGCTTACCACAGCACGCTTGGGTATGCGCGAGGTCGCCGTCTTTCCGGCAACTTCCTCCATAGACGTAAATGCATCCGAGGGCAGCAGACTCGAAACCCAATCCTCAACGGCAACGCTCCCGTCATCGATTCGCTCGCCCGGCTCGATATCACGGGTGGCAACACAGACCCGAGTCACGTCTCCCCCGTACGATTCGATCGTCTCGCGCTGCCTCACCTGGGCTTCTTCACGCACCGAAGTCACATACCAGCAGGTCAACACAGCAGCAAGCAAGCCCATAGCAACGCTTACGACAACACGCGCCTTCTTTCTCATCGCCACCCCCAAATGCTTGCAGCAAAGACCCGTGTCTTTGCTATCTCGATTGTGCTCAGGAACCTGGCATGCGCCGTAATCAATATGAGAAGTCAAATCACGGCCTTACAAATCTCTCCCCCATTTCTCACACGCCTTGTTAGATTTGAGGGGAGATTGCCGCGACACTTGTACGACATCTTCGCGGTGCCGGGGTACCAAACATGCCCCACAAACATAAGAAAGAGCACCGACCAGCATCGATGCCCTTCAAACAATCGCCCAAAGAAAAAGGCCGCCAAAACGGCAGCCTTGCAATTTCTCAGCTATGTACATGTGCGCCAACCGAAGCCGCGCTCTACCCCAAATGAATATCTGGATCGAGTGACTGAGCGCTCACACGCATCTCGCGCGCAAGCGAAAGGAACTCATCAAGACGAATACGCTCGATGGTGCCCTCTTCAACGCCTTCGCACACCGCGCATCCCGGCTCATGGGTATGCGTGCAATCGTTAAAGCGACAGGCACGAGCCGCCTCGATAATCTCGGGAAACATTTTTGCCAGCCCCCGCTCATGACCGACAAGCGGCAAACTGCGCAACCCCGGAGCGTCGGCGATGACACCTGCATCGTGACCTAGCGAAACCATAACGCGGGCGACCGTGGTGTGACGACCTGCGTCATCACGCTCACGCACGTCTCCGGTCTCCAACGCCTCATGGCCAAGCAGGGCGTTAAGAAGCGTCGATTTGCCAGCCCCCGATTCGCCCAAAATCATGGCACAGGAACCCGCCGGAACGCAGGCGCACACCTCATCGACGCCCTGCCCTGCTACCGAAGACGTAACAAGCACGTGCACCTGCGGCCCCACCAGCTGTCGAACCGCCCGCACCACGCGCTCGAGCTCGACGTCGTCACAGCGGTCAGCCTTAGTAAGCACGATTACGGGCTCAACGCCACAATCGAGCGCCAACACCATGGAGCGTGCAATGCGGTCGCATACCAGTTCAAGCGTATCGCGCACAGAACCCAACGCCTGCACGATCAGGATGACGTCGATGTTCGCGGCAAGCACCTGGCGCTCACCGCGTTTCTTGCCGCGCCAGCGCTCAAAGGAGCTGTGCCGCGGCAGTACGTGCTCGATCACACCCATATCGTGACCAGCAGAGATGCGAACAACAACACGATCGCCTACGGCGGGCAAAAGCACCCGCTCATCGCTGCGAGCCTTGGCAAAACCCACGGCATGCTCGGCACGCAAGGTCTGATCGGCGCAGGCTACCAACGGAAACCCGCGATCCAGACGCACGACAACGCCCAGGTGCATCTCGGAGGCAGCCTGTTCGTCACGACGGGCAGCATCAGCAACCCATGCTTCGAACGCGGCAGCCTGAGCTGCATTCGCCCCCATATCCTCAAACGTGGGAACGTCATGCAAAGACTCGAGGGCAGGCAAATCGGCGACAGTGCAGGTCTGCTCCCGCGACACCTCGCGCGGGCGACGAGACAACCCTGTGCGCTTCTTTGCCTTGCCCATGTGTGTCTCCTACTCCTTCTCGATGGCGCGCATGATGGCCTTCTGGATCTCCACGATGGGGATAATCAGGAATGCCAGACCTAGCGCGGCGATAACGCCCTTAAGCTCAAGCGTCACAGGGCCAAAGAACATCTCGGCAAGCGTCGGCTGCACGGTCACGATCACCGTCAGCACCAGCGCCAGCGCGGCAGAGGCCCACAGCCACCTGTTCTGCTTTGTCATGGCAAACAGCGACGTACGACGGCTGCGCATATTGAAGCAATGGAAGATCTCGACCATGTTGAGCGTGATAAACGCCATCATGACGCCCTCTTCGTCCGCCTTGCCCGCAATCATATCGGAGATGTGGATGTAGCCCATATCAAAGTAGACGCCCACAAAGAAGCTCGCGAGCACCAGTACGGTGATGATCAGGCCCTGAACAACGCAGTCCACGCCCATGTGACCGGCAAAGACACCGTCCTTGGCATTACGGGGTTTGCGTTTCATAACGTCGCCCTCGGCCTCTTCCATGCCAAGCGCCAGCGCCGGGAAGCAGTCGGTCACAAGGTTCACCCACAGCAACTGTACCGGCTGAAAGATGGTAAAGCCAACGAGCGTGGCGATAAAGACGCTAAAGACCTCGGCGAGGTTTGCCGAGAGCAGGAACTGGATGACCTTGCGGATATTGTCGTAGATGCGACGGCCCTCTTCGCAGGCACCGATGATGGTGGCAAAGTTGTCGTCGGCAAGTACCATGTCGGCCACGTTCTTGGTCACGTCGGTGCCGGTGATACCCATGCCAATGCCAATATCGGCGCGCTTGATGGAGGGTGCATCGTTCACGCCGTCGCCAGTCATGGCCACGATCTGGTCGCGGCTCTTCCAGGCCTCGACGATGCGCGTCTTGTGCTCGGGCTGAACGCGTGCGTATACGCCAAAGTCCTCGATGTGGGTGTCGAGCTCCTCTTCGCTCATACGATCGAGCTCGGCGCCGGTGATGGCCTGGCTGCGATCCGTAACGATACCCAGCTGCTTGGCGATAGCCACAGCGGTATCGATATGGTCACCCGTAATCATAACGGTGCGGATACCCGCGGCATGAGCCTCCTTGATGGCAGCGGCAGCCTCCGGACGGACCGGGTCGATCATGCCCGAAAGGCCGCAAAACACCATGTCGTGCTCAAGGGCCGAGGCGGAGCAGTCGGCGGGAATCTCGTCATACGAACGGCTTGCCAGGGCAAGGACACGCAAGGCCTCATCGGCCATGGACTTGTTGGCAGCCGCGATCTGCGCGCGGCGCTCGTCGGTCAGCGCGACGATGGCATCGCCCTCATATATATGAGTGCACAGGCCCAAAACAACGTCGGGCGCGCCCTTGGTGTACTGCTCGTAAGCGCCGTCGAGGGTCTCCACCACAACGGACATCATCTTGCGACCCGAGTCGAACGGTGCCTCGCCGACGCGCGGATGCTCGGAGGTGAGACCCGTAAGGCCCGCCTTGCCGGCATCGTTTACCAATGCGCACTCAGTGGGCTCGCCCACGGCCTCGCCCAGCCCCTCATCCCACGTGGCATCGGAGCACAGAGCCATGCCGGCGAGGAACTTCTCCTCGGGAGCAGCGAGCTCGTGCTTGACCACGGTCATCTTGTTTTGGGTAAGGGTACCCGTCTTATCGGAGCAAATAGTCTGCGTGCAGCCGAGGGTCTCGACGGCAGAGAGCTTGCGAATAATCGCCTGGCGCTTGGCCATCTTGGTCACACCGAGCGAAAGCACGATGGTCACAACGGCAACAAGGCCCTCGGGGATTGCGGCAACGGCCAACGAGACGGCAACCATAAAGGTGTCGAGTAGCGCCGAGGGATCGGCCATGACGTTGCCCACGCCATGACGGAAGATATCCACGCCAAAGATGACGACGCAGATAACGATAACCATAACAGTAAGGATGCGGCTAAGCTCGGCGAGCTTGACCTGAAGGGGCGTCAGCTCCTCCTTGGCATCGGCGAGGGCGCCGGCGATCTTGCCCATCTCGGTATCCATGCCGGTTCCCACCACAACGGCTCGACCACGGCCATAGACCACCGTAGAGCCCATATAGCACATGTTCTTGCGGTCGCCGAGCGGCACATCGTCGGCACCGGCGGCAAGCTCGATCGTACGAGCGTGCTTCTCGACAGGCACGGACTCTCCGGTGAGCGCCGCCTCCTCGATCTTCATCGAAGCGCTCTCGAGCACTCGGCAGTCGGCAGGCACCGAGTCGCCGGCCTCGAGCAGCACGATATCGCCAGGAACGAGCTCGGCACTTGGCAGATGGCACAGCTTACCATCACGTATGACCTTGGACTGGGCCGCGCTCATCTCCTGCAGGGCAGCCAAAGCCTCTTCGCTTTTTGCCTCCTGCACAACGCCGAGCACGGAGTTCACCACGACGACGAACATGATGATGATAACGTCGGCAAAATCGGCCTCGCCCTTCACCATACCGGTGAGAGCCGAGATGACAGCCGCCGCGATAAGCATGATGACCATAGGATCTGCCATCTGCTCAAAGAAGCGCTTCCACAGCGGAACAGGAGCCGCTTCATCAAGTTTGTTAGGGCCTGCCTGGCGCAACCTGTCGGCAGCGACAGTAGCAGTCAGGCCATCCTCAGCACTCGTTGCCTGCGCATCGAGCACGTCCTTGGCGTCGGCCAAGTATTCACGTTGCATAGATTCCCCTCCTGGGATGATTGAGCTGCCAAGCAGATTGATGCCCGATCATAATTCCCAGGAGAAGGGCAAGGGCTCATCAAGGCTGCCATGCTTAGCAGCGATTTGCAGTTCCCCTATAGTACCCAAAAGGCCGAAGCCGTGGCGCGCCGAGCGTCAGACATCGCCCAGGTTTCGCAATTTCATCGATATCCTTACTGTAGCGCCACGTTGCTTCATTTTCTTTATCGAAGCCTAACGCAGGGCAAACATCGTTTTGTTGCGCTGTTTGTACCGTATTATTCCGAAAGTCTACATTCCCTGGCGGCTCGAGCGCATCCAGGTCACCTCGATACCCCAGACCCGTTTCCCCTGCGTACGCGCTTCTTTCTTCTCAGCGAACGCGCACTGTAACGAAGCTAATTTCTTTCGTTTCATGTATTATTTCTGCAGGTAGGAGAGTTTGTAAGTTTCGGATTCTTTCGTAATCGAAAGCAACATCATGTCGTATACTGTTTCCAAAGTGGAAGCATCGGCACAGACTTCTATGGAGGTATGCATGTTCAAACGTACGAAAATCGTCTGCACCATGGGCCCGGCTTGCGACAACGAGGATACGTTGCGCGAAATGATCAAGGCCGGCATGAACGTCGCCCGCTTTAACTTCTCTCACGGTTCCTACGAGGAGCATCACGAGCGCATCGAGCGCGTGCGTCGTCTTGCCGCAGAACTCGGCCAGCCCGTCGGCATCCTGCTCGACACCAAGGGCCCCGAGGTTCGCACCGGTCTGCTCAAAGACCACAAGAAGGTCACTGTCACCGAGGGCGACCCCATCATCGTAACCGCCGCCCCGACCACCGAGGACAACCTCGGCACCGCCGAGCACATCTCACTCGATTACCTCAACCTCCCCAAAGAAGTCACCAAGGGATCCACGATCTTGATCGACGACGGCCTGGTCGGCCTTGAAGTCGAGTTCGTCGAGGGCAACGACATCCACTGCGTCGTCAAGAACAGCGGCGAGATCGGCGAGCGCAAGGGCGTCAACATGCCCAACGTGAATATCAGCCTGCCTGCCATCACCGAACGCGACCGCGCAGACATCCTTTTTGGTCTCAAGGAGGGCATCGACTACATCGCTGCGTCCTTCATCCGCGACGGTAAGGCAGTCGAGGAAATTCGCGAGCTCTGTGTCCTGAACGGCGGCGAGCACGTGACGATCTTCCCCAAGATCGAGTGTGCTTTGGGCGTCGAGAACTTCGACGAGATCCTCAAGGCTTCCGACGGCATCATGGTTGCCCGCGGCGACCTGGGCATCGAGATCGCCCCGCAGCTGGTGCCGCATATCCAAAAAGAGATCATCCGCAAGTGCAACGACGCTTACAAGCCCGTCATCACCGCTACGCAGATGCTCGATTCCATGCAGCATAACCCGCGCCCGACCCGTGCCGAGGTTGCCGACGTCGCAAACGCCATCTACGATGGCACCGACGCCGTCATGCTCTCCGGCGAGTCCGCTGCCGGTCTGTACCCGGTCGAGGCAGTGAAGATGCAGGCCAGTATTGCGCTCGAGACCGAGAAGTACCTGGCCGATCACGCTCCGCTCGTCGTGCCCGAGGGCGCTTCGACCACGCGCGCCGTCAACAACGTCGTGGGTCTTTCTGCCGTCAACATGGCCACCACCATCGGCGCCAAGTGCATCACCGTTCCCACCACCACCGGCCGTACGGCACGCCTGATTTCGCACTTCCGTCCCAACATACCCATCTGCGCATTCTCCCGCCATGAGTGGGCCGTCCAGCAGATGATCATGTACTGGGGCGTGCAGCCGCACCTTGCCGCAATCACGCAGGGTACCGTTAACGGCACCATCATGAAGGCAATCGAGACCGCCAAGGAGCTCGGCTACGTCAATCCGGGCGAGCTCACCGTGGCAACCGCCGGCGATCCGCGCATGTGCGTCCAGGTAGAGGGCAAGTCTTCTTCCACAAACGTCGCCTACGTGGCCCAGGTTCGATAACCGCGCCTGCAACACATTGCACCCGCAGTACGGGGTCCGGAAGGAAATTCCTTCCGGACCCCTTTTCATTTTAACCTTTGCCTTACCGCGCCCGCCATTCGAGCTAGCAGCTCATCTTCTGCCGCGCCTCGGCAACAAGCCGCTCCGTTGTATCCAATACCTGGGAAAACGTCTCGCTAAAAAACGCCTCGGTGAGCAGACGATACGGCGGATGCTCCGCTCGACCGGGATTCTCGCGCACCACCTCGTGAATAACGCCAACGGTCTTGAGCACATCATCACTCGAGATGGAATACTGCGCAAAAGATGCCGCTGCGGCCTTAAGGCGTGGCGTAGCGCGCACGATGCTTGCGAGACGCAGCGTTTTTCCAAACCAATCGAAATCACCCTGCTTCTTAATGCGAAATTCCTCACTGGGTTTGCCGCCCCGCGCCGCAAGGTATTCGTTTACGCGGGTGTTCCAGATGTTATCAGCGAGCAAGTGCACCCACGTGCCAAGCGTAAGGTCAAACAGGGACTGCTCTACGTCGTCGGGCTGCGTCGAGAATTCTGCAGGCGAAACAGCGGGCAGGCCCGGCACACCATCATAGCGATGCGGATAGTGAACGCGATTCACGCGTTCACGCTCCTGGGCGATGGTGGTCGCCTCCACGCATGAGCCGCAGCCGACGTGATGCAACAGCGGCACCACGTAGCCATCCCAAAATTCATGCGCGCGCGGCTTAGGGATAGGCTCAGATTCGGCAAAATGTGTGATGCGATACGGGATGGGGTCGACAATATCCGGCACCATATAGCCCACGGGGACATCGGGAACCACGCTGCCAAACAAGAAGGCATTGCGATCGCGCACGAGTGCCGCCACGGAGCCGTCGCGTGCAAGGAGCTTTTCGGCCTCGGCGATATGTATGTTCCAACTTGGCAAGAAAGCTACCCCTCAATCAACATGTCCGCAGGTAAAACAAGGGAGCACCCTACATTCAGGGTGCTCCAAACACATCTATCGCAACATGTGCCAGACTAGCTGCGAACCTCGCCGCCCGTTGCCTTGCACAGTTTGGTGACGATCTTGCCGTGCGCGCGCTCGACCTCGTCACTCGTGAGCGTATGGTCGTCGGAGCGATACGTCAGCGAGAACGCCATGGACTTTTTGCCCACGCCCACGCGAATGGGATCGCGGTAGACGTCGAACAGACGCACGCTCTCGAGCAGCTTGCCGCCGGCACTCGTGATGCGCTGCAGCAGGTCTTCGCAGGTCACCTCGTTGGGAACAACGATAGCGAGGTCGTGCTGAACGGCCGGGAACGGCGAGAACTCATGATAGTTCTCCTGGTTATGCGCTTCCTTGATAAGCTTGTCAAGATCAAGCTCGAAGGCAACCACAATCTGATCGATATTCATGGCCTCGCGCGCCTCGGGGTGAATCTCGCCCACCCAGCCCAGCACGGTACCGCCAGAAAGAACCTCGGCGGCACGGCCCGGCTGCAAGAAGTCGTAGCCCTCGCCCTCGGCCACGCGGAAGCGCACCTTAGGGACGCGCAGCTGCTCAAGAAGTTCTTCGACAATGCCCTTACCGGCAAAGAAGCGCAGCTTATCAACAGTGTTATTCCAAGTCTGATCGGTCCAGGAACCCGCAAGCACACCTGCCACGGACTGCGTCTCGCGCGGCAAGCTCGCGTTCTCGCGACCGTGGAAAAGAGTGCCGATCTCATACAGGTGCACGTTGGTCGTGCCATGGGCCTCGTTGTAGGCAACAGACTGCAACAGGCCGGGAAGAAGCGAACGGCGCATTTCGGTCTGCTCGGCAACCAGCGGATTCATGAGTACGACAGGCACACCGCGACCATCGGCGGACATATGGATCTTCTCGAGGTCACCCGGGGCAGCAAAGCCAAAGGTCGTGGTCTCGTTAAGACCGCAGGCACGCAGAATCTGGCCAACCTTGCGCGTAAGCTGCTGCTCGTGCGTTAGGCCGCCAATGTGATTTTTGGCAGCGGGGATCGTGGCCTCCACGCGACCCATGCCCCACAGGCGCAAAACCTCTTCGATAAGGTCGATCTCGCGCGGAAGGTCGGGTCGGAAGCTCGGAGGCGTAACCAGGTAATCCTCGCCCGTCTCCTCGACCGTGCAGCCCAGACGCGTCAACGAACGCACTACGAAGTCACGCTCGATAGGAGCGCCGCAGATATCGAGAACACGCTGATAGCGCAGGGTGATGGAATCGATAGTCTTGGGAGCGGGATACACGTCCACATAACCGGGGGCAACCTCGCCACCGGCGAGCTCCTCAATGAGGGCGCACGTCACGTTGGCAACGTCGACGCAGCCCGTCTCGTCCACCTGACGCTCAAAGCGAATAGAGGCATCGGAGATAAGCGAGAGGTCACGGCTTGTATGGCTGGTGCGGCCGGCGTTGAAGCAGGCGCTCTCTACCAACACGTCCACCGACGCGTCGGTAATCTCGGAGTCCATGCCGCCCATGACGCCTGCGAGAGCAACCGGGCGCTCGCCATCGGTGATGAGACCCATGCCGGCGTCAAGCACGCGCTTCTCGCCGTCGAGGGTCTGGAATGTCTCACCCTGTTTGGCAGCGCGCACCACCACGGAGCGACGACCATTGCGCTCGGCAAAGGTTGAGAGGTCAAAGGCGTGGAGCGGCTGACCGGTGAGCATCATCACGTAGTTGGTGATGTCGACGATGTTGTTATGCGGACGAATGCCCAGGCTGTTCAGGCGCTTGACCATCCAATCGGGCGAGGGCCCAACCTTCACGTTTCGCACGATGCGAGCGACATAGCGATCGCACAGTCCCTCGTCGGCGATCTCGACGGAAAGTTCGTCTGCCGTAGCACGGCCGGTCTCGGATTTGATGGCGGGCAGCTCCACGTGGTAATCGCGATCGAAGATGGCGCCCGTCTCGCGCGCCATGCCAATCATGGACAGGCAATCGGGGCGGTTGGGCGTGATCTCGCAATCAAGCACGGTATCGGACGAGCCGTAGTACTCGCCAAAGGGCATACCAATGGGAGCGTCCTCGGGCAGGATCATGATGCCTGCGTGGTCACCGCCGATGCCCAGCTCGCGCGCCGAGCAGTTCATGCCAAAGCTCGCGACACCACGGAGCTTGGATTTCTTGATCTTGACGTCGCCGGGCAGCTCGGCACCAATCATGGCGGTCACGATATGATCTCCGGCCTCGAAGTTCTGGGCGCCGCAAACAATCTGCAGCGGAGCGGGGTTGCCGTCGGTATCGAGATTCTTGTCGCCCACATCGACCGAGCACACATACATGTGGTCGCTATCGGGGTGCGGGGTCTTGGTGAGCACCTTGGCAGTCACCACGTGGTCGAAGGACTCGCCCACGGTGTCGATCGCCTCGACCTCGGTGCCGGTACGGATATATTCGTCCGAAAGGGTCTTGGGATCCTCCGGAATATCGATCATGGTCTTGAGCCAGTCGTAAGAAACGCGCATCTAACTGGTCTCCTTTCATCTGTAACGCCTGCAATAAACAGACGGAAAACTCCAGCTACGGAGACGGGTTTCCGAGGTGCCGCAGATTGCCCTGAAAGAGGAGGGAAGCGTACTTAGGTACGCGACCGACGATTGAAGGGCAAGGTGCGGTGCTTCGGGAAGCCGCCGGGACAAGTCAACCTAAAACTGGTTGAGACAGCGCATATCACCCGTCATCAGCGTGCGCAGGTCGGGCAGGTCGTAACGAAGTGCCGCCACGCGCTCGGCGCCAATGCCAAAGGCGAAGCCGGTATATTTCTCGGGGTCGATGCCGCAGTTGATAAGCACATTGGGGTCGACCATGCCGCAGCCCAAGATCTCGATCCAACCGGAATGCTTGCAGAAGTTGCAACCCTTGCCGCCGCACACGTGGCAGCTCACGTCAACCTCGCAGGAAGGCTCGGTGAAGGGGAAGAAGTGCGGGCGATAGCGCGTCTTGCGATCCTCGCCGAACATGCACTTGACAAAGTAATCAAGCGTGCCCTTGAGGTCACCGAAGGTAATGCCCTCGTCCACCACGAGGCCCTCGATCTGGTTGAACTGCGGCAGGTGGCAGGCGTCCGCCGTGTCGGGGCGGTACACGGTGCCCGGGCAGATCATGTAGATAGGCGGCTTCTGGCTCTCCATGGTGTGAATCTGCACGCCCGAGGTCTGGGTGCGCAGCAGGATGTCGGACTCGCCATGAGCGTGGGCCTCGGGGTGCGCCACGCTACCGGGGTTGTTGTCGACCACGTAGAAGGTGTCGCGCGCCGAGCGGCTGGGATGGTCCATGGGGGCGTTGAGCGCGGTGAAGTTGTAGTAGGAAGTATCGACCTGCGGGCCGGACTCAACGGTGTAGCCGATGCCGCAAAAGATGTCCTCTGCCTCCTCGATAATCTGCTTGATGAGGTGCTGGTGACCGATCTGCGGACGAATGCCCGGCAGGGTGATGTCCACGGCGTCGTGCTCGAGCGCGTGCTTGAGGGCGGCAGCTTTCATCTCGGTCTTGCGCTCCTCGAACAAGCCCTCAACCAGCTGGCGCATCTCGTTGGCGCGTTTGCCCATCACGGGACGCTCCTCGGGGGAGAGCTTGCCCATCATGCGCATGAGGCCGGTCACGCGACCTTTGCGGCCAAGCAGGGCCACGCGGGCGGCCTCGAGCTTCTCGGCATCGTCGGCGTTGGCGATAAGCTCCTTTGCCTCCGCTTCGAGCTTGGCCAGATCATCGATCAGACTCATCTATCTTCCTTTCCTGTCTGCACGGGGCGCCATGCCCCGGCACGCCCGCACTCGGCAATAAAAAAACCGTCCTTGGGCGCTTCTCGCTTACCCAAGGACGGTTGAATTCCGCGGTACCACCTTGTTTGGCAGCCGGATGTTTGGCTCGGCATGCCCTCTTTTGACCCCTTGTCGCGAGGCTCACGGCTTCCCTACTCAGACAATGTCCGTTCAGGTCGCTGCTCGGAAGTGAACGTCTAGTCCTTGCCAAGGTGAAGAGGCTTGCAGCCCATGACCTCTTCTCTCTTAAACCCGGCGCAGCGGACCAAACCCTCTCCGTCAACGCATTGGCCAAAATGATAGCACAAGGCAGACAGCGAACGCGTAGTATCCATGGGCTACGTGCCCTTTTTCGCGGCCTCCGCACAATATGCCCGGAGCTACCCCGCCGCAGTCCACAACCCAAACGCAGTGCACCCAAAGGTCCCGCAAATGAATAAAAGCGATGCTTGCTTGCATAAAAAATCGTCAAAATAGCAACGATGTCGCCCTTCTTGCAGCGCCATGCGCCCAAAATGGCGGAAAAGTAGAAATATGTACGATGCCCGGCGCCTTAACAGGCTTAGCAGAGGAGAAACGTCCGCACGTGCACAATGAACGCTGTTCATTGTGCACCCGGTTGCCGATTTTGGCCTCCGCACCTTTATGCACACCGAAATCGAGGCCCCTAATCGTACATATTTCGATTTTTCCGCCACCTTAAGCGGTGTTGGCACCCGTTCAAGCGCTCCTAGACGTACGAATCTCCCCGCGCCCAGAACATCAGCGCACACGCCACGTCGTCGTGACGCGCGGCCACATACGACGCACGGCAACATTGAGAGAAGCGAAGACTCAACTGGATAGCTATCAAGCTTACCCTGGTGGCCTTCAATAAAATCTCCCAGCATCGCAGCGCTGCAAACCAATACAAACCAATATAGATAAAAGAAATGGCGGGCCACCATGAAGGCAGCTCGCCAAATCAAGAGAGTGAAGGCAATCAGAAAGCGGGACGGTACCTAGTTCTCGGCCAACGCCTTCTTGCCAGCATTGATCGCCTCGACGATCTTGTCGGTGTCGTAGACGCAACCCTGCCAAGTGCCACCGGAAACGTCCTGAAGCGCAGCCCATAGGCGAGTGTCGGCGGGAAGGTCCTCGTCCTCCTTCACACGCGGATCGGTCTCGCGCTCGGCCAGAATGGCGGCGCCTTCCTCGTAGGAAATCGGGTTCTCCGGGTCGGTGCCGATGAAGTTGATCGAGCCCTCGAGCGCATTGGTGTCGACGATGATCTCGACGACGTCGCCGTCGCGCAGCTTACCGATCGGGCCGCCAGCGAGCGCCTCGGGACCAACGTGACCAAAGCAGGCGCCGGTGGAAACGCCGGAGAAACGAGCATCGGTGATAAGAGCGATCTTGTAGCCCTCGGGCACCTTCTTGAGCGCGGAGGTGAGCTGATAGGTCTCCTCCATGCCCGTGCCCTTGGGGCCGACGCCCAGAACAATCATAATGTCGCCAGGGACGACCTCACGATCCTTGATTGCCTTCATCGCGGCCTTCTCGGAGGGGTAAACCTTGCACGGAGCGGTGTGACGGTAGAAGCCATCCTCGGAGATAGCGCGCGGATCGATGGCGGTGGACTTAACCACAGAGCCCTCGGGAGCGATGTTGCCCTTGGGGAAGGTAACCGTGGAGGTCATGCCCGCGGCCTTTGCCGCCTCAGGAGTCTTGATAATCTCGTCGGCGTCGACGCCCGTGGTCTCCTTGAGATGCTGGCGCACAAGCTGACGGCGCTCGCTGTTCTCCCACCAATCGAGGTTTTCGCCGAGGGTCTGGCCCGTGGCGGTCATGACGGATTCGTCGAGCAAGCCGGGGAAGTACTTGCGCAGGATGAGCATGACCTCGGGAACGCCGCCAGCCATAAAGGCCATCGAGGTCGGGTAATGGACAGGGCCGATCGGCATGACGGAGACGAGGCGCGGGACGGCCTTGTTGACCTCGGCCCAGTCGTCAACGGTCGGGCGCTTCACGCCGGCCTCGAAGGCGATGGCCGGGATGTGCAGCAGCAGGTTGGTGGAGCCACCAAAGGCAGCATGGATAATCATCGCGTTACGCACGGAGGCCTCGGTGATAATGTCCTTCGCGGTGACGCCCTTCTCCATCTGGGTGAGGAGCGCGCGGGCGGAGGCGCGGGCGATGTCCTCCCAGATCTTGGTGCCCGAAGGAGCCAGCGCGGAGTGCGTGATGGCGAGACCGAGGCCCTCGGAGACAACCTGGGACGTACCGGCGGTGCCAAGGAACTGGCAGCCGCCACCGGCGGACGCGCAGGCACGGCAGCCCTGACGACGAGCGTACTCGAGGGAGATTTCGTTATAGGCAAAACGCGCGCCGATGGTCTGAATGGTACCGGCGTCCTCGCCCGGGTCGCACTTGCCGTGGTTGACCGGCATCAGCGTGGAGCCGCCGGGGCACAGGCAGACGGGATAGTCGTGCTGCGAGGCGAGCGCCATCATAGTCGCAGGCAGGCCCTTGTCGCAGCTCGCAACGCCCAGGATGCCCTTGCGGGTGGGCAGCGAGCGGATGAGACGACGGAACACAACGGCGGCGTCGTTGCGGTAAGGCAGCGAGTCGAACATGCCGATGGTGCCCTGGGTACGGCCGTCGCAGGGGTCGGAGACAAACGTGGCGTACGGGAGCTTGTGGTTCTCCCTCAGCACCTCGGCCGCAGCCTCGAGCTGAACGCCAAGCTCGTAGCCGCCGGTGTGGAGGGCGAGCGCCTTAGGGGTGCCGTCGGTCGAGCGGATGCCGGCGAGCGTGGAGATCATCATCACGCCGTCATTGGCAAGCTCGCTGGGCTCCCAGCCCATGCCGGCGTTCAGCGTCATGCCAAACATATCGCCAGAGGGATGCGTGCGCAAAATCTCTTCAGTCAAGGGCAGCTCACCCTCGGCGCCTTCGGCATGCGTGGGCGAGTCGTAAATGCCCTCAAGCTGATCGGAGTAAATGGAATCGAGTGTAGACATATTGCTTCCCTTCTTTTTCAGGCTCGTTCAGAACCTGGAATTTCCAAAAAACGAACGGATGCGAGGCGCTTACAGAAGACCTTGGCCCTCAATAATCTGTCGCGCGTTGTCGAGGATAGACTCAATCTGGGCCCTCTGCTCATCGGTAAGCGGAAGAACCGTCGAGCGGCAGATAGGCCTCACCGAAAGACCGCGAGCCGACATCGCATACTTCACGGCGGGAACAAACAAAGGCGCCACGCTGTAGATATCAGCAAGCTTGTCGATCACATGCTGGATCTTCTCAACGCGCTCCCAATCGCTCGCACCGAGGGCGGCAACCCATGCATGGGTGAGCTCGGGATAGATATTGGCGAGAGCTGCGATGCAACCATTGCCGCCGGCAAGTGCGTTGTGGGCAAAATTCTCGTCGAATCCGGAGTAAACGATAAAGTCGGGCGCGACATCGGCGATGGCCTCCAACATGGCGCGCGTATGGCCCATATCGGTCACCGTATCTTTAATGCCCATGACGTTGGGGCAGCGGATAACAATCTGACGAACGGCCTCGGCATCGATGTCGTTCCCGGTACGCGCAGGGAAGTTGTACAGCATGACGTTGCCGTCGATCTGGCTGGCAACAGCGCAGAAGTACTCAACGATCCCCTGGTGTCCAAGTCCAAAGTAAAACGGAGTGATGACCATCACCGCATCGGCTCCAAGAGCGAGGGCCTGACGAGACAGCTCCACGGTCTCGTCGACCGCGTTGGTTCCCGTGCCCACGATAAGCTTGACCCTACCGCGCGTAACCGCAGCGGCAGCACCGATAAGCTGAAGGCGCTCGTCACGAGAAAGAGTAAAGAACTCGCCATTGCTGCCATGAAGCAAAATGCCGTCGACGCCACGATCGATAAGGTCATTCCAAACCTGGGTATTGGCTTCCAGGTCAACCTTTCCCTGCTCATCAAAGACGGTGACAACAGGAACGATAAATTCGGGCTTACGCATTGGTGCTACTTTCTATATATCCGAGACCGCTAGACAAACAGGCTGAGCAGGCAGACGGCGATAAGGCCGATGACCGATATGAGTGTGCAGCTTAAAGACCACGTCTTGAATGTTTGCCCCATGGTGAGGCCGAAGTACTCCTTGACCATCCAGAAGCCGCCGTCGTTTACGTGAGAGAAGAACATAGAGCCGGCGCCAATGGCGAGAACGATCAGGCTGAGCTCAGCCGTGGAGCAAGAAGCGGCAAGCGGGGCAACGATGCCCGCAGCGGTAATGGTCGCAACAGTCGCGGAGCCGGTTGCCAGGCGGATAAAGACGGCGATGAGCCAAGCGGAGACGAAGATAGGAACAGCGAGCTGAACCAGGTAGCTGCCCAAAACGTCGGCAATGCCGGAATCGACAAGCGTCTGCTTGAATCCGCCACCAGCGCCCACGATCATCAAGATGCCGGCAATGGAGGTAAAGGACCCACCGAGCATGCCATTGACCTCCTTGAAGGAGCGCCCACCCTTGAGGCCAAGGGCAAAGACGCCGTAAATTACAGCGGTAAGCAGGGCGACAACGGAACTACCAAAGAACGCCACCAATGTCGTGACGTAAGGAATATCCAGCCCCGTGAGCTCGAACACGGCATGCAGGAGCATCAGAACAACAGGGAGCAAAACGATCATGAGCGAAGCGAAGAAAGAGGGGCGATCTTCCACGGCAATGGAAACATCGCTCGAAGCGTACGCTTCATTTGCCTTGACCGGCACGGCGCGAGCCATCCATTTTGCCACCAACGGACCCGAGACAATCGTGGTGGGGATTGCGATGATCAAACCCAGTCCAAGAGTGATGCCCAGATTAGCGTTCAAGTACGAGATGGCAGTCAGAGGACCCGGGTGCGGCGGAACAAAACCATGCAGGCAGCCCAAAGCCGCAATCGCGGGAATGCCCAAGGCGATAGCCGGCATATTCTGACGCTTGGCGAGGCTCATAACCACGGGAATCATGAGAACCAGGCCCACCTCGAAAAACAGTGAAATGCCCATGATAAAAGCGACCGCGGCGATAGCCCAGGGAAGCGACCTTTTGGAGGAGTGGGCGACGACCGTATCGACAATCTGATCGGAAGCGCCGGTCTTGGTGAGTAGCACGCCGATCATCGAACCCAAAACGATGAGGACGCCCACGTTGCCAACCGTGCTACCGAGACCTGTGGTGAATGAGGTGAACGAATCCGTAATGGGAACGCCAGCGAGAACCGCCATGACAAAAGAACCGAGCATGAGGGCCAAGAAGGCATGCACTTTCGCGAAAACGATGAGGCACACGATCACAGCGATGCCGATGAGCGCCGCAATGATGAGACCAGCTGATGATCCAAGCATTTCTGTCCTTTCTTCTGTTCGTTATATCGAACTAAGTTTGTGGTAGCTCTAACTGTATGCGCACTCTTAGGTATTGACAAAGTGCCTTCGGGCGAATGGTCCAAACTAAACCGCAAACGGCGAACTAGGTTCGTATATGCAAACTGAATAGAAATGGGCTAGTATGATAAAAAACACCCTCCCCCACCTGCAATGAGTGGGCTGTCAACTACACATGAGGCAAGATGATCACCATGAGCGACGACTCCAGTAAACTTCACCGCACGACATACCGCGTTCTCACGCTTCTCAGCCTTCTCTCTCAACATGAGGATGGCCTCACCTTTACCGAGGTACAGCAGCTAGTCGATATTCCAAAAGGAACGCTTTCGCCCATCCTCCACACCATGGAGCACATGCGATTCATATCGCTTAACCCCACAACGGGACGCTACAGCATCGGAGTGAACACCTACCTGGCAGGCAAGGTCTACGGCCGCTCCGACGCCTTGCTCCAGTTCATCACCGAGGAAATGCACCAGATTGTCAACGCTTGCAGCGAAACGTGCCAACTTGGCATTCTCGAGGGTCCAAACGTTGCCTACGTCGCAAAGGTCGATTCGCCTTCTCCCATCCGCCTTATTTCGGACGTTGGCAAGGTCTTCCCCGCCTACTGCACAGCCATCGGCAAAGCAATTCTTTCCGAATGCGACCGCGCGAAAGTCGAAGAGTTGCTGCCCGAAACATTCCAGGCATACACCGCGCACACCCTTAAAAACCTTGATGAATTTTGGGATCAACTCATCGAAGTGCGTCGCACGGGGTTCGCTCGCGATTTCGAGGAGATCACCGATGGGGTCACCTGCATTGCGGTGCCCATCCACATCAACGGAAACATCGCCTACGGTTTGAGCGTAACCACGCCTGCCTACCGCCTAAATGATGAAAAGCGCATCCTTATCGAGTCCTTGCTCACAAATGCAAAAAACCGCATCGAACACCTTCACGCCTAGAGTCCAATAATCCGTCCGTTAATCACCCTCAGCTTCGAGCGCGCTGTTTAATGACCCGATAGGCTGCTACCGTCGCAGTCCACAACCCAAACGCAGTGCACCCAAAGGTCCCGCAAATGAATAAAAGCGATTCCCTCTTGCATAAAAAATCGTCATCAAGCGGCGCGGCGGTTTTTCCTGCGGCGGAGACCGACCAAAATGGCAAAAAAGTCTGAATTTGCGCGATAGTCGGCTCCACGGCAGGCTTCTCGAGAAGCCGAAACACTCGCGCAGACACCATGAACGTCGTTCATGGTGTCCGCCGTCGCCGATTTTGTCCCGCGTTCCTTTATGCACGCCAAAATTGAGGACCCCAATCGCGCAAATTCAGACTTTTTTGCCACCTTAAGCGGTGCTGGCATCCGTTCAAAGATTGAACGTCGCCCAACCCACCCTCCGCACCCGCGCATGGGTACACTTGGTGTGTTTTGATACCACGCGATGGGAGCAAACATGGGAAAAAAGAAAAATCAAGCAAAGAAGGCTGCTGCCTCCGTGCGCAAGCTTGAACGAAAGCTTTGGTGCCGTAGCTACCTGATGAAGATCGCCGAGTTCGATGGCGCCACCATCGCGCCCGAAAACGGTGCCGCCGCGCGCACCGAGGCGATGGGCACGCTCGCGAGCGAATACCACAAGCTGCTCACCAAGGACTCCTCCGTCAAAAAGGTAAAGGACTTGCTCGACGCTGTAGAATCCGGCAACATCGAAGACGAGCAGCTTTGCGCCGAGGCGCGCGTCCTCGCACGAGACCAACGCGAGGCGCTGGCCATTCCCGCCGAAGAAGCCGAGGCCTGGACGCGTCTAACCTGCGAGGCACAGGCCGTCTGGCACAAAGCAAAGGTCGCCAACGACTGGGCAAGCTTCGAGCCCTACATCGACCGTATCGTCGATTCCCTCAAGCACCAGGCAGCGCTCATGAACCCCAATGCCGACCCTTATGACATCTGGCTCGATCAGCACGAGCGCGGCCTTTCCACCGCGTCCTTCGACGCCTTCTGTGCCCAGGTCAAAGATACCGTGGTTCCGCTCGTACACGAGATTGGCGAGCGCGGCCAGCAGCCGGATGCCCCCTTTGCACATGCGCACGTGCCCGTCGAGGTACAAAAGGCCCTCTCCCTCGACCTGATGAAGCTCGTGGGCCTCGACCTTGCCGACACCACGCTTGCCGTGACCGAGCACCCCTTCTCCGAAGGCTTTGCCACCGGCGACGCACGCATCGCCACGCACTTCTATGAGGACGACGCCCTCTCCAACGTGTTCTCCATCGTCCATGAGGCCGGGCACACCATCTACGAGCTGGGCGTCAACCCCGCATACGCCTTCACGAGCCTCGAGGGCGGCACCTCGATGGGCATCCACGAGAGCCAGAGCCGCTTCTTTGAGAACACCGTGGCGCGCAGCCGCGCCTTCATGGGCCCGCTGCTGCAGGTCCTGCGTAAGCACGCACCCGAGGTCTACGGCCAGGTGAGCGAAGACGAGCTCTACCGCGCCGTCAACATCGCGCGCCCCTCGCTCATTCGCACCGAGGCCGACGAGCTCACTTATCCCCTGCACATTATGGTGCGCTATGAGATCGAACGTCTGCTCTTTGCCGGCGAGGCCACGGCCCGCGATATCCCCGCCCTGTGGAGCCGTTTTATGGACGAGTACCTGGGCGTCGATGTTCCCGATGACGCTCACGGCTGCCTGCAAGACGTCCACTGGTCGGGCGGCTCGTTTGGTTACTTCCCCACCTATGCCCTGGGCAGCGCCTACGACGCGCAGTACGTTCCCGCCATGAAAGCCGATGGCGTGGACATCGTCGCCGCCTGCGCTGCAGGCGACCTTACGCCCGTCTGCACCTGGCTGGGCAACAAAATCTGGCAGTGGGGCCGCGCCAAGGACGCACCGGAACTTATCCAAAACGCATGCGGTGCCCCCTTCGACGCCCGCTTCTACTGTGATTACCTGAACGAAAAGTTCCGCTCGCTGTACAACTTGTAGGCTGCTCAGACAAAGACGTCCCTCGTCCTTACCCCTCCACACGCGCCCATCGCACGGCAAGCCCAGCATCGGGCAGCTGCCGCGATGGGCGCCCCTTTGCATAGCGCTAACACAAAACGGGGACTCGTCACCTGCTAAATCGAGTAAAATCAGAACCAATATCGGCCCGTTCTAAGGAACAGACATGATGATGATTGCAACCCTCGCCGGCGTCCTTTGGATTCTTATCCTCCTCTTTGTTGTCTTTGCCCTCACCGGCAATATCTTCTTCGTGGTCAAGCAGCAGCATGCCGTGATCATCGAGCGCCTGGGCAAGTTCAACAAGATTGTGGGCGCGGGCTTCCACGCCAAGATTCCCTTCGTGGACCGCAAGGCAGCCACGGTAAGCCTGCGCACCATGAAAAACGGCTTTGACATCGACGTGAAGACCGAGGACAACGTAACCATCGGCCTCGAGGTCTCCGCGCAGTACCACGTGAGCTACGAGCTTGGCGCTACGCCCGAACAGTCCGGCGTCTACAAGAGCTACTACATGTTGCAGCAGCCAGTCGCCCAGATGCGCGACTTCATCACCGACGCTTTGCGCTCTTCCATCCCCGTCTACACCCTTGACGAAGTTTTTGCCAAGAAGGACGACATCGCAAAAGACGTCAACGCCACCGTATCCGAGCAGATGGACGCCTACGGCTTCACCCTTGTCTCGACGCTTATCACCAAGATCGCCCTTCCGCATGAGGTCGAAGACTCCATGAACCAGATCAACGCCGCGCAGCGCACCAAGGCGGCCGCGCAGGACCTGGCTGAGGCCGACCGCATCCGCCGCGTGACCGAAGCCAAGGCAGAAGCCGAAGCCATGGAGAAGGCCGGCGAGGGTATCGCCAACCAGCGCAAGGCAATCGCGCTCGGCATCAAGGACTCGCTCGAAACTATCCAGGAAACGGGCGTGGGCAACGACGAGGCAAACCAGCTGTTCATGTTCACGCAGTGGACCGAGATGATGAATGAATTCGCCAAGAGCGGCAAGAGCGCAACCGTCGTGCTGCCAAGCGACTACAAGCAGGCATCGAGCATGTTCGAGCAGATGCTATGCGCCAGCGAGGCCACGCGCCAGGGAAGCGTTCCGCCGGTGGACCCGCAGCAGTAGTACCTGCTCCCCACACCAGTACATGCCCCTTTTCACCCGTGCATGGACCCGTGTCCTGCACGGGTGATTTTATGCATACGAGCGCAGGGTCCTCGATGCCCTCCCGACAAGCGTGGGGCCCCGCAAAGCACCGCAAGCTTTCACCCGCGCAACGAAGGCTAAAAACGCGCCGTGAGCCCTAGACCGTCAAGAACACCATGATGATGATCGCGGCAAAACCCGCGATGTCAGTGCCGGAGAAAGCCACACCCAAAAGAATGGCGCTCGTCACCGCCGCAGAGACAGGCTCCACCGTGGCGATCATGCTCGCGCGCATGCCGCCCAAATCCTTGACGCCTTGCATATAAAGCATGTAGGAAAGGAACGAGCCAGCTACGATAAAGACCACCAGAGCCTCAATGCCTGCAATGTCAAGCGCGGGCACGTTGTTCCACGGCTGGATGAAAGCGCAGGTGATGATACCCGAGAGCATCATGGCAGAACCTGTAACCACCGGGGAGCCATATTCGGGCAACAGACTCGCGGGGATCATGACCGTCGCCGCCGCAAAGACCGCAGTCAGCAAACCGGCGATAAGACCTGCAGGCGAGATGGCAAGCGCCGAGATATCGCCGCCCGTGGCAATGAGGAAGGTGCCCAGCAAAGCCAGTATCAGGCCTGCAAGCTCGCGCTTACGCGGACCGCGCGCTTGACGCACACAGGTGATCACCATGATGATGATGAGCTCGAGGCACTGCAGCACCGTCGCCGTACCGGCATTGGTAAGACGAATGGCAATCAAGTAGAAGAACTGATTAGCAAAAAGTCCAAATAGGGTGAAGAGCAACTGAGTACGAATATGGGCCGGATTGGTCCACAGTCGCACGAATCGATCGCGTGCGGTAAAGGCGATAAGCGCCATGAAGAGCAAGCCGGCGAAGATCTGACGAACAGAGAGCAGCCAGAGCGTGTCCACGTGATAGACGTCGAACAGCATGCTTGCCGAGGTACCCGAAAAACCCCAAAGGCCTGCACCCGCAAGCGTAGCAAGCACGCCCACAAGGGTTTTGCGCGACTCGCGGCCATTCAAACGATTGCGCCATGCACGTCGCTGCTTGCGCGATTCCGCATCGGTTCCCATCGATACCGTCTCCTGCTGTGTTTGCCCTGCCGGCACGCCCACGTGCATACCCCTTTGCGTCTTCATCGCTTGTTCTTTGTGCAGCAAGAGGCCCACTCGACCTGCCGCACGTGTATAACCTTACCCCACCAAACGTCGCGACTGGGCGTTCGTCACGCGCCAAATTTCAACGTTTTCGCAGGTACTGCACCCAAATGGAGTATGCGCTCCCCAAATGCCTCCGGAACGCCCGTGACGCGTGTCCCCACTTGGGGGTATAAAAGGGCACAGCACATCTTCACCACGACTCATGGAGGCACCATGCCCTCAACCGAATCAATGAGCGCTCGCGAGCGCGCTGCCAAAGTCCTCGTCCCCGGCGCCACAGTGAGCGGCTTTACCGTCAAAAGCGCCGAAACCATCGACGAGCTGGACGCCGAGGCCTACGTCATCGATCACGCCGCATCCGGAGCACGCCTGCTTTTCCTTGCCTGCGAGGATGAGAACAAGGCATTTGCCATCGGCTTCAAAACCCCACCGTCAAACGACACGGGCGTCTTCCACATCCTCGAGCACTCCGTGCTGTGCGGATCGGCCAAGTTCCCTGTCAAAGAACCATTTGTCGACCTCATCAAGAGCTCCATGCAAACGTTTCTTAACGCCATGACCTACCCCGACAAGACCATCTACCCGGTTGCATCCACCAATGAGCAAGACCTGTACAACCTCATGGACGTCTACATGGACGCGGTGCTAAATCCCGCCATCTATACCAAAAAGGCCATCTTTGAGCAGGAGGGCTGGCACTACGAGCTCGACCGCGCCGCAGACGGCACGCCCCAGCACCTTCGCTACAACGGCGTGGTGTTCAACGAGATGAAGGGTGCCCTCTCCGACCCCATGGACGTGCTGGACAACGCCGTGAACCGTGCGCTGTTCCCCAACACCGCCTACGCTTGCGAGTCGGGCGGCAATCCGCGCGCCATCCCTTCGCTCACCTATGAGCAGTTCTTGGATACCCACGCGCGCCACTACAACCTGGCAAACAGCTACATCACGCTCTACGGAGACCTCGACCCCGAGCGCGCCCTGGCCTTCCTAAACGAACGCTACCTTTGCGACGAGGCGCGCGCACATGACGCCGCCGCATGTGGCGTGCAGGGCATCGAAACCCCTGGCGCCCCCAACGAGCTTGCTCGCCAAGAGCCCATCGCCTGCGACTACATGAGCATCGATATGGTCACCACCCCGGATAACGCCCTCGTGGGATTGGGGTATGTGCTAGGTGACGCCCTCGACCGCAAACGCGTAATCGCAGCCGACATCTTGTTCGAAGCGCTGCTCGGCACCAACGAAGCGCCCATGAAAAAAGCCATCCTCGCGGCGAACCTGGGTGGTGATGTGACGAGCTACACCTCGGCTGCGTGCCTGCAGCCCTACGAGCTCATCATCTTGCAAAATGCCCAGCCCGACGTTGCCCGCCGCCTGCGCGAGGTGATTGAGCAAAGCGCCCGCGAGCTGGTGGATGCCGGCATCCCCCGTGACCGTCTGGAAGCCGTAATCTGCGGCAACGAGTTCGACCTGCGTCAGCGCGACTACGGCACGGCCGATGGCGTGGCAATCGCCTGCGATGCCCTTTCCACCTGGCTCTACGACGACGATACCGCGACCCTTGCCCTCAAGTACGGACCCGTCTATGAGGAGCTTCGTCAGGAGCTTTCGGGCAACTACTTTGAGGACCTCCTGCGCGAGCTCGTTCTTGACACGAACCACAGCGCACTCGTAGAGCTCAAGCCCCAGGAGGCGTCCGACGGCGACGACCCCGAGGCTGCCGAGCTTGCAGCCACACTCGAGAAGGCAAGCGACGAACAGCTCGCCGCTATCGACACCGATGTCGAGGCCCTGCGCGCGGCCCAGGAGGCCGAAGACTCGCCCGAGGCCCGCGCCACCCTGCCGCGCCTGCACGTCTCTGACATCGGTCCCGCCCGCCCCGAGCCCGCGCTCACCGTCGACGAGACCACGCCGCTTCCCTGCCTCAAGCACGCCATCCCCACACGCGGCCTCTCCTATGCGCTCGCATACTTTGACCTGAGCCATCTGACCTTTGACGAGCTGCCCTATGTGACGATCATGGCAAACCTGATGCGCAGGCTCCCAACCACACAGCACACGGCCGACGAGCTCGATAGCCACATTGGCGCCAACCTGGGCTTTTTGAGCCTTTCCGCCGAGGTGGTAAGCGAAAGCTCCTGGGACAAGGTGCGCCCTGTACTCACTATTTCCGCCGGCGCCCTCTCTGAGAAAATCGAGGCACTCGCCCAGATTCCGCGCGAGGTCTGGGCTGAGACGCTGTTTGAGGACACCGACCGTATGCGCGATGTAATCACTCAGATGCGCATCGCCCAGGAGCAGCGCTTCTTGATGAACGGACATAGCGCCGCCGTCGCACGCTCCTACTCCTACACCTCGCCTGCCGGCGTGCTTTCCGAACAGCTTTCGGGCGTAGACTTCTACCGCTTCTTGCGCGAGCTTGTCGAGCACTTTGACGAGCGAGCCGAAGGTCTGTGCAACAAGCTGCGCGACCTGCAAAAGCGCATTTTTGTGGCCGACGGCGCCATTGTGAGTTTTACGGGCTCCGATAACGACTATCGAACCTATTGGGACGCGGCCGGCACGCTGGGGCTGGGCGAGCGCATCGACGGCAACATCAACCTGCAGATTCCTGCACCCGTCGTTAAAAACGAAGCCTTCATCATTCCAAGCGACGTATGCTTTGCGGGCAAAGCTGTCGACCCGCGTCGTCTGGACCTTGCCGTTGACGGCACCTGGGACGTCACCGCCGGCGCCCTTTCGTTCGACTATCTGTGGAACGAGATCCGCGTGAAGGGCGGTGCCTACGGCTGCGGCTTCCGCTGTGCCGCCGACCGCCAGCTGGCGTTTTATACCTATCGCGATCCTGCCATCGACCCCTCGCTCGAGCGCATCGATCACGCTGGCGCGTGGTTGCGCTCGTTTGACCCCGCGCCCGAAGTCTTCGAGGGCTTCATCGTCTCATGCGTCTCGGGCCACGACGCGCCCGTGAAGCCCTATGGCCTGGCGCGCCGCCAGGACGGCGAGTTCTTTGCCAAACGCCCGGTCGACTGGCGCGAGACCCGCCGAAACGCCATGCTCTCGGCCACGCCCGAGAAGATCCGCGCCCTGGCAGACGACATCGAGCGCGTCGCCGCCAACGCCCCCGTCTGCGTCTTTGGCGGACGCGAGATTATCGAGGCAAGCACGGCGAGCCTTACCCCCATCGACCTTTTGGGATAGCGCGCGGCGGCGTGACGGAGACAAGAGCCGTCACGCCGCCCTCTTTTCGCAAGGCAGCTCAAGCTAACAACTTGTTTCGTGCATCATTAACCCACCAATTGGGTATAAATAAGAATTATCGTAGAACCCCTTTATTTGCACTACTACCCAAATGAAAGGATACGAGACGATGAGTAACCTCTCAAATTCCCTCAACGTTTCCCGCCGCAGTTTCTTGGCCGCCACTGGCGCCGCCGCTGCGGCCATCGCAGGCCTGGGCCTTGCCGGCTGCAGCGATAACGACACCCCTGCCGGCAGCACCGGCACCGACTCCGCTACCGAGGAGCAGGCCGTGGCCATGGACACCAAGGCCTACGATAAGCTGATCGCCTCCGGCGCCGTGGCGGATGCCTCCGCTATCGCCGGCAGCACCTGGGCTTCCGCCGTATCGGAAGCCGGCACCCTGCGCGTGGGCGGCGTGCAGACCTCCCTGCTGTTTAGCCAGCTCAACGAGAAGGACAACGTCCTGCGCGGCTTTGACGCCGGCCTCTCCCAGCTGCTTGCCCGCTATATCGTTGGCGACGAGACCAAGATCGACAACACCCAGGTGACCTCGGACACCCGCGAGTCCGTGCTTCAAAACGACCAGGTCGACGTTGTCTTTGCCACGTACTCCATCACCGACGACCGCAAGAAGGTCATCTCCTTCGCAGGCCCCTACTACACCACCCAGCAGTCCATCCTCACCATGGCCGATAAAAAGGACATCAAGAGCGTGGACGACCTTGCCGGCAAGACCGTAGCCGTGCAGTCCGGCTCCACCGGTCCTAAGATCGTCGCCGACGTTGCCCCCGACGCCACGCTCCAGGAGTTCAAGACTGACGAAGAGGCCCGCAAGGCCCTCGAGCAGGGCCGCGTCGATGCCTACGTGATCGACACCACGATGCAGATGGGCACCATGGTGCGCAACCCCAATAAGTACCGCCTTGCCGGCGACCCGTTTGGCCCCGAGGACAAGTACGGCATCGGCCTGCCCAAGGATTCCGACGGCGTCCAGTTTGTCAACGACTTCCTGCAAAAGATCGAGGACGACGGCACTTGGACAAACCTCTGGAAGATCTGCATTGGCGACCGCGCCGACATCGCAGACGCCCCCAACCCGCCCGCACTCGAAGCGTAAGAGTCCGCACGTAATCTGTAGGACACATGACATCGCCGGGCGCACTCGACGCACGCGATTTTGTTAGACTGCAGAACACGGGTATGCATCGGGGCCTTCCATGTCACGCGTGGAAGGCCCCGTTATCGTTGAGGAGATACCGATGGGGCTCACCGAGCTTCTTTCCCTATATGGCCAAAACTACCTTCAGGCGCTTCTGACCACCTGGCTCATGACGATCGAATCGTTTGCGCTGGTGATGATCATCGCCGTGGGCATCACCGTCATGCGCGTCTCGCCCATGCGCCCTTTGCGCGTGGCGGGAGACCTCTACGTGCAGGTCTTTCGTAATATCCCCGGTGTTGCACTTCTGATTATCGTGGTATATGCGCTGCCCAGCTTGCGCGTCGTGCTCGACTATCGCGTATGCGTAGTGGTCACCACCGTGCTTTTGGGTTCTGCCTTTGGTTCCGAGAACTTCATGAGCGGTATCAACACCGTGAGCGCCGGCCAAATCGAAGCCGCACGCGCCCTTGGGCTCTCGTTTAGCAAGATCTTGCGGCGCATTGTGATTCCGCAGGCGCTGCGCTCATGTGTGCTGCCCATGACCAACCTGCTGATCGCCGTCATGCTCACCACCGCCCTTGGCAGCCAGGTGCCGCTCAATCCCACCGAGCTCACCGGCGTGGTTTCCTATGTCAACACGCGCGTTACCGGCGGCATCCTCGCCTTCCTCATCTCGGCTATCGGGTATGCGGGAACGGCCCTGGTTATCGGTGCCGTTGGCAACCGCATCGATAAGAAGGTGAGGATTTACCGATGAGTACATCCGCACCCGCATCGCGCTCCGTGCGCGACGCTCTCTACGAAGCGCCCGGCCCGCGCACACGCCGTCGTGTGCGCATCGCCACCGCCATCTCGCTTATCCTGGTCGTCGCGGCTCTTGCAGCCATCGGATACCGCTTTTACATCACCGGTCAGTTCGCACCGCGCTACTGGACCTTCTTTGCCAAGGCAGCTACCTGGAAATTCCTGCTCCAAGGCTTTGCGGGCACAGTGCGCGTGGCACTCACCGCAGGAGCCATCGCCCTTGCGCTGGGCCTTTTGCTCATGCTCGGGCGCATCTCACACGTAAAGGTGCTCTCTACCGTCTGCCGCATAGTTACCGATTTCTTCCGCAGCCTGCCGAGCCTTCTGCTCATCTATTTCTTCTTCTTGATCGTGCCCCAGTACGGCATCAAAATGTCTTCCTTCTGGATGCTCACCTTGCCGGTAGCGCTTGCCGCCTCGGGCGTACTTGCCGAGGTCTTCCGCGCCGGCGTCAACGCCGTACCAAAGGGTCAAGTGGAGGCAGCGCTCTCCCTTGGCATGTCGCCGCTACGCACCACGCTCAAAATCGTACTGCCCCAGGCAATTCGCTTCGTCATCCCATCGCTCATCTCGCAGCTTGTTGTGGTAGTCAAAGACACCACAGTGGCATACGTGGTGAGCTACCCCGACCTAATGCAAAATGCGCGCGTGCTCATCACCAATTACGACGCGCTCGTCTCGGTCTACTTCACCATCGCCATCATCTATATCCTTATCAACTACGCCATCAACCAGGCAAGTATCTACGTCTCGCACCGCCTGGGCGTAAAGATCATCCGCTAGCCAAAACAAAGGTGGAACGCGATATGACAGACGCAACTACCCAGCAGCCCCTCATCGAGCTCAAACATGTGGATAAGCATTTTGGCTCGCTCCATGTACTGCGCGATATCAACCTCTCAATCGTCCCCGGCGAAGTTGTCGTGGTTATCGGCCCATCCGGTTCGGGCAAATCGACCCTCTGCCGCGCCATCAATCGTCTGGAGACCATCGACTCGGGTCAGATTCTTATCGATGGCAAGCCTTTGCCTCAGGAAGGTCGCGAGCTCGCTGCCATGCGCGCCGAGCTGGGCATGGTCTTCCAGCAGTTCAACTTGTTCTCACACATGACCGTGCTGGAAAACGTGATGCTCGCCCCCACCGACGTGCTGGGTCTCTCGCGCGAAGAGGCACGCGGCCGCGCCATGAGCCTGCTCGAGCGCGTGGGCGTGGCCGAGCAGGCCGAGAAAGTGCCCGCCCAAATCTCTGGCGGTCAGCAGCAGCGCGTAGCCATCGCCCGCGCCCTTGCCATGCACCCGCGTGCCATGCTCTTTGACGAGCCCACCAGCGCTCTTGACCCCGAGATGATCAACGAGGTACTCGAGGTGATGATCGGTCTGGCACGCCAAGGCATGACCATGGTGGTAGTGACGCACGAGATGAACTTTGCGCGCCGCGTTGCCGATCGCGTGGTCTTTATGGCCGACGGTGCCATCGTGGAAGAAGGCGCGCCCGACGCGTTCTTCGATCATCCGCAAACGCAACGCGCCCGCGACTTCCTCGACAGCATCAAAAATCATTAACCCATCGGGCACAGCACGACGTCAGGTGTCGCCGTTGCGCCCTTGCTGTACCCCAACGACACCACGACAAATGAACCTGACGCATTGCCGCACCACGAAAGCCGTCTTTATGCAAAAAACCATCGAATGCAATCGTCCCGTTATTTTGGTCGCCCCGCGCTGGGAAGAAGGCCACGTCGTGGGATGCGAGACCCTCTCGCCCAACGAGAGCATCGCCACCGTTTTCATGGATGCGATTCTGGCAGCAGGCGGGCTGCCCATGCTGATGTCGCTTACCGACGACGATGCGATTATCAAGCGCTATGTAGAGATGGCAGACGGTCTTGCCATCCCCGGTGGACCCGATGTGAACCCCAAGCGCTGGGGCGTAGCCGACCCATACGACCCCACGCTTTGCTGCGAGATTCGCGACTGCTTTGAGTTTCGCCTGGTGCACGAGGTACTCGCCCAGAAAAAACCGCTGTTCACCACCTGCCGCGGCATGCAGCTGCTCAATGTCGCAACCGGAGGAACCCTTTGCATGGATGTGCCCAACGTGAAACCGTGCCAGGGTATGGCGCAGTGGCGCCACGCGCACTCGCTTACCGACCCCTGTCACCCGGTAGAGGTCGAACCCAATTCGCTTCTGGGCCGCGCGCTTGAGGGCCGTACCCTTGTCCAGACCAACTCAGCGCACCATTGCTGCATTGAAAACGTAGGACCGCGCACCCGTCTTGTCGCACGCGCAACCGACGGTATGCCCGAAGCTATCGAAGTCGAGGGACAGCCGTTTTGCCTTGGCGTGCAATGGCATCCCGAGTATACGTGGCATACCATCGAGAGCGATTTCAAGCTCTGGCGGGCATTTGTTGCCGCCGCTGCCGGCAAATCCATATAGCGCACCGTTTTGGGAGAGGCAATCGATGTCCACGTTTTTGAATGATAGCCCGCTTTTTGGCCCCGTACGCAGCCGGCGCTTGGGGCTCTCGCTCGGGGTCAACATGATGCCCGCCTCGGGAAAAATCTGCACGTTCGATTGCATCTACTGCGAAAACGGATTCAATGCCAAACGTCCCTGCCATGAGGAGTACAACGACGCTGCAACCGTCCTCGCCGCGCTCGAGGCGCGCCTTCGCGAGATAGCCGCCGTAGGCGAGCTACCCGATGTGATCACCTTTGCCGGCAACGGCGAACCCACGGCAGCACCGGAGTTTCCCCAAGCAGTTGCTGGTGCCGTGCGCCTGCGCGACGAACTTGCGCCAACGGCCAAGATTGCCGTGCTCTCCAACGGAACGCGCGCCGATCGCCCCGCGGTGCACGATGCCCTCATGCTTGTAGACGACAACATCCTCAAGCTTGACACTGTCGACGCTACCTATATCCAGCTTATCGACCAGCCTGTCGCCGCATACGATGTCGAGCATCAAATTGAGACCTTTGCCAGCTTTAAAGGGCACGCAATTATCCAAACCATGTTCCTCACAGGCACCTGGCAAGGTTACGCTATGGACAACACCGGCGACGCCTACGTGGGTCCGTGGCTCGACGCCTTGAGCCGCATTCGCCCGCAGGCGGTCACCATCTATACCATCGCGCGTGAGACCCCTGCAAAAGGTCTTTGCAAGGCTCCCGCCGAAACCCTCGATGCCATCGCCACGCGCGTTCGCGAGCTCGGCATCGGCTGCCAGGTAAGCTATTAACCCGGTACCGACTGCCCGCAGCCCGCGTTTTCTCCCTGCGAGAACGTGGACTGCCCTTCCTCCTCGCCCATTTGCTCGACGATAGTGGCATACTATCGGTGACTGAAAGGAAGTTACCCATGTATGACAATGGACCCACACCCGGCCGCAACGATGCCTGCTGGTGCGGCAGCGGAAAGAAATATAAAAAATGCCATGAGGCCTTTGACGAGAAGCTCCAGCGCTTCTGGGATAAGGACCTCGACGTGTTGCCGCGCAGCCTCTACAAGAGCCCCGAGGATATCGAGGGCATCAAGCGCTCGGCTGCCATCAACATCGGCGTGCTCGACTACGTGGGCGAGCACATCCACGCCGGCGTGACCACCGAAGAAATCGATCAGTGGATCTACGAGTACACCACGCAGCATGGTGGCATTCCCGCCGACCTCAACTACGAGGGCTACCCCAAAAGCGTGTGCACCTCCATCAATGACGTGGTATGCCATGGCATCCCCTGCAAAGAGGACGTACTACGCGAGGGCGACATCGTAAACGTGGACTGCTCCACGATTCTCGACGGCTACTATTCCGATTCGAGCCGCATGTTCTGCATCGGCGAGGTAAGCGAGGAGCGCAAGAAGCTCGTCGAGGTCACGCGCGAGAGCGTGCAACGCGGCCTCGCTGCCGTCAAACCATGGGGAACCTTGCGCGACATGGCAGCCGCCGTGCAGGAGTGCGTGGAGGAAAACGGCTTTAGCGTGGTGCGCGAGTTTGGCGGCCACGGCATTGGCCTCGACTTCCACGAAGACCCATTTGTGGGCTTTACCGTCGAGTCGCCCGATGTGGACACGCTGCTCGTCCCTGGCATGTGCTTCACCATCGAGCCTATGGTCAACGCCGGGGCACCCGATATCTTTATCGACGAGAAAAACGGTTGGATCGTCCACACCAAAGACGGCTCAGATTCTGCCCAGTGGGAAGTACAGCTTGTCGTCACCGAAGATGGCTATGAGCTGCTGAGCTGGTAGCCAGGCAGTTTGCCGCACCGTCACCGCATTGGCATTCCAAATCCATATCCGAAAATGCGTCGCATGAAACCTGTCGATTTTTTGGCACATCAACCTTTTGGAAGGACCTCCGTGAACGTACTTTGCCTGCTGCCCGTCAACGAGATCCAAGGCGAGCGCCTGCGCGCAGCAGTACCTACCGACACCGTTACGTTTGTGGACCGCGACGTCGTATCCGATGAGCAGATCGCCGCAGCAGACGTCATCATCGGCAACCTGGCGCCTGCGCGCCTCAAAGCCGCGCAGAACCTGCGCCTTTTTCAGCTCAACTCTGCAGGCTACGACAAATATGCCGCCCCGGGCATCGTGCCCGAGGGTACTGTCATGGCATGCGCCACAGGTGCCTATGGACAGTCCGTTTCGGAGCACATGTTTGCCATGGTCCTCGCTATGATGAAGCGCCTGCCCGCCTATCGCGATTGCCAGCGTGAGCACGATTGGCGCGACCTAGGACCGGTCACTACGTTTGTTGATGCACAAGTGCTCGTCCTGGGAGCGGGCGACATTGGGACGCATGTCGCCGCGCTCGCCTCTGCCATGGGCGCGCACGTGACGGGCATGCGCCGCAGCGCCGTCGAACCACGGGCTCCCTACGAGCGCATGACGACGATGGACGCCCTGTATGATGAGCTGGGACGCGCGGATATCGTGTTCTCCATCCTGCCCAGCTGCGATGCTACGCGCGGTCTTGCCAACGAGAAGTTCTTTGCCGCCTGCCAGCCCGGTGCACTTTTTGCCAACGGAGGCCGCGGAGACCTTGTGGTTGCCTCCGATCTGATCGCCGCGCTTGAGTCTGGGCACATCGCGGGCGCTGCGCTCGATGTCACCTCACCCGAGCCTCTTCCCGCCAATGACGCCCTGTGGGATGCGCCCAACTGCTTTATCACCCCGCATGTCTCCGGCTGGTACCACTTGCCGATCACGCTCGAAAACATCCTCGACATCGCCATCGAGAACCTGCATCGCCTTGCTGCCGGCGAACCTATCCGCAACGCCGTCACGCTGTAGGAAAAGCTCAAAGCACGTACCCACATCCTCGCAAAAAGAGAGGGTGCCGCGTCATGTTGTACGCGGCACCCTCCCGGCGTATTGAAGTTCCAGACTGTCCGTGCCCTACGCTGCGGGAGCGGCCATGCAGACGGCAAAGGAGCCGGGGCCGCAGTGCGACGTAATCACGTTACGCGTGTCGTACCAGCGAATCTCCTTAAAGCCCAGCTCACGCAGGTGCTCCTCGGCAGCCTCCTGAATTGCCAGGGGCAAACCGGAAGAGCGCACGAGGAAGACACGCTCGTAGTCGACAGGACCTTGGGCGTACATCATGTCGATGAGCTCGAGCGCAGCATTTACCATCTTGCCACGAAGCTTCTTGGTGGCAACCAACCGACCGTCGATAATCTCAATCACCGGTTTGATGCGCAGCAGCGTGGCACCCAAAAACGCAGCGTTGGAAAGACGGCCGCCTGCGCGCAGATAACCCAGGTCGCCAGGAATGAAGGCCATGCGCGTGCGCCGTGCCAGGTCCTCGGCATACGCCTTGAGCTCAGCCAGGGTTACCTCGGGGTGCTCGCGCAGATAGTGCGCCGCACCCGTCACAATAAAACCCTGGCCGATGGTCACGTGCGCCGTATCGAACATGTCAATGTAATCGCGGCCCTCGGCGGCAGTGCGCGCCGACTCATAGGAGCACGTGGTCACCGCAGAGTAGGCGATGTAGAGGATCTGCGCCTCGGGATGCTCTGCATGGATGCGATCGAACACCTTCGCAAAGTCACCCGGAGTGCATCCGCTCGTCTTGGGCAAAACGCCCAGCTGGCGGCATTCTTCAAGCATCTCTGCCGGGTCAAGGGTGCCGTCATCGATCGTACGGTCGCCAATAGAAACGTGCATGGGCACGAGTTCGATACCAAGCTCCGCAGCCTCAGCCGCAGAAACATCCGAGCCGGTTTCGGCCACGATAATGATTTCGCTCATGGGCGTATCCCTTCAATGATGCGTGGCACGTCGCACAAATCGCAGGCAACGCGCCGACATCCAGTCAAGTGCGCATCATTGTAGGGCCCGGGCCCCGTATTGGCTATGCCTTATTACCCACTTTCGGTAAGCGTGAGGAATAATTCACGTAGCGGCCACGGATATCGTTATGCCAAAACGACGGAATCGGCCTCGGAAATCTGCAGGTCGGCATTGTAGAAAGCCGTAAGCGCTTGGATAGCGAGGGCAACGTCACGAACACCCGTGGTTTCAAAACTCGAATGCATGGCAAGCTGCGGCACGCCCACATCCACGGCATGCATGCTCGCCTGGATGTTGGAAAGATTGCCCAGCGTGGAGCCACCCGCCATGTCGCTTCGATTGGCAAACGCCTGATAGGGCACTTGGGCGTTCTCGAGCACCGCCACGAGCGCAGCGCGGCTAAAAGCATCCGTGCAGTAGTGCTGATTTGCAGCCTCCTTGATCACCAAGCCGGCGTTGAGCATGGGGCGGGCGCCCTCATCGGCGCAGTCGGGGCGGTTGGGATGCAGCGCATGGGCGTTATCGCAGGACACGAGCATCGAGGCAGCAAGCGCTCGACGGTAATCCTCTTCGCCAAAGCCCAGGCCTTCATTTACGCGCGCGAGCGTATCGCGCAAGAAGGTAGACATGGCACCTTGCTTGGTACCCGACCCAACTTCCTCGTTATCAAAACAAGCAAAGAGACTCACATCGTGCTCGTTGGTCTGCGCGAGCATGGCCTTAGGCACAGGCAAGGTCGTCGAGTTTAGGCGCCGAGACAAATTCGTCTGCAGCACCCCATACGCAGGAGCGCTGACGGTTCACCAAAAACAAATCGCGCGCCAAGACATCGGCAACGTCCACGCCCAGCTCATCGGCGACCATCTGGTCGAGCGAGCCCGCAGGAAGTGCTCCGGCGGAGATGAGGGGGCACAAGTCGCGGGCGCGATTGGGCGCAAAGCCATTGTTGACGTCGCGATTCATGTGAATAGCAAGGCTGGGAATAATGGCGACGTCGCGGTCGAGCGAGAACAGACGGCTCTCCACGCGCGCGCCCGTGCGCACAAGCACGCGGCCCGCGAGCGACAGGGGGCGATCGAACCAGGTATAGTCAATCATGCCGCCATAGGCTTCTACATTAAGGCGCAGATAGCCTTGCGGTCCCTCGAGCTCGCCCACAGACTTAACCTTGAACGTAGGGGAATCGCCATGGGACGCAGTGAGTTGAAAATGATAAGGGGCGGCAGCGCAGGGCTTCTCGGCAGTTGCCTGTGCGACCTGTGCGCCCACGTGCCAAGCGATCACGCTCGAGTTGTTGCGACGCGTATAGTAGCTCCCGCCGCGTTCGATGGTCCATGCGGAGCCCTCGGGCAGATAGACGTAGCCAGCCTGCTCCAAACGCTCAGACAGTGTCATTGCCGTGTGGAACATGCTAGGGCAGCTGTCGATAAACTCGATGAGCGACTCCGCCGCCCTCAGATCTTCTTTGGTGATGGTATCAGATGCCATGTATGCCTCTTTCCATTTATCACATGGTCATGCGAGCGAACATTTGCATAAGCCTAACGCGCACGGCATCTTTGTGCAAAAGCTATAATGGGCCAAACGAAAGGGGCAGATATGGCGCGAGGCATCGGCATCGATTTGGTTCGCATCGACGACGTTGCCGACCGTCTCGGCAAGGCCGCGTGTACATGCAACACGGCAGCGTCGTCCTGGTTGACGCATTTATTTACCCCTACAGAGCTTGAAATGGCTTTTGCCCGACAGCAACCCGCAGAATTTCTTGCCGGTAGGCTTGCCGTCAAACACGCCGCACGCAAAGCGGTCGGCTCACTTATCAATGGAGAATTCGACCTGCGCTGGGTCGAAACACTCCGAGCCGCATCCGGCGCCCCTTATGTCAATGTCGAGATACCCGCTCTGCGCAAGGCCCTTGACGAGGCTCACGTTGACGAACTGCTCGTCTCCATCAGCAACGATGGCGGCTATGCGGCAGCAATCGTGCTCGCACAGTAGCCGGAGTCGCGCAGTAGCCGTGTTCGCGTGGTAGTCCTGCTCGCATGGTCGTCGCACTCGCGCGGTAGCCGGTTTTCTGCATATTCGTGAGCGACCGACGGCACAATGAATGGCGGTAAAACGTGCATTTTGAAACGAGTGGTGGCTATTGATGCAAAACGGGGCCGCTTCTCGCCAATAAACGTTCGAGAAACCGCCACCCATCGAGAAACGTTCGAAAACCGCCACTCATCGTGGCCGCGCCGATACTACAGCCGGGCACCAGCGTCGTTGCAAAAGCGTTTCTCGATATCGAGCAGCCATTTCTTTCGATCAAGACCGCCGGCGTAACCCGTAAGGGCGCCATGAGCGCCCACCACACGATGGCACGGAACGATAATCGAAACCGGGTTTCGACCCACAGCACCGCCCACCGCACGAGGGCTCGTGGAACGCTCATCGCCCGCAGCGAGGCGTCGACGACAAATCTCATCGGCAACCCAGCTATACGTCACCGTGGAACCGCGCGGAACACCCTGCAGCACGCCCCATACCTCACGCTGAAATGGCGTGCCTATCAAATGGAGCGGAGGTGTATACGCCGGCGCGTGGCCGGCAAAGAAGGTGTCGAGCCAGGCCCAGGTGTAATCGAGCACGGCAGATGCCGAACCCAAGCCGTTTGGCACGCCCTCGCCATCGAGCGTCGCGCCATAGTGCGCCTGACCTTCGAACCAAAGGCCGGTAAGCCCGCGCGCATCGGCCGCAAGGGTAATCATGCCAAGCGGCGATCGATACGACTTGGTAATCATGTGCTTCCCCTTTTGCGCCGCTCTTCTTCTTATTCTCATCCGCAGCCTAGTATAAAGGCAAAAGCAGTAGAGCCCGCTTCGGCGCCGTCTTCGCGCCGTGCGAAATCGCGCCGTGTGTGATTTACGCTTGGCGGAATCGAGGTGGGCACAAACCCCGCGGACGGCGATAATGAAAGCATCCGATCAGATAGGGCACCCTTATGGCATATATCGAGTTTTCCAACGTCATCAAGGCTTACGGCACAGGCGATGCCGAGATTCATGCGCTTGACGGCGCAAGCTTTACCGTCGAGCGTGGCGAGCTTGCCATTATCTTGGGCGCTTCGGGCGCAGGCAAGACTACGGCACTCAACATCCTGGGCGGCATGGATACCGCGACATCAGGCTCCGTCACCGTTGACAGGCGCGACATCAGCCATGCAAACGAAGGGGAGCTTGTCTCGTACCGCCGCGCCGACGTCGGCTTTGTTTTCCAGTTCTACAACCTGGTCCCCAACCTCACCGCGCTGGAAAACGTCGAACTCGCGGCTCAGATCTGCCCCGACTCGCTCGACCCCGCCGAGACGCTTGCCAAAGTAGGCCTCGAAGCGCGCATGGACAACTTCCCCGCCCAGCTCTCCGGCGGTGAACAGCAGCGCGTAGCCATCGCGCGCGCCCTCGCCAAGAATCCCAAGCTCCTGCTGTGCGACGAGCCCACAGGTGCCCTCGACTACCAGACCGGCAAGCAGATTTTGCAACTACTGCAGGACACGTGTCGTCGCGAGGGCATCACGGTCATCATCATCACGCACAACTCCGCGCTTGCCCCCATGGCAGATCGTCTCATCCGCTTTAAGAGCGGCAAGGTAACCGACGAAACCTTGCAGCCAAGGCCCACCCCCATCGAGCAAATCGAGTGGTAAGCAGCCCCAACGGGCCGAAATGCGACTTTGTCACATTTTACTCTGTCTTGTTTTGTCACATGCATGGGGGCGCACCCCCTTACAAAGCAACTCTGTCTTGTTTTGTCGCACTCAGGGGAGGGCTACGGTGAAGCAAATGGTATGGGCATCGAGCGCATGGGCACGGATGCTGCCGCCGTGGGCCTCGACGATTGCCTGCGCCACAGAAAGGCCCACTCCAGAGCCGCCCGTCTGCGAGTTGCGGCTGGTATCCGCACGATAGAAGCGATCGAACAGACGCTCCAAATCACCCCGTGGCATCGTATCCACCGCGTTGCTCACTTGCAGGGTTGCCCCACCGCGCGATCGTCTCTTAAGCGTAAGCTCAATCTCACTGCCCTCGCTCGCATAGCGCGTGGCATTATCCAGCAAAAGCTCCACCACCTGCGACAAAGCCGAAATATCGCCCTGGATACGCAGGCCGGTTTCCATGTCGCGCACGAGCTTTTTTCCACGTGACTCGGCAACAGCACAAAACGGCTCCGAGGCATATTCAACCAGCTCGGATAGATCCAAGTCCGTCTTCTCAAACTGCGTGGCGCCTTCGTCCATACGCGCGAGAAACACCAGCCTCTCGGTCAGCGATTTAAGACGAGTCACCTGTGCGGCGATGCTTTGCGTCCATTCGCTCTCGCCCGCCTCAATCTCCAACACATCGTTTGCAGCGCCAATCACCGCAAGCGGAGTTTTGATCTCGTGGCTTGCATCCGTAATGAAACGCTGCTGCTTGCGGTAGCTCTCCACGATAGGACGAACCGCCACACGCGAGAAAATCACCATCAAGATAAGCACGAGCAACCAAGCGCCCATGCCAATGGCAGCGCTTGCGCCCATAAACGCCTCAAAATTGGACAGCTCGCGCGAGCAGTCAACGAACACATAGAGAGATCCCTCGTCCGTATGCACCGCCCGATAACGATATGCGCCGTAAAAGCCATGCTTTGCGCTCGAGGCGCTCACCTGCAAGGCATAGGTGCATGCGTCCTGCGCTGTTGTCGCCGCAACATGGTTGACGTCAACCCGGGCAATCGTGCCATCACCGTTCACGGTCACCGTAAAGTAACGCGTATCGTACGGTGCCTCCTTGTCCATGATGTCGGCAGCCCGCTTGCCCAAACCATAAGAGCGATCAATATAAGTAGCCGAGAGCTCCTCGAGTATCACCACGGAGGCATCGGACGTCTCCCCCCGGCCAACCCGAGCCTCGTCCGCACCGAAGACGCCAGGGAAGCTTCCACCATTCTCCACGATCGCCTCGATACGATCGTCCGCCATGCGGCACACACTTTGATAGTTGACGGCATTGATAACCACCAAGATCAATGCCAGAGCCGCGGCAACCGAAAGCATGGCTACGAGCACGAACTTTTGGCGCAGACGCTTCTCCATCACGCCCCGCCTTCAACGCACTCAAGCGAATACCCCTGGTTGCGCGCAGCGCGGATACATACGTTTGCCCCCACTGCCACGAGCTTCTTGCGCAGATAGGAGATGTAGACCCACACCACGTTGGAGGTCTCGAGCGCATCGTCGCCCCACACCCGGGACAGCAGGCGCTCGGTGGGCGTGACCGATCCTGGATGTGCCATGAGATACTCTATAAGCTGAAACTCTCGATTGGCAAGATGCTCCTCCCCTGCAGGACCCACAAGTATGCAGGAAGCGCAGTCAAGACGAACGTTGCCAACAGAGAGGATGGTCGCATCGATTGCGGCCGAACTGCGCGTCATGGCGCGAATGCGCGCGAGCAGTTCTTTTGCCGCAAAGGGTTTGGTGAGGTAATCGTTGGCACCGGCATCGAGCCCCTCGACCTTATCTGCCACTTCGCTTTTTGCCGTAAGCATAATGATAGGCAGGCAAATCCCGCCCTGACGTACCCGGCGCAGCACCTCGATACCATCCATTCCAGGCATCATGATATCGAGAACTGCAGCATCAAATGTTTGGCGTTGGAGATGATCGAGAGCGGTTAGGCCGTCATGCACCGCATCGACCTCATAGCCGCTATGCCGTAAAATCGCCGTAAGGGCACGCGAGAGCTCGAGTTCATCCTCCGCCAATAGGAGCCGCATTATCCTCGCCTTTCGTTGTTGCCGTCTGTTGGCTTTGATAATAGCGCAGCGGGCAAAAACCTTAGCCAAACCTTAACAGCCACCCGGCACAGGCAGACATTTTTGCAGGATAGACCTTAGCCGAACCTAAGCGATGGCAACCGCGCGCAAGAACCGCCGCCGTTGCGGTACAACAGATATCGAGCACGGCGGCGGGTGCGCGAGACTAGACACACACTTTCCTTCCCCCGTCCCCACATCCGTCGCGCGCTGCTCGCAATCGCTCCGGTAGCCGCATGGCAAAAGCGACTCGTCTCCATGCGCAGCCGGCAAAAGATGCGCGGACAAACGCTTCAAAAACGCCCGGTGCCATCCACCGAAAAGGCGCCTCGGCTGGGCACGTGCCCGACCGAGGCGCCTTTTGCGTACAGCGATAGCGCGTATGCCAGAAGCCTGCGCTCTACTCTTCCGTAAGAAGCTTTGCGATCTGGACGGCATTGGTGGCAGCACCCTTGCGAATCTGGTCACCGCAGCACCAGAAGGTGATCCCGCGCGTGACTTCCGGATTCGAAATGTCACGACGAACGCGGCCGACCCAGATCAGGTCTTGATCGCTCGTAAAGAGCGGCATGGGATAGCGATCCGAAGCATCGGCGGCGTCCATATCATCCACCAGCTTGACGCCGGGAGCGGCAGCAAGGGCCTCACGTGCCTGGTCGACCGTGATGTCGCGCTCAAACTCGAGCGTGATGCTCTCGGAGTGCGAGCGCAGCACGGGCACGCGCACACAGGTGCAGTTTACGCGCAGCTCGGGCAGATGCATGATCTTGCGGCCCTCGTTTTGGAGCTTCATCTCCTCGGAGGTGAAACCTTCCTCTTTCACGCCGCCGATCTGCGGAATGAGGTTATTGGCAAGCTGAGCCGCAAAAGCGCGCGGATCGGGGAGCTGCTCGCCGCGGCCCAGAGCGGCAAGCTGCTCCTCGAGCTCACGCATACCCGGAACGCCAGCGCCCGAAGCCGCCTGGTACGTGCTCACAACCATGCGCTTGACGCCTGCGAGCTTGTGCAGAGGCCAGGTAGGCACCAAGCCGATGATGGTCGCGCAGTTGGGATTGGCGATAAGGCCCTTGTGCCATTTGATGTCCTCGGCGTTAATCTCGGGCACCACCAAGGGCACATCGGGATCAAGACGAAACGCATGGGAGTTGTCCACAACCACAGCGCCGCGCTTCACGGCCTCGGGCAAAAGCGCCTTGGCAAGGTCATCCTCAACGGCGCCGAGCACGATATCGCAACCATCAAACGCCTCGGGGCAGGCCTCCTCGATCACCACCTGTTCGCCGCGGAACTCAACAGCCGTGCCGGCAGAGCGAGCGCTTGCCAACAGCTTGAGCTTGCCCACGGGGAAATCCTGCTCGTCAAGACACTGGAGCATCTGGGTGCCCACGGCTCCCGTCGCGCCCAAAATAGCCACCGTGTACTGTTTCATGCTTCCCCCTTTTAGGTCATGCTCTTCTCCTGCAACCTGCGCAGGCCAAATGATTGTCTTCCCTTTATACAAGAACGGAGTGGACTCGAAGCCCACTCCGTCGAAATGAAATCGAAACGAAACCCGCAACCAACAGGATGAATGGAATTTCCCTCAAAGCCAAGACGCTCGCTATTTCGTAAGCGATGCCAAGCCCAGGTCGATAGCCGAAGGCTCATCCAAATCGGCAACCTTCACGATGCCGTTCTCGTCCGAGAATGCACGGTAGATGGTGCGGATGGCCAGCTCAAAATCCTTCTCGTCCACGCCGATGATGATGTTGATCTCGTCACAGCTCTGCGAAATCATACGCACGCTCACACCTGCCTGACCAAGCATGCCAAAGAGATGCCCCGAGATGCCGGCGCGTCCGCGCAGGTTGCGGCCAACGGTGGCGATGAGCGCGAGATTCTCGACAACCTCGATCTGCAGAGGCTCAACCTCTTTTTGGATGTCTGCCACAAGCGAATAGAGCGAATCGTCCACGTCTTCCTTCTGCACAACGGCACCAAAGCGGTCGACACCGGTGGGCATGTGCTCAACCGAAACGTTATAGCGCTCGAAGACGGAAAGCGCGCGACGCATAAAACCAATGCGCGGCTTAGTGCGGTCGCGCGCAACATTGATGGCAACAAAGCCGCGCTTGCCGGTCACTCCGGTAATGATGGGCTCGGCCGCTCCCTCGTCGGCAGTCTCGCTGATGATGGTGCCTGGGTCTTGCGGAGCGTTCGTGTTCTTGATGACCAGCGGGATACCGGCCTCGCGCACGGGGAAGACAGCTTCCTCATGCAAAACACTTGCACCCATGTAAGAAAGCTCGCGCAACTCCTCGTAGGTAACACGTGCGATAGGCTGCGCCTCGGGAACAATGCGCGGATCTGCTGAGAAGAAGCCCGACACGTCGGTCCAGTTCTCGTACAGGTCGGCACCCAGGCACTTGGCAAGAATAGATCCAGAGATGTCTCCGCCGCCACGGTCGAGCAGCCTGATCTGACCCTCACGCGTCGCACCGTAGAAACCGGGCATAACAAAGCCCGCCTGCTGACTGCACTCCTCCACCAACTCGGCGGTGCGCCTCATGCTGAGCGTACCGTCGTGATGGAAAGCGATGACCTTCGATGCATCCAAGAACGGTAGGTCCAGATACTCGGCCATCAGACGAGCGGTAAAGTACTCGCCGCGGCTCACGAGCTCCTCGGTGGAGTAGCCGCCAGTGCTTGCACGCTCGGCAAATGCCGCAAACTCCTCGCGAATAGGATAGGTGAGCTCAAGTTCATCGACGATATCAAAGTAACGCTGGCCAATATCCTTGAGCAGGTCCTCACAAGATACGTGGTATTTAACGTGGGCGCTCACCAGATAAAGCAGATCGGTCACCTTGGTGTCGCCCTTGAAACGACGCCCGCAAGCGGAAACCACCACAAAACGGCGCGCCGGATCGGCGTCGACGATTGCTTTGATTTTCTTGAAGTGCTCGGCATCTGCGACTGATGAGCCGCCAAACTTAGCGATCTTGATCATGCGAACTAAAACCCTCCTGATAGGAACGCGCCAAATGACGACGCGCCCATAATCGTAGGTGCAAGTCTACTAAACACCCTGGGATGTTGTCGTGGGCATCTACATTGTTTCCAAAAGAAAAACGGCCTGTGTACTGCACCTGTTCTCCGAGGGTCGCAGCTCCACGTGTCCAAATGCTTCTGATACCATGAGCGCACACGTTACACCCTGGGCTTTCAAGGAGTCGACGACATGGGTTTTTACCATAGCACACGTTCCGCTTCGCCAACCGTTACGAGCAAGGAGGCAATCCGCCGCGGCATCGCCCCGGACGGAAGCCTGTTTGTGTCCGACGACCTGGGTGGCACCACCATCGACATCTCCACATTGGCAAACAAGGATTACCCCACACTTGCGCGCGAGGTCATGGGCGCCCTTCTGCCTGATTACTCCGCAGACGAGATCGCCGCATGCGTGGACGAGGCATACACCGGCACCTTCGCTTCGAGCGAAGTGACGCCGCTCGTGCCCCTTTCTCAAGCACCCAATGCAGATGGCACCCCCACCTATGTTATGGAGCTCTTTGGCGGCCCCACGAGCGCATTCAAGGACGTTGCGCTGCAGATGCTCCCCCGCCTTATGGCGCGCACCGCAGGAGCCGAAGGCGAGCGCATCATGATCGTCACCGCCACCTCGGGCGATACGGGCAAAGCGGCCCTTGCAGGATTCGCCGATGCCCCGGGCTGCGGCATCACCGTCTTCTATCCGGAAGGCAAAGTGAGCCATGTCCAGAATCTGCAGATGTCCACGCAGGAAGGCGCCAATGTCGCCGTCTGTGCCGTGCGTGGCAATTTTGACGACGCGCAGACCGCCGTCAAGCAGATCTTTGCAAACAAGGAACTGGGCGAGCGCCTGGCCGCGAGCGGCACGGTCCTTTCTTCCGCGAACTCCATCAACGTGGGCCGTCTGGTCCCGCAGGTTGTCTACTACTTTGCGGCCTATGCGCAGCTGCTGCGCCTAGGTGCCATCGAGGTTGGCGACGCCGTTGAGTTCTGCGTGCCCACCGGCAACTTTGGCGATATCCTTGCCGGCTACTACGCCAAGCGCATGGGTCTGCCCGTAGCCAAGCTCCTCGTGGCCTCCGACAAGAACAACGTGCTGGCCGACTTCTTGGCAACCGGCACCTACGACCGCGAGCGCCCCTTCTACACCACCACTTCCCCCTCGATGGACATCCTGGTTTCCTCGAACTTGGAACGCATGCTGTACTACCTGGCAAACGGAGACTGCGAGCTCGTGGCGGACCTCATGTCCAAGCTCACCGACAAGGGCAACTATCAGATTCCCGCCGAGCTTCTCGAGCGCATCCGCACCATCTTTGACGGCGGCTGGGCCGACGAAGACCAGGTGGCCGCCGCCATTCGTCGTTGTTGGAACGAAAACGGCTACGTGATCGACCCGCACACCGCCTGCGGCTATCACGTGATGGAGCAGACCGCTGCCGTCGAAGGTACCGCTTGCCGCGTGCTGCTCTCTACCGCAAGCCCCTATAAGTTCCCCAAGGCCGTGGCCGAGGCGTTGGGCCTTTTCTGCCCGCCCGACGATTTTGTCTGCATGGAGGTGCTCGCCAAGCACACCGGCACCACCGCGCCCGCACAGCTCGCCGGTCTCAAAACCAAACCCGTGCGTTTTGAAGACGTGGTCGACGTTGCCGACATGGGTTCCTACGTGGAGCAGGCAGCCAATCGCATCGCCGAGGAGGCCTAAGATTCCATGATTCGCATCACGGTACCCGCCACCAGTGCAAACCTGGGCATCGGCTACGATACCCTCGGCATGGCCGTCTCGCTGTATTCGCACTTCACGTTCGACCGCGCCGAGACCCTCACCATCACGGGCTGCCCCGTGCAATTTCAAAACGAAGACAACCTTGTCTACGAGAGCTTCGTGAACGCCCTTGCCGAGTGGGGTGAGAAGACCTTCCCCGTCTCCATCGACATCTCCACCGAGGTGCCCGTCGCCCGCGGCCTGGGCTCGAGTTCCACCTGCGTGGTCGCCGGCATCATGGGCGCCGCGGCGCTCACGGGCCACACCGTTACCCGTGAGGAGCTTGTGGCCATCGCCACCGCTGTCGAGGGACATCCCGACAACGTGGCCCCCGCCATCTTGGGCGCGGCCGTCTGCTCGTTCACGCCGAAAGGCGAGCTCCCCCGCTGTTTGCGCTATGAGGTGAGCAAACGCCTGCGCTTCATCACCATCATCCCGCCCTACGAGGTGCACACGAGCGATGCGCGCAAGGTTGTTCCGCAAGAGGTGCCGCTGTCCACCGCCGTCTGGCAGATGGGACGTATCGCCGGCCTCACCCGTGGCTTGGAGATGGGCGACCTCGATCTGATTGCCGCTTCCAACGACGACCGCCTGCAGGAACCTTACCGTCGTGCGCTCATCCCCGACTACGACGCCATTCGCGAGACTTGCCTGACGGGTGGCGCTAAGACCATGTGGATCTCGGGCTCTGGCTCGACCCTCATGGCCGTGACCGACGACACTATCGTGGCCAAATTCCTGCAGGTACGCCTACGCGAGCGCTTCCCCGAGTGCGAGACGCATATTTTGACGTGCGACACGGATGGCGCCCAAATCGAGTATCTGTAGACGCGACACCTTTGTTGCAGGCCCTCCCTCTGGGGGTCCCTTCCGAAAACGTCCTCGACAAATGAATTCCCCCGTCCATGCTCCTTCGGAGCTATGGGCGGGGGAATTCTTGTCTGCGGAATGTTTTCGGAAGGGACCCCCAGAGGGAGGGCCAGGGTACCATTGCGCCCGCAGGGGTACGCTTTGGAGGGTCGCCGGGCTTGGGGGCTTACTCGTCTAGGGTATCTTCCTCGGAGGCCTGCTTGTTGTTGAAAGCAAAGGCCGATCCGGCAAGGACGGCGGCACCGGCAGCTGCGCTCGCTCCCCACAAGAGGGTAGATGCATCGCCGGTCTGCGGCATTGCGCCCGACGTAGGCTTCTTACCCGTAGTGCCGGATGTATCTCCAGAAGGCTTCTGATTGCCCAAACCGGAGCCGGAGCCAGAACCGGTTCCGGTTCCGGCACCCTCGCCTGTTCCGGAGCCGCTTCCTGATCCAGAACCGCTTGCCTGCTCGAAGGGGTTCTGGGGCTTTGCAGCCTCTCCCTTGCCCGCATTCACGCTGTAGACCGCAAGCGTACCCGAGACCTCATGGGCCGCAAGCACCAGCGGATAGCCCGTGGGGCTTTCCGCAGCCGCAACGAATGCAAGACCTTCTGGAGAGATATCCCCCTGTGCCGGATCGCATCCCTTCTTTGGGAATTTCACCGAGAAATCGCGCGTGTTGATATAGTCGGTGAACGTCGCGTTCTCAGGATCGGTCACGTCGTACATCATCACGCCGCCGATGCGCTCAAGGCCCACAAATGCGTAGGTCTTTTGACCAACGACGCCGATCGTAATCCCCTCGGGCTCGGGACCCTTAGCATCGCTGCGCGAATCGAGCTTGTTGTTCTTGTTCGACGCGTTGAAGTAGTCGGGATAGCGTCGCGCAGTGATCTGCTCAAAATCGCTCCCGGAGTCAAACACCTGGGTCAGACCGTCATCGTCAACTCGATAGATTGAGAACGAGCGCCCGCCCAACACATACTTCGCGCCCGCCTTCTGCTCGGGCAGGCCATCCATCTTATCGGGATCGAGGCACTCCGCTTTGATGGGATTCCATTCCGCGTCGAGCGCCACCTGCATCTCGCTCACATTGGTATAGTCGCCCCACTCGGAAGCATCGCCCTCGTTGGCACACAGCACGTATGTCTTATCGCCCACGCGTTGGCATGCAATGCCGTCGGGCATGTAGACACCGTGCACGTTTTCCCAGCTCACTCTAATCTTCTTGTCTTTACGCAAGTCAAGCTCATTGCCCGCGATCAGGTGATTCTTAAAGCCCAAGGAATCGATAGCCACGAACTCCTTTGCCTCAAGATCAAGCGTGGCGATTGCGTTTGCCTCCTGCAGGGAAACATACGCGCGCTTCGAGTCGGGATCGATCGCGATGTACTCCGGCTCAAAGTCAGTTGACGGATTGAGGCCTTTTTTAAGCAGGACGTGCTTGCCCACCAGCTCATCTCGGCGCGCATCCCATGCATCGAATGTCACCGTTGTCGCGTCCTTGGCATCCAGATCGACAATCGTGACCGTACCCTTGGGATCAATCGCACCGTTGCCATAGCCTTCGCGCGGCTCGCCTTCATCTGCCGTAAGGACACGTGAGCCATCAGGCGTAAAGCACACCATATCCGGCTGGACGCCGCATTCGTACGACGCCTGAAGCTCTCCCTTATAATTGAGCAGAAGCACGCGGCCCGCGTCTGTGTACGTTTTGGCCTGGACGGCAACGGCAACCAACCCGCGATCGTCGCTCACGGCAACACTGGTGATATCGCCAAACGTAAAATCTTTCACGAGCGCGCTTACGTCGACACGCGCCACGCGCGCAAGCTCCGCTACGCCCTTCGCGGAAGCCTGCTGGCCAAGCTTCCCCACGTTAACGATATCGAGCTGTTTGTCTTTCCCGTTCACCACATATGCAAGACCGGCTTTTGCGCTGTAGGCAACGATCTCGCACACGCCACCATCGGTATCCGATTCTCCCATAGCATAACCGGCGACCTTGGAAAGCACGCCCGACCCTTCGATGCCATAGGGACGAAGAGGCGCCGCGGCAATCGCAAAAGAGTCAAACAGCGTGGGTCCCATATCCGGGCGTGCGGTATCAAAGTAGTAGCTATCAACTGTGCCTGTACCCGTATCGATCAGCGTGAACTCGGTCACGGTGTTGCTCATGAGATAGGGTTCGCCGTAATCGGCCAGCGACTGGTCGAAGCCCACGCTCGGCAGGATAGGAGACAGACCATAGGGGTCGCCGCTCACCACATAGTCCCCCTCATGCCCCTGGAAGGGCGCCTTGAGCGCAGCATCGCCCGTAAAATCGGGTTTGATCGATGCCGGGAAGCCATCGCGTACCTTCTTATCGATAAAGGCACCGTAATTGTTGCCGTTGTTGGACGTCTCCAAGATGTTGATTCCCGAATCGGTCTTAAAGCGATTCCACAGATGTGAGTGCGCATTGAAAATCAAATCGCACCCGTACTGCTCGATAAGGGGCTCGACATCGTTCTTGAGATAATCGGCTTCCATGGGATAGGTGTAGACAATCTGCTTTCGACCGTCGCTCAGAGTCACCTCATTGGGCACAGGGTCGGTATAAGCGGGAATGGCGTTGCCTCCCAGGCTGTGATACTGCCAATGAAACATGATGACCTTGTATTTTGCGTTTTGATACTCGGCGCTGGCGAGCTCCTCTTCAAGAAAGCCGTACTGTTCGCTACCCTTGCCAATGGGCTCGAAGATATGCTTGCCAAAACCACGCGCAGGATCGGTTTCGCCGGTGTGACCGATCGGGTCCACATAACGCGTTACCGAGTCTCCCATGCCGTTGCCACGCCAGATACGGCAAACGTCAAGGACAATCAGGCGCACGTCACCCACCGTCGCCGCGTAGTAACGTCGATTGCCGGCAGGATTTTTAGGCAGAGACAACACCGTCTCGTACGTATCGTTATTCCACGAGTTGTCCTTGATGAACCGCGCTTTCACCTTCTCGTCGCCCGAAGGGTTCACCTCGGCGGCGCGCTGCGCATACAGGGCTTCCGCATAGGCACGGGTCTTAGGATTGTTAAACTCGCTCGAAAGCTGATTGTTCGCAGCACCATCTGGCTGGTACGTACCCATGGTCTCGTGATTGCCGATAGCAGCGTAGCTAGGCGCCTGCTGCAAGATTGGGGCGCCCGTATAGGCGATGCCAGTCTTTACGCCATTGGCGAGAACATGGCTCGTCGTGCCCTGCATGACCTTGAAATACGAACGCTCCTCAGAAAACCAGTCAACATAGGCGTCTCCGCGATCGACCAGGTCGCCGTTGGCGAAGACCGCATCGACAGCGCCGAACTTCTCGTACATCTTTTGCATGTTCGCAGCGCACATGTCTTTGCACTGGATATCTGATGTCAGGAGGATCTTGAGGGGCGTACCGGGCTGCGCTTGAGCCTGCAGCGCATAGATTTGCGACGCGGCTCCATCCGAAACGACACGATAGGGGATCTTCTCACGGTCCTTTCCGGTAAATGAGGGCAAGCCGTCAACGGTAACCTCGTGGCGGTATACCTTATGCCGAGCACCGTTATTGTCGCGAATGCGCTCGGGCACGATTGTCTCGGCGTCAAAGGTGCGCGAAGCGGGCGCATCCACGCCGTCTTCAAAAAGTTCAACCTGGTTGACTGTGCATTCGTTCTCGGTAAACCAGACAACGTTCACCGCATTCTCCGCAGGCAGCTGCAAGAAGGGCTGCGTGAGCAGGATGCCCGCATTTGCCGAAGTGCTCTGCGGGTCGGCCAAGACCGTCCCATCCTCGGCAATCGCAAAGGTCAACGGCGCAAACGCAGCCAAACCGGTCAGCAAGCCGCTTTTTAGCAGCGTTCTTCGATTGACGGCCAAACGCCCGATCAAACCGTCGTCCAGTCGTGCATTCCGCGAATCGTGCATATGCAATCACCCTTCATCTGGAATGCGATAGCCAGACTCCGCATCCTCCCAATCGTTGGTGAAAGTCTAAAAACGGGGTGTCAAGAATAGGAACATGCTGCATCAGCTCTTTGTAAGGGGCGACCAAATCGAGTACCTGCAGGTGCGGTGTCTTTGTTGTGGGCGTTCCCGCACGGCTTGCCCCTGAAAACGTCCTCGACAAATGAATCCCCCTGCTCTTGCTCCTTCGGAGCTTCGAGCAGGGGGATTCTTGTCTGCGGAATGTTTTCAGGGGCAAGCCGTGCGGGAACGCCAGGGTACCATTGTCGCGCCTGCGGGGACACGCTTTGGAGGGTCGCCGGGCTTGGGAACTTACTCGCCCACCTTTTCCAGGTCGTAAGGGGTGGTTTGGTAGACGTAGTAGTTCAACCAGTTGGTATAGAGAAGCTGGGCCTGAGAGCGCCAGACGTTCAGGGGAGTGCGGGTGGGATCGTCGTCCGGGAAGTAGTTCGTTGGAATCTCCGGGTCGATGCCGCGCTTGACGTCGCGTTCGTACTCGAGCTTAAGGGTGTCTGTATCGTACTCGGGATGGCCAAACACAAAGAAGCGACGGCTATCAACCGACTTCACGATGTAGAGGCCCACTTCGTCCGACACGGCAACGATCTCAAGATCATCCACTGCCTCCACGTCTTCGATTTTCACATCGGTATTACGCGAATGAACCGCATAGAAGCGATCGTCAAAACCCCTCACGAGCGGGCTTTTTGGTTTAAGCAAACGATGCTCAAAAACGCCCGACGCCTTTTTTGGCAGACGATACTTCTGGATACCGTAGTGGTAATACAGGCCCGCCTGCGCGCCCCAGCAGATATGCAGCGTGGAATGCACATGCGTGCTCGACCAATCCATGATGCGGCAAAGCTCTTCCCAATAATCCACCTCTTCAAACTCCATGAGCTCAACGGGGGCCCCGGTAATAATCAGACCGTCATAATGCTCGTTTTCGATGTCCTCAAAGGTGCGGTAAAACGTCTCCAAATGCCCCGCCGACACATGCGTTGCCTCATGGCTCTTGGTGCGCAGCAGGTCTACCTGAAATTGCAGCGGCGTATTGGAAAGCTTGCGCATGAGCTGCGTCTCGGTAGCGATCTTGGTGGGCATGAGGTTCAAAATCAGCACACGCAAAGGACGAATGTGCTGGTGGAGAGCACGAAACTCCGTCATGACAAAAATGTTCTCGCCCTCGAGGATCTCGGTTGCGGGCAGAGCATCAGGAATTCGAATCGGCACGACGCATACACTCCTTCACTCACACGCTTAACGGCACGTTCGGCATTGGTTTTGATTGTACCGTGGCATGTATGCCGCGCATCCCAACGTGTCAAATAAAACTCGAGAACGCCGCGCGTGCCTAACGCCTAAAAGGCGGGAAGACCGCCTGTGTCGCCATGGAGCTCGAAGGCAAGAATACGATCCGTGAGCCGCTCGAGCGCCTGCGTCGTGTTGGGACGCGCCGCCATATTCTCGATCACGCCACTGTGCAAAAGATCGGTGAAACCCGTATCATGCGCGTGATAGTGCCCATCCAAAACAAAGGCCACATGACGATAATCCGAACCGCATACCGCCACCAGCGTGTTTCCGTACAGACGCTTAGCACGCTCTGGCTCGACGCCGATCTTCACATACCAGGAAGGCACATCGCTCACACCTTGCTCGGCAAAGAAGCGTTTGATCTCACCACACCCCGCAAGCGGATAGGCCGGGATATCCCAACCCTGCTTGCGCGCAAAATGGTAAATGTAGTGCGAGGCATCCCCCACCTCGATATGCCCCTCCATAATCGTTGCCAAGATGCGTGCGGCGCATGCCACGTCCACGCGCACGGAGCCGGCCAAGATGAGCTGTGCCAAGCCATCGATTGTTACGTTATGTGCACGCGGACCGTACATCGCGCAATCACCGCTCTTCTCCATAGCCATAGAACTACAATGAGCAAACTATTCGTTCGCAGAAAGGCTTACCACTATGGCATTAACACGTAAAGTTGGCATCGTCGGTTTGGGACACGTTGGCGCACACGTCGCCAACAGCTTGCTTTTGCAGGGCTTGGTCGACGAACTCTATCTTTGCGACGCCAAGGCACAAAAGGTCCTGTCCGAAACCCAGGACCTGCACGACTCCCTCACTTTTGTTCCCTTCAACACAAAGATCGTCAATGTAGGCGACAGGTACGAGGAACTCGCCTCGTGCGACATCATCGTTAACGCCGCTGGCAACGTGGCCATGGCTGCAGGCAACCGTGACGGCGAGCTGTTCTGCACCACCGATTCTGCCCGCTCCTTCGCCAACCGCGTTGTCGATGCCGGATTCGATGGCATCTGGGTATCCATCGCAAACCCCTGTGACGTAGTGTGCACAACCATCTGGCACCTAACCAACTATGACCCCAAAAAGATCATCGGCTCGGGTTGCGGCCTGGATTCCGCGCGCCTGCATTCCGAGATCTCTAAGAAATGCGGCATCAGCCCCAAGTCTATCGACGCTTATATGATCGGCGAGCACGGCTTTAGCCAGCTTGCCGCCTGGAAAGCCGCGACCATCGCCGGCAAGCCGCTTTCCGAACTTGCTCGCGAGTATCCCGAGCAATACGGTTTTGACCAGGCAGAGGTCGAGGATCTTGCACGCAAGGGCGGCTATGTGACCTACGAGGGCAAGGGCTGCACCGAGTACGCCGTGGCCAATTCCGCTGCGCGCGTCTGCGCGGCCGTGCTGCATAACGAGCACGCCGTGCTTTCTGCATCCACCCTCATGTGCGGCCAGTATGGTGAAGAGGGTATCTTCACGTCGCTTCCCTGCGTGATTGGTGCCGAGGGCATCGAGCAAGTCTACACTCTCGACCTCTCCGATGCCGAGCTCGAAGGCTTCCATAAAAGCTGCCAGCACATCCGTGATAACATCGCCCAGCTTGCCTGGTGGTAAACAGGCGCTGGCTCCTCGCAGCCGCCCAGGCGCCGGCCCCTCGCTGCCGCAGCTGTGCCTCGCTGCCGCCGCTCCGCCTCGCTGCCGCAGCTCCACATCGTCGGCGCTCCTCAAAAACATAAATGAAGCAGAAAGTCCCATTTAGAAGCCGCAACAGTAGCTCTAAATGGGATTTTTCGCTTCATTTGGAAAGCAATCTAGGTTCCAAAACGGCAAACTGCCCTATCGTACCCCGAGGCCGATGCGAGGAATTCCAAAAGCCTCGAGCAAAGACTCCATATAGCCCGGCTCAAATATCTGGCGGACGAGAATGCGTATGACGGGCATGCCCAGAGCCGTAAGCCGAGATTCCCTTTGACGCTCTTCGACAAGAACATCCTGAGTCGTTTTCCCCTTCAGGCAATCGGCATCCTTGTACTTCTTCGCGCCATCGACCTCGCCGATTACGCATCTGCCGCCATCGAGCTCCCACAGCATGTCGACGCGGTACGCATGGCCCTGACCCAACGGATCAGGCAACTCGACCTGAAGCATTGTCGGAGGCATAAATCCCAGCTCGATAATTATGCCGCGAACCATCGATTCGCCGCCATTTTCAGATTCGCCATCGGCATGGGCAAAGGCCGCGCGAGCACGCCCAATACCACGGCGTCGATATCCCTCGCGCTGCGCGTATTCAAGCAGGTCTTCTCGCGATATGAGCAGATATCTCAACGCGCTGTCAATCGTAGGCAGCGCAAGGTGAACAGGGGCATCGAGAGCAGACTCCAGAAGCGTTTGGCAAAGCCCCGTAACGTTTGCCCCTCCTTCCAAATGAACATCAGTCGGTGCGAGACGCGATACCCAAAGATGCTTAGAGCGGCGTCGATACGGGGCATTGGGCGCGCATATTCGAATCGGATTGAGGCGGCTGTATGGAACCCATAGTCCATACATAAGTGCCGCGGAAAAAGACGTGAAGATCCATTCGGGATGCAGTTCCGCGAGCGTTTTGACGACACGAGTCGCAACCAAACGGCGATATTCCTGTGCCGACCAACAAGAACGTTCAAAAAGACCCGGATACGGGCTATACACTTCTTTTGCCTCAACGCGACGCAAAAGAGCCTTCTCCACACTGCGCGAATTCGGGTGCAGGCAACGCCGTCTCTCCTCAGACTCCTTAAAGAGCCTTTCTAGCTCTTCGCCACATGTGGTGTGCTTCATATGGCCTCCTCCCCCATTGCAGCAAAACTAGCAAGAAGAGCGTCCTTTTGTTAGGCATGTCAATCTCCCCCGCAATCTAACAGGGCAGGTCAGACGCAATATTTCCTTGTGAAACGAAGAGCGAGATCAGCAAACGGTCAATTTACGCTGTCGAGTGGCATCCCCAACAAACCAAACTGACCAGTTATCAACAAAAGCGTCGGGCAGCGATGACAGGTTTTCAACAGTCGCACGCCAGCCCTGCAGCACCCCAGATGCCCTCAGGCAGCCAACTGCAAGCCTATCCCCCCACCCCGGCGGCAATCTCAAAACCTAAATGAAGCAGAAAATCCCATTTAGAAGCCGCAACAGCAGCTCTAAATGGGATTTATTGCTTTATTTGGAAAAGGGGCTGGGCGCGAGAAGCGCCTGCGACCGCACGCGGTCGCAGGCACGCCCAACAGGCGAGACTTACTCTCCAGCCACACGACAACCGGCAGCAGCTGCCAGCTCGGCCTCCTCCGGGTAGTAGATGCGCCAGGTGCGACGCAGCTGCGTCATCAGATCCATGACGTCAGTCGCAAAGACGATCATCGCGTCTTCCACGCGGTCACCCGCCACGGCCTTCTCAAGGTCGGCCACCTCGTAGGCAAGAGCGTATGCCTCCTCACCCACATGAACCTCCTCGCGCTCGCCCGTCGCCGTCCATACGATAGTGGCGCGGTCGGCACGCGGGTAGTCCATGACCTCGATGTAGCAATTCTCAAACGAGAGCACGGCGCGCTTGGGCTGCTTGGAATGGAGCGTGAGGGAGATCACGGCCATCTGCATATCGGGGTTGCGCATCACGATGCCGCTCGTCACGTCTACGCCGGTATTGCAGGCGTTGGCGATGGAGACGACATCCTCGGGCTGCGAAAGCATAAACATGCGCGCCATGGTAAGGGCGTACACGCCAATGTCGAGCATCGCGCCGCCAGCCAGGCGTGGATTGTAAAAACGATTCTCCGGATCAAAATCCTTATAGCTGCCAAAGCTCACCTGGGCAATGCTCATGTTGCCGAACTCGTCCTTCTCGGCACGGCGGATAAGCTCGCGGTAGAGCGGCATATGAAGGATGGTCGTGGCGTCGATAAGCTGCACACCGTGCTCGTCGGCAATTGTGCGCGCTTCGTTGAGCTCCTCCGAATTGAGAGTGATCGCCTTCTCGCACAGTACGTGCTTGCCGGCAGAAAGTGCGGCGCGCAGATAGTGGATGTGCGTATTGTGCGGCGTGGTGATATACACCGCGTCGATAGCGGGGTCGGCACAAAGCTCCTCGAGCGTATCGTAGACGCGGGCCACGCTGTACTTTTCGGCAAAAGCGACCGCCTTCTCGTGCGTGCGGTTGTAGATGCCGGCGAGCTTGCGGCCAGCGAGCTCGAGCGTGGAAGCCATCTGGTTGGCAATCACGCCACAACCGATAACAGCCCACGTAAGCTGGGGAGCCGTGAAGATATCATCGGGAAACGGCTTGCCCTCAACCGAAGCGAAGGCGGCGCGGGCTGCCTCGGCGGCGTCACGCGGTGCAGACTGTTGAGACATACAAGCTCCTCAATATGCTGGGGGATAGATTTATCCGTCATATTGTACGGGCATCGAAGTAGCAGCACAAACACTATTCGCGTGCATGCAACTCTTCGAAAGCGGCGATTTCTGCCATGAAGCGCTCGCCAAACCTCTCGGCTTTTTTCTCGCCGATACCCGACACCTCGAGCAGCTCATCGAATGAATGGGGGCGTTGGCGACACAGGGCACGCAGCGTTTTATCGGGAAACACCATATAGCCGGGAACCTGCATCTCCTGCGCCAGCTCCGTGCGAAGTGCCCTTAGGCGCTCGAAGAGCTCCACATCGTCGCCCACGCGCGGCACGCTCCTGGCGTCCGATTCCTCGTGCAGCAAATCGATCGCGCGACGCGCCCGCGAGCCGCGGCTCTTCTTTGCCGCTCTCTTCACGGTAAACGTAAACGCGCCGGTATCGGCAACGAGGCCTCCATCCGCATCCACAACCTCCACCGCACGGGACCCCAAAAGCAGCGTGGGATATTGCCCTTGCGAGCTTGCCAGATACCCGCGCCCGCACAGCTGGTCGATCAGATTGCGAATGCGTCCGGCCGACTCTGCCGCCAAGCTGCCATAGCCTGCAGCCTCGTCCAGATGCAGCTCAAAGATACGCTGCGTCTTTCCACCGTGCAGCACATCGGCCACAAGCGACTTCCCAAAGCGCCCAGGTCGTGCAGCGACAAACGCCATAACAGCGCGAGCAGCCTCTGTCATATCCTCGACCTCGTACTCCGTCAGGCAATTGCCGCAGTTTCCGCAACCGGTCCCCGTTTCGGCCGCATGTGCCAGCACCTCGGCAGCAGCATCCTCGTCGCCAAAGTAGCGCAGCATATACTCGCGCAAACAACCGGTTGTCTTGCAATAGCCCTCCATCTGGGCGATAAGCCTAAAGCGATTCTGCCGCGCACGCAGGCGCTGCTCTTCATCGAGTTGCTCGTCATCGGACTCCTGCTCGGCAAAGAAACGACGCAAGCGCAGATCGTTGCCGTTCCAAAGCAAAAAGCAGCTCGCAGGGTCGCCGTCACGGCCGGCGCGCCCAGCCTCCTGATAGTACGCCTCAATGCTCTCGGGCGCGTTATTGTGAATGACATAGCGCACGTTGGGCTTGTCGATACCCATGCCAAAGGCGTTGGTGGCAACCATCACACGCACGTCGTCGCGCACAAATGCCTGCTGGTTTTGCGTTCGAGACTCCATACCCATACCGGCGTGGTAGCTCGCAATGCGCATATCGAGCCCCTGTTTTTCCACCGCATCTTGCAATGTTAACGTCAGCTCGTCCACGCTCTTGCGCGTGGCACAGTAGACGATTCCCGCTTCGTCGGGATGTTCTGTCACATACCGACAAATCCACGATGCCTTCTGGCGCTCGGGCATCTCCTGCACCTCAAACGCTAAATTGGGCCGGTCAAAACCCGTCACCACAACCTGCGGTGCATGCAAGCACAGCATCTGCTGGATATCCATACGCACGCGCTCGGTTGCCGTAGCGGTAAACGCCGCGACTACGGGGCGCTGCGGCAATGCCTCGATAAACTGAGCGATTTGCAGATATGCCGGCCTAAAATCCTGGCCCCATTGGCTCACGCAATGGGCCTCGTCCACTGCCAAAAGCGGAATGCCCATACCACCTGGCCGCGCCGCAGCCTGGGCAAATGCAATAAAGCGCGGGTCCGCCAGGCGTTCGGGCGCCACGAACATAAGCTGATAGGCACCGTCGGCCGCTCGTTTGAGCACAGTATTTTGCTGAGGAATGGAAAGCGACGAGTTGAGGTAGCTCGGATGCGCACCGGCAGCAAGCAGCGCCCGCGTTTGGTCTTCCATAAGCGAGATGAGCGGGCTCACCACCAAGGTAAGACCCGATCCCATGAGTGCAGGCACTTGGTAGCAAATGGACTTACCCGCACCTGTGGGCATCACGGCAAGAACGTCGTGCCGGGCAAGGATCGAAGAGATAACGCGCTCCTGGCCCGGCCTAAACGACTCATAGCCAAAATATCGCCCAAGCGTAGCATGCGCTTGTTCGAGGGCAGCGGATGGCGAGCCCCCGCTTGCTATCGAAAACATCTGTGACACCTAAACTCGTCTCCGATACCAAACGGTGCCCTACAGCGCGGCGGCCAGGGCATCAAGGTCCTCCTGCGTTGTTGCCCAGCTGGTAGCCAATCGCACAACCACATGGTCCTCATCATAGGTATCCCAAAAGCTCAGGCAAATCTGCTTGCCCAAGCGCTCATACTCGCCCTTTTCCAAAATGATGAACTGCTGGTTGGTGGGAGACTCCAAGAACCAACGTGCGCCGCGCTCGTGCAGCAGGGCGCGCAAACGTCCCGCCATATCGATAGCATTGCGCGCAATGCGCACATAGGTACCATCCGTAAACAGCGCCTCGAACTGCACGCCCAGAAGGCGGCCTTTAGCCAAAAGCGCGCCATGCTGCTTGATGCGCGGAATCGGGTGCGCGGGAGCATTGCCCGAGGGAAACACTACCGCCTCGCCGCATAATGCCCCCACCTTGGTTCCGCCGATATAAAAGACATCGCACAGCTGGGCGAGCTGCGGCAGGGTGATATCGCATTCGGGGGATGCCAGGGCATAGCCCAAGCGCGCACCATCCACAAAAAGCGGAATCTCGTGCTTCTGGCAGACCTCGTAGATTGCCGCCAGCTCATCACGGGAATAGAGTGTGCCAAGCTCCGTCGGGAAGGAAATATATGCCGCTCCCGGGAAGACCATGTGCTCATGATTGTCATCTGCATAGAACAGATCAATCAGCTGTTCCAGCTCATCGGCGTGCATCTTGCCTTCATGCCCAGGAACCGTCAGCACCTTATGACCGCCAAATTCAATAGCCCCCGCCTCATGGCAGGCAACGTGCCCCGTGGCCGCGGCGACCACGCCCTCATAAGGAGCGAGCAGCATGTCGAGCACAACTTGGTTGGTCTGCGTGCCGCCTGTAAGGAGAAACACATCGGCATCCGGTGCTGCGCAAGCCTGACGAATCAGCTCCTTGGCGCGAACGCAATGGGGGTCTTCACCGTAACCGCTCATTGCCTCCATGTTGGTATCGACCAAAGCTGCCAAAACCTCCGGGCAAGCGCCAAAGGAATAGTCGTTCTCAAACGTGACCAAAAGATGCTCCTTCTCCTCGGTCTGCGGCAGATCGTCAGACGCATTACCGCAGCGGTTATTCAAACATAAACGAACACCGAGGCATGGCAAACAACTCGATGCATCGCCATATCCCGGCGCCATAGCTCACGCTAATCATCGTCGCCGCTCGCTCCCAACTGGCACAAAACGGCAAGCGCTGCGGCAACGGGCCCACGCTCGTCATCGGCATTGAGACCGCGCCCCACGCCCGAACCGGCACCAGCTCCCGCGCGACAGGGAATCGACAGTTTGCGGGAACGGGGGAACACCACCGCCCCCAGGCGATCTTTAAGATCGAACGCCACGTTCTTGGGTACGTCCACGCCCAAAAACGTCAAGCGTCCACCGCTGAGCGTCACGCTTTCCAACCCCAAGCGCTCTGCGCGAATGCGAATGCGAGCACGGTCAAACAGGTTGAGGCCCGCCTGCGGCAGCTCGCCGTGAGCAGCCTCGGTCTCCTCCTGCAGCCGGTCCACGCTCTCCAGATCATCCGCCGCAGCAAGCTTACGATATGCGAGCACGCGCTCATCCACACGCGGCAGGTACTCTTCGTCCAAAAAGAAATCCGCCGGGATGTTGATGGCGACGCTCGCGGCTTCAACGGCCTCGGAATCGTCCCCGCGCGCCTCGGCAACAGCCTGGCCCAGCATCTGCGTGAACAGGTCAAAGCCCACGCTCGACAAGTTGCCGTGCTGCTCGGCCCCCACAAGTGACCCAGCGCCGCGAATCTCCAGGTCGCGCATGGCAATGCGCATGCCGCTGCCCAGATCTTGGAACTCCGAAAGCGCTGTCAGACGCGCCGTCGCCTCCTCGGTAAGCGGTACCTCGCCCGGAAACATAAAGTACGCGTACGCCTGCGTGGCAGAGCGACCCACGCGGCCCTTGAGCTGATAAAGCTGCGCCAAACCCAGGCGCTGCGAATCCTCGATAATCAGCGTGTTGGCATGGGCGTTATCGATGCCCGACTCCACGATGGTCGTGGCGATAAGCACGTCGATTCTTTTCTCGGCAAACTCAACCATCACGTCTTCCACCTCGCGCGGGCTCATCTTGCCGTGCGCCACACCCACGCGTGCCTCGGGTGCAGCCTCATGCACGCGCTCGACCGCGTCGTCGATAGTCTTCACGCGGTTGGATACGTAGTACACCTGACCTCCACGGCCCACCTCCAGGCGAATGGCGGCACTCACTACGTCGGGGTCGTACTCGCCCACATGCACGATCACCGAGCGTCGCCCCGTAGGCGGCGTGGTGATAAGGCTCATGTCGCGCACGCCCGAGATAGCCATCTGCATGGTGCGCGGGATAGGCGTTGCCGAAAGCGTGAGGACGTCGATTTGCTCGCGCAGGTTCTTGAGCTGCTCCTTATGCTGCACGCCAAAGCGCTGCTCCTCATCGATGATCACCAGCCCCAAATTGTGGGGGTTCACATCGGCGGAAAGCAGGCGATGCGTTCCGATGAGCACATCGACCTTTCCCTCGGCAAAAGCCGCAAGCGCGCGCTTTTGCTGTCCCGGCGTCCTAAAGCGCGAAAGCACATCCACTTCCACGCCAAAGGGGGCAAAGCGCTCAAAGAACGTCTGGAAATGCTGCTGCGCCAAAATGGTCGTGGGGCACAGCACCATCACCTGGCGCCCAGAATCCACGCACTTGAAAGCAGCGCGCAGGGCAACTTCGGTCTTGCCAAAACCCACGTCGCCACAGAGCAGGCGATCCATGGGCTTTGCCGCCTCCATGTCTGCCTTGATATCGGCGATGGCGTCGAGCTGATCATGCGTCTCCTCGTACGGGAAGCTCTCCTCCATCTCAATCTGCTCGGGCGTATCGGGCGGACACGCAACACCGGCGATGGAGGAGCGGCGCGTATAAAGGTCCACCAGATCGAATGCAAGCTTCTTGGCGCTTTTACGTGCCTTGCCCGTAGCACGGCTCCAATCGGCAGTGTTCAAGCGCGTCAAGCGCGGCTTGTCGCCGTCGGGACCAACATATCGCGTGATGCGGTCCACTTGCTCAAGCGGCACGTAGAGTTTGTCGCCATCAGCGTATTCAAGCAGGAAATAGTCGCGCTCGCGGCCTCCCACCTCCTGACGGACAATTTGAGCAAACAGGGCAATACCATGCGTGGCATGGACCACGTAATCGCCCGGCTTGAAGGGGAACGTGACCTCGGTGATGTCTACGCGACGACGCGTGCGTCCGCGCTTGGCATCCATGCGAGCATTCAGATCGGCGATGGAAAAGACAGCCAGATGCGCATCGGGAACCACGCAACCCTGTTGAATGGGCGCATCCACAAAGGTCACGCGGCCGCGCGTGAGTGTGGGAACCGTGTAGGGGGCGCCTTCTTCAAGACCGCGTGCGTTCAGCGAGTCGCCAGTGCGCCGAGAGACAGAAGGCTCGTGTGCGACCGCGCCCCGGCGCTCACCGGCGGCAACGCGTTCGGAGGAATCGGCTGCAAGCACACGCACGTCCGGCTTTCCTGCCACAACGCCGGCGTTTTCGGGAGCTGCCGTAAGCGACTCCTCAAACGGAATAGATTCGTCGGTAAAGCTGAGCTCCATGGATTCACGCGCACCGCGATCGGGAATGGCAAAGACAACCGCGCAGCGATTGTTTACCACCTCCTGAACGCGCGACAGGAAACGCGTATCCGAACCAGCGATAGCGGGCTGCTCGATCTTGAGCTCGGCCGTCACGGCACCGCCGGCGCGGATAAGCGAAACATAGTTCAAACGCTGCTGATGACCAAAGTCGAGCTGCTGGGCGCGCACATAGAGTCCGTCGAGCTTTGATACACCCGCCTCTCCGGCACGGCGCTCCAAGTCCTCATAGGCTCGGATGCAATCGTCAAAAAGCGAGCGGGGCTCGGAAAGAACCACCAGGGTGTCGTCGCTCACATGGGCAAGCGGGCTCACCGTCGACTCGTAGAGCAAGGGCAAGAAGCGCTCGAGCTCGGGCGTGACGATACGCGCCTGAACCATCTCCAGGAGCGCAGCGAGCTCGGCGTCGCTTTTCGCTGGCGCGTACAGCGCCGAGGTGATGCGACGAACGGCATCGTCGGTAAGCGCAAGCTCGCGACAGGGATAAATCTCGACCGCATCGGCATCGCCGATCGTCTGACCAGTCGACGCAACCATATGGCGAATACGGTCGAGCTCGTCGCCAAAGAACTCCATGCGCACGGGCGACGAGGCCTGCGCGGGATAGACGTCCACGGTATCGCCGTGCACGTGGAAATAGCCAGGTTCGGGCGCCGCATCGGCAGACGTGTAGCCCATGGACACAAGACGCGCGGGCACCTCCTCAAAAGGAATCTCGTCGCCCACGGTAAAGATCGCGGACTCCCAGTAGGCGCTCTCGCGCGGGGGTACGCAGCGCAACAGGGCACGAGCCGAAGCCACAAGCACACATGCCTCGCCACGAGCGATACGCCCAAGCGCAGCACAACGCGTGGCCACCACAACGTCGTCTGGCTTTTGGTCTTTCCAGGGGTAATCCGTGCGCTCGGGAAAGCGAGCCACGTGCTCGCGGCCCAGATAGGCCATGAGCGCTCGTGCCGCGCGATCGGCCGCCTCCTCGCCGGAAACCACATATACGCAGGGGCGCGGATGCCGAGCAAACTGCGCGGCAAGCACAAGGGTGCGCGCCGAGAGCGACACGGCAAGCGTCGCATCCTGACCGTCCGTCAACGCCTGCTCAATGACCCGCAGGCCCTCGGCAGTATGGAGTTGTGCCGCTATGCGATGAATGAGCATCGATCATTCCTTACGTTCAAAACAAAACAACGGGGCTGGCCATTGCGCACAAGACATCACAAATTAGCCTGCCCACACAAATCAGTTACAGGAGGGGCAAAGATCTGCCAGCGGGCACTCCGCACACTTGGGGGAACGAGCAGAGCAAATCTCGCGGCCAAACGATATCCACTGGTGATTGACCGATTCCCAATACTCATGCGGCAAAATCTTGAGCAAATCTTGCTCGGTTTTGAGAGGCTCCTTCTCGTGTGTCTTGGGCGAGAGCGCCAGCCGATGCGCGATGCGATTCACGTGCGTGTCCACCGCAATGCCTTCCACAATGCCAAAGCCCACGTTGAGGACGATATTTGCCGTCTTGCGCCCCACACCGGGCAGCTTTTGCAGCTCGTGCATGGTCGACGGCACCTCACCGCCATAATCGGCCACGATCATCCTTGCGGCTTCCACGCAGTGCTTGGCCTTGGTCTTGTAAAAGCCCAGCGACTTGATCACATCCATCACGTCGGCAACGCTGGCACCCGCCATCTCGTAGGGTGTGGGCCATCGACGAAAAAGCTCCGGAGTTACCTTATTCACCTGGGCATCTGTTGTCTGCGCAGAAAGCAGCACCGAGATAACCAGGCGAAACGGATTGTGATGATCCAAGAAGCACTCAACCGGACCGTACCTTCGGTTCAGGCGCTCACACACCTCGATGGCGCGTTCGCGACGCGAAGCATTGGTTTCTCGCGGCATCAGTCGACACCTCCTTGCACATCGGAACCAGAAGAGACGGCATCGAGATGCGCGGTGGCAGCGGCACCAACCGCCGCGCCCTCGACCGAATCGTCCCCCGGTACTTCAGGCAGCGCCGAGGTCACCCCCAACAGGCGCTCAGCCTCCTCCACATCTTCCATCGTGCCGATGGAGCCGAGCTTGCGCTCAATCACATTGGTGCGCGTGGTGATGATCGAATCGACCGTACGGCCCGCTGTATCTATCTGGCGACGCGCCAAGCGCAACGCATCCTGATAGCGCGGCAACTCCGCCTTGACCGCAGAAAGAACCCGCAGCACATTGTCGGTCTGCTTTTGCAGACGAAAAGTCTGGTAGCTCATCTGCAAACTGTTGAGCAGCGCAGCCATGGTACTGGGCCCGGCTACGTTCACATGGTAGTCGCGCGAGAGCAACTCGATAAGACCCGGCCTGTTGACGACCTCGGCATAGAGACCCTCAAACGGTAAAAACATGATGCCAAAATTCGTGGTCTCGGGCACCGAAAGGTATTTTTCACAGATGTCTTTGGCCTCCGATTTAATGCGGGCATCCAAGATGCGACGCGCCGCTGCCACGGCATCGGCGTCGCTTGCATCCATGGCATCGCGCAGATGCTCGTAAGCATCGCCTGGAAACTTCGAATCAATAGGCAGCAAGATGGGGTCACCCGCCTCCACGGGCAACTTGACGGCAAACTCGACGCGCTCGGTTGAACCGGGTTTGGTGGCAACGTTCTCAACGTACTGCTCGGGTGCCAAAATCTGAGAGAGAAGCGCCCCCAGCTGAACCTCGCCCAAAATTCCGCGCGTCTTGACATTGCCGAGCACGCGTTTAAGGTCGCCCACACCCGCAGCGATGCTCTGCATATCGCCCAAACCTTTATAGACGGCCTCGAGCTGCTCACTTACCTGCTTAAACGAAGCCGCGAGGCGATCGTTGAGTGTGCGCGAGAGCTTTTCGTCCACCGTCTGACGCATCTGCTCCAGCTGCCGCTCATTATCCTGGCGAATGGCTGCCAGCTGCTGCTCGACCGATGCCCGCACCGCCTCGAGGCGCGCTTCGGTTGCCTCACGCGTCTGGCCCATCTGCTGTGACACTTCGCGGCGCAAAGCGTCCGTCTGTGTCGAAGCCTGCTGCAATGCGCGCACAAGCGATTCGAAGCGCTGCTGTTCTGCAGCCGAGAATGCCGCCTGTGTCTGGGTCTGCGTGCGCAACTCGAGACGAGCATCGCGCAGGGCATCCTCGAGCCGCACCAAGATATCGAGCTCCTCGTCCACATGCTCAACAAGACCAGCATCACGGCTATTGCGCCTCATAGCTACCGCCGTCAGCACAGAGGCGACAGCCGCAACGCACGCCGCAACTGTGCAGCAAACCAATAAGATGTTCAATCCAACCGCCTTACCTGCGATTTTTTACCGGGTTCATTATAGAGTATCGTCAGGCATCAACTGGAAAACATCGAGATGACCAAACCGCCGTACGCTTGCATCTTGGCAAAAAGCTCGCCCATAAGCAAAGCGAGCTCCTGGGGAGACGCGCCGTTGAGAATGCACGTCAATGCATACGACCCCACAAAAGCAGCAAAAAGCAACATGGGCACCAGGACCACAACAAGGAGAGAACGCGCCACCGCAGCCCCTCGACGACGTCGCGTGCGTCGACGATCAAACTCCAGCTGCTCGGCATACGATTCCTGAGCGATCGAATACGGCTCCTCGGATACCCCCGCGCACCGCTTGCGTCCAAGCCCTCGAATTGAATCCCTCAGCGACCGTTTTGCTGAAGGGGAACCTGCCGGCTTCGCCGAGTTCGGTGCCGGAGCGGATGCGAATAATCTTTGGTCAAGTAGCGATCGATCCATCTGCGACGTGTCCTCGGCGCTACCGACAACGCCCGCGCCCTCCGACATGCTGCGCAGGTGTTTCAGCTGTTCTCGCTGTTCGCGCAGCAAGCGAAGCTGCTCCTGCTGAGGAGTCTCGATAAACAAGCTCATATTGGCCTCCCTTACGGAAGGGCATGTACGAAGGATTGTCAGCACCATCATGCGAGCGATGCCATGCGCGGTCAAGCAATATTTAGGCGGACGGCACGCTTAGCACGTATCGCCCGGAAAATCCGCTGAGCACATCTAGTGCATCACAACATATCGATCAACATCCGAGCGCTTCTGGCAAAAGCCCTCGCGCGCGAGGTCTTCCAAAATCGACTGGGCCACATCGGGCGCAACCGCAGGGCGTCCCGCACGGGCTTCCATCTTGTCCAGAGCGGCTCGCGCCTCGTCCGCACCCAACCCGTCCTCGCCCGCCTCGAGCAAATAGCGGACAAGAGCCGCGCGCTTCTGGCGGCGCGAACCCTCAAAAGCAGACTGCCTTGAATATGAAGCAGAACGACGCGAAGGGTTGGGAATCGTCTTTTTAAGATATGCGCCGTAATCGAGCATCGCATAGTACCAGGCGCGCGGCGTATCTCGCTCGTCTTCGGGCAGGGCAAAGCGTCCCTCGGGCACCTGCGGGCCAGGACACGTGGCCTCCACAATACCCACCAGCTCCTTATCGGGCACTGCCGGAACATCGGGAAAAAAGTGATGCAGGATCACCGTGCGTACATTGGTCTCGAGATACACACCGGGCAAATCAAACGCAAAGGAGCGGATACCTTGCGCCGTTGCCGGACCCACCCCCGGAAGTTCACATAAAGCAGGGACGTCACGCGGAAACTCGCCATCAAATCGCTCCATGATATACATCGCCGCCCTATGCAGCGCAAGCGCACGACGGTTGTATCCCATACCCTGCCAAGCAGCCAAAACATCGGCAACGGGCGCTTGAGCCAAGGCTCCAACAGTGGGAAAGCGCTCGAGCCATGCAGGCCATCGATCGCAAACGCGCACCACCTGCGTTTGCTGCAGCATCACCTCAGAAAGCCAGATGCCGTATGGATCGCGCGTGCGGCGCCACGGGAGGTCGCGATACAAACGGACCCCTTCCGATCGCACAAGCTTACGAAAAGGGTCTGCATTCATCTGTATCTGCTCCTAATCTGCGCGGAAAAGAAGCAAGCATCGCCTATGCGCGGCGACGGCACTTTTCGGCGCACGAAACGTACTCGGCAAATGATTCGCGGTTGGCAAACTTGGCATCCACTGCCGGAGCAAGCGTGCCCTGCACCACGTCGGCAAGCGTCACAGAGTCAAGGTAATCGACCATAAGAGCCTGAGCGCCCATCCAAACGGAATGATAGCAGCAAGAATTCATGCGCGGGCATTCGGCGCCGTTGGCAGTGCAATCATTCATAACCATGGGGCCCTGAACAGCTTCGACGATCTGCCTGATTGTGACATCATTGGGATCCGCCTTAAGACGCATGCCACCATGCACACCACGCAGACTTTCCACGATGTCCGCCTGTACCAGGCCATGCTGAATGGATCGAGCAAATGAATAGGGCACGTCTACCTGCTCTGCAGCAGCCCTAACCGACAAGAGATTATTTTCGCCATCCACAAGCATCGCGAGCATCCGAAGAGCGTAGTCGGTCTTTCGAGAGATATCCATCCCCCACCCCTTAATATTTCGATTCCGTCAAAGGATAGCTTCACCAAAAGGCCGAAATAACCGTATGACGTGCGTATCTTTCAAGTTACTATACCTCTCTATCAAAATAATTTGTATCTTAAAAACTAGACAAGTTGGCAAACGGTCAAAAATGGAATAAACAGCAACGGATGCGTTGGGTTCATTAAATAGTTATATGACGTTTCATTCTGAAATGAATCCAAGGTAAAGGCATTAATTATTCACTATTTACCCGCTTTAGAGAGGGTGTTCGAGATCGTCAATACCGCTTGCGATTAGTGAAGGGGCTGTGAAACGAGTATCCCGTAACCGACGCAAACAGCCTGTTCCAAAAGAACGAATTATTACGTGCTTACACGGTGTGGGGGCTATTAAACTGACTCAAAAAGAGAAAGGGCCACGCTTGGAACGCAGCCCTACACGCTTGGAAGTGTCCATGCCGAGCAACCCGCAAATGGCATCGTTGGCATGTTGGGATATTACTCGGCCGACTTCTTTTCAGCCGACTTCTTTGTCGTCGTCTTCTTAGCCGTCGTCTTCTTGGCTGCAGAGGTCTTTGACCCGGCGGTGCCGCGTCCGCGAGACGTTGTTTTCTTTTCCTTGCTGGGGCATTCCATATTCACGCAGATGCGCCAGGGACCGCGCGCTGTCTCGACCACCACAATGGGGGCGCCGCACTCCGGGCAGGTCTCGCCCGTTGCCTGCAGCTTACCGCGCGCCGGCAGCGGATAGCTCACCTGGCATTCTTCGTAATTCGTGCAACGAATAAAGCGCTTGCCGCTTTTCTCGGACTTATGGGCGATTAAATCGCCATGACGTCCCGCCTCGGCACACACCTTGCACTCGCCCACCTTGAGGTCGGGCTCAAAATTGGTGGGGCATTTGGGATTCACGCACTGCTCATATGCCTTGCTACGGAACGGTTGACACTTGATGCGCGGCGCTCCGCACTCGGGGCACACGCCGGCCTCGCCCTCCAGCGGGCTCACCTTGACGCCCGAAGGAACAGGATAGGTCACATCGCAATCCGGCCAGCCCATGCAGCCAATAAAGCTGCCACGCGTCTTGGCGCTCGTCTTCATGACCAGATCCTTGCCGCACTTGGGGCACTGGCCCACCTTTGCGTCGGCTGTCACAGCGTCGGAGATAGCCTCCCCCAGGTCATCTTTATGCTCAATCAACGCATCGAGCATGCCTGCGAGCAGAGCGCGCGAATGGTCAACCACGTGCTCCTGCGTGTCCTTGCCCTCTGCCACGTGCGTCATATCCGCATCCAGCTCGGCAGTCATCTCGGGCGTGGTAATACGCGGAGCAAACTCGTGCAGGGCGTCGATGATAGCCATACCCAGCTGGCTTGGCTCGATGGGGTCGTTTTTAAGATAGCGAACGGTATAGAGACGCTCGATGATGCTCGCGCGCGTAGACTTGGTGCCCAGGCCGCGCTTTTCCATCTCTTGCACGAGCTTGCCTTGGCTATAGCGCGCAGGCGGCTCGGTCTGCTTCGCCTCGAGCTTGACGTCGTGCACATCGATAACGTCACCTTGCGCCAGCGCCGGAAGTTGCTCATCACGTTTGAGGCCATACGGATACGCCTCACGAAAACCCAGATCTACCAGCACGTCACCGGTTGCCGTGAACGGCTCGCCCGCAACGTCGATAGAAAGCTTGGTGTTCTCGATGGTTGCAGGGCCCATAAGCGTAGCCAGGAAACGGCGTGCGATAAGGTTATAGAGCTTCTTCTGGCCGCCATCAAGGGTCTCGGGGTCACCCTGACCGGTAGGATGAATGGGCGGATGGTCGGTGGTCTCGGTCTTGCCGCGCGTGGGCTTCATGGGACCGGCGAGGACCTTTTTGCATACGGGAGCAAGCGCCGGCGAACCCGACGACAGCCCTTTGACGATACCCTCGAGATCGAGTGAGCGCGGGTAAACCGTATTGTCGACACGAGGATACGAAATAAGACCACTCATATAGAGGGACTCGGCAATACGCATGGTACGTGCAGGCGAAATGCCCTCTGCAGCAGCAGCGGCCTGGAGGGACGTGGTGTTAAATGGCACGGGGGGCTGCTGCTTGCGCGAGCGCTTGGCCACCTCGACAATCGTGCCCGTCGTCGCATGCTCAACATGGGAAAAAGAATCTTCTGCCGCAGCCTTATCAGTAAAGCGCGGCGTCTTATGCGAAATCTTAAACTCAGAGTCGGCCGTAGCGCCCATACCGCGGATCTGCCAATAATCCTCGGGCACAAATGCCCTGCGCTCGCGCTCGCGCTCGACAACCAGCGCCAAGGTAGGCGTCTGCACACGGCCGGCAGAACGAACATTGCCAAAACCGCCAAACTTGGCAAGAGTCAGGTAGCGCGTAAGCACCGCGCCCCAGATCAGGTCGATATACTGTCGGCTCTCGCCGGCATCGGCCAAATTCTCGTCAAGCTCAACAAGGTTATCGAACGCAGCCGTGACCTCAGCCTTAATGAGTGCAGAGTAGCGCGCACGCGAAGCGGGCACATCGGGGGCCACCTCGCGCACCATGCTAAGAGCATCGGCACCGATAAGCTCGCCCTCACGGTCAAAGTCGGTAGCGATAATCACGGAATCGGACTTCTTGGCAAGATTCTTGAGGACGCGGATGATCTCGCGCTCTGCGGGATTCTTGATAATGGGAGACCATGTAAGGTACGGGAGGCTCTCTACCTTCCAACCCTTGATGTTGATTCCGTTGGGCAAAAAAGGACGACGCTTGCTCTCGTAAGGCGGGCGCGCCAGGCCATCGGGCACATCGGCAGGCAGAATCTCGCCGTCTTCGGTCAGCGAGTACCAGCCTTGTTTCTCGTCGAACAGAATCTCATCGGGAAAATCGGGAGCCAAAATATGGCCCGCCAGGCCCATGGAGACCCACTCTTCGCCATCCACCGTAAAACGATAGACCGCGGTGTTGTACACCTTGTCGTTTTTAGGCTTGCCGGCATCACTCAGCAGCTGAGCGATCTTCTGTGCGGCGATATTCTTCTCGGCGATTACGAGCTTCACAAGCATGCTCCTGAAATCGGTAGGCTTTCAAGCGGTACAGTATACAGGTTTAAAGAATATTTGCGCAGGTACCCGTGCTCATGACACACAAAAGCACGGGTTCCCTTCAAATGGACGCCACAAATGGCATCGCACATCAGGAAACCCGTGCCGGTATTCGCAGAGCTATTAAGCGGTTGGAGCGCGAGCGCTACTCGTCTTCCTCATCGGAGAAGAAGTCCAGGCGGCCCTCCGTAAGGCCCTTCTTGCCGTCGCGCGCAATGATGACCATGCGCGTCACCGCAAGCGAAATCTCATAGAGCGAAAGCATTGCAGCATACATGAATATCAAGGTGACAGGGCTTGCGTCGGGCGTGATCGAGGCCGAAACCACCAGCATTGCAACGTAAATATAGCGCCATGCCGAACGGAACTTGGAATATGGCACGATGTGGAAGACCGCCAGGTAGAAAACGATCAGTGGCAACTCGAATGCCACGCCAAAACCAATCATCAGCAAAATCTCGATGTTGATATAGTCCTCAAGATTCGCAAAGACCGAGGCAATGGCATCGGCCTCTTCCAGCAGCCACTCAAAGCCTGCCGGGACAATGATGAAGTAGCAAAAGACCGCGCCAATGAAGAACAGCGCCGTGGCGGCAAGAACAGTGGGAACAACCCAACGACGCTCATTGGGCTTGAGCGCCGGCAGGAAAAAGCCCAAAATCTGCCAGATGATCATCGGCGTACACATGACCACAGCGATCTTGATGGCGATAGAGAATCTCAGGGCAAAACCGCCGAGCGAGGTGGTGATGTAGAACTTGCCATCCGGGACATATGGGACAATGGGCTCCTTCAGGATGTCCACCAGCACGGGCGTGGCAAAGTACATAACGACGGTAGCAACAACAATGGTGACGATCACAATGGTAAGACGGCGACGAAGCTCTCCCAGGTGATCGAGAAGCGGCATGCGCGCAGGTCCGATGGGCATTATCGGTCGCCCCCTTCCACAGCATCGCCGGGCTGGGCAGAAGCCACAGCATCTTGGGCGTCGGCTTGCTCGGGCTCCACCTTGCGCTTGCGCGGGCGGCGAGCGTAAAGGTCAGCCGTGGCACGGTCCTCGGATTCGGCTTCGGTATCCGCAGCAGCGATATCGCTCGCGGTATCGGTGGCATCGCCTGCAGGTGCAGGTTCGGAGGCAGTAGCGGCAACGTCGGCCACCGCGGCGTCCTTCTCGGCAGCATCGCCTTCCTGCGCCGCCTGCTCGGCGGCAGCCTTCTCAGCGGCCAGGCGAGCACGGCGCTCGGCAAACGTCTCCTTGCGCGCGGGGGCCTCGGCCTCCTCGGCAGAAGCATCAGCGTCGTCATCGTCGTCATCAACGCGACGCGGGCGCGTGGGTTCGTTAACCGCAGCGGTCATGGGGTCGACCACCTCGGACTGCACCACACTGGTGAGCTTTTCTTGCGTCTCACGGAACTGACGAAGTGCACGCCCAATGGTGCGACCCATCTGGGGCAGTTTATCCGGCCCAAAGAGAAGAAAGCCGAAGACCAAAATGATCGCCAGCTCAGTCGATCCAATACCGAACAAGGAAACCTCCAACAAGCATGCGCTACAGCACCTGCGACCGTGCCCTCAGCGCAGCATCATGCGAACAAGCGAGCAAAAGTATACCCCGAAGTAGGGCGGCTCGAGGCCGCCCTAAACAAGACTGTGGATTGTTTACGCAGCGCCCATAGGTTCCGCTGCCTAAGCGGCGCTCATGCCAATCTCTTTGTCGACGCCCAGAAGCTGCGCCACGCGCATCACGCCCACCTGAGCGCCTGTGATAGCAAAGCTCTTCTGGTGGTCACGCGCATGATGTGCGGCGCCCACAAGTACGCCGATACCCGTGGAGTCGATATAGGACACCTGCGAAAAATCGAGCTCGACCTCTGCTGGAGGCTGCTCGAGCGCAAGATCGATCGCGGTGCGCAGTGCATCCGCATTGGAAATATCGACCTCGCCCGCAACGTGGACGGTATAGCGTTCAGGCGTGGGGCTGGTGGTGATGCCGAGTTCCATGTCGTCTCCTTTGCCTTTGATGAAAACAGCCGTGCATCAACCAGACATGGTGACGCACGGTGAGATGAAACTACCTTGCGAACAGCGAAGGCCCTCGCTTTGCCAATTGTAACGTGCGAGAGGACAGCTTCCCTAGTCGCGTAACCTGATTCGCAATTCCTCTGCACGGCGCAAGATGGCATCCACGTCGTCCCGCTCGGCCTCGCATGGAAGCGAAAAGCCTTCGGCGCGATCGTAAACCACGCGACCGTCGATCATCGTCATCATGACGTCGTTACGGCTGGCAGAATGCACTACCGCAGCATGCGGCGAGTTGGTGGGAACCTGCATGGAGTTCGAGAGGTCCACCGCCACGATATCGGCACGCTTGCCAATCTCCAGCGAACCAATCTCCTTGTCCATGCCAATAAGGCGCGCCGCATCGATGGTGGACATGCGAAGCATATCGTGCGCAGACAGGAACCCCTTGTCACCTGAGGTTGCACGCTGCAGCAGCAGGCCAAAGCGCATCTCCTCCAAAGGATCGGTGGAGTCTGCTGCGGCGGGAGAGTTGGTGCCCAGCGCCACGGGGATGTGCGCATCGCGGAATGTCAGCAGCGGGGTCACGCCGTTGCCGAGCTTGGCGTTGGAACGCGGGCAGGCAACAACGCCCACGTTTTGCTCGGCCAAGCGCTCGATGTCACCCGGTTCGATGCAGATCGCATGAATCGCCACGACCTCGGGTGCGTAGAGGATGCCCCAGTTGAGCGCATAGCGGATGGGGGAAACGCCCGTGGGCAGGAAGGTATCGGATTGCAGCCCCTCATACGCATGGGACTCCTCGCTATCGGCGGCAAGGGCAAACGGCGAGGAACCGTAGCGGATAAAGTCCGCCTCCTCACGAGAACCCGCCACATGGACGGCGACAGGGGTCTGCTCGTCGGCATATTCACCAATGGCACGCAATACCTCGGGGTGCACGGCATAGATCGAACCCGGTCCGATGCCCACGCGCACGAGCATGTCGCGGCCTGCAGCAAAGGCGCGCCAGTCCTGAATGTCGCGATCGGCAGCGGCCATATCGGCCTCGACGTCGCATTTCTTTGGAGTGGTGACCTCGCGATAGATCACGCCGTGCTGGCCGGTAGCGGCGATGGCACGCAGGGGCGCTCCCGTCTGCGTTACATCGGCAATAGCGGTTATGCCCGCAGACAGAGCCTGCACGGCTCCCAGCAGCGCTGCGTCCTCCCAATCCTGCGGAGTGAGCAGGCGGCTCTTCTCCACGATGCGAGCCTTCCAGGGCGCATACGGCACATCCTCAAAAATGCCGCCCATGGTGGAGTACTCCAAATGGCTGTGTGCGTCCACAAAACCGGGAATGAGCGCCGCGGTGCCAAAGTCGCGCACTTCGTCGTCCGGATACCAATAGCGCAGTTCATCAAGGGTACTTACAGCAGCAATGCGACCGTTTTGCACCACAACGGCACCGTTTTCGATGGCACGCCCCACAATGGGCAAGACATATCGAGCGGTTAAGATCATGACAATCCCCCTGAATATATGGGTACGCCCCGCGTGCAGTCGCAGGCTCGGGCGCTCGAACGGTTTATGCTATTCGAGCGCCTCGGCGGCGAGCTCGGCGGACACGAGTTTGACGGCAAGTACGAGAACGTCAAGGGCGGCAGAGAGCTCCTCCACCGTGGGATAGCTTGGGGCGATACGGATATTGGTGTCGCGCGGGTCCTCTCCATACGGCCAAGTGGCACCCACCGTGGTGAGCTTGACGCCCATCTCGGCGCAGAGCGCCCCCACACGCTTGGCAGAGCCCTCGGGACCGTCGAAAGAAACAAAGTAGCCGCCGCGCGGATGCGTCCAGGTGGCGCAACCGGTGCCGCCCAGCCCCTCGGCAAGCTTTTGCTCCACGCACTCGAAGCGCGGGCGCAAGAACTCGGCATGCTTCTTCATGTGCTCGCGCACCGAATCGAGCGTGGGCAAGAAACGTACATGGCGCAGCTGGTTGAGCTTATCTGCGCTGATAAGGCCTGCCTTGAGGTGATGCGCAAACTCGGCAAGCACCGCAGGCGAAGCGCCCACAAATCCGATACCTGCACCCGGGAAGGTGATCTTGGAAGTCGAGGCAAATGCGACCACGCGGTCCTCGGTTCCCGCCTCGCGGGCGATGTCAAAAATGTTTGCGAGTTCGTCGCTCTCATCATAGAGATCATGGACGCAGTAGGCGTTATCCCACAGGATACGGAAGTCGGGGGCAGCGCAAGTCATAGTAGCCAGTCGACGCACCGTATCCTCACTAAAGGTGATGCCCGTGGGGTTGGAGTACTTGGGAACGCACCAGATGCCCTTGATGGAATCATCCGACGCGACCAGACGCTCGATCTCATCCATGTCTGGGCCGTCCTCGGTCATGACAACCGGGATGTTGACGATGCCCAGGTCCTCCGTGATACCGAAGTGACGATCGTAGCCGGGCGCGGGGCACAAAAACTTGACCGGCTTGTCCTCGTGGGCGGTGGCATAGGCCGACCAGGGTTCAGACCCGCATGTTCCGCAACGCCAGAAGGTGCCCACGATATCGTGCTCGATCAGCAGACTCGAAGAACCCAGCACGAGCGTCTGCTCGGCAGGGCAACCCAAAAATTCGCCTGCAAGCTTGCGCGCAGAAGGGATGCCCTCAAAACAACCGTAGTTGCTGCAGTCCACACCACCATCATGCAGATCGGAATCGGCGTCCAAGATATCGAGCATGGGGCGCGAGATGTCCACTTGCGACGGAGAGGGCTTGCCGCGGGCCATGTCGAACGCCAGGCCACGAGCCTTGACGGCGGCAACCTCGTCTTTGAGCGAGGCGATCGTCTGTGCAAGCTCACCTGAATCCATCTGCTGATATATCGTCTGCATAATCGGCCTTTCACTCGCCGGCGTTGATACACTCCGCTAAAGTATAGCTTTACCGACGCCTCGCTTTATGCGTGGGCGCGAAAGAGAGCGAGGAGGAAACATGCGCATTGGCTCCTTTCAAGCAGATGAGTACGGAGAACTTCAGCGTCTAGTCGACAGCCTGTATTCCAACAGGCATGAAATCGACCGACTGGACCTTGTAGTACAAGCCGAGATCCTCGACCTACCCGCCGACCTCATGGAGATCGTGACCCTGTTGCCGCCTGGCATATACGAGCGCTCGCGCCTCTGCGACCAGCTCAACTCCTCCCTCGCCGCCCACGGCTGGGGCTCCCTCTACGGCACCGTAGAATAATCCCCTCCCCCTTTCCCCATGTGACACCATGTCCTCAGGTTTAATCTGTCACATTTTGCTGTTTGGGGGCGAAATCACACCGTTCACCGCCAAAAAACCCGCCACCGCGTCGAATCAAACACGGTAGCGGGCCCTTGCTTATCGTATTTTATTTAGAGCCAGCTCTATCGACGCGGACAAGCGCGACTCATATAGATCATGCCCACGACAGCAGCCGTGACCGAGGCGCCCAAGATGGCAGCCTTGGCCGCCAAGATCTCGAACTCGGCGGTCGGGAACGCCAGCCCGGCAATAAGAATCGACATGGTGAAGCCAATACCACCCAAGATGCCAACGCCCACGATATGCTTCCAGTTCACACGACGCGGAAGCTCGGCCAAACCAAGCTTCACCAGGAGAAACGTCACTCCAAAGATACCAACGGGCTTGCCCAGCAGCATGCCAAGGTACGTGCCAAGCGTCACGGGGTCGACAAGCAACGCACCCATGTCCACACCCACCAGGCGTACCTGCGCGTTCACAAATGCAAAGATGGGCAGGATCAAGAAGTTCACCGGCGTGCTGATGTAGTGCTCCAAGCGCTGCAGCGGCGGAGTCACGCGGTGCATCACGCGTTCCACGCGCGTAGCGGCATGCGTGAAGTCGTGCTGGCCCAGCACATGTGCGTCCTCGTCAAAATGATCGTCCAGCTCGGGCATAATCTCGCCAAGCCAGTCAGTAAGATTCGAAAGTTTGACACCGCACTTGGCAGGCACGGTAAAGGCCAAGATCACACCGGCGAGTGTAGCGTGAATACCCGATCTGAACATGCAGAACCACAGCAGCAAACCCAGAATAATGTAGGGCGCAAGCCTAAAATGACGCGTGCGATTGAGCACAATCAGAAGCACTGTTACCACCACGGCGGCGGACAGCCACAGCAGATTGGGGCTCTGACCATAGAAGATGGCAATGGCGAGAATCGAGATAAGGTCGTCGGCGATAGCCAGCGTGGAGAAGAACACGCGCACGCCGTTGGGCACGCGATTGCCCAACAGCGACATAACGCCCAGTGCGAACGCGATATCGGTCGCCATCGGGATTGCCCAACCATGAATTGCCCCGCCTTTATTGAGTACGGCATAGATGCATGCGGGCACCGCCACGCCGCCCACGGCGGCAAGCATCGGCAACATCGCCTGGCGCGGGTTGGTGAGCTCGCCCACGGTCATCTCGTATTTAAGTTCGATACCAACCAACAGGAAGAAAATCGCCATGAGGAAATCGTTTACGAAGACCTCAACGGTAAGCCCCACCGTTAGCGAGCCCAAGCCCACAAAGAGCTCTTGTTCCAGAAAATGATGGATTGGCTCGTATGCGGCTGTGTTGGCGCACACGACGGCGGCAATTGCAGCGAGCACCATCACCGCAGCCGATATCGTACCGTTTGACGTGACCCGATCCCATAGATCATGGCGCTCAAGGCGCTTTCTCTGGGCGGCGTCGAAGAGCTGATCGCACGATTCCATAGGCGGCCTCCTTGTTTGAAGCTTAAAAGAAGCGCGGCCCGCTGTTATGCGAGTCGCGCTAAACCTTGCGTCTGGGATTATCCTACCCACCGCGCGCAAATCTACACCGTTTTAGGCAGACTTACGCGACATATGCAACCGAAATTACTCAGCAGCAGCGATAATGGGAGCAGCAACCTGCTTTTTGCGGGAAAGCACGCCGGGCATCCACACGCCATCATGCTCGTCAGAAATGGACAGGCCCTTCTGAGCGGACTCCGTGTCACCCTCGAGAAGCACCTGCGAGCCCTCTTCCATGATATCGGTGATGCACAAGACGGTGCCGTCGGCGCCCTTCTCGGCAGCATAGGCACGCATGGCCTCGCGAATCTCGTCAATCATGCCCAGAGCGCGAGACTTATCAACCGTCTCATACTGACCGATGAGGAGCTTTTTGCCAGCAGGCTCGAACATCTTGATGTCGTTGCCCACCATCTCGGCAGCAGTGAAGGAACCGGACGGACGGGTAAGGAAGACCTCCATGCCAAACGCAACGGGATCGACACCCACCTGCTCACCCAGCTGGGCGGCCACGGCGCGGTCAACGTCGGTGGTGGTGGGGCTCTTGAGCATGAGCGTATCGGTCATCATGGCGGAGAGCAGCAGCTTGGCCTGAACATCGGTGAGCTCGATGCCCAGCATCTGGGCAACCTTGGTCACAATCGTGCAGCTGGAACCCCACGGGAAAGCAAGGTAGTGCAGAGGACCGGCGGTCTCAAAGTCGCCAATGCGGTGATGGTCGACCACACCAAAAACGGTTGCAGACTTTAGACCCTCAACGGACTGAGCGCTCTCGTTGTGGTCGGTGAGCAGCACAAGCTGGCCTTCCTCAACCGAGTCGATTTGACGCGGCTGTGCCACGCCGGCGTCGGCGAGAAGCTTCGCAGACTCGGCAGGAAGAGCGCCCAGAGCGCATGCCTCGTAGGTGTTGCCGGCATACTCAACCTGATTGAGAAGCTGGGACAGCACGACAGCAGACATGATGGCGTCGTTATCGGGATTCTGGTGGCCAAAAACAAGAACGGTAGCCATGGATTTTCCTCCATTTGCACAGGTGTACTCAAACGAATAAATGGTAGCACGAACTCAAGGCGCGCCCGCTATGCGACACGCTCCGGGTTTATTTGTCACATTGCCAAGATGCAGCCGAGGAAGTGCCTACGGCGCACCCCGGCACGCCCCACCCGCAAAATATGACAAAACAAACCCGTGGACTTTTGTCATAAAAAGAGGGAGATGCGCGGGGCGTCTCCCTCTTGTTGGTTGCATATGCGCTAGAAGATCTACTAGATCTTCACGCCCGGGAAGTGGCACTTCACAAAGTGGCCCGGAGTGTGCTCCTTCATCTGCGGAACCTCGGTCTTGCACTTCTCGGTAGCATGCGGGCAGCGCGTGTGGAACGGGCAGCCCGAAGGAATGTTCGTGGGGCTCGGCAGGTCGCCCTCAATAAGCACGTGCTTCTTCTCAATCGAAGGATCGGGAATGGGCACAGCGGAAAGCAGGGCCTGCGTATACGGATGCAGCGGGTTGCTGTAAAGATCCCCGTTGGGAGCGACCTCCATCAGCGAGCCCAGGTACATGACGCCAATGCGATCGGAAATCATCTCAACAACAGCAAGGTCGTGGGAGATGAAGAGGTACGTCAGGTTGTACTGCTCCTGAACATCACGAAGAAGATTCAGAACCTGAGCCTGAATGGACACGTCAAGTGCCGAAACGGGCTCGTCGGCCATGATGAGCTTGGGGTTAACCGAAAGCGCACGGGCGATGCCGATACGCTGACGCTGGCCACCAGAGAACTCGTGCGGATAGCGCTCGCCATGAGTGGCCGAAAGGCCAACGACCTCGAGCAGCTCCTGTGCCTTCTTCAGACGCTCGCCCTTGCTCATCTTGGTGTGGACAAGCAGCGGCTCGCTAATAATGTCCTGCACCTTCATGCGAGGATTGAGCGATCCGTACGGGTCCTGGAACACCATCTGCATCTCGGCGCGCAGCGGACGAACCTCCTTCTCGGAGAGCTTCGCCACGTCCTTGCCCTCAAAGAGAATCTCTCCCTCGTTGGGCTTGATGAGGTGGTTGATCAGACGGCTGGTAGTGGACTTACCACAACCGGACTCGCCTACGAGCGAGAACGTCTCGCCGGGCATGATGTCAAAAGACACGTCGTTCACCGCGTGCACAAACTTGTTGGCACGACCGAAGAAGTCTTTGCCCACAGGGAACTTCTTGCTCAGGTGACGAACGGACAGCAACGGCTTGGTCTCAGTTGCACTCATTATTGCTGAGCCCCCTCTCGAGCATCACGATAGAACGGACACGCGCAACGATGGCCCTCGGAAACCGTCTGGAGCTCAGGCAGCTTCTGCTTGCAAGAGTCCTGTGCATACTTGCAGCGCGGAGCGAAACGGCAGCCCTCGGGCATGACGGACAGATCGGGAACGGAGCCGGGGATGGACGGCAGGCGATGCAGGCGCTTGCCCAAACGCGGCACCGAAGCGATAAGACCCTCGGTGTAGGGGTGCTGCGGGTTGGCAAACAGCTCTTTGACCGGTGCTTCCTCGACAATATTGCCAGCGTACATGACGATGACACGGCTGCAGGTCTCGGCAACAACACCCAAGTCATGCGTGATGAGCAGGATGCCGGTGTTGCGACGGTTACGAATGTCCTCCATCAGCGCCAAGATCTGCGCCTGAATGGTTACGTCGAGAGCCGTGGTGGGCTCGTCGGCAATCAGAAGCTTGGGCTCGCAAGACATAGCCATAGCGATCATGACGCGCTGGCACATACCGCCCGAAAGCTCGTGCGGATAGTTGCGAAGCGTCATTTCGGGCTCGGGGATGCCCACGAGCTTGAGAGCGTTAACGCAACGCTCGTGAATCTCAGCCTTGCTCATGTTGCTGTTGTGCAGGCTGATGGCCTCGGCAAGCTGGTCCTCGATGCGCATGATCGGGTCAAGAGCGCTCATGGGCTCCTGGAAGATCATGGACATCTCGTTACCGCGCATGGACTGCATCTCGCTCGTAGTGAGGTCGAGAACCTCTTTGCCGCCAAACTTGATGGAGCCGGAGATCTTGGTCAGGCGCTCGTTATGCAGGCGCATGACCGAAAGCGAGGTTACGGATTTGCCGCAGCCGGACTCGCCAACCAAGCCCACGATCTCGCCAGCGTTGACATTAAAGGACACGCCGTTTACCGCCGTAATCCAATCCTTCTTGCCACGCTTAAATTGCGTTCTGAGGTCCTTGACCTCCAAAAGAGTTTCAGACATCAGGGCCTCCTTAGTTCAGTCGCGGGTCGAGCGTGTCGCGCAGACCGTCACCGAACAGGTTGAAGGCAAGCACGGTCAAGAAGATCACCAGGCCGGGGAAAAGGACCAGGTGCGGGGCAATAGCCAGGTAGTTGCGGCCCTGAGACAGGATCGCGCCCCACTCGGCTTGCGTCACGGATGCACCGAAGCCCAGGAAGGACAGGGACGATGCCGAAAGGATGGCGCCACCGATATTCATCGTGAAGTTGACGATGAGGGCCTGCATGGTACCCGGGAAGATGTGCACGAACATAGTGCGGGTGGATGAGCAGCCAATGGACTGCGCCACTTCGACGTACAGCTCACCACGCACCTCGAGCACCGCGCCGCGAATAATACGCGCAAACGACGGCACCGTGAAAACGGCAACACCGATCATGATGTTGGTGATGCCCGGACCGATGATGGCCACGATGGCGATGGCGAGCAGGATGCCCGGGAATGCGAACATAACGTCACAAACACGCATGATAAGGGAGTCGACAATGCCGCCAAAGAAGCCGGCGATAAGGCCAAAGACAACGCCCGCGGCGGTACCGATAATCGAAGCGGTAAGCGCCGTGCCAAGCGACAACTGCGTGCCGGCAAGAATGCGACTAAAGACATCTCGGCCGAACTCGTCGGTACCCCACAGATGCCTGGCGGAAGGACCGGCCAAAATCGCGCTGTAGTCGTACGCGTTGGGATCGAACGGCGTGATGCTGGGCCCGATCACAGCAAGAATCAGGATGAAGACGATAAACAGAAAGCCGATGACGGCGGTCTTGCGGCGCAAGAACTTTTTGACGAACTGCCTAACGGGGCTTTGCGCCTTCGGCAGCTCCTCAACCTCACGCGTTGCGGAGGCAGCATTAGCAGTGGTATCAGACATGGCAACCTCCTATTCGTAGCGCACGCGCGGGTTAATGATGCCGTACAGGATGTCCGCAAGCAGGTTGATCACCATGTACTCCAGCGAGAAGAACAAGATGAGTGCCTGCACGACCTCGTAGTCGCGGAAGCCGATGGAATCGACGAGCAGACGGCCGAGGCCCGGAATCGAGAAAACCGACTCGACCACGACGGAACCGGCGATCAATGCGCCGATCTGAAGCGCGGTGACGGTGATGACGTCGATGGAGGAGTTCTTGAACGCATGGCGCATAATCACGCGATGCTCGGGCAGACCCTTGGCACGTGCCGTGCGAATGTAATCCTTGCCCAGGTTCTCAATCATCGAAGAGCGCGTCACGCGCGCCAGAATACACATGATGCCCGCGCCCATGGCGATGGAAGGCAAGATGTAGCCCTTCCACGAATCAAGGCCACCCGTAGGCAGGATCCTCAGGTTCACGGCGAAGATCTGCATGAGCTGCAGACCCAGCCAGAAGTTAGGCAGCGAGATGCCGGCGATGGCGATAACCATGCCGATAAGATCGAACGCACGACCGCGGTTTACAGCGGCCAGAACGCCGATGATGATGCCCATAATCGCAGACCAAGTAATGGAGCAAATGGTCAAGTAGATGGTGATGGGCAGGCGGGGCGCAAGGAGCGCGATGACGGTGGTCTTATTAGCATACGAGACACCGAAATTACCCGTGAAAATACCGGTAATCCACTTGATGTACTGCGGCACCAAAGGCTGATTCAAACCAAGCTGGTTACGAATCTCGTCCACTTCGCCGATGGTCGCGGTGGGGCCGGCAATCTGGCGGGCGGGGTCACCGGGGATAAGGTGGATGAACAAGAAGATGATGATGGAGATAACGAATAGCAGCGGAATCATGTTGATGATTCGCTTAACGGTGTATTTCCCCATTTAGCTCCCTCCCCTTTCAAATCAAGGACAATCAAAGCGCAAAGCTGCCGGCCTCCGCGGGCGGGAAGCCGGCAGCTAAAACTGCTTGCTTGTCAGCTTACAGAATCAAACACGCGCAGCCTTAAGCGTTGAGCTTAGCGTGGATGACGTCGATACCCTGAGCAACATACTTGATGCCGGTGAGGTAAGCCTTGTAAGACATCAGCGTGTTATCGGAAGCGAGGTACAGCCACGGGCACTCGGGCCAGACGATGTCCTGGCACTTGCCGTAGTGCTGGTTCTGCTCGTCCTCGGTCTTGCCCTCGTTGCCAAGCTGGAGTTCGTTGTCGAACTCTTCGTTCTTCCAGAAGGCGGTGTTGTAGCCGGTCGGAGGAGTCATAGCGGTGGAAAGCAGCGAACGCATGAAGCCGTCGGCGTCAGACTGGGACCAGTTGACGTACCACATCTGAATCTTGGTGGTGTCCTCGGGCTCGGCAGCGATCTCGGCGTTGGTAGCGGCCTCATTGGGGACAACCTTAACGTCGATGCCAACTTCCTTGAGCTGCTGCATAACGAAGGTCATGCCCTTGGTCTCCTGTGTGGAGTTATCGCCGATGATCTCGACCTTGAAGCCGTCCTCGTAGCCGGCCTCCTTGAGCAGCGACTTTGCCTTGTCGAGGTCATAGGCAAACGGCTCCTGCTTCTTGTAGCCGGGGACGAGGGCAGGCAGAACGGAAGTAGCCGGGGTGGCGGCACCAGCGTACATAACCTTGACGTACTCGTCCTGGTTGAAGGCGTAGTTCATGGCCTGACGCACGCGAACGTCGGAGAGCTCCTTGACGTTGGTGTTAAGAGTCACATAGCGCATGGTAGTGGAGGGCATGGAGACCATATTGATGTCGCCAGCGCTGCGGACGGTAGCGACCTGGTCGGTCGGCATCGGGTAAATGACCGTAGCCTCACCGGTCTGAAGAGCGGCGATACGGGAACCAGCCTCGGGAACGATCTTGAAGTCGACGCGATCGATCGTGACCTCGCCCTCGTCCTTCTGGCCGCCCCAGTACTTCTTGTTCTTGACGAGCGAGCAGTGGTCGCCCTTTGCATACTCTTCGAGGACGTAAGGACCGGAGCCAGCGGACTTCTTGCCGTAATCGTAATTCGGATCGGTGATGACCTTAGGATTAACGATGTAGAACTGCGTGATGGAGTTCATGAACGGAGCGTAGGGCTTCGGCAGGTGGAAGGCGACGGTCAAAGGATCATCGTCGACCTTGTAGACGTTGTCGATGCGGGTCTCTTCGGTGTTGTCATCAATCGTGCGGATGAACATGCGGCGACGACGCCAACCGTTCTCCTTCTTGATGCACTCCTGATAGTTGGTGACGATAGCGTCTGCATCGAGCGGCGTACCGTCCTCGAAGGTGATGCCCTTATGAAGATGGAAGGTGTAGGTGCAGGCGTCCTCGGAGACCTCATAGGAGTCGGCGGCCTTCGGGACGAGGTTGTATTTCTCGTCGAACGCATACAGGGAATCGTAGATGTAGTACACGACGTTGCCGGAGTTGCCGTCGGACCAGTTCATGGGGTGCATGTTCTGGATCTCGCCCTCGAGCGCGATGACGCACTCGTTCTTGGGGGCCTTGCCGTCGGTCTTCTCTGCCTTGACGACGAAACCGTCCTTGTCAGCAACGATCTCCTCGACGGAGCTGGAGCCAGAGCCGGCTGCGGAACCCTTGGTGCCGGAGCCGGTGTTGCCGCAGGCAGCAAGACCGAGAGTGGCGGCGCCAGCAGCAGCGGCGCCAACGAAACCACGGCGGGAAACGGCGGGGTTAAGCTTGTTTTCCAAGTCCATGAAAACTCTCCTTTCGCGCCTGCGAGCCATCCAGAATCGCGGGCACCCTTTTTCCTCTACGCGGCCTTCGAAGTCTTTCGTCTCCGAAGAACCACGCATCACATCTTATTGTATTAAATTCGCCCTGTTTCTCCGTTTACGATGCTTTAACATGACTACCCGAACAGGTAAACGGTGGGTCGGCTTACCACTCACACCTAAATAACTACCTTTCACGGCCCACAACACGTGATTTGCACACAAAACGTCGGCAGCAGAACGGAGATTGCCATGACCTATCAGTTTGACCGCGTTCGGTATAACGAACGTATGAAGTGGTACCTGCACGATCGCTTCGGCCTTTTCCTTCATTTCGGTTTGTACTCCATCCCCGCTCGCGGCGAATGGGTTCGCAGCGATGAGGAGATGCCCGAGGAACTCTATAAGCCCTATTTCGATGAGTTCAACCCCTATGCCTTCGATGCCCGCGCCTGGGCGCGCGCCGCACGTGAGGCCGGTATGAAATATGCCGTACTCACCGCAAAGCATCACGATGGCTTTTGCCTCTTCGACACCCAGACCACCGACTGGAAATCAACCAAGACTCCCTTTGGGCGCGATATCGTCGCCGAGTTCCTCGAAGCGTTTCGTGCCGAGGGTCTAAAAGTAGGCCTGTACTACTCGATCATCGACTGGCACCATCCCGACTTCCCCCAGTACGGCGATCGCCAGGCCCCGCTGCGCAACGACCCCGTAGCGGGTTGCAACGATGAACGCGATTTCAACCGTTACCTCGACTACATGCACGAGCAGGTGCGCGAGCTGTGCACCAATTACGGCAAGCTCGACCTGCTGTGGTTCGATTTTGCCTACGACTCGCCCGTCAACGGCATGAAGATGCGCGGCGAAACCTGGCGCGCAACCGAGCTCATGAGCATGGTGCGCGAGCTGCAGCCGCAGGTCATCACCGACAATCGCCTCGAGGTCTCGGGTGAGGGCTACGGATCGCTCGCAGCGTGCAACCCCACGCCCTATCACGGCGACTTCGTAACGCCCGAGCGCATCATCCCGCCGACCGGCATCCTGGACGCCGAGGGCAACCCCCTTGCCTGGGAATCTTGTATCACCATGAACGACAACTGGGGCTACTGCTCTACCGACACCAACTACAAACCCTCGTCGCTGCTCATCCACAAGCTGGTGGAGTGCGTCTCCAAGGGCGGTAATCTTATCCTCAATGTGGGCCCCGACGCGACGGGCCGCTTCCCCGAGCAGTCCTGCGCCATCCTGAAGGAGATCGGTGCCTGGATGGCGCGCAACTCCCAGAGCATCTACGGCGCGAGCATGGCCGCAGGCGGCCCCATCGAGCCCGAGCGCCCCGAGTGGGGTCGCATCACGCGCAACGGCAACACGTACTACTTCCATCTATATGAGAACGCCCTGGGCCCCGTGCCGCTCATGGGCGTGCCCAAAGATCGCATCGAGTCCATTCGCCTTCTGCGCGATGGCAGCGAGGTCAAGCTCTCTACCAGCTGGACACACAGCGACTATCCCGACATCGCCTTTGCCGATCTGGGCCCCTCGCCCTATCTGCCCGACCCCGTTGACACCGTCTTGGCCGTCAAGATCAAGGAGGACTAACGCATGCGCATTCTCTCCCCCGCCTTCGCATCCTTTGCCCAAGCTAAATTTGACGAGCGTGCCGAGCTGCTCAAGCCGCTCGCGAGCACCATCGCCGCGGGCCTTGCCTGCGTCGACAACGCCGACGTCGCCGCGCTCATCAGAAATTACTATGGCACCCTGCCGCTCACCGACGTATTCGACGCCGATTTCTCCGTGTTCGAATCCATCGCACGCCAAGCCGTCGAGCTTCGCGCCACCTCGCCGTGGTGCCGCGATGTTGACGAGGACATCTTTATCCACTTTGTGGCTACCCCGCGCGTGAACAACGAGCCGTTTGTCGATTCGTGGCCCATCCTGCGCGAAGAGCTTGCAGAACGCATCGCGGGCATGAGCGCGCACGACGCCGTGCTCGAGACCAACTACTGGTGCTGCGAGACCGCAACCTATCAGACTGCCGACGAGCGCACCCTGGGACCGCTGGGCATGCTGGCCTCCGGCAATGGACGCTGTGGCGAAGAGTCAACCTATCTGGTCACCGCACTGCGCGCAAACGGCATTCCCGCCCGTCAGATTTACACCCCGCTTTGGGCCCATTGCGATGACAACCACGCCTGGGTCGAGGCGTATGTCGATGGCGAATGGTACTACCTGGGCGCCTGCGAGCCCGAAGAGGCGCTTAACCGCGGTTGGTTCACCGCCGCCTCCGGACGCGCCATGCTGGTGCACACGCGCCTGTTCTCCGACTACGGCTGCGATTTTGAGCGCGATCGCAGCATCCTCGCGCGCGAAGGCAGCCAGGTCATCGTGAACCAAACGGCGGCCTACGGCCCCACCGTCAAACTCACGATTACGGTCACCGATGAGGCGGGCGAGCCCGTACCTTGTGCCTATGTGCGCCTGGCGCTTGTAAACTCCGCCGAATGGGGCGACATCGCGCACCTCATCACCGATGAATGCGGCCGTGCCCAGATTGTGATCGGCGAGGGCACTTTGCGTGTTATCGCCGCAACCGAACATCAAATGGCAGATGCCTTGGTCGACACCGGCAAGTGCGATCACGTGGAACTTACCCTGCACGACGTGGACACGGCTGCAGCCGCCGCATGGCGCGATATCGACGTCCACGCACCGGCAGACCATCCCGCCCCCTCCTGCCCCCTCACGCCCGAACAGGCAGCATCTGGCCGTGCCCGCAAGCACGAGGCCGACCAGATGCGCACCGAGCGCGTGGCAGGTTTTGTCGAGGAGGCGCGTCGCCTGGCAAACGCCGCAGGCCATGGCAAAGACGAATGCCTCGCCTACTATGAGCAGGCTTTTGCCAACGCCCCCGAAGTTGATCGCTTCCTCTCCGTGGATAACGGCGCCGATCGCGTCCAGCTGCTCTCGACGCTCACCTCAAAGGACTTCCGCGACCTTACCGCCGATGTTTTGGAAGACCATCTGGCCGGCGCTCGCGCCATGCACGACGCCGCCATCGCTTACCTCGAGCGCGAGGGCGCAATAGACGCCGCCGAGGAGCTCTACGTCAAGTACGTCCTCGCTCCGCGCATCATGTTCGAGCAGCTCTCGAGCTTCCGCTCCTATTTTGTCGAGACTTTTGACGCGGCGACAGTCGAGGAGTTCCGCGCAGACCCGCGCCGTGTTTGGGATATGATCTGCGAAAACCTCGACTTCACCGCTTCCGAGCACGTCAAGAAGCTCTGCGCCAGCCCGCGCGGCGCCTGGCTCTCCCGCCAGGGCAGCCCCGTCACCTGCCGCGCGCTGTTCGTAGCAATCTGCCGCACCTTTGGCATCGCCGCTCGCCAAAACCCGCATGATCGTGCCATCGAGTATTACCACCAGGGCGCATTTGTGGCCGTCGAGCGCGCCGAGCACACCGCCGACGTCACATTCACTTCCACCGTGGAGCCCGGTCCTGGATATTTCCAGGCCTGGAGCGTTGCCCGGCTGGAGACAAGCGTTACGGTTGCCGGAACTCGCGCACTGGGCTTTGAAGCCCTCGACTTCTGGGGCGCCTCGGTCCAAGACGGCTCGTGCACGCTGCCGCTTCCCGCCGGTGATTATCGCCTGGTGTGCAGCACGCGCTTGCCCAACGGCGATACGCAGGCAGCCGAGCGCACCTTCCATGTAAGCGACGCAGGCACCGACAAGCCCATCGAACTCGTCCTGCGCGAGCCCGAGGCATCACAGATGCTCGAGGATATCGCGCTCGAGGCGTTCGCCCTGCGCGACGCCGACGGCAACGTTGTCGATGCCGCAAAAATCGCCGCCGAGCACGGATCGGATTCGCACCCGGTTGCCATCTCGTTCCTGGAGCCTGGAATGGAGCCTACCGAGCACCTGCTCAACGAGCTTCGCGAGCAGGCAGAGCGCGTCGCCGAAGCCGATCTGCCGCTCGTCCTCGTGATTAGCGACCCCGCCCAGCTCGATGACCCCACACTCGCTCGCACGCTTCCCACGCTCACCGGCGTGACCATCGCCTACGACGACTTTACTGAGCTGCCCGAGAAGCTCGCTCGCCGCATGTTTGCAAATCCCGAGAAGCTGCCGCTCACGGTGCTTGCCTGCAAGCAGCTCGACGGCAGCCTGCGCGGCGTCTATGCAACCGCCGGTTACAACGTTGGCACTGTCGATTTGCTGATGAAGCTCATCGCTCTCGTCTAGTGCAAGGCGGGCTGTATTCGCCAACAAGCAAAGGGGGCACCTCGTCTGAGGTGCCCCCTTTTTGCTGCGATCGATATGACGAGGCGTGTTACGCGTTGGCCACCGCGTAGTAAGCGGCGCCGAGCATGCCGGCGTCATTGCCAAGAGAGGCAACGGTGATGGGCGTGTCTGCGCAGCAAGACAGCGTCATCTTCTTGAACACCTCGGTCACGCGGTCAAGATAATGCTCGGCACTGGCAGAAACGCCACCGCCCAGCACGAAGACCTCGGGATCGAAAGAGCATGCGGCGTTGGCGAGCTCGAAACCCAGAGCACCTGCCATGGTATCAACGGCAGCACGCGCGGCTTCATCGCCCGCAACGAGGGCTTCGAATACACTGCGCGAATCGGAAGGACCAGAGAGCTCAACAGGCTCGCTACCACGCTTCTCGCACTCCATGCGATAGCTGTTGACGATGCCCGTAGCCGAAGCATACTGCTCCAAGCAGCCATGACGGCCGCAGCCGCACTGACGCGTCTCGGCAGGATTGACAATCACGTGACCCAGTTCGCCCGCGGCGCCGTTCGCACCTGCAAGAACCTTGCCGTCACACACAACGCCCGCACCGATGCCAGTGCCGAGCGTCACGAGCACGAGGCTGTTATAGCCCGAGCCAGCGCCGCGCCAAAGCTCTCCCATGGCCGCCGCGTTGGCGTCGTTGAGGAAGCCCACGTATGCGCCCGGGAAGGCAGCCTGCAGCGCATCATGCACACCCAGCAGGTTGAGGCTCAAATTGGCGGTGACAGAAATGTTGCCGTCGGCAGGAACGGGACAGGGAACCGCAAGGCCAATGCCCTTGAGCAGGGATGCGTCGACGCCGGCACTCTCGAGCACGGACTTGACGCCATCCGTGACAGCGCTATAACCGGCCTCGTCAACCAGCGGAGGCGTGGGGACGCTCGCCTTGGCAACGACGTCACCTTCTTTGGTCATAACGCCGATCTTGACCGAAGTACCGCCCACGTCGATGCCAACATAGAGTTCGTCTGCCATGTTCGTTCCCTTTCCACCGCGAGCGCTTATCGCCCGTAATTATCGCTATGCCCGAATGATAGCGCGATACGCCCCAATCGTGCCCCAGACATCATGGAGTGGTAGTAACCACACGCCTATCCGGCGTTCCGCACGGATCAAGATCCATAGACACGCTGCAGTACCGGAGGTTCGCCCAAAAGAGGAGCGCCACGTACTTAAGTACGCAAGCGACGTCCCGGGCAAGACGCCACGCGGGACCAGGTCATCGGCGGACTGTAGTGCCGCAGATTGGCCCGAAAGAGGAGGGTACCGCGCCTAGCGTGCGGCGCCCGACGATTGAGGGTCAAGGTGCGGTGCTACAGTTCGCCGATGGGTGCTACAGCTTGACGATGGGGGCAAACCCCTTCATGAGCTTCTTGGTCTTCCCGCTCTTCTCGAATTGGACCTCGATCATGTCGCCATCGACCGAGATAACGGTACCGGCACCAAACGTCTTGTGGCTCACAGCGTCGCCCACGGCAAAGACCTCGGCAGCACGCGCGGCATCGGGACGGCGCTGCTCAACCGGAGCGGATGCCTTCTGTTGACGCGGACGCGCGGCGCCGCTGCCAAACGTAGCCGGCTTGCGACCCGCATCGGGACTCACGCCGCGATGGCGCTCGGTTCCCGCCACGCCAAAGAAGCTGTCATACGACCCGGCAGAAGCGCCTGAGCCTCCCGTCGAACGCGTATACGAGCCAAACACGCGCCCACCGTACATGTCCGAACCCTGACCGGATCCAAAGGTCCCGCGGCGGTCGCCGCGCTTCTCCCAGCCCGTGCCGGAAAAACCGGATGACCCGATACCGGAAAACTCGATATCCTCGTCGGGAATCTCGTTCATGAAGCGCGAACGAGGATTGGCCTGCGTAGAGCCGTAGGTACGACGGGTGGCAGCATAGGTAAGGAACAGGCGCTTGCGTGCACGCGTGATGGCAACGTATGCCAAGCGACGCTCTTCCTCGAGCTTCGCCGCGTCCTCTCCACCAAAGCCGGCAACATGCGGAAAGATGCCTTCTTCCATGCCAGCAACGAATACCGCAGGAAACTCCAGACCCTTTGCCGAATGGATAGTCATCATGGTGATGGCGCTTGACTGTCCCGAAAGCGCGTCGAGGTCTGAGCGAAGGGCGAGCCACTCCATCAGCGCGGGAAGCGCTTTGCACGCCAGCGGACCATAGGTGCGCTCGATCTCCGAGGCGGCCTGCGCCGCGCTCGACGCGAAAGGCGCATCTGCAAGCGTGGACGCCGGAGCAGACTGTGGCACGTCGCCGACACCGGCAGCGCGCAGCTCCTCCAAACTCTCCAAGGTGCCCTCGATATCCTCGTGGCTCTCTTCGAATTCGGCGGCTACACCCATGAATTCCTGAATGTTCTCGGCGCGCCCCTCGGCCTCCATCGTGCCCTCACTGCGATACGCCTGGACAAGACCCGCGCTCTCCACAATAGCCTCGACCACATCTTTGAGCTCGCCATCCATACGGCGACCACGGCGCACGATGTTGACGAAATCGGCTAGGCCGTTGCGAACCTTGGCCGAGAACATGCCCGTCTCGGCGCAAGCGAGTTCGCACGCCTGGAAAAACGAGCAGCGGTTGGAGGCGGCAAGCATCTCGATCTTTTGGATGGATGTGGAGCCGATACCACGGCGCGGCGTGTTGATCACACGCTTGACGCTCATCTCGTCGGCAGGATTCACCACCATCTTGAGATAGGCCATCACATCGCGCACCTCGGCACGATCAAAGAACCTCGTGCCGCCCACAATCTTGTAGGGCACGCCTGCGCGCAGGAACATATCTTCCAAGATACGCGACTGCGCGTTGGTGCGATAGAACACGGCGATGTCGTCGTACGGCGTACCGCCGTCATGAAGCTTGTCGATTTCCGAGGCGATCCAGCGCCCCTCGTCGCGCTCGTCGCTTGCCTGATAGGCCTGAATCTTCTCGCCGTCACCCGCGGCGGTGAACAGACGCTTATCCTTGCGCTGCGAGTTATGGCGCACCACGGCATTTGCCGCCGAAAGGATATGGCCGGTCGAACGGTAATTCTGCTCGAGCTTAACTACCTTGGCATCGGCAAAATCCTGCTCGAAGTCGAGGATGTTGGAGATGTCGGCGCCGCGCCAGGAATAAATCGACTGGTCGTCGTCGCCCACAACCATCAGGTTCTTGTACTTGGCAGCGAGCAGGTTCGCGATCTCGTACTGCACGTGATTCGTATCCTGATACTCGTCTACGCTGATATAGCGGAAACGCTCTTGATATTTTTCGAGCACCTCGGGGCGGCTGCGCAAAAGCTCAAGCGTCCGCACGAGCAAGTCGTCAAAGTCCATCGCGTTCGCGGCACGCAGGCGACGCTCCAGCTCTGCGTAAACACGCGCGGCCTTCTCTTCCTGAGGACTCGACGCGCGATCGCTCATCTCGTCCGGGCCGATCATGGCGTTTTTCGCCGCCGAGATCTTGGAGCGAATCATGTTGATGGGGTACTGCTTTTGCTCGATGGAAAGCGCTTGCATGATATCGCGCACCATGCGACGAGAATCGTCATCATCGTAGATGGAGAACTGGCCGGTATAGCCCAAAAGATCAGCATCCTCGCGAAGCATGCGCACGCACATAGCATGGAACGTGCACACCCACATGCCACGCGTACCCTCCGGCAAAAGAGAACTTAGACGCTCGCGCATCTCAGCCGCAGCTTTATTGGTAAAGGTGATGGCAAGGAGCTGCCACGGACGCACGCCCAGATCGGCAACCATGTGAGCGATGCGGAAGGTGAGCACGCGAGTCTTACCGGAACCGGCGCCGGCAAGCACCAGAAGCGGCCCCTCGGTAGTGAGCACGGCTTCGCGCTGGGCGGGATTGAGCGAATCGATATCGACGGCGTACGCCATGAATAAAACTCCATTCCAAACGGCGCGATGGCGCCAGACACATGAGCCGTACCAGTATAGCCGCCCGCACGGACACGCGGAGCAAGCAACCCTGCGACCATCAGGGGCTCACGAGCGGCCACCGATGTGACAAAAGTAGACAAGTTTAATGTGTCACATTTTCACATCCCCTTCATATAACGCGCCCGCACCACAATACCGATTGTGGCGCGGGCGTTACGTTATCCCCTCTTCCCCGCAAAAGCGCGCACGCCGTCGCATAATGAGAGGCGAATAAACGAAGGAGAAAACCCAATGGCGCATCGCATCCTGTACTACATGGTGGACGGCTCGACGGCAAAGGCCCAGCAGATCCTGAAAGAATGGGGCGTAGACGATCAGATCGAGCTCATCGGGTGCGCGCACGAACCGCTCGTAGACCCCAGCCCCGCACAGATGGTTGAATGCGAGGGCTTTATTGGCGAGTTCGGCCCTGTATCGGCAAAAACGGCAGACGCCATGGCGGACGCGGGCATTCGCATCGTCTCGAGCATGTCTATCGGAATCAATCACGTCGATGTGTCGGCCCTTGCACAGCACGGCATCATCACCACCAACTGCCCTGGCTACTGCTCCCCCGATGTCGCCCAGCACGCAGCAGGGCTCATGCTCGACCTCATGCGCAGCATCACCTTCTCCAACCGAGAAGTACTCGCCGGTGCCTGGGAGCCCACTGGAGGCTATACCGCGCATCGCACGCAGGGACAAACAATCGGCCTTGTATTCTTTGGCAACATCGCCCGCGCCATGGCGAGCATCGTGCAGGCGCTCGGCATGAACGTCGTGGTATGGGCGCCCACCAAGACCCGCGAGGACCTTGCCCAAGCAGGTTGCACTAAAGCCGAAACTCTCGACGAGCTGCTCGCCGCCTCCGACGTGGTGAGCCTGCACTGCCCGCTTATTCCGCAAACCGAAAAACTCATTGGCGCCCACGAGCTCGAGGTCATGAAGCCTGGCGCCCTCTTGATCAACACCGCCCGCGGCCCCGTCATCGACGAGGAGGCGCTGCTCGCCGCGTTAGACGAAAACATCTCCAGCAACGGCACACGCGGCATCCGCGCCGCCGCCCTCGATGTCCTTGCCGATGAGACCGCTCCCAATCGCGCCCTTATCGAGCACCCCCGCTGCATCGTCACGCCGCATACCGCCTACTGCACCGAGGAGGCCAACGACACTTTGCGCCGCATGACGCTCAAGGCACAGATCGACTATCTTGTTCGAGGCATCATGCCCGAGCACGTCGTCGAGGCATAACACGTCGTCGCAGCATAGCAAAAGCGCCGCTCGGCCCAAGCCGAACGGCGCACCATCACCACAAGTAAAAAGCGCTATAGCCCCAGCACGGGGACAGCGACGAGGAAGTACGCAAGTACGACCACGCCCAAAACGATGCGGTAGACGCCAAAGACCTTGAAGTCGTGACGCTTCACGAAGCCCATGAGCCATTTGATGGCCGCGAGGGAAACAGCAAACGCAACCACGCAGCCCACGCCCAGAATCGCCGCCTCGGACGCGCCGAACGTGCCGCCCTTGATAAAGAATTTGACGAGCTTGAGCGCGCTTGCACCAAACATGACGGGGATGGCCAAAAAGAACGTGAACTTGCTCGCCACCGCACGCGTGCAGCCCAAAAGCAAACCGCCGATAATGGTCGAACCCGAGCGCGACGTGCCCGGCACCAGCGAGAGCACCTGGAACACACCGATTCCCAAAGCAGTCTTCCAAGACAGATCATCCAGCGTGGCGATGGAACCAAAGTCCTCACCGTCACCCTCGCTCACAGAAGGCGTCGCAAAATGAGCACCCGCAGGGCGCGCGCCAGGCAGCACATCCACGGTCTCACGCATGCGGGCACGGCGCGTCTCGATAACGATGAAAGCGATACCGTAGACGATCAGTGCGATGGCAACCACGGGAGCATTGTAAAAATGGTCTTCCATCCAATCGTTCAATGGCAAGCCGATAACCGCCGCAGGAATGCAACCAAGCACGATCTTGCCCCAAAGCTTCCACGTATCGCGGCGGCCCTCCTTGCCCTTGCTGGGCGAAAACGGATTGAGCTCATGAAAAAACAGCACGCAGACAGCAAGGATTGCACCCAGCTGAATAACCACCAAAAACATGTTGAGAAACGTCTTGCTCACGTTGAGCTTGATAAACTCATCGACCAAGATCATGTGACCGGTAGACGAGATGGGCAGCCATTCCGTGATGCCCTCGACTAGACCCAGGAAGGCCGATTTAAGCAGTTCGATGATATCCAAAAGAAGCCTTTCGCCTGAGCTGCGGCCATGGTTCCGCAGCAACTCCGTGCACCATTATCCCACGCTGCAGGCATGCTCGAAAAAAAGCAGCGTCATTTACAGAATTTAGAGGTACCGGGTGATTAAAGCCGGGTATAACCGCTGTAAGGCAACGCAACCAAAGGAGCTGCAGAGCCATTGAGGAGGCAAACATGAACGAGGGTTATTCAAAAGTATTCGTCGCGCTCGACGGCACTGAACAGCAGGATTATGTTCTCGCGCGCGCTATCAAGGTCGCCGCGAATAACAAAGCCAAGCTCATCATCGGCCATGTCATTGACTCGACAGCACTCGAGTCCGCCGGTTCCTACCCCATTGATTTGGTAAACGGCCTTGAGGAGGCATTTAAGAACTCGATCGAAAAGCAGGTTGAGGAAGCCAAGGCAAACCCCGATATTCCCGAAGTCGAAGTCATCATCCGCGCCGGGCGCATTCGCGAGACCCTTAAAGACGAGATGCTCGACATTATTCAGCCCGATCTGGTGCTCTGCGGCGCTCGCGGCCTCTCTTCGATCAAGTACGCCCTGCTCGGCTCCATCTCCACGTTCCTGCTTAGGAACACCGAGTGTGACATCCTAGTTGTGAAGTAGCTCGACGCTCCGCCCAATCGCCATCAAACGCATTCGATAAAGCTCCGGTCACAAGACCGGGGCTTTATGTATGAAGGCGCCTAAAGGCAGGCATCCGCCGCCAAACCCATCACCATGCCTACGACTCAAAATAGTGCATATGATTGGTTGGGAACGTGATCTCAACTTCAAAGAATTCCCCATACTCTGAGCGGGCCACGATTCCCAACCCCATTTTTTCGCATAGGCGCTTGACCAAATAGAGCCCAATACCAGTGGAGCGCTTGCCGTTTCTGCCGTTCTCGCCGGTAAAGCCGCGATCAAACACACGGTCCAAATCTGCGGCAGGAACGCCGCGGCCATTGTCGCGAACCACAAGTTCCACGCAATCATCGGCATCCCCTGCGTTCGCACGAGTCGCCGCAAAGAGCAGCTGAGCACCTTCGCCGTGGGCGTATTTCACACTGTTTTGAATGAGCTGCCCCAAGATGAACTCAACCCATTTTTCGTCGGCAAACACCTCGAGCTCAAGGCCGCGGCAAACGGGCGCCACATGGGCAGAAATCATCGCGCGCGCGTTGCGCTTAAGTGCCGAAGAGACAATGGACTGCAAAGAGACATTTCGCACTACATAATCGCGGTCGAGCGATTCCGAGCGAGCGTAAAACAGTGCCTGTTCGATGTATCCCTCAACGCGGTCAACCTCCTCCGCCAGAGCATCGACCTTTTCGTGCACCTCCTGAGGCTGAACATTGTTCGCAAGGGCGTCATCCAGGTTTTCGAGCATCAAATAGACTGCAACCAGCGGCGTCTTTGCTTCGTGCACCCACGTTTCGACATACTCGCGGTAATTCGCAGTCTGGCGGCGATAGCCTGCGACCTCATCGTTTGCAGCCTTAGCGATAGCACGCATGACGTCATACACGGCCTCGCCCTCGGCATCCCCCGGATATTCCATCATCTCCATCGCCCAAGAAACGCTCTCGAGATGTTCCGCACAGCGTTCGAGCCTGCGATAGAACTTCCGGTGACGAAGCCAGTCCGATACAGCGCCGATCAATGTGCCGGCAACTCCAATAAGAGCGACCAAGACCACGATCTGCACGTACACGCTCGTGGTGAGCAAAACGCTGCAGGCAAGCCCCGTAGCGAGCAGGGGGAACAGCACCACAGCGCCATGCGACCTCAAATACCTGCCCATAAGCCGCTACACCGAATAGCCTTGGCCGCGATGCGTGGTCAGATACCCATGCACTCCAATCTTATCGAGCGTAGCGCGCAGGCGATTGATGTTAACCGTCAAGGTGTTGTCATCGATAAACGTATCGGAATTCCAAAGGTCGCGCATGATGGCCTCGCGCGAGACAATCGTTCCCGCATGGCGCATAAGCAAACTCAAGATCCTCAGCTCGTTTTTGGTCAGCTCGACTTCCGAGCCCTCGTACAGCGCGCGAGAACGGGCAACATCGAGCTCAAGCCCATCATGTCGCAGCACGGTCTTTCCCTGCGTGGAGGAGCTGCGACGCAAAAGCGCCTGCATGTGCGCAATGAGAACGCGCAGGCTATAGGGTTTGGGAATAAAGTCGTCGGCGCCAAGCGTCATGCTCATAACCTCGTCGACCTCTGTCGTGCGAGAGGTGAGCACGATAATGGGCACGTCCGAATGCGAGCGCAGTTCGCGACAGACAAACTGCCCATCCGTCTGAGGTAGGCTCAAGTCGAGAAGCACAAGGTCGGGAGACGCTTCCAGCACGTCGTCGACCACATGGTCAAATGTCATGCACGCAAGCGCCTCATAGCCGTTGCGCTCAAGCGCCAAGGTGAGCTCTGTGCGAATGGCGTCGTCATCTTCGACGATGTAGATTTTCGACATGGAAAAGCCCCTTTCGGTTGCCCCCCATTATGGACGAGACAAAGGCGATGCCACCGCATGTGGCAACAATGTAAGCAAACGTTCCGTTAGGAGAAGAGCTTTGATACGCCCGTGGCCAGAAACTCGACAATAGAGCGGTCCTCTGCCGAATCTCCCTGCCCAGCGTCCTCCACAACCACGCCGTGCTCATCGGAGACGAGCACATGCGCACCGCCAAGGTCGTTTAGCGAAAGCACGATATCGTCCGCGGCTCCAGGCGTCGCGCGCGACACGCGATAACCACGCGTTGCCGCTAGCTGCTCAACCAGCGTCATGGAACCACACAGGTGCTCGCCTTCCGCGGCAGCCACATAAAGCGTGCCCGACTTCACGCAGCAAAGCGCCTCCGGAGCCACGCCCGTCTCAATCTGCTCGGCGTGAGCAAGCTCGGCACGCGCGCACAGTGCATCATGGGAAGTCGAGGCCAAGGGTTCGTAAGCGCCCACAGTCATGGCAGCGTTACCGTTTACGTCGATCACCAGCATGAGCACACCGTTGGGGTCTGCATAGGTGCCCTCGGCAAGAGACCACTCCACGTGCTGCTTTGCCCAAGAAAGCATATTGGTGGTGAGGGGGCGACCCTGTACCAAGCGCTGCGAAAGAGCACGAATATGTCTGTTAAGCAAAGGAACTTGCCTGCGCGCCATGCGCCAGCGGCATACAAGCGCGGGCTGATCGAGCTGAAAATCAGGTACGGCCTGCTGTGTCTCGCAAAACTCCCTGTAGGCACGAAGGTCGTCGGGATTGGAGAAAAGATCCTCGTCACGCACCGTCATAGCAGCCACGGCTCCTTTTTGTCTAAGCACGCGGGGCATGCGCCCCACCATTCCCGCAGGCTTCGAAAAAGCACACGGGCCAAACTCTCGATAGCGAAAACGCCCCAGCAAAAGCAAGATGCAGCACGCTCATGCGGCAGGTTGCCCAGCTGGGACGCCTTTAGCAAAAGCCAAATCCCGACGCTCGAACAAACAACGGGATTCGGCAAAAACTCCTAGTGGCGGAAGTGACGAGCACCCGTGAACACCATAGCGATGCCATGGTCGTCACAAGCCTGGATGGACTCCTCGTCGCGCATCGAGCCACCGGGCTGGATAATCGCGGTCACGCCATGGGCCGCAAGCACGTCCACGTTGTCGCGGAATGGGAAGAACGCATCGCTCGCAGCAGCAAAGCCGCCCACCTCAACACCCATGCGCTTGCAGGTCTCCTCGGCGCGCTCGCACGCAAAGAGTGCGGAGTCAACGCGGTTGGGCTGGCCAGGTCCCATACCGATACCGGACTGATCCTTGGCGATCAAGATGGCGTTGGACTTAACGGTCTTCACCACGCGCCAAGCGAACAGGAGGTCGTCCATCTCCTTGTCCGTAGGCTTGCGAGTCGTGGGGAAGGTAAAGGTCGAGGGATCCTCGGAAACGGTGTCCACGGCCTGAACGAGCATACCGCCATCAACGGTACGAGCCTCGAGGCGAGCGTGGCCATCGGCACCGCCGGTCTCCAACACGCGCAGGTTCTTGCGGCGGCTCAAACGCTCCAGGGCCTCGTCGGTAAAGGACGGGGCAATGAGCACCTCGACAAAAAGCTTGTCGCGATCGGCAAAGTGCTCCACAAGCTCAAGGGGAACCTCGCGGTTCAAGGCGATAATGCCGCCATAGGCGCTCTTGGGATCGCATGCAAAGGCGCGATCATAGGCCTCGGTCACCGTCTTGGCGACAGCAGAACCGCAGGGATTTTGATGCTTGAGGATGATGGCAGCAGGCTCATCAAACTCGCGCACGGCATTCCAAGCAGCATCGGCGTCGAGCAGGTTGTTATAGGAGAGCGGCTTGCCCTGGATCTGTTTGGCGCCAACGAGCGGATTTGCCGAAGAGGCAAAGTTGCCAAACTCATCGGCAAAGCGATAGACGGCAGCAGCCTGATGCGGGTTCTCGCCATAGCGAAGGTCCTCGACCTTCTCGAGATGCAGATCGATTGCCGCAGGCGGAACAAAAGCAGCAGAGGCGGGAGCCTCGGGGTCCTCCTCTGCCAAGTAGCTGTTGAGCCACGTGGAGATAGCGGTATCGTAGGCGGCGGTACGCGTATAGGTCTTGGCAGCCAGACGACGACGCGTGCCCAAGGTGGTTGCGCCCTTGTGGCGATGCATCTCGTCGAGAACCATCGCGTAATCGGAAGGATCGCACACCACGGTCACCGAGTCGTTGTTCTTGGCGGCAGAGCGCAGCATGGAAGGGCCGCCGATATCGATATGCTCGATGGCGTCGGCAAAGGTCACATCGGGAGAGGCAACGGTTTTCTCGAACTCGTACAGGTTAACCGCCACGAGGTCGATCATCTTGATATCGTGCTCGCTGGCCTGAGCCATGTGCTCCTCGGAGTCACGACGGCACAGCAGGGCGCCGTGCACCTTGGGGTGCAACGTCTTCACGCGGCCATCCATCATCTCGGGGTAGCCGGTAAACTCCTCAATCGGGGTAACGGGAACGCCCGCAGCCTCAATCGCCTTGGCGGTTCCGCCCGTCGAGATAATCTCAACGCCAAAATCGTCAACCAGTGCTCGTGCGAAATCGACGACGCCGGTCTTATCGGTGACCGAGATAAGCGCGCGCCCGATCTTCACATCAGCGGCCATGCCTTCCTCCTTGTCGCGAAAGGGGCCTTGATACCGCACAGGCTGCGGCATCGACCCCCTCTTCCACATACATCATTAATGTAGCGCATTGACACGCCAACTCGCAGGCGATACGCGTGTTATTTGAAGAAAATACCGAGAGGCAATGGCGCTTTCGCGTAGAAATGACGCAGTTGACGTGTGAACATGAAGGCACCATATTCCGCGCCCCAAACGGTGGTATTAAATCTGCCGAGAGAAAGGTGCGCTGCGTGTCGACCGTGCTGTACAGACCATTTGAAGATGAAGATTTCGAACCGCTTGTCGAGATCGTCCGTACGCTATGGCACGACGACGATGACGTCCCCGACGCTGCCTTTGGCACCCTCGAGGCGACATGCGATCTTGCGCATTGCCTCTCGGTATCCACGTTCTCACAGGTAGCCCTTATCGACGGTGTGCCGCGCGGCATCATCCTCGCCCGCTCGGAAAACGACTGCAATCAAGATCTTTCCCGCTGGGCGGCCATCGAAGCAAAATCGGCTTGCGCCATGGATTCCTACGACGCCAAAGCCGCCCACGCGTTCCAAACGTGGTACGACGGCATACGCAAAGTAGACGAGCGCCTCTTGGCATCGAGCGGCCTTACACTCGACAATGAAATCACGCTGCTCGTTGTAGATCCCTCGGCACAGGGGCTCGGAATCGGGACGGTGCTGTTTGACGCCGCATCTTCGTACTACGCCGCGCTCGGCGATCTTAAGGTATATCTGTATACCGACAGCGATTGCAGATGGTCGTTCTACGAGCTCCGCGGCATGAAACGTTTGGGGAGATACAAATCGACACGCGAAGAGCGCAGTCTGCTTCCGCGAGAGATGTATCTTTACGGTTTAGACCTCAGTGCCTAACCTGCGAGGAGCTGGACGTCTTGAGGGCAGCTTGACGTCCAACGCTCCCGCAGGGGAAAACACATAGGCGGTACGGACACACGCCCGTGCCTGAACGCGATCGCAACTCTCTCCGTGGTCGCGTCCAGATATGAAAGGGTCCGACGGAAACATTCCGTCGGACCCTTTTGCATGAACTGTCGAAACTCGCACGTCAAAATGTGCCGCCGCCGCCACCGCCGCAGCCACCGCCACCACCGCCGGAAAAGCCACCGCCTCCGCCACCGCCGGAGCTGGACTCCGAAGCTGCCACCGCGGACACGGAATTGTGGTAGACCCTACCGATCGAATCGGTGGGAGCGCCGAGTGCAGGATCGCTATAGCACCACCAGTACACGGGGTAGTAATCGTAGAAACCCTCGGCGTTACGAACCGCAGGCGGCACGGCGTCGGCGAGCTCGCGCAGCGTCTTTTTGGAAACACCCAGGGCCACGCCCGTCACCATGAGCTTGTTCCACAAGACAAGGTCGCCCGGCACGGCCTCGCCCAGGCGGGTGAAGTCCTCGAGCCACCTCTTAAGCGCGCGGCATTTGTTCTCCAAGTCGGCGCCCTCTTGCGTTAGGCGACGAAAGGTCAAGCCCAGCAGAATGGCACTCACCGAGCAGACAACGGAGACACCAAACGCAATGATGTTAGGCACAGGAGCATCCAAGAAGAACATCTGGAAGAATCCTACTCCGATGACAAGCATGCCGCCGAGAATCGTAAATACCACGGCGGTCGTGCCATCGGAAGCAACAAGATTCTTAGATTCCATGGCGCCCGTGACACCGTGCGTGTAGCTATCAAGCCTCCTGGAATACGTGCTCGTATGCTTTCTGGCATATTGCTTGAACGACTGGAACGTGCGCGAAAGAGTAGTTCCCTCGCGCTCGACGCCCAAGAAATATAGTTCGAGCACAGAGCGATCGATTCCGTTCTTAGCCCTTGAGAAGCCACCGTTATCCATCGAAATGCAGTAGTCGCTCGCAGTTTTTTGACCGGGTGTGGCAACACTTTTCAGCTTGATCAAACGATCGTCGGTAAGCTTCATAAGCGTGGCAACAAAAGCGCGGTCGGGCACCGTGCCTTTGTTCATAAACGTCGCGAGCACGGCGGGATGAGCGTCGCTTGGAACATCACGGAAGTACGTCTCGTTAAACATGGGGACAGGACGCTTGAGGCGCAGCTTCTGTATCACCGTCACCGCCAGCAGCGCCACAGAAACAACGCTCGTCAATGCCGCCAGGCCATAAGAGAGAAGCCGCGCACGTTCGCGACGAGTATTCGCCTCCTCTGCCCACTGCTCCTCCTCACCCAAAATATCCGGAAGGCGTTCTTCGTCCGATCGAGAGCCCGACGGCATGCCGGGCACCCAAGACGCGGGGAACGCGATGCGCGCCTCGGCAAACTCGCCTGCCCTCACGCAGGGGACATCGTAATCGACCTCGCCGTCCTCGCCGTCAGGCGTGACCGTCGCCGTTAGCGGGCCATGGCCCCAGGCACGCAGTGTATCGCCTACAGTTGCGGGGTTTTGCTGCACCAGAGAGGCGTCAAACGAAACGTTAAGCGTCACGTCGTTCGAGTCTTCCCCCCATCCGTCGCCCACGAACTTCCAGTAGAGCTCGGCGGTATCCTGCCAAAGCATGACCGCACCATTCATCGTGTAAGAGATCTTGACATCTGCACTCGAGCCCTCGGACGAAGGCATAAAGATCTTCAAAGTCACAGACGAGCCGCTGGTATCTACGGTATAGACGCCGTAATCCCCCGAGGAGGCATAATCCGCCTCTTGGAATTCATCTCCATCGACAGAAACGCCGTTGATGCTCAGGGTCACACTCTCGCCCTGCTGATTTTGCCCAAGCGGAATCTCCCAGTACACGCCGTTAACATCGTCGGTGAACTCGAAAGTTCGCTCTTCGCTCACCTGCAGGGAGCCATCGGACGCCACATGCGCCCGCATATCCACCTGCGATGTCTGGTAGGTGCTCGCATAAGCTGCAGCAGGAATCAAAGACGCCACCAGCACCAGGGCCAAGGCGGTGATTGCGCGAAAACGGGTACGCATGGCACATCCTTACGTCGGCGTTATCCGTGGCCCTATTGTAGTCGCGCAGGGACGTTCCGCACACGTGCGTGCCCATATTCGATGTTGGTGCCCCCCAACAAGGCAGGCATATCAGCCCTTCGCATCATCCGCCAAGACGCTCCCATCGCTCACCGGCGAAACGTAGCCGGCGTCAAACGTCACCACGCAGGGGACGCCGGGGCATTTTTTGCCCACGAGCGCACTCACACGAGAAAGAAGCTCATCGTCATCCATATCAAAATCGGTAGGACGTACCAGGTCGAACGCCACAAAACCTCGCTTCTGGCACACATCGTGAACCGAAAGCCGCGGGTCGATATCCCTCACGCGCTCGTTAAGCCACGAGCGCAAGTCAAAGCCATCGGGAGCATCGGTCACAACAGGATCGCAGTGCAACGTTATCTCGATCCCCAACTCTCGTTGGATGTCGTGCTCGATGGCATCGAGTACCTCATGGTTGGCAAAGGCGTCACGCTCGCCCGGCATCTCGACATGCGCGCTTGCGAACTGACGGCCCGGGCCGTAATCGTGCACCATAAGGTCATGCGTGCCCAGGACCCCGGGATACGACATGATCTTGGTGTGGATGCGCTCAACAAGCCCCTCGTCTGGAGCCTGGCCCAGAAGAGGGCTCGCCGCGTCGCGCACCAAATCGACGCCACCGGCACACACAAAGAGGCCCACGCCCAAGCCTGCCCAGCCATCAAGGTCGATACCCGTGGCACGGGAGATGAGCACAGCCGCCAAGACCGTACCAGAGGCAATCACGTCATTTCGGGAGTCGACGGCAGTAGCGAGAAGCGTCCCCGAATCGATGCGATGCCCCAGGCGCTTATTGAATAGGGCCATCCACGTTTTGACCACCATAGAAAGGATGAGTACCGCCATCGAAGCCGCGCCGTATTCGGTAAACGCCGGGTGAAGCAGCTTATTCACCGATTCGGTAACCAAGTTGAGACCCACGGAGCACACGATCACAGCCACGCTGAGACCCGCTAGGTACTCAAAGCGTCCATGCCCGTACGGATGGCCTGCGTCGGCAGGTCGTGCCGCCAGGCGAAAGCCCAGCAAGCTCACAATATTGCTCGAAGCGTCGGATACGTTGTTGACGGCGTCGGCAACGAGCGACACGGCACCCGTAAGCAGTCCAACGATGCCCTTGCTCACGCACAACACGATATTGCAGCAAATGCAGATGATGCCTGCGGCCAGTCCGGCACGGGTACGCACCGAAGCGTCCAAAGGCTCACTTTCCGGCTGCGCCACCAAACGACGTATCAGCCAGTTTATCATCGCGCACGCACCTCCATGTAACATTGAGAGCACAGTATACCCGCACGCGCTGCCGCGTTTTCGTCCAGACTGCAACGAAATCCAAACTCAGCATCGAGACATCAAATGACGTCGAGCAAGCGCAGACGCACTCCAACCTCTATACTGAGCGACATGGAATTCAATGAAGAACATATCACCAGCGCAAACGGCCCACGCGACGCCTGCGTCGTGGGACGCTTTGCGCCATCGCCTTCCGGTCGTATGCATCTGGGCAATATCTTCTCCGCCCTTATGGCATGGCTTTCCGTGCGAAGCCAGGGCGGGCGCATGGTCCTGCGCATCGAGGACCTCGATACGCGCTGCCACAACCCCCTGTGGTCCGATCTTTTTATCGAAGACCTCCGCTGGCTTGGCCTGGACTGGGACGAAGGCCCCTTCTATCAACGAGACCGTACGAACCTTTACGAAGACGCCCTCAAGAAACTCATCGCGTCCGGCCTCACGTACCCCTGCTTTTGCACGAGGGCCGAGCTACACGCGGCAAGCGCACCACATGCGAGCGATGGTACCCCCATCTACGCGGGCACGTGCCGTCACCTCTCGCCTGCAGAGGTGGCGCAGCGCACAGCCGTACGGCCGCCGGCAACGCGCCTGCGCGTGCCGGCAGCCAACAGCCCTTTCGATACTATTGAATTTGCAGACGGTGTTTACGGCGAACAGCGCGAGTCACTCTCCTCGGAATGCGGTGACTTTTTGATTCGGCGCAGCGATGGAATCTTCGCCTATCAGCTTGCAGTCGTGGTTGACGATGCCGCCATGGGCGTCACCGAAGTTGTGCGCGGAAACGACCTGCTCTCGTCCACACCGCGCCAGATGTATTTGCAGAATCTGCTGGGATATCCTCATCCGCACTATGCTCACGTGCCGCTGCTCGTCGCTGCCGACGGGCGTCGTCTTTCCAAGCGCGATCACGACTGCGGTATGGACGGGCTTCGCGAACGATTTGGCGCGCCTGCGGCACTTTTGGGATACATCGCTCACCTCGCCGGCATCGCCCCAGATGCCAAGCCTCGCAGCGCAGCAGAACTGGTCGAGCTGTTCTCCTGGGACGCTATCCGAACGCATCGCGACGATATCGTCATCGCACCGTAGCAAGCGAGCGCGTTGCCTCAGCTCCGCACTCTCTCGGGTTCGAATCCCCGGGCTCCTTCAAAACGGAAAAAGGACGCCCGGGTGGACGTCCTTTCCAAGTCAAACTGGCGGAGAGCTGGGGATTCGAACCCCAGATGCCCTTTTGGGGCATACTCGCTTAGCAGGCGAGCACCTTCGGCCTCTCGGTCAGCTCTCCGTAACAGCCGTAACATCATACCCCACTCGGACCCAACAGCACAAGAACAGAAATGCAAGTCTTCAGAATTCTCCCGCAGATACGCAGCGACACTGCGCTCAATCTACTGCAAAGACTTGCTCAGCACGTTTAATTCGTCGCTGCCGCGTGCGCACCACATCTGATAGACACAGCGTGCGCCCAAGAAGAAAAAACCGTTGTCAACCAGCTGAACTGCCAAATTGGCTATGAAATTCGAAACCTCCTCCGTGGGCGGCAAGGCAATTCCCGCCCGCTCAATGATAGCCACCGCATCTTCAAACGAAGGCGGCTCCGAAACGTCCATCTCGGCCATAAGCGCCCGCATTTCCTCCTGCACCGTAGGTTCAATCTCCTCGCCGCGCGGAATCAGCCGGTAGCACGCAAGCGCCATCTGTCTATCGCCCAAGTTCCAATAGGCAAACGCTATACGATAGAACAGGTAGCCGATGGAGGCGCGATCATGCGCAAGGCGCGCCGCATGCTTTCCCACCTCGACAACTTCATCAAAACGCTCTAGCCGGGCAAGAACGTTGATGAGCGAAAAATGCGCTTGCATGGAGGACTTCGCAATATCGTAAAGCTTGCGCGCCTGCGGCAGCAAAGCTTCCAAATCGCCTGCCTGCGTATAGAGATTGCACAGCTCATACTGGGCGAAGTAAAGGGCATCCGGCACGCGCAAAACACGAATGTCGCCATCGTCCTCCGTGAGGGGAAGCAGCAAACGCGCAAGGTAATTCTCACAGAATTGAGATTCAACCGGAACCGTTGCCGCAAGCTCCTCCAGCGCGCAAGCAGCCTCGAGCTCGTCGACGAGCTTGGCAAAACCCTTTGCTGCCGCAGCGGGATCGGAATGTACAAGCTCCCGAAGCTCCACCACCCGTTTGATACGAGAGTCTTCGGAGTCCTCCATCACCTCAAGCTCCGCAGCGGTATCTGCCAAAAGCAGCGACCGCAACGATTCTGGCAGCACGCGCATATCGTTTGCCGGCGCCACCTTACGCTGGTCAACCGCGGGCCAGGCCTCCTCACCAGCATATATCGAGTCTTCCAGCGCCCTTAAACATGGAGCGCCCTCAAACGACCTGGCATCGAGCCGCTTGGCGACTTCACGCCACTTGGCCATATATGCCGAGCGCGTGAACTCGTAGATGCATACCGGGAGCCTCTCCTCGGGCCGCCCATCTTCGAACAATGGATCGACCTGCACAAGGCAGCGCTCGATATTGAGCCCTGCCGCAAAACAGGCCGCCGCCAACGTAAGGACCACGCGCGATAGAAGTTCCGCACGCAGCTCTCGAATTTCGCCCTCATCGTATTTGACCCACCCACCCGCGAGCTCATCATAGAGCGAGCGAGGCATGGCGGCGCAGGGCGGCTGCATGAGCTGCACGCGCATGGCGCCGCGAGACACATCGACATCGAATCGATAGTCGAGACGCGTGATGATGTTAATCCCTTCCGCAAGATGCGCAAATCGCGTGCGAACATCCCATTCGCCCCCAGGCGCGCAGTGAATCGTTCCCGGCATCGCCCATGGATTTGGCTCTGAAAGCTGCTCCAACAGCTGTGCGACCTGTCCCGTCGTCTCATCGAAGATGCGACGGTCGATCCTCGAACAATCTTCTTCACTTGGAGACATGGAGATGGGCGGCGTGCCCGCCCCCATGCGATCAAGCATGCGAGAAAGGCGATTCAGAACCGTCTCGACGGAAAGCACCGTCTCCACCTCGTGACGTAACAACCCAGAACGATCAAAGTTGACAAAGAAGCTGCGCGTACGCTCAATGCGCGCGAGCGTGAGCGTCGTTTTCACCGAGCAGGTGCGCAAGCAGGAAAGATCTGCCTCGCTCATCAAGCGCTTTGCGTACAGTTCCAGACCGCAGGGATTTTGATTGCTCTCGATGCGATACAGCAGCGCGTCGATAGCGTCCGGAAGTGAGGAGGACGCAAAGCCGCAAAACAGTTCGACAGGCTCATCAAGCGCATGCATCTCGATCTCAAAACGTTCATGTTCGGCATTCGAGCTTCCAGAAGAAGTGGCGCCGGTTCCCGCTGCGCCAAAGACGCAGTAACGCAGGTAAAGCGATGCCATAAAGTCACCATAACGAAGGCTGCGTTTCGAATTCCAGGTGGGCTCGTTGGCGCTCTCGCGCATCGTGCCCTCCGCAGCGCCCTTGAAGTGCGAAATACGACGCAAGCGACCATGTTCATCAAGCACGCTAATCGATCCCGACTCCGCACCGGAGCTCTTGCGAATCACCAGATCGGGAACATCCGGAAGCGCCGCGTCCTTCACCGGAGCACACGTACGGTACACTTCGCCGGACATGTTGACATAGCCCAAAATCTCGACCTGCGATCGTCCGACAAACCGGACAACGTAGCAGGCCTCCTGAGCATCCTTGCCAAACGCGCCGGAAATCGTGCCGTATGTTTCGTCGTCGAGCTGCTCGGGCATGTGCGTGAAGCATTTTTTGCCCGCCAGTAGGCCCAGTTTATAACGAGCTGCCTGCATTGCCTCGTCCTTCTTGTTTAGGCCACCGGTAACGTGCTGGCAGCAAGATGTTCTGCATCCATCATACGTTCGATATGAAACCCTGGGCCCAGGACGTCCGGCAATCGGCGCCTTGGGCACGGGGGACGGAGCTGGCCACCTCAAGGGCAACATAAATGCATAAAACGGTAGTCGATTTGAATAAAAAACAGGCCAATCAAGCTACTTTGGCATTTTCCGCAGACCAACCTGTGCGTTCTGGCAAAAAAGTCAATAATTGCGCGATATGACGACCCTTTCCATCAACGTTTAGGCGCTGAAACTGCCGATGGCGACTATGAACGACGTTCATAGTCGCCATCGAGCCTTCAAAGGCCATTCGGGCAGTTATACATCCGCAAACGCGATAACCGAATCGCGCAAATATTAACTTTTTTGCCAAAGCAGGAACTTTCGCATGCACACAAGCGCTTACGGGCGCATCGTGATCGAGGCGCTCCTCATAAGGCTGCGAGCACAAGGACAAAAGCGTTGCCACCAAGCACCTCGCAGGCAGGGTGAGACACCGCGATAAAAGAAAAGCCCCCATTGCTGGAGGCCTAACATTCGGTTGGTGCGGCATATAGGATTCGAACCTATGACCTTTTGATTCGTAGTCAAACGCTCTATCCAGCTGAGCTAATGCCGCAGCGCGCTATTTATAATGCCATCGCCCCTAGGTCGCGTCAAGAAAAACTTTTCTAAAAGTCAAAAATTTTTTTGCTTCAAGCATGCAAAACAGCTAAATAGCAGGTAAATAAGGCATCTGATCAAAATGCGCCCCTCGATTGATTTCACATCGCACCCTCATTTTCACAAATGGGACGTTTGTGATGCTTTGCGTGATGCATTCGGGACCCAAGGCACTTCCAAAATAACCTCCGGCCGATAGCCTCATAAGTGAGAAGGGCCCATCGCGGCACCCGTTGATCCACTCAACGACCCATGGGTCGAAATGAAATGCACATGGAAGAACGAGGACCTATGAAGATCACCAAGAAGCTATTAGCGGCGTGCGTTGCGGCTCTTGCCCTGAGCATGGCCCTCATGGGCTGCAACGGCGGCAACACCGCCAAGCCCGTCGGCAGCGCCGCTGGCAGCGCCTCCAAACAGACGACCGAAAAGAAAGAGTCTAAAAAGCCCACCGACGACCGCATTGAACTGCCTCGCCCGGGAATCGGACTTCTTTTTTGCTTATATCCCGCACTTCCCGTCTTATGGGACAGAAAGTGCGCCCGATTCAGAGCCTCCCACACGGATGGGCAGCCTTTCTCGCTGCTAAAACTTCCGTCGAGACACCGCCTGAACGCGCGGCAAATAAAAGCAGCGAAGCCCCCCATGGGACTCCGCCGCTCATCAGGCGATATATTTGCAAGAAGCCTTATGCCTCGGGCACGATCTTCTCCATGCCACCCATGTAGGGACGCAGCACCTCGGGAATGGTAATCGTGCCGTCCTCGTTCTGGTAGTTCTCCAGAATGGCCGCCATGGTACGGCCAGCCGGCAGGCCGGAGCCGTTCAGCGTATGCAAGTAGCGCGAGCCCTTGAAGTTGGCAGAATCGCGATACTTGATGTTGGCGCGACGTGCCTGGAAGTCACCGCAGTTGGAGCAGGACGAAATCTCCTTGTACGCGTTGTAGCTGGGCAGCCAGACCTCAATGTCATAGGTCTGACGCGCCGAGAAGCCCAGGTCACCCGTGCAGAGACTAATCACGCGATACGGAAGGCCCAACTGCTGTAGCAAATACTCGGCCTCGGCGGTCATGCTCTCAAGCTCCTCGTCGGACTCTTCAGGCTTGGCGAACTTAACCATCTCGACCTTGTCAAACTCGTGCTGGCGAATGATACCGCGGGTATCGCGACCAGCAGAGCCAGCCTCCTCACGGAAGCACGGGGTGAAAGCGGTGTAGCGGCGCGGCAGCGTGTCGGCGTCGAGCACCTCGCCGGCGTGCAGGTTGGTAAGCACAACCTCGGCGGTGGGGATTAAGAAGTTGTCGCCCGACACGTGATAGGCGTCATCTTCGAACTTGGGCAGCTGACCCGTGCCGAACATGGTCTGGCGCTTAACGACGATGGGCGGCCACCACTCTTTGAAGCCACGGCTCGTGTGCGTGTCCACAAAGAAGTTGATAAGCGCACGCTCAAGACGGGCGCCAGCGCCGCCAAGAACGGTAAAACGGCTACCGGAAAGCTTGTTGCCGCGGTCGAAATCAAGGATGTTGAGGTCGGTACCCAAGTCCCAGTGAGCCTTGAACTCAAAATCGAACTCACGCGGAGTACCCCAGCGACGACGCTCGATGTTCTCGTCCTCGTCTTTACCGTACGGGGTGGCCTCACACGGGATGTTGGGCAGATGGGCCATGAAATCGGTCAGATCGCCCTCGATCTGAGTACGGCGCTCGGCAAGACCGTCGATCTTCTCGTTAACCTCGCGCACGGCCTCCTTGGCGGCCTCGGCCTCGTCCTTCTTGCCCTCCTTCATCAGGGCGCCAATCTTCTTGGACTCGGCGTTGCGCGTAGCCTGGAGTTCCTCAACTTCGACGATGACCTGACGACGCTCATCATCCATCTCAAAGAACTTCTGACGGTCCCACGAAGTCTGGCGATTGGCCATGGCCTCGTCGATAGCGTCGGGATTCTCTCGAACGAATTTGATATCGAGCATGCTTCCTCCGTTGTACCGCGCCGGCGCCGTGCCGGCATCGCGATGTGTATTCAGGTTGGCAATATACCATTGCTCTCGCAAGTATATACTTATGGGCAGTTTGACTTGACCCCCAGAAGGTGAGATGGCTGGATGGACACGTTTTTTTCCTTTTTGTTTGGCACGCGTGAAGGCGTGGGCATTCTCTTTGTTGTCGGCATCCTCGTCATCGGACTGGTTGCCTTTATTCTCGAGAAACGCACGAGTAAGATGTATGTAGACCGCGGGCCCAGCGATGATGACGACTGGGATCTTTAAACACAGCCCGCAACAACCAGCACTCCATTGTTAAGGTCTGATGCCCCTGGCATCAGACCTTTTTGCTATCAATCACAGCCCATTGTCTTGTGCCGTCCACGGTATACTAGACTTAAGGCCATTCGACCTTGGAGTACGCCATGAGCAAACACCACGACTCTAATATCGACCCGTTTAACGCCGGCGAGCCCATAATGCCGGAAGACACGCAGCCAAGTGATTTCTTGGGTGACGCGTGTTCCTTTGCCGATAAGGACTACTCCGCGCCGCGAAAGCGTCCCGATGCCTACCGCGCGCCCACCGACAACTCCCCCGCCAGCGTCGCCGACAAAAGAACCTATCGTGCATGGAAGGCAGCTTTCAAGACACGCGGCGGCAAGACGAATCAAAAGCCCCAGGCATCCAACCACGCCAAGAGCAGCTCCTCTAAGACAACCGGCCACCGCAGCAAGCTCGCTATCTTCATCCTCATCGTCTTCATTGTTGCAGTTGCCGGGGACCTTCTCGATAGCACCTTCTTTGACGAAAGCCCATTCGCACCGTTCGAGGGCAAAACTTTGGATCATTCCCAAGCGAAGCAGCTGGATCCATCGGAACCGGATGAGGAAGAAAGCACCGTTTACGATGTCACCCGCCAGACCCTCTCCGCCTTACAAGACAACGAGGATGTACGCGAGCGCATCTGCAACAATCTCTCGCAGGAGCTTAAAAACTCCTATGGATACGATGCCGAGGACCTCGGCATCGACCCGGCGCTTTACGCCAATAAGCTGCTAAGCAACTTTACGTATCAAATTGAAAGCGTATATGCGTTTACCGACAACGAAGATCCCGCCGACAACCGTGGTACCGCCTTTTTCGATTACTTTGTTCCAAGCGCCTATGATTTTGACTAGACCTTCCACGAAAAGCTTAGCGAGTATCTCTATAGCGAGGGGCTGACCAGCGCTCACAGCCAGCTGACTGACGCCCAAAAAGAGCGCGTGCGCGAAATATACAACGACGCGCTGAACGAAATCGAAAATGACGATACCGAATCCTCTTATGGATCGCTCGAATTTAGCTACGACGGCGCTTCGAATACATTCAGCCTTAAAGAACAGAGCTTTAACGAGCTTGTCGACTCTGCCTTCCAGCTCTTTTAGGAGTCCTTGCAGCGCGTTTAGCTTGCAATGATATGTCGTTCTGACTTGCGTCTTCGCTTCGCGAATCCGCGGCCACGCGGCCGGCTGCCGCCGTCCGCTCGCACGCTCGGCTACGGGCAGGCCGCCGGCCTGCCCGCTTCACGCCTCTCGACCTCATCGGTTCAAGTCCGTGCACCGGTCCCTAACAAAAAAGGCCTCCATTGCTGGAAGCCTTAAACATTTGATGGTGCGGGCGAAAGGACTTGAACCTTCACGAGCCGAAGCCCATAGGCACCTGAAGCCTACGCGTCTGCCAATTCCGCCACGCCCGCGTGCTGTTAAATAATACTCGAGCGGAACAATCGATTCAAGCTCTTTTTTTAATTTCTTTCGAACCGTTCGACTCGGATGTCAAAAATTGCCTACTTGCCCTGAGAAAGATGGATGGCGAAGCCGCCGATCTGGTCCTTGAGATAAATCAAGAACGTCGAACCATCCTCGTTAAGCACGCGAGATTCCTCGATAAACTCTACGCCGCGTTCACGCAGCCACGCCTCGGCAGCTGCCGTATCGTTTACCGCCAGGCCGATATGGCCATGCTCGCCGCGGCCATTCTGCTTCATTGTCTCGACCAGCGTGTCCGAGAAAAACGAAATGGGCGTCTCACGCGGGGCCAAACCCAGCAAAAGTTCAAACTGCTTGGCAATACGCTGCGCCTCGTGCGGATCCTTTGCATTGATTCCCACGTGCGCCACATGCATGTTAAAGAGCTCTACCGGATTACCCTCGTCCATCGTTGCCATACTCGATTCTCCCATCTGCGCTCGCACGCGTTGTCTACAAATTAAGCCGCACCAAGCGGCGCGGCTTCAATCTTACGTCAGTTGTAGCGCCATGCGGCACATAAGGGACCAAAAGTCCGCAGAGCTCTAGTGTCCCTGCTTACGAGCGATAACGCGAATATTCTCGGGATCGACGCGCTCCTCGGTGGCAAGCAGAAAATCCTTGAGCTCCATTGCGGGGTTACCGTCCTGGTCAACGCTATCCTCGGTGTCAATAAAATAACGCGCATGAGCCCCGCGACCGCTCCCTGCGTCATTCTTCTCGGCAATACGCAGGTACAGATGGCCGCTGTTGCCTGCAGAGCGAAGCGAGCATTGCTCGAGCTTGTCCAGTGCAAAAACCTTTTTCTGACCAAACGATTCAAAGCTGATGCTCGTAGCATCAAGCTCGATCACGCGCGGATACGCATGGGCCACAAACGTGTTAAGCAGCGTATAGGCGCACACAACGAGCGCCAGGATGGCAATAGGCACAAAGAAGCCGATAACCACACAGTGAATGGCGACGCATGCAAAAAAGATGCATGCATATGCGGGGATCAACACGTCTGAACGGTAGCTGCGAGCGTCATAGGTGTACGTCCTCTTCTCCTCGGGAGGCACACCCGCGGCGACGCCAACCTTGAGCACCTTGGGCACAGAAGCGGTCTCAATCTTTTTTACGGCTTTCTTCGCCATCGTCAAAACTCCTCTAGCGCTTGCGTGGGCATTCCAGCATGTGGCGCGACGTCTCGATAAAAGATTGGGGCCCACGAAACTCGTCGTGGGCCCCAAATGATGCTAGCTCATATGCGTCTTGAGCATAGAGGTTGGTGCATTACGCCTGCTCGGCGTGCAGCTCCTTGGCCTCCTTGAGGATGCGCATACGGTTCCAGACAGCCATGGCAATAGCAACAACAGCCGGGACGACCAGGCCGATGCCGTCGCCAAGCTGGCCAAGGCGAGTGATGACCCAGGTGAGCGGGTTAGCGCCATCGCAGATGGAGGAGATGGCAGCGGCGCCACCCATGTCGAAGTTCACGTTTGCAGCAGCAGAGGTGATGAGCGGGGCCAGGTCGGTGGCGATGTAGAAACCAACAGCCAGGACGATGATGCCGACGATCAGACCACGGAAGCCGTTCTCATGAACAATCGGGGTGATGAGCACGAGCATGTAGGGGATGCAGGCGAGGTCAGCCAGAGGCACAACCTGGTTGCCCGGGAGAATGAAGGCCAGGAAGATGGAGACCGGCACGAGGATGAGCGCCATGGTCAGGGTCACGGGGTGACCGGTACCAACAGCGGAATCAAGGCCGATGTAAATCTTGCCGCGGTTCTGGAAGTGCTTCTGAATGAAGTTGGAAGCAGCGTCGGAAACGGGCATGAGGCCTTCCATGAGGAGGGCAGCCATCTTCGGGATCAGGACCATGACGGCGCCCATGTAGACGGCCATGGACAGAACGCTCGGGACGGTGGTGCCGTCAGCGGCGGTGCTGGGCAGGAAGCCATAGCCAGCAAGCAGGCCGATAAGCAAGCCGATGATGGCGCCCAGAAGGACGGGCTCACCAAAGACGCCGAACTGCTTCTGCATGGAACGAACGTTGATGTCGATCTTGTTCAGGCCAGGGATCTTGTCGATAACCCAGTTGACGGCGAAGGCGATCGGAACATATGCACCCGAGAAGCCATGAGGAATGGAAACGCCGGGGAGGCCGAGGGACTTCTCGACCAGCGGAGCGGTCAGGTCGCCGATGATGAGAACGATAACCTCGTTGATGATGGCGGCAGCGATACCAAAAGCGACGTTGTTGGTAACGATGGCAACGAGAGCGCCGGTGAAGGCGAAGTGCCAGTAGTTCCAGATGTCGACGTCAGCGGTCTGGGTGGTATTGGTGAGCAGCATGAGCACATTCACGAGCAGGCCCAGGGGGATGATGATGGTGCCCACGATAGAGCCCATGGCGATTGCGGAAGCCGCAGGCCAGCCCACGTCCATGACGCTCAGGGACAGGCTGAAGCGGGTAACCATGGCGTTAACGCCGCCGGCGAGGTCGGTGCCCATGAGCTGGTTGATGACCAGGTTCAGGCCGATAAAGCCGATACCGACGGTCAGACCGGCCTTAAGGCTCTTGCCAAAGCCGGCGCCGAACAGCACGCCCAGGATGGTGAGCACGATCGGCATAACGACGGAGACGCCTAGGCTGGAGACACCGCCAAAAAATGCAACAATTGCGTCCATTGAGTAATCTCACTCTCGGATAAGGTGACCGTATCAGCGGTCAGATGTGATCAGACTCTGATGCCTGGAATTACGCGGAGACGATCTCCAAAATCTTCTTCTCTGCATCAGCTTTGCCCATACCCGTCAGGAAGGGCACGCCGCTCACATACTCGCAGGTAATGCCTGCGGGAGCGATAGTGGTTGCGACCAGAAGCACAGCGTCGGTGCACTGAGACGGAGCCTCAGCGATGGAGCACTGCACGATGTGGTACTGACCGGAAAGGCCGTTAGCATCCAGGAGGTCGGCAATTTTATGGCCGACAGCCGTGGAGGTTGCGACACCGGAACCACAAGCAACAACGATTTTCTTCATTTACTCTCTCCTTTCGTAAACAAACGATGTTTGCATTCTACTACTTCAGCCGGCACTCGAACTCGCTTCGCCATCGGGCAGCATGCGAAGCGACGCCGGCGAAAAGCCATTGAAAAAGCTAGCGCTTACTCGCCGATAACGCAAACCTTGACTTTGCGGTTGCGCTCACGCGTACGGTCGAAGTCAACAAAGAAAATGCTTGCCAGGCCATTGAGCTGAAGCTCGCCGTTCTCGACCTCGAAGGTCTGATTGGAGCCGATGAGCGTCGAACGCAGGTGCGCGTCACCATTCCACAGCATCCTGCGGTCCATGTTGGGCAGATACTGCTCGGGGTTGGGCCAAGACTCGACCTCCTTGAAATGGTCGAGACCGGGATAGCGATAGGTGCTCCAGTCGTGCTGCTCGGGGAAGATGCGGTTGAGGCCATCGGAAAGATCGGCTTGCAGGAACGTGTCGCCTGTGGGGGTGTGATCGTGGTCATACTCCTCGGAGAAGACGGCGCAGGTAGTGTGGCAGGAGATAACCGTGACGATGCCCTCCTTGACGCCAGATTCGCGAACGATGTCCTCGACCTCTTTGGTGATGTCCAGGTAGGTGGGCTTGCCTTCGAGGGTGGAAACCTTAACGAGACCCTTGTAAACAGTCATATGCAAATCCTTGTCCGTCTGAATTACTTTGCGAAATCGGTACGTGCGCGGTCGAGTGCCTCGAACATCTCGTCGAGGGTTGCAAACGGATTCTCGGCTGCAACGATACCAGACGTGCCACCCGTGCCGTCGGCGCCGTACTTGATGGCATCATAAACGTTCTCGCCAGAATGAATGCCCGCGGCCTGGAGCACCTGCGTGGTAGGAGAGACGGCCTTAACGGCCTCGGTGGAAGCGCGCATGTAGTCCTCGCCGGCAACGGTGCCGGTGCCAATAAGGCTCGTGAGCTCGCAAACCATGACGTCGGGCTTCAGAGAGGCGATCATCTCGCCCTCCTCGACGGAATCGGCGCACACGACGGTAAGGATGCCAACCTCGTTGGCGCGGGCGATGGTAGCTGCCAGCTCATGCACGGTAGAGGGGTTCTCGGCATGGTTGAGGAAGGTTGCCTTTACGCCAGCGGCGGCAAGCGCCTCGGGCAGAACGTGGCCCATGCCACGGCCCGGCTTGAGGCTCTCCATGTACTGGGCGCAAGGTACCAGGTGAGGGCACTCATCGATGATGCGCGGCAGGTCGATGAGCTGCGCGGTGAACAGAACGTCAAAGTCATACTTCTCGGCCAGTTTGTCCGTGTACTTAGCGAGTTTGAGAATGTCCTCGCCATAGAGGTAGGACTTGGGATTGACCACAAAGAACGGCCAACGAAGCTGCTTTTTCTCCATTACATCATCTCCGCTATCGGGTGCTCGCTGCTTGGACGCAAGCACGTTTAATCTGCCAGATGCCCCACATGACGCAAGTGCATCTGCCGCTTGGAATGATACGGCAACTCGCACTCAAAATGCTATACAAGTTGCCTTCTGCTTGTACATTCTAATGGAGACAAGTTGAGAAAAACGCATTGTTGCGGGTATCTCGCAAACGGTCATTATCTTCGATGAACGGTGTGTCAAATGGGGCATTTTCTTCAAAGGAGCGATTTGGCCGTTGGTAAAACGTTACACCATTCCGCACACGCTTTGCCCACAACCGTAAATTTGAAGGGTCTATGACGTTTTGCTGAACATCGTTCAGTTTCAAGTCGTAAGCTCAGCTCTACGTGCTTCAAGCCATTCGAAAGAGCGAAAGTGTGGGGGTTAAAAACGAAAATGAGACGGTTCGACTACGCAAGGCGCTGATGTGCCGTTCCCACGATGGTCTGGCCCGCAGCCAGCATCGTATCGCCCCACTCAATAGCACGACCGTCATCCAAGAAGATCAGCTGTTCCAGGTTAAGCACGGGCGATACCTCGGACACGCCCATCACGCTTGCCAGATCCTTGCCCGCAGAGCGCGCAGAGTAGGCCATCTGCGAAACAGCGATGTGTGCACCCGTCGCCTTCTCGACTGCATCGAACAGCGACATCTCTTCTAAGGGCATGTCCTCGATACCGGGGCAGACATTCAGCGGCGTCCAGCTGTCCAGCACCATAATCGCCTTACCGCCGGCGCGACGCACACGACGAAGCTTGAGGACAGGATCGCCTTCTTTGATCTGCAAATGCTCCGCAACTTCTGGCGTGGCGCCGATGCGCTCACGCGAAAGGACCTCGGTCTCAAACGTAATTCCCTGCTGCTGCAGTGAGGCCGCAAACGAAAACGGTCGATCGCCGCCGGGATGCGCGATATGCGGCTCGCTCACAAAGGTTCCGCGACCATGCTCTTGCTGCAAAAGACCTTCATCGACGAGCGTTTTGATTGCCTTGCGAACGGTGCCACGACTTACGTCAAACAAATCCATCAAGCTATGCTCGGACGGGATGCGCTCCCCTGTTCCCCACTCCTTGGCGAAGATTTTTGATCGGATATAGTTCGAAACCGTGCCGTGTAGGGTCTCGCCGTTAGCTTTGCTCAATCTCGAGTCCTTTCCTTGCTGCACCGTAACTATACAACTTATGTACAAGTCAATCTAGATATTTTCGCAAGGGGTCAATCCCGAAATGCCTCGAGCGCGGCGCACGCTATTATGTGTCGAGCTTGGTCTATACAACGGCATCCCCGAGGAGCAGGGCATGAACTTCCGTATCGCCACCTTTATCTTGAGCATCATTTTGATCTGCATGATCTTGTTCAAGGCCATCAAGAAGCGCACAACGTACAAGAAGCTGCGCAACTATCTTGCGCGCGAGCAGTATGACGAGTTCTTCAAGCTCATCGATGCCCCGCTCACCAACGCCTTGTATCCCGATTACAACATCAACTACTTCAAGCTCAATGCGTACTTGCTTAAAGAAGATTACGCAAAAGCCAACGAAACCCTCGAGGTGTTACTTCGCTACCCGCTCAAGCATCGGCAGCGCGTCGATCTGGTGCTCAAGGCCTTCAACATCTATGTTGGCCAGGGTAAGAAGCAGCAGGCAAAAAGCATGCTCGACGAGATTCTCAATTGGGAAGGCGACGAATACAAGCCGTACAAGCACGATGCACTGCTTTCGTACGACATCATGATCCTGAAGAAATCCAACCACATTGGAGAGCTTGAGGCCTTGCTCGACAAAACAAGCGGTTCCCAGCGCGGCCGTCTGGAGTACTTCATCGCTGTGCAGTACGAAAACGCCAAAAACATCCAAAAGCGCGACGAATACCTCAAGCGCGCCGCCGAGGACGGATTCCACTACTCCGCCCACTAACCCAACGTGACACTAAGTCCACAGGTTTATTTTGTCACATTTTATGAAAACGCAGGTCAGAACCCATGCCGGTTCTGACCTGCCTTCTTGTACCAACTCAAAATGTGACAAAAGTCCACGGGTTTGTTTTGTCACACAGCTCCCGGCAAAAGAAAAGGTCCCGTCGCCGGGACCCTTGATAACCTGGTAGGGGCGGAGGGACTC